>OKRV01001802.1_pt1 | contig 12219 bp, 8 predicted proteins | sample 1601201 | NCBI WGS metagenome assembly OKRV01 (sample SAMEA3541540, study PRJEB24748) | human gut metagenome | biome: human gut; feature: human-associated habitat; material: faeces | place: China | collected 2012 | reverse complement strand
CGCCGATCCAAACGGATCGGCGATTTTGATTGGTTTTCCTGCACTCGACGAAGTCGGTTTGCGAGTAGAAGGCTTTTACAAGTTTGGGTGTCGTCCCATGTCCTGATCGAAAGACCAGGCTATTCCGTTCGTCTTTCGCTTTCTATGCCCGATGCCCCTGAAAGGCCGCTCGTTGTTGTTACCAGCCACCTGTCAGCCTCTCTAAAACGAGGTTTAGGCTCTCGACCACCTGTCCGCCGGCTCCGATTCGGAGGTATTCGTGATTCCGGGACAGGTGAAATACCCGGGCTTAATCCAGGTAACCGGCTTCTACCAGTTGTTGGCGGATTTTCACCCAGTCGGCTACCGGACGGGCTACGCCGTCCATAAAGCGGATCGGACATCCCAGTGCACTGTCGTCGATATAAAGGTCGGCGTGGACTTTCGGCGACGAAGTCCAGGACTTCTGTCCGGGATTCTCATTGATGGCGTACAGCGGAATTTTCTGTTCCTTGAACCATTGGACGGCTTTTTCGAGTAGTTGTCCGCTGCGCATGGTGTACAGGATGAGTTTGCAGTCGTTCGCCACGAGCTCCTTGAGTACGGGAACCGCACCTGCGTCCATCCCCATATGCGGATAGGCGTGTGTCACGACGGTTCCGTCGAAATCGATCGCTATGATTGCTCCTTTAACGGCCATATCGGTTATTTCTTTTGAAATTTATTACGTGTCCATTCGCATAATTTGCCCCAGAAACCCTTCTTTGTCGTGGTTTCCTCTTCGTCGAGGCCGTACCCGTAACCATAGCCGTAGCCATAACCGTACCCGTGACGTTTTGTCGAGCTGGCTCCGTTGAGGATGATGGCCATGTTATGGAATTTCTTTTCGCGGTACAGCCGTTCGATATCCGGCAACTGACGACGGTCGAGCAGGCCTTCCCGTACTACGTAAATGCTGAGGTCTGCCAGGCGGTCGGTGATGATGGCGTCCGCTACGACCATCGCCGGGGTGCTGTCGATAATTATGTAGTCGTAGTGGAGTTTCAGTTCCGCGATCAACTCTTCCATCCGCTGGCTCAACAGCATTTCGCTCGGGTTGGGCGGCTGGATGCCGGCGTAGATGATGTCGAGTTTTTCCGACAGTTTGGATTTGCGGATGATTGCCTGAAGCTCCGTGCTTCCGGACAGGTAGCTCGAAACCCCGTTGGTATCTCCGCCGTGCCCCATCTGTTTGGAGAAGGTGCGGCGCCGCAGGTCCAGATCCATGATGACGACCTTCTTGCCCGTCGTGGCGAACGTCATGGCCAGGTTGGTCGAAACGAACGTCTTTCCGGCGTGGGGATTCGACGAGGTGACCATAATGACTTTTATCTCGCCCTTGCCCAGGTTCATGAAGTTCATGTTCGAGCGGATCATGCGGAAAGCTTCCGACACCGGATCGCGGCCGTTTTCGCGTACGACGAAGCTGCCCTGTTGCTTTTCTCCCGAATATTGCGGAATATCCCCCAGGAACGGAGCCGAAAGGTTGTCCTCGATGTCCTTCCTCCCCCGGATCGTGGTGTCGAGTATCTGGATCAGGTAGATGATCAGGAAGGGGATGCCCAGTCCGAACAGGAAGGCGATTCCCGCAATCAGCACGGTATTGGGCGACACGGGGCGCGGGGAACCGTATGCACTGTCGATCGTGCGCGAGTTGCTTTCCGTGATGACCATGGTGATGGCGTTCTCCTCGCGTTTGTTGAGCAGGTAGAGGTAAAGTTCCTCCTTGATTTTCTGCTGACGGACGATGTCCAGAATCTGTTTTTCCTGCGTCGGTACCGAGGATATTCGTTGATTGGTCAGCGCCTCTTCCTTTCGTAAAGCGGCCAGTTGGATCTGCAACGTGGAGATATAGGAATCGAGCGTCGCGATGATCGACCGGCGTGTGGAAGCCAGTCCGTTGCCGAGATTCTGAATGATCGGGTTGTTCTCCGAACTCTCGGAGTTGAGCTTCATATAGCGTTGCAACTCGGTATTGTAGCCCTCTATCTGGGAGTTGATCGCGGGGCTGTTGATCGAGAGCGTTCCGGGAATCAGTTCATTGGTTTTGGTCGGGTCCAGCAGGTATTCTTTGAGGAATTCCGTCATTCGGATCTGGTTTTCCAGCGAGAGGCCGTCGGTTTTATATTGGGCGCTTTCGGTAATCGTCTGCTCGGCTTCCGATACGATATCGTATATTTTGTTGTCTTTTTTGAATTTTTCGATGTTGCGGTCCACTTCGCTCAGTTCTTCGGAGATGATCTCCAACCGATTGTCGATGAATTGTCCCGTGCTTTCTGCGATCCCCCGTTTGTCGTCGATCGCATCTTTTTCGTAAACCGCGATCAGCGTATTGATGACATCTTCCGCTTTTTTGGGAACGGAACTTTTCATAGAAATGGTGATGATCGAGGCCTGTTTGTTGGCTACGAAACTTTTGACTTCATGCTGGTAGAACTGCGTTACTACGCCCAAGTTGCCTTTGGTGACCCGGATCGGAGCCTTTTCGTAGTAATCGGGGGACATATAGAGAGTCGGCCGGATAATCATTTGGCCGACAGGCGTGGAGATCGTATCGCCGAATACGGCCGAAATTTCCTGCTTGAATTTCTGTTTGTCGGGACCGAATATTTCGAAGTAGTTGAGTTTTACGATGCTGTCGGGGCGCAGCGAAACTTCGAACCGGAATCCCTGCCGGTCGTTATCGTTGATGAACTCCACTGCGATCGGACTTTGCCCGTAGAGATCCTGGGGACGTAATCCGTCCTTCGTTTCGTATTGAACGGTCAAACCCAGCTGTTTGACCACTTCCGTCATCAGGCGGCGCGATTGGAGAATATAAATTTCGTTGTCCACATTGCGGCGCTGTGACAGGCCCGCCAGGTCGCTCAGGGTCGCCAGGTCGGTATCCCCTCCCTTGCGGCTGTCTTTCACGAGGATGTTGGCCGTGCGGCTGTATATTTTCGGGGTGCGTAAAATGTAGATGTAACCGCATCCGACGCAAACGAATACCGAGATGACGAACCAGTACCAGTTGGCGATTACCGTCTGGATCAGATCGTGCACCGAGAAAGTAATGTGTTCCTCCTGCTTTGTATCGCTGTTCGCGGAGTTCGGGTTGATATTGTTAGGTGTCATGCCTTGTTGTGAAAATTAACGGGTGAGTGTGACGATCAGAGTCGCTACGGACACGGCGGTACTGATCAGCGAGATATAGAAACTGCGGTTCTGGCTGATTTCGCCGGCCTGGGCCCGGTACTTGTTCGGCTTCACGTAAATTACGTCGTTCTGCTGGAGATAGAAATAGGGCGAATCGTAAATGTCCTGCGAAGTCAGATCGAGAGATGCCGTGGTGCGGACGCCGTTTTCCTCCCGGATTACCTTGACGTCGGAGCGCACGCCGTAGATGGTCAGATCACCTGCCAGCGACAGGGCGTCCAACAGGGAGATGCGGTCGTTGGTGATGTCGTACTGTCCGGGACGGGCGACCTCTCCGATGACCGAGATTTTCATGTCGGCGAACTGTATATTGACCGTCGGGTCGCTGATGTATCCGCCTTCCCGGATTTTGTCCGCGATTTCCTGGGCCAGTTCACTACGGGTCTTGCCCTTGCATTGAATGGGGCCGATGATCGGCATATCGAGGTCGCCGTTTTCATCGACGGTCCTGATCTGTAACGACGCACTGTTCGACGAATAGGTCGAAAGAGGGGTTCCGGTCAGGGAGTTGAGAGAGGTCGATGTATTGAACGGCGCAGCCAGTTCCGGGTCCCGGCTGTTGACCACGACGGTCAGACGGTCCAGCGGCTTGATGCGTATTTGATAATCCTGGGCGATTTTGACCTGCTCGTCGGCTTGAGTGTCTTGCAGGTAGATGACGCGCTTCTGGGAGGCGCATGACGCAAGAACGACGACCCCGAGCAGGAGGGCGAAGGCCTTTATTCGTTTCATTTCGAAATAGTTTTGTAGTACACGTGTAATTTTGGTATGCAAAGGTAGAAAAAATATATGAATGGGAAAGGTTTTTGTTTGCTATATTTGCGATTACTGTATTTTATAACGCTAAAAGAGACGATTGATTATATGATGAATGCTGTGTGGAGCCGGAATGCCGTGTTGTACGAGATGAATCTGCGGCAGACGACGTCCGAGGGAACGCTTGCCGCTGCTGCGGAACGGCTCGGTTTTTTGCGGGATTTGGGCATCGATGCCGTTTGGCTGATGCCCCATTATCCCATTGGGGAGGTCGGTCGCAAGGGATCGCTGGGTTCCTATTATTCGATTCGGGATTACCGGGCTGTCAATCCCGAATTCGGGACGATGGCCGATTTCGACGTTTTCGTTCAGAGGGCTCACGCCCTGGGAATGAAGGTCTTGATCGACTGGGTGGCCAATCACACTTCGCGCGATGCCCGCTGGCTCGCGGAATGTCCGGCTGACTGGTACGAGCGGGACGCTTCGGGCCGACCCGTCGTTCCTGACGGGTGGGACGACACGGCCAAGCTCGATTACACCAATCGGGCCGTCTGGCAGGGACAGATCGACGCCATGCGTTTTTGGCTTGCGGAACACGGGGTGAACGGTTTTCGCTGCGATATGGCGATGCTGGTTCCCATCGAATTTTGGCAGGAGGCGGCACGGCGGTTGCGGGCGGTGAAACCCGACCTGTTCCTGCTGGCCGAAGCCGAGGAGGATTACCTGTTCGACCGAGCTTTCGACGCGTCGTATGCCTGGCGGCTTTATCACCTGATGAACGACGTGGCGCAGCAAAAGTGCCGGGTCGATCGTATTCGGGAGTATCTCTATGCCGATCGGGAGCACGTCCCGACCTGGGCCTTGCGGCTGATGTTCACTTCGAATCACGACGAGAACTCCTGGAGCGGGAGCGAATTCGCCCGTCTGGGGCCTGCCGTGCGGGTCATGACGGCCCTGACGTTTCTGCTGCCGCAGTCGCTGCCGTTGGTTTACACGGGGCAGGAGTTCGGTTACGACCACTCTTTCGCCTTTTTCGACCGGGACCCGCTGCCTGCTTGCGAGCCGAACGAAACGACGGAGTTCTACCGGCGGCTGATCGCTTTGCGGCACGATGCTCCGGCTCTCGCTTCCGGGGAGCGGGGCGGCTCCTTCGTCGAAATCCGCAACAATGCCGAGGATTGCCTGCTGACTTTCGTGAGGGAAACTCCGGAAAATCGGGTAGTCGCCCTGTTGAACGTGTCGCCTTATGAAGTCCATGCCGATTTCGATACGGGAATCTACGCCGGAGGTTATGCGGACGCCCTGACGGGCGAACGCGTACAGCTCTGCTCGCATGTCGATGAGCGGATGCCGGGCTGGAGCTTCCGGATTTTGACACGGCCGATGTAGATAGGCCGGATTTTTTCGTACATTTGCCGGCGACGGGGAGGCCGTTTTGCGAAGCGGCAACGGCTTCCCGGTTTCGGAAATGCGCATAATATTTAGTAGGACGATGAAAAAATAATTCTGACGATATTTTTCCTTGGATTTGCGCTCAAGTTTTATTTTTACGGCATTTTATGAGATAATTTAATATCTTTGTGAAAAGAAATTAAGATGTTCGATATGAACAGGATAAAAGATGTATTAGAAGTAAGAGGTATCAGTCAAACAGAATTGGGTGGCAGGCTTGACAAAAGTTTCAATATGGTAAATTTTTGTTTAGTTAATAAGATTCAATTTCTCTTATTTCTGTCTTGTATCAAATTGTTGATATTTTGAATATTGATGTCAGAGATTTACGTGGGTTCAACCAAATAAAAGAATAGTCACTGCATGGCGAAAAAAGAGGTTAAAACAGACCTTTGGGTCTATGAATTGTTACAAGAAGCCGACATTGATTTAACGCCACAAGGTTGTGATATAAAGGAAATAGATGAAGCCTTAAAAACGGCTTCTAAATCAAAAACAGGAAATGCAGGCTATCCCGAATATTGCGGTGTGGTCAAGGATTTTATTCTTGTGATTGAGGATAAGGCATCACTTGACAAGCACATTTGTAATGATGAAAACGGTTTATTGTCGCAAGAAGTCAAGGCGGTGAAAGACTATGCCGTTAATGGTGCTCTATTTTATGCTTTACATTTGGTTGCAAATACATCGTACAACAAAGTCTTGGCTTTTGGGGTATCAGGAAATGAGAAGCATCATAAAATTACACCCATATTCGTTAATGAACGTGGCGATTATCAAGAGTTGCCCGATGTGGAAACATTCATTTCTTTCAACGAAATCAATATTGACGAGTATTATCTAAAGGAAATACTACAGGAAGAAACAGATGTGGAAAAAACAACGGCTGAAATACTTAAAGATGCCGAAAAACTGCATAATGACCTGCGTAACTATGGAAATCTGACAACAGAGCAAAAACCATTGATTGTGTCGGGTATAATGCTTGCCTTGCGTGAAATTGAGCATAAGAACTTCTCAATAGATTCCCTTGTCGGTGATACACGGATAACTGATGGGCGAAAAATTTATGATGCGATCAAAAGCAATTTATACCGTGCTAATGTTACACCTGATACTAAACGAGATAAGCTACTTAGTCAATTCTCTGTCATAAAAGACACAACCAAAATAAACGAAAAAGATGCTACATTAGGTAAAACACCCTTAAGGCATTATACTGAATTTCTTTATAATAGTATTTACAAAAATATCAGATACCATAATTCGGCAGAAGATTATTTGGGGCGGTTTTATGGAGAATTTATGTCTTATTCGGGTGGTGACGGGCAGACTTTAGGTATTGTTCTTACACCGAAGCATATAACCGAATTATTTTGCGATTTGGCTCAACTTAAAACAACGGATAAAGTTTTTGATCCATGTTGCGGAACAGCAGGTTTTCTCATTGCCGCGATGCACAAAATGGTGAAAATGACAGAAGACGAAAGCCAAAGGAGGAGCATCAAACGTGACCAATTATTCGGTATAGAGTTGCAATCATATATGTTTACCATCGCCACTACGAATATGATTTTGCGTGGCGATGGCAAAAGCAATCTGCATAACATGGACTTTCTACGGCAAAAACCAAAACAGATACAACTGAAAGGGTGTACCGTAGGAATGATGAACCCGCCATACTCGCAAGGCTCTAAAGCCAATCCGGATTTGTATGAGATTAGCTTTACCGAGCATTTGCTCGATTCATTGACTGAAGGAGCACGAGCTATAGTTATTATTCCGCAATCATCTGTTACGGGCAAGAGCAAAGAGGAACAGAATATCAAGAATAATATTCTGAAACATCATACATTAGAAGGTGTTATAACTCTCAATAAAAATACCTTTTATGGGGTGGGTACAAATCCGTGCATTGCTGTATTTACGGCAGGAATACCACATGATAAAAACCATTTATGTAAATTCATCAATTTTGAGGACGATGGATTTGTAGTGAGCAAACACATTGGTTTGGAAGAAACAACAAGTGCCAAAGACAAACGGCAACATTTGCTTGATGTATGGTTTGGACGAATTGAAGTTGAAACCAAGTTCTGTGTAGAAACAACTATCGAGGCGGAAGATGAGTGGCTTCATGCGTTCTATTACTTTAATGATGAGATACCAGCAGAAAAGGATTTTGAGAATACGATGGCTGATTATCTGACATTTGAGTTCAATATGATAACTCACGGCAGAGGTTATCTATTTGATGAAAAAGGAGGTTACGATGCTTAAACTGAACGATAGAAAGTATAAATCTTTCAAAATAAGCGACATATTCAAGGTGTCAGGAACCGTAACAACCCACCCATCCAAGCTTATTGAGGGTGGATTTACACCTCGTATCACATGTGCCGCAACAAATAATGGATTAGATGGCACATACAAGAACGCCCCAACTGAAAAAGGCGATGTTTTGACTATTGATAGTGCTACGATTGGATATGTTAGTTATCAATATAGAGATTTTATTGCAACTGACCATGTGGAAAAGCTTATGTTCAAAGATGGCTCAAAGATAGGTTATCATTGTGGCCTGTTTATAAAAACAATGATTGACAATGCCGTAAGTGGAAAGTATGGATATGGATACAAATTTTCTCAAACTCGTATAAAAAAACAGACCATCATTCTGCCTATAACTGCCGAACAAGAACCCGATTGGCAGTTTATGGAGGAATATATGAAACAAGTTGAAAGAAAAATATTAAAACCTACAATAGAAAGATTATGCAAAAGACTAATAATAAGCGATATACTGGGGGGGTAAATCGCTGTGTTCCAATTGGAAAGCCTTTTACTTTACCGAAGTTTTTACCGAGATTCAACGTGGTAAACGCCTTAAAAAAGCCGACCACGAGCAAGGCAATACTCCCTATGCATCATCAACATCCCTCAATAACGGTATTGACGGATTTGTTGGAAATGATGGCAGCGTAAGAAAATTTGATGATTGTTTAACATTGGCAAACAGCGGTAGTGTTGGCTGTGCTTTTTATCATCAATATACTTTTGTCGCAAGTGACCATGTTACTAAATTAAAGCGCACTGGGCTTGATAAATATGCCTATTTATTTATGATTCCGATTATCAATAGGTTGTCAGAAAAATACAGTTTTAACCGAGAAATAAATGATGAGCGTATAAAACGAGAAAAGCTATTGTTACCTGCCACTGATAAGGGGGAAATTGATTTTGCCTTTATGTCTGCTTTTATGAAAGATGTTGAACATAACATACTCAATACCTCGCTTAAAATCTTTGAAAAACGGTTGAATGGTAGTTCTACAGAAAGATGAAAAAAATAATTCTGATGATATTTTGCCTCGGAATGCTGTTCCCGCTTCTGGGTTCGGCTGCCCGGCCGTACGGTGTGGAGGAGATTCCCAACGTGCAGGTCGGCAACCGTTATCGGTTCACGTCGAATCCCGACGGGGTTCTTTCCCCTTCGGCAGTCGCCGAGATCGACTCGCTTTGCTATTCGCTCAGGCATCGGGCGTTGGCCCAGGTCGCCGTGGTCGCTGTGGAGGATATTCGCGGAGATGATCTTTTCTCCTTCGCCCATACGCTTTTTTCCCAATGGGGTGTCGGCCGTGCCGATTCGGACAACGGACTGGGCATTCTCTTGGTCGTCGATCGCCGGGAAGTGCGGTTCGTGACCGGACCGGGACTGGAAGGCGTCTTGCCCGATGCACTTTGCAAGCGGATCCAGATGCGTTACATGCTGCCGTATTTCCGGGAGGGAGATTACAGCGCCGGCATGGTGGCGGGGCTGCGTGCCGTGGCATCGGTGCTTGAGGGCAGCGAGCTCGATCTGGGCGGCAACGACGATTTCCGGGCAACGGACGATTTGCCGGCGTGGGCGGTTTTCCTGATCGTCTTTCTGGTCGTCTTCGTGCCGCTGGGCGTCATGCTGGTCGGATTCTACCGTTCCAGACGTTGTCCCCGGTGTCGTGCTTTCGCGTTGGTGCTGCAATCGCGGAACCTTGTCGGGCAGACGGATCATTATAATCTGTTCGAAGACACTTACCGTTGCGGCAAATGCGGTTTCGTCGTGAAGCGGCAGTCCCGAAGTGCGCGCAGCGATAACAACAACCACCGCAGGGGCGGCGGCATGTGGATCGGAGGTTTCGGCGGCGGACACGGTTCGGGCGGCGGCTTCGGTGGAGGTTTCGGCGGCGGCAGCTTCGGCGGCGGCGGTGCCGGTTCCCGTTGGTAAATTTGGAAATTCACTTAAAAAACGATAGAAAAAATGAAAAAAGTTATCTGGATCGTAGTGGTCGTACTCGTGGTGCTGTTCATCAGCGGCTCCTGTTCGGCCTATAACAGAATGGTCACGGCCGAAGAGACCGTCAATACGACTTGGGCCGATGTCGAGGCGCAGTACCAGCGTCGTTCCGACCTGATTCCCAATCTGGTCAATACCGTCAAGGGCTATGCTGCGCACGAGCAGTCCACTTTTACCGAGGTGGTCGAGGCCCGTGCCCAGGCCATGTCGTTCAAACTGGATGCAGCGGACCTGACGCCCGAGAAGCTGGCCGAGTTCCAGCAGGCGCAGCAGAAGGTGGGATCGGCTCTGGGGCGCCTGATCGCCGTTGCGGAGCAATATCCCGACCTGAAGGCCAACCAGAATTTCCTGGAGCTGCAAGCCCAACTGGAAGGAACGGAAAACCGGATCGCCGTGGCCCGCACACGCTTCAACGATGCGACCCGGCAGTATAACGTGACGATCCGCCGCTTCCCTGCCAACCTGATCGCCGGCATGTTCGGCTTCGATCAGAAAGCCTATTTTGCGGCCGAGGAAGGTGCGCAGACCGTACCGGAGGTGAAGTTTTGAGATTCCGGCCTGTGAACGGCGGTGCGGCGATCCTGAAAGGTCGCCGCACCGCGTTATGTGTCGAGGTCGTAAATGGGATTTCGCCGGTCCTCCGAAGGCTTCGGCCGTGGTGCGAACCCTTTTTTGCCGCAAGGAGGTATTGATAAAAATTTCGGGGATCGCGGTTAAAATACCCGATAAATTTTTGTACTTTTGTTCCTTGAATTATCATGGATAATTGTGACCATACCTTATGTTAAGCGTTTTATTCTACCTTTTCCTGTTCGTTATCTGCACTTTTTTTCTGGTATTGTCCGCCGTGGCGTTGCTTTTGACGTGGCCTTTCGACAAATCCCGGAGGATCGTGCACGAACTGTCCCGGATACTGGTCCGTATTTTCTATGCAGTTCCGCCTCTGTGGAAGTTCCGGGTTACCGGCAGGGAGTATATCGACCGTCGCAAACCGTACGTTATCGTGGTCAATCACCAGGCCGGCCTGGATATTCCGACCCTCTATTTCGTACCGCTCAACTTCCGGTGGGTTTCCAAGCGGGAAGTTTTCAAGGTGCCGTTTTTCGGCCAGTTCCTTTTGCTGCACGGGGATATCTGCATCAACCGGGGACATGCTACGGCCGCGATGGAGAAGGTGATCCGCGACGGAAAGCTGTGGCTTTCGCGCGGGGCTTCGGTGGCGATCTTTCCGGAGGGCACGCGTTCGCACGACGGCGAAATCTATCGTTTCAAGGCGGGGGCTTTCACGCTGGCGCGCGAGGCGGGCGTCGAAATTCTGCCTGTGGTGCTCGACGGTACGACCACGATGATCGGCCGCAACGGGATGTTCAACTGGCGCAATAAATTGACGGTAAGTATTCTGCCGCCGGTGAGCGCCGAACGGGTCGCCGCTGCCGATCCGAAGGAGCTGATGGAGCAGGTGCGGGCTTCGATGTGCGTAAGGCTCGCCGAAATCAGGAAACAGAAATAAACGATTATGTTCGATAAAAAGATAGATAACACCAGCAACAGCTATGGCGACGATGCCATTGTGACCCTCTCGCCGAGGGAGCATATCCGGTTGCGGCCGGGTATGTATATCGGCAAGCTGGGCGACGGCTCGCAGGCCGACGACGGCATTTACGTCCTGATCAAGGAGGTGGTGGACAACTCTGTCGATGAGTTCATCATGGGCGCCGGCAAGCAGATCGACGTGACGGTCGAGGACGACATCGTGACTGTCCGCGACTACGGGCGCGGCATTCCGCTCAAGTCCCTCGCTGCGGCCGTCAGCGAGATGAATACCGGCGGCAAGTACGGCGGTTCGGCCTTCAAGAAGACCGTCGGACTGAACGGAGTCGGCGTCAAGGCCGTCAATATGCTTTCGAGCGAATTTACCGCCCGTTCGGTGCGCGACGGCGAGGCCCGCACGGTGACTTTCGCGCAGGGGCTCGAACAGAGCGACCGCTGGGAGAGCGGCGTGCAGGAGAAAAACGGTACGTTTATCAGTTTCCGTGTGGACCGGGAGGTGTTCGGTGACTATTCCTACAATCTGGAGTATGTCGAGCAGATGATTCGCAACTATACTTACCTCAATCTGGGGCTGACCTTCCGTTTCAACGGCCAGAGCTATGTTTCGAAGAACGGCTTGCTGGACCTCCTGGGCGAGAACATGACCGAAGAGCCGCTCTATGCGCCGATCCACCTTTCGGGCGAGGATATCGAAGTGGCCATCGCACACGGTACGGGCTACGGCGAGAGTTACTATTCGTTCGTCAATGGACAATACACCTCGCAGGGCGGTACGCATCAGGCGGCTTTCCGTGAAGCGATCGCCAAGACCATCAAGGAGTTTTATCACAAGGATTACGATCCTTCGGACATCCGCACGTCGATCATCGCCGCCATTTCGCTCTCGCAGATGCCGATGATGAAGCCGCCGA
>OKRV01001800.1_pt1 | contig 12228 bp, 11 predicted proteins | sample 1601201 | NCBI WGS metagenome assembly OKRV01 (sample SAMEA3541540, study PRJEB24748) | human gut metagenome | biome: human gut; feature: human-associated habitat; material: faeces | place: China | collected 2012 | reverse complement strand
TGGACGAAGGCCAGCCCACCGAGTTCTGGTATGCCGAGGTGGAGTACCCCACGGTAGAGGCAGCCCGCAGCTGGCAGCCTGCCGCCGTGGGCCTCGCGGACTACCTGAACGACGAAGTCACCGACCAGCCCGGCCAGAGCATGGGGGCCTATTGGGAGCAGACCCGGGGTTGAACCGACGAAAGTTGTGGAAAAACCTTGAAGATTATGATATGATGGTCGTATCACTCATACTGCGGCCCCGGACGGGCCGGGAAAGAAGGAAACAACTACGAAACGACCCAAATTCACGCTGTCTGTGCAGTACAATTCGCCGGTCATCCTGACATTTTTCCTCCTCTCACTGGGGGTGCTGTTCCTGGGCCAGTACACCGGCGGCTGGACGACCACCCATCTGTTCAGCGTCTACCGTTCCTCGCTGAAAGACCCGCTGTTTTACATCCGGCTCTTCGGCCATGTGCTGGGCCACGGCAGCTGGGACCATTTCCTGAACAATATGCTGCTTCTCCTCGTCGTCGGCCCGCCGATGGAAGAAAAGTACGGCAGCCTGCCCCTGCTCAAAGGCATCCTGCTCACGGCCCTCATCTCGGGCATTCTGCAGTGTGCGCTGTTCCCCCGCACGGCGCTGCTGGGCGCGTCGGGCATCGTCTTCATGCTCATCATGCTGGCATCCCTGTCCGGCTTCTCGGGCGGCATCCCCGTCACCATGCTGCTGGTGGCGGCGCTCTATCTGGGCCAGCAGATCTATGACATCATCTTTGTGCGGGACAACGTGGCCAACTTCATGCACATCGTCGGCGGCGTCTGCGGCACAGTGTTCGGCTACGTCAATGCGGGGCCGCGGCGAAAGAGAAGAAAATAAACCTCTCAGTCTCGCTATCGCTCGACAGCTCCCCTAGCGAGGGGAGCCTCTGGCGAAGAGGGAAAGTTTACCGAAATGCCAAAGCCTCCCCTCGTTAGGGGAGGTGGCACGGCGTAAGCCGTGACGGAGAGGTTAAAAGGCAAGCTGCGCCTTGGCTAAGAACATGCAAATTTTATCATTCGCGTGGTTTTGTCGCTTGCTTTTTGATGGGCAGCGCTCTATTATATCATTTGTACAAATATTTCCCTTCGAATTTTCACAAAATCACCAAATGTAGCTTATCGGACGGAGGTTGTTTATGAGACGACTGTGCAGCCCATCCCCGGGGATGAAACTGCAAAAAAATCACGACAAAGGAGGACGGACGCTTTGAACGAACACGAAAAACCGCAGATAGACTTCATGCACAAGCTTGCGCGCCAGATCGTGGAACGCCGCAACCTTGTGTTCCTGTTTGTCATTCTGGCTGCCATCTTCACGGTGTTCTCGGTGCGGTGGGTCAAGGTCGAGACCGACATGACCACCTACCTGCCCAAGACCTCGGAGACCCGCATGGGCCTTGACATCATGGACGAGCAGTTCACGACCTACGGCTCTGCCGATGTCATGGTGGCCAACATCACGCCCGCTGAGGCCGATGAGCTTTCCGACCGGCTCACCGAGCTCAAGGGCGTCCAGATGCTGGACTACGACGACACCACCGACCATTATAATAAGGACGCGGTGTCGGCCCTTTACTCCATCACCTTCGACTACCCCGAGGACGATGACCAGTGCCTCGAGGCCCTTGACCGGGTGAAGGAATACCTCGCCGACTACGACATCTACGTCTCCACCTCGCTGGGCAACACCCAGCAGGAGACCATTGATGCCGAGGTGCGGGTCATCATGGTGTACGTTGCCGTCATCATCGTCATCGTCCTGCTCCTGACGTCCCAGACCTACGCCGAGGTGCCCGTCCTCATCCTCACCTTCGTGGTGGGCATGATCCTGAACATGGGTACAAACTTCATGCTGGGCACCATCTCCTTCGTGTCCAACTCGGTCACGAACATCCTGCAGCTGGCGCTGTCGCTGGACTACGCCATCATCTTCTGCAACCACTTCAAGGAAGAACACCAGACCATGCCTCTGAAGGAGGCCGTCATCGAGTCCCTGAGCAAGAGCATCCCCGAGATCAGCTCCAGCTCCCTGACCACCGTCGGCGGCCTTGTGGCTATGCTGTTCATGCAGTTCCGCATCGGCTCCGATATGGCCGTCTGCCTCATCAAGTCCATCCTCTTTGCGATGCTCTCGGTGTTCGTGGTCATGCCCGGCCTGCTGATGCTCTTCGGACCCTACATGGATAAGACCAAGCACAGGAACTTCGTGCCGGAGATCCCCTTCGTGGGCCGCTTTGCATGGCGCACCCGCAAGGTCATCCCTGTCATCTTCCTGGTGGTCATCCTCATCGGTTACCACTTCTCGAACCTTTGTCCCTACGCCTACGGCTACGATGTCATCAAGGTGCCGAAGATGAACGAATCCCTCATCGCGGACCAGATGATCGAAGAGAACTTCACTAAGTCGAACCTCGTGGCTCTCGTCTACCCCAAGAACGACGATTACAGCATCGAGAAAAAGATGCTGGAGGAGCTGGAACGCTATGATGAAATAGACTCCACCAAGGGTCTGTCCAACATCGAGGCCCAGGACGGCTATATGCTGGAAGACAAGCTCACCGCCCGCCAGTTCTCCGAGATGGCCGACCTTGACTACGAGGCCGCCCAGATGATCTACACCGCCTACGCCATCGAGAACGAGGAGTACGGCCAGATCATCGGCAACTTCGCTTCCTATAAAGTGCCGCTCGTGGATATGTTCCTCTACGTCTGCGACGAGGCCGACACCGGCATCGTCTCCCTCTCTCAGGAAGACCTGGACGACCTCCACGACGCCCGCGACCAGATGGAGAGCGCACTGGCCCAGCTGCAGGGCAACGACTACAACCGCGTCCTCATCTACCTGAGCCCCTCTCTGGAACCCGGCCAGACTACTTATGAGTTCACCGACACCATCCGCTCCATCGCCCGGAAGTATTACCCGGACGGCGAGCTCTACATGGCCGGTGACGCCACCAACGAGTACGATTTCCAGAAGTCCTTCGCCATCGATAATGTCGTCGTCAACGTCGTGTCCATCTTCATCGTCCTGCTGGTGCTGCTGTTCACCTTCCAGTCCGTCGGTATGCCCATCCTGCTCATCGTGGTCATTCAGGGCGCTATCTGGGTCAACTTCTCGTTCCCGTATTTCATGGGGACCAACCTCTACTTCATGGGCTACCTCATCGTCAGCTCCATCCAGATGGGCGCGAATATCGACTACGCCATCGTCATCGCCACCCGTTTCAACGAGCTGAAGGATAAGATGGAGCACAAGCAGGCCATGATAGAGACCATCAACTTCGCGTTCCCGACCATCCTGACTTCCGGCACCATCATGACCGTGTCCGGCATCCTCATCGGCCAGATGACTTCCGACGCCTGCATCGTGGGCATCGGCCAGTGCCTGGGCCGAGGCACCATCATCTCCATTATCCTCGTCCTCTTCGTTCTGCCCCAGATCCTGCTCATCGGCACCCGCATCGTGGACCGTACCTCCTTTGCCGTGCCGAAGCTGGTGGCCCGCAGCAGCGGCAATGGCCGTATGCGGGTCAACGGCATCGTGCAGGGCGAGATCCACGGCTCCGTGGCCGGTACGATGAACGCCATCGTGGACGGCGACGTCCAGCTGACCGTCATCTCGGGCAACGTCTCTCAGGAACTGGACGACAACGAAAAACAGGAGGTGCAGAATGAAGACCAGTAACCATCTGCTGCGCCGCCTGACGGCTGCGCTTCTGGCCGCTGTGCTGGCGCTGAGCATCGCACTGCCGGTGTTCGCGTCCGACGACGGCGATACCATTTACATCAACAGCGTCTCGGACCTGCTTTCGCTGGCCAAGAGCTGTGCCTACGACCAATGGTCGGTGGGCAAGACGGTTATTCTACAGAAAGACCTCTCCCTCGAGGGGATGCTGTGGGAGCCCATCCCGTCCTTCAGCGGACAGTTCAAGGGCAATGGCCACACCATCTCGGACCTGACCATTACGGGCCAGTATTCCCCGGCGGGCCTCTTCGGCATCGTGGAGGAACAGGGCTCCATCGAGTCCCTGAGCGTCCGCGGTGTCGTGTCTGTCTCTGACTCTGCCGACACCACCACCGGCGGCATCGTAGGCATCAACCACGGCACCCTCATCAGCTGCCAGTTCACCGGCGTCGTCACCGGCGACAGCGAGGTGGGCGGCATCGTGGGCCGCAACGAGTCCGAAGGCACCATCGACCACAGCACGGCCCGCGCCATCGTCACCGGCAAATCTTCCACCGGCGGCATCGCAGGCTACAACCTCGGCGCCATCACCGGCTGCACCAATGTGGGCAGCATCAACACCGAATATCCGGAAGCCTCTCTCGACACCGACGGCTTCACCGCCAAGATGGTGGACTACATCAACAACAAGATGGCCGCCGCTGCTGACGACGCCACCAATTCCGTCACCAACGTCGCCACCGACACCGGCGGCATCGCAGGCCGCTCCTCCGGCATGATCCTGACCAGCGTCAACACCGGAACTGTCGGCTACGAGCATATCGGCTACAACGTGGGCGGCATCGTGGTTCCTAGCTCACCTTCGTGCTCTAGCCCATAGGCATCATCAGGGTGTACCTGCACTGAAAGCCAGTCATTAGCATCCAAAATCTTGGTCAACAAAGGAAAAACACTAGTCTTGGGGTTCCCAAAAAGTTCTGGATTATCCTTGTAAAGCTCTGCCAGGTGGAAACCAGCATATTTTCCATTTTTGACATAGGATACACCATTAGGATGGGCAGAAATTGCCCAATATTCACCAGTGTATTCACTGGGAATATCGTAACCAAACTCTGTCTTGAGGCGATTACCTCCCCAGATTTTCTCATGCATTGGTGAATCTAAAAATAAAGGTTCCATTACTTCCTCCTGTATAGAGCAAAACGCCTTAAGATTATCTCTTAAAGCGATTTTACATATTTTGTTTATTTGTTTGCATGCTTGTCGGCTACGTCCTTAGCAAGTGCGAAGTTACCAAGCGTCGCAGAACCATTACCTGAAACAGCAGGTGTCACAATATACTCATTTACATCTGGTACTGGAAGGTAACCATTCAAAAGAGCTGTGAATTTTTCACGAACACGACGAAGCATGTGTTCTTGCCCCATAACACCGCCACCAAAGACGATAACTTCAGGACGGTAAAGGACTGTTGCTTGGACAGCCGCTTGAGCAATGTAGTAAGCTTGGACATCCCAAACCTCAGAATTTTGCTCAATCAATTCGCCACGAATACCTGTACGGGCTTCAAGTGATGGACCAGCAGCCAAACCTTCCAAACATCCGCGGTGGAATGGACAAGTTCCGTTAAATTCATTGGAAACATCATTTGGGTGAAGAGGTACATATACGTGACCAGCTTCAGTGTGACCCATACCACCAATGAACTCACCATTTTGAATAGCACCGGCTCCAATACCAGTTCCGATAGTGTAGTAAACAAGACTCTTAACACTTTTACGAACAAGTGTCTCACCATAAGCAGATGAGTTAACATCAGTCGTAAAGTAGAAAGGCACAATAAACTCTTTAGCAATCAAACCAAGAAGGTCGACATTTGACCAATGTGGTTTTGGTGTTGAAGTCACAAAACCATATGTTTCAGAGTTTGGATCAACATCAATTGGTCCAAATGAACCAATTGCAATTCCAGCCAATTGATCTTCATAACGTTTGAAAAATTCAATAGTACGGTCAATTGTTTCGTAAGGTGTAGTTGTTGGGAATTGAGTTTTTTCAACGACTTGGAATTTCTCATCGCCAACAGCACAAACAAATTTTGTACCACCAGCTTCCAAGCTTCCGTAAAGTTTAGCCATAGGTAAAGCTATCTCCTTTTATGATCAATAATAACTATTTATACTATTATAAATAAAAGCTAGGCAAAAGACAATCTAAATGAGACCTTGTTTAAGGAGGTACAGACTACTCTGCTTCATACTTTTCTTTATGAGCCATTTAACTAAAAAAGCCGAATTGGCTTCGACTTTTCTAGCTTATTATTTAACTGCGATGAAGTCTGCACCTTCAGCAACTGAACCAGTCGCTACTGATGAAACATCTTCGAAGTCTGCAGTGTTTGTAACGATAACCATAGTTGTATCGTCAAGACCTGCTTCAGTGATTACTGAGCTATCGAAGGTAGCCAAGACATCACCTTTTTTAATACGTTGATTTGCTTGAACTTTAGCATCAAATCCTTTACCGTCAAGTGAGACAGTGTCGATACCGATGTGGATAAGCACTTCAGCACCTTTATCAGATTTAAGACCGTAAGCGTGACCTGTTGGGAAGGCGATTTGCACTTCACCATCAAATGGTGCGACTACTTGGTTACCTGAAGGTTTGATAGCGGCACCTTTACCCATAGCTCCTGATGAGAAGACTGGGTCATTAACATTTTCCAAAGCTACAACTTCACCTTTAAGTGGTGCAGCGATTGTTTCAGCTTGCAATGCAACTGGAGCTGATTCTGCAGATGCAATATCTTCAGCAACAACTTCTTTTTGAGCTTCAACTTCTTCCTCTTTGTAACCGAAAATCCAAGTAAGAACGAAACCAAGAGCAAGAGTGACAAGTACCATAAGAACATATTTAAGTACTTGACCGTTAAGGTAAAGAAGTGTACCAGGAACGATTGTAACACCAAATCCTGTACCAGCAAGGTTAAGGATTGACGCCAACCAACCACCAGCAGCACCGGCGATAAGACCCATGATAAATGGTTTACCGAAACGAAGGTTAACCCCAAAGATAGCTGGTTCAGTGATACCAAGTACCGCTGAAAGAGTTGCAGGGAAAGCAAGTGCTTTCAATTTAGCATCTTTAGTTTTTACACCAACTGCAAGTGTCGCACCAGCTTGTGCAGTCATAGCAGCTGTGATGATTGCGTTAAGTGGGTCTTTACCAGTATTAGCAATAAGGTTAGCTTCAAGCAAGTTGAAGACGTGGTGAACCCCTGTAACGACGATAACTTGGTGAACTCCACCAAGAACAAGACCAGCAAGACCAAATGGCAAGTTAAGAATCCATTCTGTAGCAGCAAGAACATAGCTTTCAACAGTATGGAAGACAGGACCAATAATAAAGAGGGCCAAAGCTGACATTACAGCGAAGACGATAAGTGGACGCAAGAGTAGGTCAAGAACGTCTGGAACCCATTTACGAACCCATTGCTCAAACTTAGCACCTAGCAAACCTACGAAGAAGGCTGGAAGCACTGAGTTTTGGTAACCTACTACTGGAATAAAATCAAAGAAGTAGATTGGTTTAGCAGCACCTGATGCAACATCCCAAGCGTTAGGAAGGGCGTTGTTAACCATCATCAAACCAAGAACCAAACCAAGAAGTGGTGAACCACCAAATACGTTAAAGGCTGACCAACAAATCAAGGCTGGGAAGAAGGCGAAGGCTGTATCTGTCAATACAACTGTGTAAGTGTAGAAATCTGTAGCAGCAAAAGCTTTTGATGTTGTACCGAACAAACCAAGAACTGTATCGTTATTGATTGCTCCACGGATACCCATGAAAAGACCAGTCGCTACGATTGCTGGAAGCAATGGAACGAAAACGTCACCGAATGAACGGATAGCACGTTGGAACCAGTTCCCTTGTTTAGCAGCTTCTGCTTTTTGTTCGTCTTTAGATGCTGTTGGAAGACCTTGAGCAACGACTTCGTCGTAAATCTTGTTAACAGTACCTGTACCAAAAATCATTTGGTATTGACCTGAGTTGAAGAAAGCACCTTGAACTTTTTCAATGTTCTCAGCCTTTTCTTTATTGATTTTGTTTTCATCTTTGACCATCACACGTAGACGAGTCGCACAGTGAGCAACACTGTTGACGTTTTCACGTCCACCGAGGGCATCGATGACTTCTTTTGCAATTTGTTTGTTATCCATTTGCAAAATTCTCCTTAATAAAATTTGGTATGAAAGCGTTTAGCTTTTCTTTACGATAACTATTTTAGCATCTTTCTGCCATATGTCAACCGTTTAGCATATTTTTTTATTTTTTGTTATAAATCGTTGATTTTTATAGGTAAAACGTTTACTATATTATTAACAAATAGATTAGGAGATTACTAAATATGAATCTACCAACAGAAGTTCGTTACCGTCCATACGCAGATTGGACAGACGAAGAAAAAACAAAGATTAGAGAAAATGTCGCTAAATCACCTTGGCGTGCAAGTTACCATATCGAACCAGAAACAGGGCTTCTTAATGATCCAAACGGTTTTTCTTACTTTAATGGTAAGTTCCAACTTTTCTACCAAAGTTGGCCATTTGGAGCTGCTCATGGTTTGAAACAATGGGTGCATACTGAAACTGAAGATTTGGTTCACTTTACAGAAACTGGTGTCAAACTCTTGCCAGACCATGAAAATGATAGCCACGGTGCCTACTCAGGTTCTGCTTATCAAATCGGTGATAAACTCTTTATCTTCTATACTGGGAACGTTCGTGATGAAAACTGGATTCGTGACCCACGTCAAATCGGCGCTTGGATGGATAAAGACGGCAAAATCGAAAAATTCGACAAGGTTCTTATCAAACAACCTGCTGACGCTACTGGGCACTTCCGTGACCCTCAAATCTTCGATTACAAGGGACAATTCTACGCTATCGTAGGTGCTCAAAACCACGATAAACAAGGTTATATCAAACTTTACAAGGCAGTAGACAATGATGTCGAAAACTGGGTTGAGGTTGGTAATCTTGACTTTGGTGGCACTGGGTCAGAGTACATGATTGAGTGTCCTAACCTTGTCTTTGTAGATGGCAAACCTGTTCTTCTTTATAGCCCACAAGGTCTCGATAAAGCTGAACTTGACTACGGTAACATCTACCCTAACACTTATAAGATTTTCCAAGATTTCGACACAGAAAAACCTGCCCTCGTTGATGGCACACCAATTATCAACTTGGACTACGGATTTGAAGCATATGCAACTCAAGGCTTTAATACTCCAGATGGTCGTGCCCTTATTGTCAGCTGGATCGGTCTTCCAGATGTGGACTATCCAACTGACAAATACGACTACCAAGGGGCTATGAGCTTGGTTAAAGAATTGTCTATTAAAGATGGCAAACTCTACCAATATCCAGTCGAAGCCATTACAAGCTTACGTGCTAGCCAAGAAGATTTCTCTGAAAAAACGGCAACAACTAACACTTACGAGCTTGAACTTAACTTTGAAGCTAACACTCAAACAGAACTTGTCCTCTTCGCAGACCAAGAAGGAAATGGCTTGTCACTTACAGTTGATACTGAAAACGGAAAAGTTATCCTTGACCGTTCTAAAGCTGGTGAACAATATGCTACTGACTTTGGCACAAGCCGTGAATGCGCTCTTGATGCCGGTCAAGCTGCAACAGCAAACATCTTTGTAGATAACTCAATCGTTGAAATTTTCTTCAACAAAGGTGAAAAAGTCTTCACTAGCCGCGTCTTCCCAAGTGCAGAACAAACTGGTATCAAAGTGACATCAGGGAACGTTTCTGGACACTACTTCGACTTGAAATACTAAGGTGATTTATGGTCGCAAAGCTTACTGACGTTGCCGAACTGGCTGGTGTGAGCCCAACCACAGTTTCTCGCGTCATAAACAAAAAGGGCTACCTCTCACAGAAGACCATTGACAAAGTTCACGCTGCTATGCAAGAACTCAACTATAAACCTAATAATTTAGCTCGAGGTCTTCAAGGAAAGTCGGCCAAACTTGTTGGCTTGATTTTCCCAAATATCTCCAATGTCTTTTATGCTGAGCTTATTGAACGTCTTGAAGATGAACTCTTTAAGCAAGGCTATAAAACCATCATTTGTAACAGTGAGCATGATCCTAACAAGGAAAAGGACTATTTGGAGATGCTTGCCGCCAATCAATGTGATGGCATCATCTCGTCTAGCCACAATCTTGGCATTGAGGATTATGAGAAGGTTGAAGCTCCCATCGTTGCCTTCGACCGTAATCTCGCCCCAAAGATTCCTATTGTTTCGTCTGACAACTTTGAAGGTGGGAAGTTAGCCGCAAGAGCTCTGGTTAAAGCTGGTTGTCAACGAATTGTCATGATTACAGGTTATGATAATTCGGATTCTCCAACAGGACTCCGTCAACTAGGTTTTAATTATGAGTTGGACAAAAAAGGTATTATCTGTCCCGTTCCAAACGATTTGTCTCTCATGCGACGAGAATTAGAAATCAAATCTATCATTTCTCGTGAAAAGCCAGATGGCATCTTTGTTTCGGACGATTTAACAGCTATCTTGGTTATGAAGATAGCTAGACAATTGGGACTTTCTATCCCAGATGACCTAAAAATCATCGGTTATGACGGTACCGCCTTTATCCGTCACTTCTACCCAGAGCTAGCAACCATCCAACAACCTTTAGATGAAATCGCTAAGCTTTGTGTCGAAATTCTTCTCAAGAAAATTAAAGGCAAAACAGTTAATCGTGATTACGTGCTTCCAGTAAATTTGATTGCCGGTGGTAGTATATAAATAAAAGTCGCAAGAAATCTCCGCTTGCGACTTTTTTCTTGTTACATTTGTAGAAAAAAAGAAGTTGAAACAACGCTCAACTTCTTTTGCTTATGCTTCATCTGTCACGAACTGACTAAGTACACCGTTAATGAACTTAGCAGATGTTTCATCAGAATATTTTTTAGCGATTTCAATGATTTCGTTGATAGCCACACGTCCTGGTGTTTCTTCAAATGACGTGATTTCATAAAGTCCCAAACGAAGGAGAGTACGATCTGTCACAATCAAACGTGAGAGGCTCCAACCCTCTTTCAACTTTTCTTCAATTTGACTATCAAGTTGGGCCAACTCTTCACGGACACCTGTTACTAGGCTAAGGAGAAAGGCTGGTACATCAACTTCAGTTTCTTCGTCAATTGGCTTGTCATAAGTGTAAGCGAAATGTGCTTGTTCCAGAGCTTCTCCACCAAATTCAAGGGCAAAAAGCGTTTGAAAAGCACGCTCACGAAGGTCACGACGTGAATCTTTAAAGATGTTAGTCATTCAAAAAATCCTCGTTAAACAATTCAGCCAAGTCTGGTTTTTGTGACTTTTCAGTAACAATAGATTCAACGTGAACATTGACTTCTGAAATTGCCACTTCTGCCATATCATAGACAGCTGCTTTAACAGCCTTTTGAATTTCAATTGAAACCGCTGGTACGTTAACCCCATACTGAAGTGAGACGTAGATATCAGCATTTACAGTACCATCTTCTTCTGTTCGGAGGTAAACACCACGTCCCAAGCTTGTTTTGCTGAGACTATCCGTAACATTTTTATTTTGAAGGGCGTAAACACCTTCCACTTTAGTTGCAGCGATACCTGTAATCACTTCGAGCACGCGAGGGGCAATTACAATTTCACCGATATTTTCTGTAGTCATCGCATGTTTCCTTTCCGTTAGTTTGGAAAATAAAGCCTTCAAACCAGTGGTTTGAAAGACTTAGTTGGGCTTAGGCACGTGATACGTAAGTACCTTCAGCTGTGTTGATAACCAATTTTTGACCAGCTTCGATAAAGTCTGGAACGTTAACCACAAGACCAGTTTCAAGTGTTGCAGGTTTACCTGAACCTGTAACTGTTGCACCTTTGATTGATGGTTGTGTTTCAGTAACAGTCAATTCAACAGTTGTTGGTACTTGCACACCGATAACTTCTGTTCCGTAGAATTGGATTTTTACTTCTGAGTTTTCAAGGATAAATTTCAATTCTTCTTGAACGTTGGCTACTGGGATTTCATATTGGTCATATGTTTCAGTGTTCATGAAGTATGCAGTATCATCCATTTGGTACAAGTATTGTGCTGGTACTGTTTCGATGATTGCTTGTTCAAATTTTTCTTCTGGACGGTAGCTAGTATCAAAAGTTGAACCTGAGCGAACATCACGCAATTTCATACGCATGATTGTGTTACCTTTACCAGGTTTGTGGTGGCTAGCTTCAAGAACTTTGATCAATTTGCCATCGTTAGTTACGAAAGTCATACCCGCACGGAGTTTACTTGCTTCAATCATTATTAAATACCTCTTTGTAAAAAATTATTATCAGTTTATTCTACCATAAATGACAGCATGGCTCAAATGTTTTATAGATTCAAGCCCAATCCTCAGGCTTTTTTCAAAGAACAAACTAGTCATCCATTCCTAAGTGAACCTCTGGAACATCATGTTG
>OKRV01001796.1_pt1 | contig 12253 bp, 7 predicted proteins | sample 1601201 | NCBI WGS metagenome assembly OKRV01 (sample SAMEA3541540, study PRJEB24748) | human gut metagenome | biome: human gut; feature: human-associated habitat; material: faeces | place: China | collected 2012 | reverse complement strand
GGCACCGGAACCTTCAACAGCAAAGCCTACAGATGTAACAGTGGCACCAACAGCACCGGGACAGGATATAGATGAAAGTATACAGGCACCTGAAGGACTTGTATGGGCAGGAAATGCTGATTTACCTTATTATTTTGCATGGGCACCGGTTGTAGATGTAGATTCATATAATGTCTATGTTGATGGAGTATATGCAACAAATGTTAATGGAAACTCAGTTAATCTTGAAAAATCGGTATTTACAAAGGGTTCCGGAGAATACACAGTAGGAGTTGCCGCAGTTAAGGGTAACAAGGTTTCAAATATAACATCAATTAAATATACATATACAGGTGATGGAGCAATCACAACAACAAAAGCTCCTGAGGCACAGCCAACGGCAGCACCTACAACAGTAGCACCAACAGCTAAGCCTACAGTAGCACCAACAACAGCTAAGCCTACAACAATACCAAAGGAAACAACAAATATTTCTTTTACAACAGACAGTTCTATTGAAAAGCCATTTGGTTTGGATGTAAGTCAGGCAAGTGTAGGATATGTTAATGTTGTTTGGGGACGTGGAACAATTGACTGTTACAATGTTTATGTAGATGGAGAAAGAAGACGTACAGGAATTTCAGCACAGGCTTTAAAACTTCCTGTTTATACAGAAGGAACACATACAATAGCAATTACAACAGTTGTAGGAAAAAGAGAATCAGAAAGACTTGAAGCACAGATTCAGATTACAGGAACAGGTGAAAAGGAAACAGAACCTGAAACATGTCCTGAAGAACTTAAGCCACAGCTTAAGGAAAATGTTCCTTTAAGAGATGACAGAATTGCAATTGAACTTAACAATAAGACTAATGGAAAATACAGTGACAGTGAAATTTACTGGTGCATTGTAGGAAATAATGCAAATAATCAGCTTTGCTATATGGATAAAGATGGAAATATGATTCCTGCATCAGAGAGTCTTAACACAGTTGAAGTAAACGGAACAAAATATGCAAATATTTATCATACACTTGCAGAATCAGATCATGTATATGCTCCAACTATCAGATCAGGAAGGATGTACTTAAGCTATGGAAAGCCGGTATATGTTAAGTTTGTTGGTTCTACAGGTTATGCCGGACCGGATCTTAACAATCCTGGAGACGTAAATGCTAACACATTATTTGAGTTTGCAGAGTTTACTATTGAAGGAAAGCATTATTGGGGAAATACAACACGTGTTGATTATTTCTGTTTCCCAATGGTTACACGTTTAATAGGTGGTTCGTTATATGGCGGATATGATAATGTAGTAGGTGATGTTGGAACAAGAGATGAAATCTTCAATGCATTTAAGAATGAAGTTCCAAATGAATATAAGTCACTTGTAAGAGATGATAGAATTATTGCACCATGTAAGAGTACATTTAATGTTGGAAAGATAAACGGAAATTATTTTGATAATTATATTAATGAATTCTGGAACAAATATGCCAATGAAGATTTAAGATTCAGCTCAGAATCAGGAAGATTTGTTGGTAGAGTAGTTGGAAATCAGATGCGATTTACAAGAGAAGGTGACAGCACAGTTTATTATGTTGATAAGCCAAATACACAGGAAGTGTTAGAAGGCAAGGGCGCATTTGACAGAGGAAACGGTGTTGAAAAAGCTATTGAAGCACAGCTTTGTGCAGCATTTAACAGAGGTGTTGCAACAGAACCTGAAAACTGGTATACACCAAGTAAGTATTATAAGAACAGTGTGTCAAACTTCTATGCAGGATTCTTCCATGAACATTCAGTTTTAGGAAAAGCTTATGGATTCTGTTATGACGATGTAAATGATCAGAGCACATTACTTCAGTATGATAAGGCAGATGCTCTTGTAATTGATCTTAAATGGTAAATAAATTACTATAAAAAATACCCTTTTTAATTGGGAGCACATCAGTTTTGGTGTGCTCTCTTTTGTTTTAATCCCCCAAAAAATAACAGAGCTTCAATGCTAATTAATGTTTTGCAACAAACTAATTAGCATTAAGCCCTGTTAATTCTTTGAAATGTAAATAATTTCATCTTACTAACTATTAATTAATATCCAACAGCTTATCTACTGCATCCTGTATTTCAGGGTGCTTTCTATATTGTTCTATTAAGTGATGTTCATGTTTTGTAAGATTAATTGGCTCTTCGTCAGTATATCCGAAAGTGCCAAGAATGTTATCAATATTATAAATATCACAAAGTAGAAGTAGTGTGTCAGCGTCAGGCTGAGTGGCACTGCTTTCCCATCCGTAAACGGTTTTTTCAGCTACCTTAAGTGACTTTTCTTCCAGTAATTCAGTAACGTCCCTCACACTTAAATTATTCATTTTTCGGTAAGCTTTTAATACTTCTGCAATCTTTCTATTCTTCATTTTAAATACCTCTTTTTAAATAATATAGTAAGAAAAAATCAACGTCAACCAAATCACCTTGAAAAAAGGAAAAATCTTTTTGAATTCTTTTGATTCGGGAAAAATCTACATTGCATTTCTTGAATACAGAGAATATAATAGACATTATAATATTATTTTCTTGTAATACGGGAATGGCGGTGACAAATGAAAAATAATAACAGCGTTTCAAAAGCATTAATTAAATACATAAAAGAAAAAGAAATATCTATATCACAGATTTCTAAGGATACCGGAATTTGGGAGAAAAAGTTAACTGACGAGAATGTAACTTTTACGGCATCAGAATTTTTGGAATTATGTTCTTATTTGCATTTAAAACCGGAAGATTTGAGATAGGTGATAAAGTGCTAAATTACATATGCAGAAATGACAATATTAAAACTAAAAGCAGTACCTGTCCTGTGTGTGGACAGAGAACTGAACTGACGAAATCAGACATATACTGGTGCGAAACCTGCAAGGTGCCATTGTATCAGAAGGAATGTCAGTGTTGTGGAAGTAGCGGCAGAAGATTAACCACTGATATTAGACCGGTTTTTCCGGAGGAGAGATTACTGTTAGAAATAATGACAGATAAGACACCCGGATATTATGAGAAGATGTCAGTTTGGAATTGTTCAGGCAACAGATATATTGCCGATGGACAGAGGGTTGATTTTGCAGTTAAGGATTTAAAGGATAAGAATTCGGAAGAAATAAGAATTAAATATGAGAGTGAAGTTTCAAATATTGATTATAGATATTTTAATGAATTTAAAGACAGATTCATTAAGGCTAACAGAAGCCGTTACGAATTTATAGTAAAGGAAGCAGTAGATTACATAAAGAATTCAACAAAGGATTATACTGCAAAGGATATGTTTGTTTCTTTTTCAGGGGGGAAGGACTCTACAGTCACATCTGATCTTGTTATGAGAGCTTTAAGTGAACCGAAGATTCTTCATATTTTCGGTGACACAACTTTAGAATTCCCCGAGACTATGAAATACATAGAACGATTTAAAAAAGAACATCCACAGACTCCTGTTGTTTCATCAAGAAACAAAGATAAAGATTTTGAGGAACTTTGTGCTTTGGTTGGCCCACCAAGCAGAGTTATGAGATGGTGCTGTACTATTTTTAAAACAGGTGCAATCCAGAGAAAGATTAAAACTATGTTTAGAAATAAGAACAAAATTATAACTTTCTATGGAATAAGAAGAAACGAATCAGCAAGCAGAAACAAGTATGAGCGTGAAACAGAAGGCTCTAAAATTACAAAGCAGATAACTATTTCACCGATTATTGACTGGATGGATTTTGATGTGTGGCTTTACATGCTTACAACAGAAATTGATTTTAATTATGCATACAGATTAGGGTATGCAAGAGTTGGCTGCTGGTGTTGTCCTAATAACAGTGGTTGGTCAGAGTTTTTGTCTAAGATTCATATGCCTGAACAGTCCAAAAGATTCAGACAGCTTTTGGTTGACTTTGCAACAAAGATTGGAAAACCTGATCCGGAAGTGTATGTGGACGAAGGCAAGTGGAAAGCAAGACAGGGGGGAAATGGCGTAGATTATGCAAAGAAGTCGGCAGTATCATTTGAACCTTGTGTGCTGGAAGAGAATGCTTTTAATTATGAACTTCAAAGACCAATTTCAGACCAATTGTATGAGTTGTTTAAGCCTTTTGGATATTTAAATTTTGATATGGGCAATAAGCGATTGGGTGAAGTTTATGTAACAAGAAGGAATGGCAATCCTGTTTTGAAATTGCAGGGCAGAATTGGCTCTACAACTTTAAAAGTTACAATAATTGACAGCAACATAGATGGGGCAAAGAATCTTAAAACAGCAGAGGATAAGATTAAATGTCAGATTACAAAATATCAGATGTGTATGGCGTGCAGGGCGTGCGAAAGTATTTGCAAGCACAATGCCATAGTTATAAAAGAGGACAAAGAAGGTAATCTTGATTATAGAATACTGGACAATAAATGTGTAAGATGTGCAGAATGCGTTAATCATTACACGGCAGGATGTTATATGAGAAAGGTTTTGGCAATAAAAAGAAACTAGTTAATTATTTATGAAACTTGAGCAGGCAGATAGGAGAAGAAAATGGCGATTAAACTTAAAGGACATGAAACATTTGCACTTCGTGAGGGGTGGCTTAATAAAGGACTTGCAAAGGTAGATGCCAATCCAAAAGTTTTCTCTGAAAACTATGGGGCGGATGCTCTTGGAGTGGGAAGCAATATGGCTAAGGCTATTCGCTATTGGCTTAAAGCCGGAAAGTTTATGGAAGAACCACCTAAAGAGGGGGCAAAGCTTACAGATATAGGTCAGATTATTTTTAAGGAAGATAAGTATTTAGAAGATATATTTTCATTATGGATATTCCATATTAATCTGGCAGGAAATGAGAAACTTGCAACAAGCTGGTATGCTTTTTTTAACTTAATTAACATTGACGAATTTTCAAAGGAAGATTTAATGAACATTCTATTAGAAAAGCTTACTCCTTTGGCAGAGGAAAAAGCCATACCTGAACGTTCGTTGCGAGATGATATTTCCGTACTTTTAAATATGTACGTAAAAGAGAAGCAACAGAATTATGATCCGGAGGAAAATAAGATTTCACCATTTGCACAATTGGGTTTATTAAAAAAAGACAGAAATAATTATATAAAAACACAGCCTGACAAGGATAAGTTATGTGATGATGCAGTGCTATACAGCCTGATTAAGTTTTTTGAAAAAAAAGAAGTTGACTCAATAGGAATAGATGAATTGCTTAACAGTCCAATGTCACCGGGAAGAATTTTGAACCTAAAGAGAATGGCTTTAAACGAATATTTGGACCATTTAGAAGGTCAGGGATATTTGACTGTTAACAGAACAGCAGGACTTGATATGGTTTATCTTAAAAAGAAAATCGGGCTTAAGGAAGTTGTTTCGAATTATTATAAAAAACACTAGAAGAAGTTTTTAAAAGGCTAACGAATTATTACAGGAACAATAAAGAAAAGCGATTTGTATGACTAATAAAACATTAAACACTGATAGAAAGGATGCGTATATCTGGCAATCAGGTATATCAGAGAATAAATGAATAAGTTTAAAGACTTTATAGAAATAGACAAGAAATTTCAAAATTCAATAAATTTGCAGTTGGACATAGATAATTTATCTAAACTAAATAGCTATATACCAACCCATTCTTCTATTTTAGTGTTGGATGGGTTTCTTAATAATGTTTTGTCAGACAGAGACAAGGCAAATATTTTAATTGGACCTTATGGAAAGGGAAAATCACACCTTTTACTGGTTTTGCTGGCTTTACTTAATGACGGAAAAGGTGACAGAACTAAAAAAACAATTAACAAAATAGAAAAAGTTTCAAAGGAAACTGCTGAAAAAATAAAGACTATACAAAGTAGTGTAAAGCCTTTTCTTCCGGTTATTATTTCAGGAACAGAGAAGGATTTAAACAAAGAATTTATTATAGCTTTAATGGAGTCATTAAGAAAAAATAATCTTATGAATGTGGCACCTGAAAGCGATTATGGCAAGGCTTTGGAAGTTATAGCTAAATGGCAGAAAGACTTTAAACAGGTTTATGAAAGCTTTAAGCAGATTGTTAGAGAATATGGCAGAACTGTGGAAGAGTTTATGGGTGAACTTAAGGAAATGAAGGAAGAGGCTCTCAATATTTTTAAAGAGATACATCCTAAACTTACTGCCGGCAGTGAATTTATGCCAATGACAGTTAATAACGCCATGACTTTGTACGGGGAGATTAACAGAGCACTTGAAGGTTATGGATATGGCGGAATTTATATAATTTTCGATGAGTTCAGTAAATATATTGAAGGTCATGAAAAGGATACTTTTGCTTATGACATGAAGATTTTGCAGGATATATGTGAGCTTGCCAATAACTCCAAAAAACAGCAGATTCACATTACTTTCGTGGCGCACAAAAGCATTAAAGAGTACGGCAACGCATTGTCTTCAGATATAGTTAATGCTTTCAAAGGTGTTGAGGGTAGATTAAAAGAAGTTAGATTTGTAGTTTCAGCTCAGAATAATTATGAGCTTATTCAGCATGTAATAAAGAAGAAAGTAAGCGACTGCAAACCATGGTTTCAGGAGCAGAATAATAAAGAAATAATCGAGGAATCTTACAAGATTCCTTGTTTTTCAGGCTTATTTACAGAGAAAGAATATAAGAAAATCGTAATGGAGGGGTGTTTTCCGATGCTACCTCTTACAGCCTATGCACTTTTAAATATTAGTGAAAAGGTTGCACAGAATGAGAGAAGTATTTTTACTTTTCTTGCTAATGACGAAAAAGGAAGTCTAATTAATATAGTAGAAAACGGTAGCGAAGAATTACTGTCTGTTGATGTAGTGTATGACTATTTTCAAAATATGTTTAGGGACAGTATTTCTCTTACTAACATACACAATGAATGGCTTAAGGCAGACTATGCCTTAACTAAGGCTGAATCATTAAATGAAGAAAAAATAATTAAGGCAATGGCTATTCTTCATATGATTAATAGAAATGAGGAAGTTCCGGTTAGAAAGACGGAAATCAGATTGGCAACAGGTTTAAATATGGCTGATTTTGTAAGTAGCCTTGAAAAACTTGAAAGCAAAAATATTGTAACCTACAGAAGCAAGCTTGGAGTTTATGCATTTAAAAATAACGTAGGCGTAAACCTTGATAATCAGATGAACAACATGATTGAAAAGCAGCCTTTAAGCCTTAACTGGCAGGAAGAAATTGCCACAGTGTCAGAACTTGATTATGTACTTCCAAAGAAATACAACCAGGAATATACAATGACAAGATATTTCAAGTACGTATATATGACACCGGAGCAGTTTCTAAATACATCTAAGTCAGAATATTTATTTGAAACATATAAGGCAGACGGTCTGATTATATGTCTTGTTATGCTTAAAGATGGGGATGTTAATCAGATTAAGGAACATTTAAAGGAACTAAATGATAACAGACTTGTTGTAATATATCCTGACAAAATATTTGGCTTTTCAGAGCAGCAGAACATTAGAAAATTAAAAGCTGTGGAAAAATTGCTTAAGGATAAAGATTTTTTAGAAGAAAATAAAGTTCTGCAACAGGAACTTGAAATATATAAGGAAGATTTGATTTTTGAAATAAATGTAGAACTTGAAAAGTCATATTTGCCGGAAGATAGCAGATGTAAATATTTTAATACATTAAATGGTGTGACGGAGTTGAGTTTTGAAAACCAGATTAGTTTTAATAGATTTTTAAGTGAAATATGCTTAAGCTACTACGAACATGCACCAAAGATTAACAACGAATTAATTAACAGAAAAAGCGTATCAGCACAGATTAAAAAGGCACGAAATTTAATTATAGATGCCATTTTAAACGAAGAAGAACTTGATAGATTTGAAAAGGGTACAAGCTCGGAGGCAACTATTTTTAGAGCTACTCTTATGCATACGGGAATTTTAAAAGGGGACAGTTCTGAGGAGGAAGGCTGTAGAAGAATTATTGAAGAAATCGATGCTTTTATAGGTCAATGTGCAGGCAAGAAGGTTTCTTTTCAAGTCCTTTATAACAAATTATTGGGTAAGGATTTCGGCACAAGAAAAGGAGTAATTCCTATTTTTATTGCAAAGGAAATAATTAATCTGCAGGATACGCCGATTATTTATCTTCAGAATAAGGAAGTGGAGATTTCAAGCAGTATTTTAAACAATATTAACGAAAAACCACAGGATTATTATCTTTTTATTGAAAAGGAAAGTATTGAGAAAGAAAAATATCTAAAGGTTTTAGAAGAACTTTTCCTTAGCGAAGAGTTAAGAAAAAAACAGAAGTCAAAAATGCAGCGCTTAAACAACATTGTGGAAAGTATGCAGAGATGGTACAGATCATTAGACCAGTATACTTTAACATTTACAAAACAGCTTTTTGAAGAAAATGAGCAGGGCTATTTGGAAGAAGATGCTTTCGAAAGAATGTGCTCTTTTAGAAAAGTATTTAAGGGCATAGAACTTAACCCAAGAGAAGTTCTTTTTGAAAAAATACCAAAGGCAATATGCCATGACAATAGCGGTGATGCAGTTTTTGAAAATGTTACTTTACAGATAGAAAAAATTAAAAAATATATGGACAACAATCTTGTAAATGCAAAGAAGAAAACAGCAGTTCAGGTTAAGAGCATCTTTGGAGCAAGGGCTGATGAAAGTTTAAGTGCATGTTTAAAGAACTGGTATTCAAAACAAAGTGAAAAGTCAAAGTCACATATTTACGCTGAGAATATTACAGGCTTTATGACGTACATTGAAAAGCTGACTACTAACGATGAGGATGAAATTGTTTCAAGATTGTGCAAAATTATTACAGGAATTTATATCAATGATTGGAAAAACGATTCTTATGAAAGATTTGTCGAAGAGTTAACTTATGTTAAAAATACTATTCAGTCTATTAAGGAAAGTGAACAGTCAACAGAGGGAGAAAATAAGATTTCAATTAAAACAGGGGAAAGTACAATCGAAAGATTCTTTGAACCTGACAGTGACGACAGCACAAGTTATTTCCTTCAGAATGCAATAGAGGATGCACTGGAAGAATTTGGTGATACATTGGAACTTAATCAGAAAGTTTCGGTGTTGGTAAAGGCACTGGAAGAACTGTTGAGTAAATAATTGAATTGATTGAAAAGTAATGGAACAGTAAGATTTGCGAAAGATATTAATAGAAGAGACTTGCCATATGCAAATGGAAGTTACTGATTATAAATGGATTTATTTGAGGGATAAGTTATGGATAAGGAGAATAATAGTAAAACTATATATTTAGATAATGCAGCAACAACTTTTCCAAAGCCGGAGTCTGTTTATACGGAGATGGATTATGTAAACAGAAATCTTTCAGTTAATACGGGAAGAGGCTCTTATAGTCTGGCAAGAAAAGCAACGGAAATAATAGACCGGACAAGAGAGAAAGCCTTGAAACTTATAAAAGGAAAAGATGTTGCAGACATTGTGCTTACGCCATCAGCCACAATTGCAATGAATGTAATAATTGGTGGTTTGGATTGGAGTGGTGCAGATATTTGCTATGTTTCTCCTTTTGAACATAATGCAGTAATGCGACCATTACATTTGATTAGTGAAAAATATGGTTTTGATTTAATAGAACTCCCATTAAAGAGCGAAACATTAGAAATAGATTTTGAAAAAATGGAATATATGTTTTCCATGAATCCTCCTACGAAAGTTTTTGCAACTCATATAAGCAACGTAACAGGGTATATTTTGCCGGTTAAAGAGATAACTGAAGTGGCAAAAAAATATAACAGTCAGGTTATTATTGATGCCTCTCAGTCATTGGGATTATTAGACATTAACATGAACAACCTAATGGCAGATTTTATAGCTTTTGCAGGACATAAGAATCTATATGGACCATTTGGCACCAGTGGATTTTTCGTAAGAAAAGGAACAAAGATTAATCCATTTATTGCCGGAGGAACGGGAAGTGATTCACTTAACCTAAATATGCCAAAAACAATACCTGCAATGCTGGAACCGGCAAGTCCTAACATAGTTGCCGTGGCAGGAATGGAGGCAGCATTAGATGAAACAATTGGGCGAATAAGTGATTTTGAGGCAAAAGAAAAAGAATTAACAGAATACCTTGTAAAAGGACTTGAAAAAATAGAAAACGTAACTACATATCTTCCATTGGAAGATTCACATATAGGAATTGTAGCCTTTAACATTGAAGGCTACAAGGCAGAGGATGTGGGAACAATATTAGACCAGGATTACCACATTGCAGTTAGAACAGGATATCATTGCGCACCACTTATACATAAACATTTGATGGATATAGAAAAGGGAGGCGTGGTAAGAGCCAGTGTTGGAAGGTATACAACAAGGGATGATATAGAAAAGCTGCTGAAGGCAGTGGAAGAACTAAGTGAGGAAATGTAGATGAGTTTTGCAAGGCGAAAATAGCTTTGTTTAAATAACTTAAAGAAAAAGTATTTAGAGAGGTAAAAGTATGGATGAAAAAGTAGAAGCTTTAAGTAACCTAATTGACAAAATAGTTAAAAAGGAAATTTTATTGCCTGATTTTCAAAGGAAATTTATTTGGAAGGAGGAAGAAAAACAGGGGAGATTGATAGCATCTGTATTGGCAAAAATGCCAATAGGAAGTATTTTGCTTTTGGATAGTGATGCGAAAGATTATGCATATAAAATGCTAGGTTGTAGAGAAAGAAAAACGTATAAAGAACTTGAAATGGACGGAAAAATTTTAGCATTACTGGATGGACAGCAGAGAGTCACAGTTTTAACAAATGCATTTTCTAATGTTATTTTTGATATGGCAAAGAAGTCAAGCAACCTTATAAATAGAACAGGATTACAAAGAAGATTTTTTCTACGAATACCTAAATATGAAAGAATGGAAGGTGAGGTTGAAGATTTTTTTCAGGTTAGAAAGTTGCAATTTCCTTTAGAAGATGCAGAAAAAGAAGAACCTAAATTTCTGTCAGATGATATATATGAGGCAATAAAAATAATATCATTTAATGCTAATAGTGATGAATGCTATAACCCATTTAAGGAAAAGGAATCAACAAAATCAGATTTAATTAATTATTGTACATCAGGAAAAGAGTATTTAATACCTTTATTTTGGTTAACAGGGAAGAATACTATGGGATTATCAACTGTTTTAAAACGAATATCAGAAAATATATGTTTGGATATAATTGAAGAGTACGATTCAATTGAAAATGAAAAAAAGAGCATATTTGAGAAGAATATAATATCTGATAAAGTATCGGAAGTTATGCCAAATGAAAGTTTTAAGGAAAAATTAGATGCACAGGCAAGTGAATGGGAAAATAATATAAGATCATATCTTGTATCCTGTTTAAATAATATACAACTACATCAGATAATTGTCGATAATAGCAAACGAGCCAGAGCAATTAATATATATGAAAACTTAAATGAAGGAGGAGTCTCTCTAGGAACATTTGAATTAGTAATGGCAAGATTTGCAAGTGAAAGTGATGAAAATTATTATGATAAAATAGAAAAATATATGAAAAAGAAAAGAAAGTATCCGGAGGCTATTTATAATGAACAATTAAAAAACAATGAAAATGTTAGAGCAAAGTTAACATCAGAAAAATATATAGCCACGATAGATATGGGATGTATCGAAAATAAAAATGGAGAACCTGTTAAATGTGGGAATGGCTTTGAAAGTTGTGATGAAAAACTGTTTGGAAAAAAAGTAATGATGAAACAATTCCTCGGCAACGAGTTGTATTCTGTATTGAAAAAATATCCTAAAGATCGGATAGAAGAATGCCATTGGTATAATATTACAAGTGATAATGTGATAGGGCTTATGGCAATGAAATATTATCAACTTTGTAATCGAATGGATTTTCATCAACTTTATTCTGAGTTATCGACATACTTGGAAGAAATTGAAACAAAAACACCAGATGATGAGTGGTCTTCATTATATATTGTTGCAGAGGGGCTGAAGAATGATGAGATAAAAACGGTTAAGCTTCGTATTGATTTAAAGAATACTATGGATATAACGGCATATGCAGCAGCATCGATGGCACTTGTGGCACTTGAAAGAAATGATGATATTGGGATATACTGGGCAAATGATATTCTTTCGGAAGATATAATGGAAGATTATAGAAAAAAGTGTACAGAAAAAGGGATATATTGTGATTGGCAATTTAATGAAGAATATGAATTATGATATGA
>OKRV01001794.1_pt1 | contig 12255 bp, 9 predicted proteins | sample 1601201 | NCBI WGS metagenome assembly OKRV01 (sample SAMEA3541540, study PRJEB24748) | human gut metagenome | biome: human gut; feature: human-associated habitat; material: faeces | place: China | collected 2012 | reverse complement strand
GTTAAAGACAACGAAATGGTAAAAGTATGTTCCTACAACGGAAATGTATTCGCAATCGAACCGCCTCTGTTTGTAGAGCTTGAGATCACCGAGACTGAGCCAGGCTTCAAGGGAGATACCGCACAGGGTGCTTCCAAACCGGCTACCGTTGAGACTGGTGCTACCGTAAGCGTTCCGCTGTTCGTAAACCAGGGAGACAAAATCAAAATTGATACCAGAACAGGTGAATATCTGTCCCGTGTATAAGTAAGACTGTTCCCGCCGTTGTCCGTCACAACTTTCTTTGTGGCGGACACGGTTTTCTAAATAAATAGAATATTCGTCTGAAAAATGGCTGATAAAGGCTGTCGGAAGCAGTCCGGGCCCGTTTTTCTCATCGTTCGAAGTTCCGCGAACCAACGAATCTCTGGCATATACAGATCTGTACAGAGGTTTTTAAGTTGTGTTTTTCGGAGCTTTTTTTGTTCCGTAAAGCAAAAATACAAAAGGCAATCAAACAGGAAAGGTGGGAAAAAATGGACTATCAGATGTTCAAAGAGCAGCTTGCCGCGCTGCTGAAAAGAAAAGCCGGCGATGATTTTGAGGTGAAGGTAGAATCGGTGCAGAAGCTGAACGGTATCGAAAAAGAGGCGTTTGTCATCAGCAGAAAGAAGGACTGGATTGCACCGACGATCTACGTGGAGCTTCTGTATGAATGCTGTCTGCAGGGCGTGCCGCTTTCTCAGATTGCAGAAAAGGTACTGGAGCAGTACCGGAAAGTGGAAGCGGAGGCGAGAAGACCGGAGAAAGCTGCCTTTTTTACCAACTGGAAAAATGCTGCGCCGCAGATCTACTGCGAGCTCATTCATGCGGAGAAAAACCGTACGCTGCTCTCCGAAGTTCCGCACAGAAAATTTCTCGATCTCGCGGTCGTGTACTATTACCAGATGCGGGGAAACCGCGTGCCGGATGCGACAATTCTGATCCACGAGACGCACCGGGAGCTGTGGGGAATTTCGGCGGAGGAGCTGGATGCCCGTGCCTGGGAGAACACCCTGCGGGATCTGCCGGTGCGCACAGACAGCCTTATGGTGTATTTGAAAGAGGAGTACGGAGTAACATTTCCCCTGTTCGAGCTTGGTCCGCTGGCGGAACAGTTTTACCTGGTCAGCAACCGCAGAGGAAAGCTGGGTGCAATCTGCATGTGCTATCCCGGCGTGCTGGAGAGTCTTTCGCAGCGCTTTGAGGCAAGTCTTTATGTGATTCCGAGCAGTATCCATGAGTGCATGGTGATTCCAGATTATGATGTGTTCCCAGAGGAGTGTCTTTCCGACATGGTACGGGACGTGAATGAAAAGACGGTCAAGCCGCAGGAGATTCTGTCGGATCACGTTTATTATTACCACCGGGAAAGCGGGGAACTGACGCTGTGTGAGGAAGAAACGTAAGCTGTGTGGCAGAATAGTCTGCGAATAATTTAAGAAAAAAATGGGCGGCTGGGTGGGAAAAATACTTTACAATTGCAGGAGTCTGTGGTAAACTATCATAGTGTGGTTGAGAAAACAGATCACATCAGCGTCTGTAGCTCAGGGGATAGAGCAACGGTTTCCGGTACCGTGTGTCGGGGGTTCGAATCCCTCCAGACGCGTTTTTGCTACATGGCATGCTGCGGCGGGCAGGACCGGCGCAGGATAAGGAAAGCCCCTGCTTCGGTGTGAAGTAGAGGTTTTTTTGCTTGCTGAGCATATCAATAACTGATCCGGCGGATCAGTTTTGATGAAGGAGGAAAAATATGGCAAAACCAATGACAACAAAAGATAAAATCCGGGAATGGATTTCCGATAATCTGCGCTACATGCTTCTGATCGGAGCAATTCTCCTGATTGTGGCAGCGGTTCTTCTCATCGTTCATCTGGTGTCACCAAAAAACGATGGAAAATCGAGCGGCGGAACCGTAACAAGCAGCAGCACCGGAAACAATGTGCCGGATAAAAAGACACAGGTAAAAGCAGACAGCAAAGCAGATTCTGAGGACAGCACAGGCATTTCATCGGACGTTTCGGATTCCGCGAATGATTCCAGTGCAGATGCTTCCAGTACCGATACTGCCAGCGCGCCGGATGCAGAGGCTGAGCCGACAAGTGAGCCGGAAGCGGCAGACGATACCAGTAATACAGAGAATACCGATAATACGGCTGTCTCCTTTGCCACGGACAATGTCCCGGAAGTAAGCACCGTGCTGGAGCAGTATTACACCGCGCTCGGTGCAAGGGATATCAACGGTCTTTTTGCAGTAACAGATAATCTGACCGCGGAGGAGCAGGCGCAGATTGAGGCAGAAAGCGATGTGGAGTCATACGGAGATGTAAAGGTCTACACGATCAGCGGTCCAAGCGACGGAACGTACATCGCGTTTGTCAGCAGCAGATGCAAATATCTGGGAATCAACCAGACCCTGCCGATGCTTTCGGAGTATTATCTCTACACGACAGAAGACGGCGGCCTGAAAATCATGGATGATACTGACAGCGATGCGGCCGTAACCGAGGCTATGAAAGCGGCGCTCGAAAACGAAGAAGTCAAAAATCTGATCGAACAGGTTCAGAACGATTATCGGAATGCACTCGATGCAGATGCTTCCCTGAGAGTATATGTAGAGAGCATTCAGTAGGAACAATAGAATAATACAAAACAAAAAAAGCAGTTTCTGGTTTTTATGAAACTGCTTTTTTGGAAGGATAAAACCATGCGCTTAAACAAATACTTAAGTGATGCGGGCGTCTGCTCGCGGCGGGAGGCGGACCGTCTGACAGAAGCGGGCGAGATTACGGTAAACGGAAAACGCGCGGAAACCGGCATGCAGGTGGAGTCTGGCGACGTTGTTGTCGTGAAAGGCAAAACCGTTGTCCCGGAGGAGAAAAAAGTCTATCTCGCCTTCAACAAACCGCGCGGCATCGTCTGTACTGCGGAAAAACGGGAGAAAAACAACGTCATCGATTATCTGTCCTACCCGGTGCGGATTTACCCGGTGGGAAGACTCGATAAAGATTCCGAAGGCCTCCTTCTGATGACGAACGACGGTGCGATCGTAAACGGTATCATGCGTGCCAGAAACCGCCACGAAAAAGAATACCAGGTCGAGGTAAACAAAGAGATTACACCGGAATTTCTGAAAGAAATGGCATCCGGCGTGCCGATTCTCGATACCGTGACGCGCTCGTGCCGGATCCAGAAAACGGGAGAGCGCAGCTTTACGATTATTCTGACGCAAGGGCTGAACCGTCAGATCCGGCGGATGTGCGAAGCATTAGGATATCGTGTCACAAAGCTGAAACGTGTGCGGATCATGAATATTCACTTGAAAGACCTGAAAACAGGGGAGTACCGCCCTTTAACGGAAAAAGAATTAGCAGAACTGAAAAAGCAGATCGGGGAGGAAAAGCGATGAACGAGACAGAACGGATGAAGGAACTGGTCAAAAAGCTGAACGAAGCGGCAAAAGCCTATTACCAGGAAGACCGGGAGATCATGAGCAACCTGGAGTACGACACGCTGTATGACGAACTGCAGGTATTAGAGGAAAAAACAGGCGTAACACTCGCCGGAAGCCCGACCACAAAAGTCGGCTACGAGGCGATGGACGAACTGCCGAAAGAAGCGCACGAGTCGCCGATGCTTTCCCTTGATAAAACGAAAGATGTGGAAGTGCTCCGCAGCTTCATCGGGGATCACAAAACGCTGCTATCCTGGAAGATGGACGGTCTGACGATCGTCCTGACCTATCAGAATGGAACACTTGTCAAGGCGGTTACGCGTGGAAATGGTGAGATCGGCGAGGTTATCACGGCAAATGCAAAGGCGTTCGCCAATGTGCCGTTAAATATTTCCTACCAGGGTGAGCTTATCCTGCGCGGCGAGGCGATCATCCGGTATTCGGATTTTGAGAAGATCAATGAGCAGATCGAGGATGTCGATGCGAAATATAAGAATCCGCGAAACTTATGCAGCGGTTCGGTGCGTCAGTTAAACAGCGAAATCACAGCGCAGAGACAGGTCCATTTTTATGCGTTCAGCCTTGTAAAGGCGGATGGCATTGATTTCAAAAATTCGCGGAAAGAACAGTTTGAATGGCTGAAAACACAGGGGTTTGAGGTCGTAGAGTACCATGAGGTGACAAAAGAGACGCTGCCGGAGACGGTCAAAATGTATTCTGAGGCGATTGCGGAAAATGATACGCCGTCGGATGGACTGGTGCTTTTGTATGATGATATTGCCTACGGCCAGTCGCTGGGGCGGACGGCAAAATTCCCGCGCGATTCGATCGCATTCAAGTGGGCGGATGAGATTCAGGAGACGAAGCTTCTCTATATTGAATGGAGCGCGTCGAGAACGGGGCTGATTAACCCGGTGGCAGTATTTGAACCGGTTGAGCTGGAGGGAACGACGGTCAGCCGCGCCAGTGTTCACAACATCAGCATCATGGAGACGCTGGAACTGGGGTCAGGCGACCGGATTACGGTTTATAAGGCAAATATGATCATTCCGCAAATCGCGGATAACCTGACGCGCAGCGGCGTCCGGGATATTCCGGAGGCATGTCCGGTGTGCGGCGGTCAGACGGAGGTGCGCCGGATCAATGATGTAAAATCGCTTTATTGCACGAACCCGGACTGCCAGGCGAAGAAAATCAAGAGTTTTACTCTTTTTACAAGCCGCGATGCGTTAAATATTGCGGGGCTTTCAGAGGCGACGCTGGAGAAATTTATAGGTGTCGGCATGATTCATGAGTATGCGGACATTTTCCATCTGGACCGCCATCAGGAAGAGATCGTCGAGATGGACGGATTCGGGCAGAAATCGTATGACAATCTGATTGCGGCGGCTGAGAAAGCGTCCCACACGACCCTGCCGAGAATGGTGTACGGTCTGGGCGTTGCAGGCATCGGTCTGGCAAATGCCAAGATGATTTGCCGTCATTTTAAAAATGATTTTGAGGCGATGCGTCACGCCACCGTGGAAGATCTGGTCGAAATTGATGGAATCGGGGAAGTTCTGGCGCAGGCGTGGACGGCATTCTTTTCGGATGGAAAGAATAATACGATCGTCGATCATCTGCTGGCGGAGCTGACCTTTGAGGCAGGAGACGAAGAAAGCAGTGAGGGTGCAGATGAGGCATTCGCCGGGATGAATTTCGTCATTACCGGTTCGCTGGAACATTTCAAAAACCGGAAAGAGCTACAGGAGCTGATTGAGCGCCGCGGCGGCAAGGTGACCGGAAGTGTGACGTCCAAGACGAATTATCTGATCAATAATGATGTGGCGTCGTCGTCCTCGAAGAATAAGAAGGCGCGGGAATTGGGGGTTCCGATTCTTTCGGAGGAGGAGTTTTTGAAGCTATAAGAGAGGTGAAAAAGCTGGACACCAGACAGTGTTTAGCTGGCTTTTTTTTGAAGCTTGTGTTATGATTAGGAATGCTGATATAGTTTTTATTGTAAGTAGAAATGAATCATATCGGTATATAATAGAATCCTAAAATTCAAACGAATTTTATATAAAAAGGGGATATATAACCATGCCAATTAAAATACAAAAGGATCTTCCTGCTAAGGCAATTTTGGAATCGGAGAATATATTTGTGATGGATGAGGATCGGGCGATGAGCCAGGATATTCGTCCGCTTGAGATTTTGATTCTGAATCTGATGCCGATCAAGGAGGATACGGAGACGCAGCTTCTGCGGGCACTTTCGAATACGCCGCTGCAGGTGGACTGTTCATTCCTGATGCTGGAAACGCACGTTTCGAAAAACACATCGCAGACGCATTTGAATAAGTTTTATGTGACGTTTGACGAGATCCGCCGCAAGCGCTTTGATGGTATGATTATTACCGGTGCGCCGGTGGAGAATATGGAGTTTGAGGAGATCAACTACTGGGACGAGCTGACGAAGATCATGGAGTGGAGCAAGACGCATGTGACTTCGACACTTCATATCTGCTGGGGGATGCAGGCGGGACTCTATTATCATTATGGAATCCAGAAACATCAGAGAAAGACGAAGCTTTCCGGCATTTACAGACATCGTCTTTTGAACCGGAAGATCCCGCTGGTCCGTAGTCTCGATGATTATTTTTACTGCCCGCATTCCCGTTACACGGAAGACCGGGAAGAGGATATTCTGAAACATCCGGAATTGCAGATTCTGGCGAAATCGGATGAGGCTGGCGTATTTCTGGTGATGAACCAGGATGGAAGCCAGATTTTCGTTCAGGGGCATCCAGAGTATGATCGCATGACGTTAAACAACGAGTACCACCGCGATCTGAAAAAAGGCTTAAATCCGCAGGTACCGTGCAACTATTACCCGGACAACGATCCATTTTCCATGCCGGTGCTGAAATGGAGAAATATGTCCAACACACTGTACACGAACTGGCTGAATTACTATGTATACCAGATGACGCCGTACGTGCTGAAGGAGGACGAGCAGGAGTAGGAACAGAAATCTGCTATTTTATGAGAGTATAAGATATAGAAATAGAGATTTCGATAAAATTGATCGGGGAAAATATCTTCTTCGAACTGGATGGTGGGAGCCGCCGTCGGAGTGGTGCTGCTGGCAGCTGGAATGTTTTTGATTTGGAAGAACCGCAAATAAGGCTGCAGATTAATAAAACGGTAAAAAGATAGATATAATACAGATATGAAAAAATACAGGCAGGGCTGTCGGAATTTTGCACAGTGTGGTTGAAACCATGTGTGGGAAAGATTCTGACAGCCCTGTTTATGCGGATTTTTGTTTTTATTAATTCCAGAAATCGGTTTCTTCTTTCAACTCAATATCAGCTGCTTTAAAGACCGGATTCTTCCCAGCCTGTTTCTGTGCCCGGTAGTCTTCCAGGCAGCGGAGCGCCGGCTTGGCAATCAGGAAGATAATTGGTACGTTGATGACTGCCATCAGTCCCATCAGAACATCGGCGGTATCCCACACGATGCCGAGACTTGCCACAGAACCGATGAGGACAATCACGATAGCGATCACTCTCTGGGTAATCCGGATGCCCTTGACCGGAGTTTTGCCGCAGAGATAAGCCATGCCGGTTTCAGCAAAATAGTAGTTTCCGAGTAGCGTGGTAAAGGCAAATAAAATCAGGGCAACTGTGATAAATACAACACCTGCGGTGCCGAATACGTTATTCATAGCTGCCTGCACATATGCCATGCCAGCCATGTCTGCACTCGGTGCAACGCCGGAGCAGAGCAGTAAAAATGCGGTTGCAGAGCAGATGACAACAGTATCGATAAATACGGATAATACCTGAACAAGACCCTGTTTGACCGGGTGGCTGACACCCGCGGAACCGGCTGCGGTAGCGGAAGCACCGACACCTGCCTCATTGGAGAACAAGCCTCTCTTGATGCCGAGCATCACAACGGATCCCATGAAGCCGCCGAAGATAGCCTGAATATCAAAAGCCCCTTCAAAAATGCTTGCGAACATACCCGGAATCATGTTTCCGTGGAGAATAATCATCAGCAGGGCAGCTGCAATGTAAAGTCCGCCCATTACCGGAACAAGAATTCCTGTGATTTTAGCGATCTGTTTGCCGCCGCCGCTGATGCAGATGCCGAAGATAACAGCCTGGATGATACCGATGAGAATCGGAGTCAGGCTTGGATTGTAGAAACTGTATACTTTAAAAGAATCTGCCACATTGAAGGATGCAACGAGGTTAAATCCAACCATGTAAGTCAAAATCATGAAAATAGCATAGAGAACACCCAGCCATCTTTTTTTCAGAACGGCTTCAATATAGTAGGAAGGACCGCCGTAGCAACTTCCGTCCTCGGCACGGCGTTTGTAGATCTGTGCCAGCGTACTTTCTACAAATGCGGTTGCACTTCCGAGGATCGCGGTCATCCACATCCAGAAGATAGCGCCCGGACCGCCGAAACAGATGGCGGTAGAAATGCCGGCGATATTTCCGGTGCCGACGCGCGAAGCAGTGGAAACCATCAATGCCTGAAAGGCGGAAATAGACTCATCTTCCTTGTCGGATGGCTCCAGGATAACCCGGATAGATTCAAGTAAGTAACGAAGCTGTACCCCTTTGGTGCGGATGGTAAAATAGATGCCGCCGCCTACCAGCAGGATGATTAACACGTAGCTGTAAAGATAGTTGCTTGCTGTGCCGATTATCTTTGCGTATAAATCTGCCATTTTAAAATACCCCTCTCATACAATTTACATATCGTTTTTGCTATAAAGTGTGCCGCTGCGGATCAAACATATGGAGATGCAGCTCATGTGACATATATTCCAGTACGCATTCTCCAGCGACGCTGTTCCCCTTTTTATCTAACGCCGGTCCGAAGATGCCGATTCCCATCTCGCCGTCTACCACTGATAAAATACCGCCGCCGACGCCGCTTTTGGATGGGATGCCGACCCGGACGGCAAATTCGCCGGAACCATCGTACATACCGCAGGTAAACATGAGTGTTTTGACGATTTTAACCGCCTGGCTGCTTAAAAGCCGTTTTCCCGTGTCTGGATGAATGCCATCGTTGGCGAGAATCAGTCCCAGTCCGGCGAGGCTTTCTGCCGTCACGCTGAGAGAGCACATTTTGACATAAAAATGCAGGCTGTTTTCCACATCTTTATTCTTTTCGATGTACCCCTTGCTTTCCAGCAGATAGGCGATTGCCCGGTTGCGGGAAATATGAGACATTTCCGAGTGATAAACCTTTTTGTCGAGGTTGATGTCCGGATCCATGCAGAGAGCCCGGATGGTATCAAGCATGGTATCGAAACTGATTTCGGAAGCAAGGCAGCTTGCCACTACGATAGCGCCTGCATTGATCATCGGGTTGTAGGGGGAACTGTCCGTATTTTCCAGTTTCATCAGCGAGTTAAATGGATCGCCGGTCGGCTCCATGCCTACTTTTTTAAATACCTGGTCGAAGCCGCAGATTTCCAGCGCGACTGCAAGGGTGATGATTTTGGAGATACTCTGAATACTGAATCGGACTTTCGTATCTCCGACGGAAATCCGTTTGCCGTTCCGGCAAAAAACACTGACTCCGAGCTGACTGCCATCTACCTTTCCAAGCTCTGGTATGTAGGTGGCAACTGCACCCTCATGGGTATGTGTTTTTCCCAGTGCAACGGCCTGTTCAAGTACATCTCTCATACTTAAACGCCTCCTGTTTTTTATTCGGTGTTGCTTTCTGATAGTATGGTAGCATGGGGAAGACAGTTTGTATAATGCGTGTCAGCTTTAAGGGATATGACAAAAAGGTATAACGGGATATATATGTCAGATATGAATAAATATTTATGATGAACGGGGAAGAGGTGCTGAAAAGGATCAAAAAAAACTGCCGGGACGGCTGTGAATGTCCGGCAGCTTTGATGGTGTTTTTTTAGAGAAGTTTTTTCTTTAAGTCATAAATAAATTCTTGTACGATCGCCGTCATTGGCGTGTCTTTCCGCATTGCATATCCAAATTCCAGCATAAAACCACAGTTTGGAATCGGAATAGAAGTGGAGTGGTAGGAGGCTTCTTGTTTGGCGAAATCGTGGATGCCGATGCTGTAGCAGTCACTGATCGAGATCATGTACATCAGGGTGGCGCGGCTGGAAAGATAGGTGATTTTCGAGCGCATTTTTTCTGCATCCTGATCCCCTTCGGAGAGAAGCTGGTAAATATAATCATCGCATTGTCCAAGATACCAAAGAAAGCCGTACTCTGCCAGTGTGTGCAGGTTGACCGGTTTCTGTTGCAGCAGAAGCGGATGTTTGCGGGAAATGATAATGTGTGGTTCGATGTTGGCAAGAAAATGGTATTCCAGCCCTTTTGATTCGAGCAAGGCCTCCATTTCACGCCGTTTGCGGCTGTCAAAATGAAACACGCCTACATCGACACGCCCGGATACCACATCCTCGATGACTTCGTCTGAATTGCCTTCATACAGTCGATGGGAGAAGGATGGCTGATCGCGGTGACGCAGGACTATTTCACTGAAACTTTCCATGATATGAGAAAAACGTGTCATGGAGACAGCCAGCGGATCAGAAATTTTGATTTGTTCCTTCTTTTTCTGAAACCAGAGCTGTTCCATTTCGTCAATGATTTTTTCGGAATGTGTCAGAAATTCCATTCCTTCAGGCGTTAATGTTACGCCTGAGCGGCTGCGGTTAAAGAGCCTGGCGCCGAGATTTTCTTCCAGATCGTGCATGATTTTTCCAAGATACGGCTGGGAAATATAGAGCGCCTGGGCGGCTTTATTGATGGATCCGAGGCGCGCTACCTTGATAAAATATTCTAAATGCCGAAAATTGATATCGTATTTCAAAAAAGTTCCCCCTTTGTAAATCCCCCTGAATGTAATAAGTATAAAATAAAAAAATGTAAATTGCCAGAAAATACCTAAACATATTGCATTTAAGGGATATAGCAAAATAGCATATAATTTATTGTTTGACTGTACCTGTATGTAAGAGAAGCAGTCCTCCTATATACAGCAGGCAAAGGATACCGGACTGGATGAGGACAGGCGGAAACAGGTGAGGCAGGTAAGACGCGTTTGGAATAACTTCTAACATCCCAATCGAAACCAGCAGGCAGAATGCCGGTTTTACAATGCCCTGGCTGACTGGTAGGCGGATCGGGACTTCGCAGGCGAGGGCGTGGATGTGGAGAAAGGCGAGTACCAGTTCGCTGATGAGAAGCGCCGCCAGATAGGCGAAAATCCCCCATCGCGGGATGGCGAAAAGGACGAGCGACAGGGTGAGAAGCATGGAAACCGTATGGTGGATGAAGACGGTTCCCGTTTTCCCAAGCCCGTTTAAAATACTTCCCATGGTGGTGGAGAGGTAGAGAAACGGGCAGAGCCAGGATAAAATCTGGATGAAACGTCCGGCATCGGCGTTGTGGTAAAAGGTTTCGCCCAGTGCTGGACCGAAGCGGGTGAAGAGCCCGACGCAGAGAATTCCCATGTACAGGCTGTATCGGAGCGCCATGGAGATGGTGTGTTCGATTTTGTCCGGCTGATTCTGCGCCTGCGCCTCCGAGACTGCCGGGAGCAGGACGACGGCGAGGGAGTTGGTGATGGCGGATGGAAAGAGGACAAAGGGGAGTGCCATGCCTGTGAGGACTCCGTAAATACTGACCGATTCAACCCGCGAGAGCCCGGAGAGGAGAAGCTGGTTCGGTACAAAGATGGCTTCGAGACTCTGGAGAAAGCTGAGCGTGAGGCGATTCGCCATGAGGGGGAGTGCCATGGTGAGGAGGGGGAGGAGCAGGGGAGTAATAGGTGTGTTTGCATTTGGCAGTATGGCAACGGACTTCGAGCATCCATAAACTAACAGACAGAACACCGCCGAAGCCGCTTCCCCGATCAACAGCCCCCAGACAGCCAGCAGCACCGTGATCGGAATCCTGTTCGTGCGGCAGACATGGACGATCAGCAGGACGGAGAAAATGCGGATGCACTGCTCGACCACCTGTGAAAATGCCGGGACTGCCGTTTTTTTGAGCCCATAATAATACCCGCAGCAGCAGGCATGGATCGCGCAGAAGGGGATCGAGAGGGCGAGTGCGGGCAGAAGCGGCGCACATTCGGGCGCAAGAAGGACGCGTGCGGCGAGAAAATCGGCGAAGGTGTAGATCAAAGAGGTCAGCGGCAGGGCGATCGATAGTGAGAGTGCGAGGCTGACCCGCAAAAAGGCGCGTCCCTTTTCCGGGGAGGCGGCGGTCAGGCGGGAGAGCGAAGTCTGGATTGGACCGGCGCAGAGAGCAAATGCGATGCCATGTATGGGAAAAATCATCTGATATAAACCCAGACCTTCGGCGCCGATCGTCCGGGAGAGAAAGATGCGGTAGAAAAAGCCGAGAATCCGGCAGAAAAATCCGACTGCCGTCAGGAGCAGGGTTCCGGTAATCAAAGGATGAAATCTTCGCATGGCAGATCTCCGGGGAGGGTATGTCAGAAAAGTATATGAGGAGGAAGATGAAAGTAGAAGAAAACCAAGATGTTTATAAAACACTGGGGACACATTTTTTGGGAAACTGAAAGAAGACCCGAGTTGGCAGAAGGGCAGAAATAGCTTAAATTAAAGGATACAAAAATAAACTGTATTTAATACATAAATTAACAGATGGACATTGAGTTAGAACAGGAATATACTAAAAACATCAAAAAATAAAAAATTACTGCGAAAAATAACTGGTTGGTAGGGAAAAGAGTGTGAAGCTATGTTAGAAGGAATTG
>OKRV01001788.1_pt1 | contig 12298 bp, 7 predicted proteins | sample 1601201 | NCBI WGS metagenome assembly OKRV01 (sample SAMEA3541540, study PRJEB24748) | human gut metagenome | biome: human gut; feature: human-associated habitat; material: faeces | place: China | collected 2012 | reverse complement strand
GCCGAGATAATAGGTGCCCGGCTGCTCCTTCAGCGCCGGTTTTGCACCGGACGACGCAGAGGATGCGCCGGATGTGATTGCAAAATAAGCGATACCAGCGAAAAGAAAGGAATTGGAATTTATGAGAGACAGCCGCACTGCAAGCAGAAAAATTGCCTTATGCGCCATGCTGATGGCACTTGCCATGATCTTCAGTTATGTGGAGGTACTGATCCCGATCAACCTCGGTGTTCCCGGAATCAAACTCGGCATTGCTAATCTGGTTGTAGTTGTCGGCCTCTTTTTCCTTCCGGCAGGGGAAGTCCTGATGATTTCCGTCGCCCGCATTCTTCTGATGGGGTATCTGTTCGGAAATGGAATGTCCATCCTTTACAGCCTTGCCGGCGGGCTTTTGAGCTTTCTTGTGATGCTTCTGCTGAAACACATCAAGGGCTTTAGTATCACCGGCATGAGTATTGCAGGAGGCGTGACGCACAATGTCGCGCAGATCTGCGTGGCGGCTCTCGTGGTGCAGAACCGCAAACTGTTCTATTATCTGCCGGCGCTTCTCGTGGCCGGAGTCATCACCGGAATGCTGATCGGAATCCTTTCGGACCGCATTCTTTCTGCAGTAAAACGCGAGGGACGAAAGAGTTCTTCGCGGTGAAAACTCCATATCTACGGAATTTTTTCTGTGTGGGAACGAAAATCATCCCACAAACTTCACAGTATCGGATCATTAAATAGTAAAAATACTCAATAAGCAGAATCTGTGTCTCTTTTGAGAAAAAATAATCAGTTAAGAGTTAGACAAAACGATCAAAAATTAGTAGAATAATCTACGGTTAGTTAAAACGATTATTGATTAGTAAAAACTAATGTAATAATGAAGGACAGTTTTGCCCCTGTTTTTCCTGCAAAACTGTGAAAAAGGAAAAAGGAGGAAGTTATGATCAAAAGAAAAGAACTTCAGAAAAAATCATTAGCCGCCGTGATGGCAGCTTCCATGACCATGAGCCTGCTCCCGGGAACCGCACTGGCGGATGCTACAAGTGGCGTGCTGGCAGATGGCACTTATGAGTCTACGGCTCATGTTACCAGAACTGCAGAAGACGATGAGGATGAGAATACATGGGATGAATATGACGTTAATGTCAAAATCACAGTTGCAGATGGCAAATTCTCTGACATTGCAGTAACGCCTGGTTCTGGATACAATACAGAGAATGCCACATATTTCAAAAAAGCAGCTACAAACAGCAAAGGATTTAAAACGAAACTTCTTGGAAAAGATGCAACGATTGAAAACATTGAAGGATGGGATATCGTATCGGGTGCAACCAGAACTTCTAATGCAGTAAAAACTGCGGCTCTTGCAGCAACCCAAAAAGTGACCCCAACTCCAGAAACAGTAGACACCACAGCTCTTGAAAAAGCAATCGCAGATGCCGAAGCATTAAAAGAAGCTGACTACACCGCAGACTCCTGGAAAGCTGTTCAGATTGCTCTTACCGCAGCAAAATCTGCTCTTTCTGCAAAAGAATCCCAGAGCGCTGTTGATACCGCTAAAGATGCACTGAACACTGCAGCAAAAGGTCTTGTTAAAGCACCGACTCCGACGGCGACTCCGACAGCGACTCCAACTGCAACCCCAACGACGGCACCAACCGAGACTCCAACTGAGCAGGTGGTTTACGTTCTGATGAACATTCCGTATGATGAATTTTACGCTGCCGATGTAAACAACTCTGTTCCTGTTGATGTTTTTTCATCTGCAACTAAGAGTAAAACAAGAACATCAAGCCTTGCTGGTGGTTCTTATCATACCAATGCAGATGGAAGTGCAATCAATGGCATTACCTTCCCAGTTAAAGTAACAGGAGTGGATCTTTCCAAATTTAAGAAAGTAACAGATTCTGATTCTGTAACAATCACAGTAACAAATCGTGGTCAGACATCTACAGAAACTTATACTGGAAAAAATGCGTTATTTGAAAACTCAGACTATGCATATTATGTATTAAGCGAAGCACCTTCTTACTACAAAGAAGCAACGGTAAATGCAGATGGTTCTCTTTCCTTTGGAAAAACAGTTGGAACTGCAACCGAGCTGACCAATGTATCTCCGGAGTTCATGACCGAGTCAAGATATGGAGATTATCAGCTGGATCTCGACGGACTGGAGAACACGATTGATGTTGGAACCGATCAGATCTATGGTGTTATTGTCAGCACGAAAGAAGGCAATGACTATGGTATGCGTCATGTCGAGAATATCTGGCGTGGAACGGAACTGGCATGGTCAACTGGATTTACAACGCAGGTACATGGCTGCCAGACTTCTTCTGCACATTACAAGAGCATGATGGGACAGCATATCAATAAGGTTACGTATTATACCAGCAAAGGAATCTACACGATTCCGGTGAATGATATTTTTGTTCCGACAAAATTTGAATCAAGTGTATCCGTAGAAGACGCTTCTCTTTCCGCTGGAAAGACAACGATGACCGTAACCGGACTTCCGGCTGATTATGATGCAGAATATTCCGTAGATGGTCTGGATGGATTTGCAGTAGACGGAAATACCATTTCTTATTCCGCAAATGCGAAAAAAGGAATGTATACTCTGACGATTCATGATAAAAAAGGTGTTTATGCAGATCTGACACAGAGCTTTACTCTGTATACAGATGCAATGCCGGCTGCTTACAACGAAAAAGGAAGTGCTCCGGCGCTTGTAAAAGCAGAGAATGCATCAGAAGATGACTTTGCTGATTATATCAAGAACATCACTTCGGTAAAAGTAAATGGAAAAGAATATGCAGCAACTGGAAAACGGAAAACAATTCTGATCAAAGAAGACGGTACGCTTGATCTGACAGCTGCCGCTTTTGCAGAAGGAAATAAATTTGAAATCGAAGTAACTGCAACAGGTTACAAGACGCTTTCCTTTACTTATGAGAAGAAAGAAACAACATATAAATATGTATATGCAGGTCTTACCTGGGCTGAGTATTGGGCAGCAGAAGGAGTTCAGGCGGCAGGAAGCGACGCTGGTTCGGATGAAACTGACAGTCGCAAAGAAAGTGATAAAGGCGCTTTTGATGTTGTAACCCGTGCGACCACAAACCATGGACTGCACAGAGGAAGCTTCCAGTGCGCAGCGACTATCTACATGAAAGATGGCACAACCTATGATGTGGCATATTATACCGCAGCAACCACGGCAGTTCTGACCAACGGCGAGACCGTAACTTACGACAAGAGCCAGATTGATCATTATGAAGTAAAAGGCCTGAAATATGTGCCTGTAAAAGTTTCGGAAGATGATTACGAAGATTTCTGCAAAAAGTATGTTGTGGTAGAAAACGGCGGAACACTTTCCGGTGGATTTTCTGAAAATAAACTGCAGAGCTATACAGGCCTGGTTGCAGATGTAACAGAAAACACAAACGGTCTGAAGATAGCAGTGAAAAATGCAGATGGAAGCTTCTCCTTCTCTGCAGGAACAACAGGAAGTGAATCCGGAATCAAAGATCAGGCGCTGAAGACAGCTCCGGATGCTGAGACCGTAGGACTGACCGTGAAAGAAGCCAATGGTTCTTATGGAGAATTCCTTCGCGTAGATTTAACGGGAGATTACGGCGATCTGGCTGCTAATCTGCAGACCGTAACCTGGACTTATTACGGTGATGATTCCACTTATACGAATGCAAAAGCAACGTATGGAACAAAATTCGCAGCAGATAACTGGATGCATAAAGTAATGGGAATCCAGCTTGGCCTTACCGATTCCCTGCGCTGCACTTTACCGGAGGGAACGGATGGAACCGGTTATTGGAAGATTACGATTCATGCACTTGGCTATGCAGATGCTTCCTACACTTTTGAAGCAACCAAAGCGAATATTGTAGGAGCTGATCCGGTAGAGAGCACAGCAGCACTGGAAGGGGCAATTGCAAAGGCAGATGCACTGAATAAAGATCTTTACACGGAAACTTCCTGGAATAATATGCAGACAGAACTGGCAGAAGCAAAAGAAGCATTGGAGAAAAAACAGAGCCAGGGAACCGTAGACGAAGCAACAGAGCATCTGAATGCAGCAATCGAAGCACTTCAGTCCCAGTATGTATTAATGAACATTCCGTATGCTGAGTTCTATCAGGCAGAGGTTCATAACGATATTCCAGTAGATGCATTTACTTCCGCAACCAAGAACAAAACAAGAACAGCCTCCCTTTCCGGCGGATCTTACCATGTGAATGCAGACGGAAGCGATATTACAGGTATCACCTTCCCAGTAAAAGTAACAGAGGGTATGGATCTGAGCAAATACACGAAAGTGACAGATGAGGATTCTGTAGAAATCACTGTTACCAACCGTGGACAGACATCCACCACAACGTATACCGGAAAAGATGCACTGTACGAAAATGCAAGCTATGCATATTACACTTTACATGAGGTTCCGTCTTATTACAAAGAAGCATCTGTAGATGCAGACGGCAATGTAACCTTTGGTGCTGTTCAGGGAACCGAGACAGCAAGGCTGGAAAATGTAACGGCAGAGCTCTCCACTAACAGCAAATACGGTGATTATCAGCTGGATCTGGATGGTCTTACTGATACCATCAAAGCAGGCGAAGATACCGTATATGGTGTTGTTGTCAGCACAAAAGAGGGCAACGATTACGGAATGCGTCATCTGGAGAATATCTGGAGAGTGTCTAAGCTGGCATGGAGCACTGGATTTACGACAAGCGTTCATAACTGCCCGACCTCCTCGGAACATTACAAGAGCATGATGGGACAGACCATCAACAAAATTACCTATTACACCAGCAAGGGAATTTACGAAGTCGACGCAGATGTATATGTACCGGTTAAGTTTGCATATGAATTTTCTGTAGAGAATGCGTCTGTCACATCTGGAAATGCTTCTGTTAAACTGGAAGGCCTGCCGGATGATTACGATGCTGTCTATACAGTAGAAGGTCTGACGGGAACCGTGTCCGGTGATACTCTGTACTTCAAGAATGCAGAGAAAGGTTCTTATACATTGACTGTCAGCGATAAGAATGGTAAATATGCAGATCTTTCCGCAGACTTTATCCTTTACACGGAAGAGATGCCGGCAGCATTTAACGAAGATACGACAACACCGGGTCTGTTTAAGAACGGGGATGTAACAGATGAAGAGTTTGCAGATTATCTGAAGAACATTACCTCTGTTACTGTAAATGGAAAAGCATATGCAGCAAGCGGAAGAGGAGCTGTTGTACTGTTCAATGAGGATGGTTCCTTAAAGACAGATGCAGCACCGTTCGCAGAGGGCGATTCCTTTGAAATTACAGTTTCTTCACTGGGATATCAGGATCTTAGCTTCACCTGGAAGAAATCAGCAGAAGAGCCGACTCCTACTCCTACAGAGACCCCAACCGTAACCCCGACCGAGACTCCGACTGTTACCCCAACTGAGACTCCGACGGTTACACCTACAACAGCACCAACCACAACCCCGACGACTGCTCCTACCACAATACCTACGACGCAGCCGACGAAGACCCCGACAAGCACCCCGAAAGCAACATCTACTCCGCTTGCAAGTAATAAAGTATCCAATACTTCTACTTCCAAGAAGAGCGATAATGCAAAGACCGGTGATGCTACCAACATCTGGGGATGGGTAAGCATGGCAGTTGCATCTCTTGGTGCCGGCGGACTTGGATTCAAACTCCGCGGCAGAAAGAAAAACGAAGACGAAGAGTAATTCAGAACGAAATAACTGAGAAATTCTTCTGACATAAGAAATCACAGAAACCTCTGTTCCAGCTTTTCTGGCGGAGGTTTCTGCCGTTTCGAGGAGTAAAAAAGTGATTCTTTTCTTTTTGTAAAAAACAAAAAATTAAGTGTTCACACAATGCCCAATTCGTGCGATAATAATACTGTGTTTTTTGCACATGCAGCACAATGGAGGTGACTTAGAAAACATGACAGCAAAACTGTTGGAAAAACATATTACCGATACAATTCGGGAATGGCAGGTGAAGATCGGCTATGAGGGCGGTACGATGAAGCTCTACTACCCGGCGGAGTCCCTGCGCCGTTCCCTCTCTTTAGACGAAACAGAAGACCTGGCTAAAGCGCTTTCCGCGTTCTGTAAGAACGTACAGCCGCGCCTTGGAATGCTCGCTATTTCGGCAGTCAAAGACCGCTACTGTGTGGAAATCCCGGAGGAGGGATGCTCTTATATTGAGCGGGAAATCCCTGTTCCGGAGCTCCTGCAGAACCTTCTGCAGGTGATCACAACGCCTGGAAACACAATGGAACAGGTTCGAAACTGCTTTTCTTCCTATGCAGAGAAAATGCATACTACCGTGGAAGAAAACGCATCCGAGGAGCATGAGATGGGCCATGTATTTTCTTTTTCAGACCCGTCTGTAGATGAATACTGTTACTGTGTCGAAGAAAATGAATTCGGCCTGACGTATCACCGTTTTTCACGGGAAGATTACGAGGCTTTATAAATAAAAGGAGGATATACACCATGGAATTTACAAAACTGCTGGAAGAAAGAAGAAGCATCCGCGCGTTTGATCCGGAGAAACACGTAACCGCAGAGCAGATCCAGGAGATCGTACAGGCAGCGATTCAGGCACCATCCTGGAAAAACTCACAGACAACACGGTACTATGCCCTTGTAACACCGGAGAAAGTCGAAGAATTTTCCGCAAAATGCCTTCCAGAATTCAATCAGAAGAGTTCAAAGGGAGCCGCACTTGTCGTAACAGCATTCGTAAAAGACCGCTCCGGCTTCACGCAGGACGGAACACCGGACAATGAAGTCGGAAACGGCTGGGGCTATTACGATCTTGGCCTGCATGACGAAAACCTGATCCTGCGCGCAAGAGAACTCGGCCTTGATACTCTGATTATGGGAATCCGTGATGAGAAAGCTATCCGTGAAGCCCTCTCCATTCCGGAGAATGAGCTCCTTGGTGCTGTCATTGCTGTCGGCTACCGTGCCATCAACCCGGACAAGCCGAAACGTAAAACCGTGGACGATATCTTAAAACTGTTCTAAATCCGGCGCATCCGTGTGAAGACGTGCGCGGTACTTTCCAGGTGGGAATCCAAAGAACCGGGAAAACTGCTTGCTGAACGCATAGACATCGCCATATCCGACAAGACCGGCAATTTCCTTCATCGGTACGCCGCCCTCGAGAAGAATACAGGCCTGCTCCATTTTCTTCCTGGTGCGGTACCGTGCAGGAGAGACGCCGGTCTGTTTTTTAAATACTTTTCGAAACGTCTCATAACCGATCTGGAGTGACCGGGCAAGCTCTTCGAGAGAAATTTCTTCATCAAGATTCTGCGAGAGCATATCGCAGGCGGCCTCGATCGGATCCCGCTGCAGATTCACCCGGTGCGCATGGTAGCCGTACATTCGCAGAATCTCTTTTTCCATCTCCGGAATCCGCAAAGGCAGCAGACTGTCCGGTGTGGCCTTTAACGACTGCAGAAGCTTCTGATACCGCTCGAGATCGCCGGGAAGCAGCTCTGCCTTTAGCACCGGCTCCCGGTTCAGAACCGAAAGCGAGCAGAAAGAATCAAAAAACGGTTTCCCAATCGAGATAAAAAATTCCAGCCATTTCCCATCGGGGTCTACGCGTGTGGAATGCGGCACACCCGGCAGACGCTGGACCAGACTTCCCGCCTGCAGCGGATAGGAGGTGCCGTCCTCGGCAATATATTCCCCGCTCCCGCGCAGCAGCACGAAACAGCTGTAATACTCGTTCGAAAAATGATACTGCGAGCGGTCCGCCGTCTCTTTCCGCATAAAACCGCACGCCAGAATCCCGTTCTTCATTTCATTTCCAATACAGCGATAGATAACATCGCTCTTTTCTATTTTTGCAAGCAGATATTCCGGTATCATACGACTTCTCCTTTGCTTTCCCATTTTGGATAAAAGAAACACCAGATCAACTATTTCTCATCCACGTGCAGTGTTTTATACTGAATCATAAGATAACTGCATGAATCTTTTGAAAATCCACAGATGTATTATATCACAGGAAAGCAAAAAAGGAACACCAATCTGGATAAAAAGAAGAGAGGCAGTCGGAAAATGCGAAAGCAAAGGCAAGGAGGGCTTCAAGAACATGAGACAGACAAGAGACTGGGAAAATCAGTATATAACGCAGAAAAATCGTTATCCGATGCATACGCCGTACGGTGCGTATGAGACGGTAGAGCAGGCGCTCGCCGGAAATCGGAACGCGTCCCGCTTTGTAATGGATCTGAACGGAGACTGGAAATTCAAAATGTATCCGTCACCGGAAGCGGTGGAAGCATTTTATGAAGAGAATTTCGATCACGCAGCATGGGATACGATTCCGGTGCCGTCCAACTGGGAATTGCAGGGATATGGAAAGCCGGTTTACACCAATATGCTGTATCCGTTCAAACGGGAGGCAAACGGAGAAGCATTTGAGATCGAGATTACCGAAGGCACCTACGAGCTGAATGCGCCGTACGTACCGGAGAAAAATCTGACTGGCTGCTATTTCAGAACCTTTGAGGTTCCAACAGACTATATCGGCCGACAGCTTCTCATCGATTTCGGCGGTGTGGAGTCCTGCTTCTATCTCTGGGTCAACGGAAAACAGGTGGGGTATTCCCAGGACAGCAAAGTGAACGCGGAATTTGACATCACCGAATATGTGCAGGAGGGAACGAACACCCTCGCCGTACAGGTAATGCGCTACTGTGACGGTACTTACCTGGAAGATCAGGATTACTGGCATCTGTCCGGTATCTACCGCGATGTCCGCCTCGTATCGAAACCGGTGCAGCACATCCTGGACTATAAGGCAGAGACACTGTTCACACACCCGGATTACACGAAAGCTACCCTCTCTGTCACGATCTGGCCGGACAACTCCAAACCGCTGTACGGCGAGTATCATGCCAAAGTGACGCTGTATGACGAAGAACAGAACAAAGTAACCGAGATGGATTCGAGACCGTTTGCTGAGTGCGGCTTCTATCTGATGCCGAAATTCATCGCAACCGTTACTGCTCCGGTAGAGAACCCGGCACTCTGGACTGCAGAGACTCCGACACTTTACACCCTCGTTGTCGAGCTGCAGAACAAAGAGAATGAGACGGTTGATATCGAGAGCTGCAAGGTCGGCTTCCGTCAGGTGGAAATCAACAGCCGCGGTGTTCTGACCCTGAATGGCAAACGCCTTGTGATCCGAGGTGTTGACCGCCACGATTTTTGCGCCGAGACGGGACGTACCGTTTCTGAGGAGCAGATGCGAAAAGAAATTGCTGTGATGAAACGCCTGAATTTCAACGCTGTTCGTACCAGCCATTATCCGAATTCCGTGAAATGGTATGATCTGTGTGACGAGCTCGGCATTTACCTTGTCGATGAGACAAATCTTGAGACGCACGGTTACGGCGGACAGCTCAGTGCATCCGCTGAGTGGACAGCCGCTTATCTGGAGCGTGCAACCCGTATGGTACTGCGTGATAAAAACCATCCTTCCATCGTCTTGTGGTCTCTTGGAAATGAATCCGGTGCCGGGGCGAATCATGCCGCGATGCACGGCTGGATCCGCGAATACGACAAGACAAGATACGTTCAGTATGAGTCCGGCAACCCAAAGAGTAATATTTCCGACGTTATCTGCCCAATGTATCCGACGATGAGCTGGCTTGAGGATGTGATGGCAGACGATTCTGATCTCCGCCCGTTCATCATGTGCGAATATGCGTATGCAAAGAGCAACAGCAACGGAAATTTCAAGGAATTTTGGGACTATGTCAACAAATACCCGCGTTTTCAGGGTGGATTTATCTGGGATTTTGCAGATAAGGCGATTGCGATTCAAAAAGAAGACGGAAGTATCAAATACGGCTACGGAGGAGCGTTCGATGAGGACGTGACCGATCCGGTTCCGGATATGTGTCTGAACGGTGTTGTTTTTGCCGACCTTTCCTATAAACCGGGCGCATATGAGGTGAGAAACGGGCAGTCCCCGGTAACGATTGAACAGGTGAAAAATCCATATACAGGCGAAACAGTATGGGTTCTGGCAAATCGCTATCATACGCTTGATCTTTCGCATCTGAAGGTGCGTTATGAAATTGTGCAGAACGGCGAAATGCTTGCCAAAGGCAGCTATCCGGCATTTTACACGGCACCCGGAACAACAGAGACGCTTCCGCTTCCGGAGCTTCCGGCGAAACTGCATGGCGAGGCCTATGTAAATTATTACGTTGAGCTTGCCCAAGATGCCTTCTATGCACCGGCGGGAACAGAACTATACCGCCGTCAGATTCCGGTTACTTCAGGTGTTTATCTGGCAGATGAGAAAATGATTGTCGGGAAACCACTGACCGTATCGGAGGATGAAAATCATGTTCGCATCACCGGCGAAGAGACCGAAATTATCTTTGATAAAAAGACAGGAGAATTTACCAGATATCAGGCAAAGAGCGTTTCTTTTATGACCGGAGGAAAAGATGAGTTTTACCGTGCTCCAACCGGTATTGATGAGGGAACCCATGAAAGTGATTACGATGATATCTGGCGCGCGGAAGGTCTGGATCGTCTGAAAAAGGAAGTACAGTCAGTATCGGCTGTCAGTGCCGAAAATCAGGTGCTTCTTGAAGTGCAGGCTTCCTATACCGCTGAGCCGGACAACGCAGTACTCTTTACCGCTCATACTCTGTATCGCATCGGCAGTGAGGGAATGGAGCTGAAAAACGAAGTAACAAACAACAGCGGCCTTGAGACCATCGCAAGAGTCGGACAGTCGTTCTGCCTTCCTGCAGCGTTTGATACGCTCACCTGGTATGGAAAAGGACCCTGGGAGACGTATGCAGACCGAAAGGATGCAGCTTTTACCGGATTTTACACATCTTCTGTAGCAGAACAGCACGTTCCGTTTGTAGTACCATGCGAATGTGGTGGCCATGAGGACACGCGGTTTGCCATTCTTTCGGATGGAACACATACCGTTCAGATTGTAGGCAGTGATGATTTCCATTTCAGTGCGCTTCCATATTCTATGGCAGAATATCGAAAAGCCGCATATGAGGAAGAACTTCCGGAGCATACGACAGGAACCTGGCTGATTCTGGATGCAGCACACGCAGGCCTTGGCGGAGATACCGGCTGGACGAAAAATATTCACCCAGAATATCGTGTATGCAAGGGAAGATACAGCTATACGTTCCGTTTCCATTTCGCATAAAAGAAAGAAATCGGCCAACTGTTTATTTTTCGGAAGGCAGACGGCCGATTTTATTTGCTCATTCGCAGCCATCATGAAAAATTTTGCTTCGCAAAAGGAGAACTGCACACGCCTGAAGCACTTTTTTGCGCACCGGAGCAGCAATCATTTTGCCTGTTTTATTTAGTAGCGTTAATAATAAATGCTTGACAATTTATAAGGAGTGGTGTAGGGTAAAGGTGTCAAAGGAATTTCACCGGATCGGGTGTAATTCCGTTCACTATCCTATACGAAAAGAAGAGGTATTCATGATGAAAGAATTAAAGCCAATCAAAGAGGGTAAGGTACGCGAGATTTATGATAACGGCGACAGCCTGATCATGGTAGCAACCGACCGTATTAGCTGTTTTGATGTCATTCTGAACAATGTGGTAACAAAAAAAGGTACCGTTCTGACCCAGATGTCCAAATTCTGGTTCGATCTGACAGAAGACATCCTTCCGAATCATATGATCTCTGTAGACGTAAAAGACATGCCGGAATTTTTCCAGCAGGAGAAATTTGACGGAAACAGCATGATGTGCCGTAAGCTGGAAATGCTTCCTATCGAGTGCATTGTCCGCGGCTACATTACCGGAAGCGGCTGGGCAAGCTATCAGAAAACAGGAAAAGTATGTGGCATCGAGCTTCCGGAAGGATTAAAAGAATCTGACAAGCTTCCTGAGCCAATCTACACTCCGTCCACAAAGGCTGAAATCGGAGATCATGACGAAAATATCTCTTATGAGCAGAGCATCGCCCATCTGGAAAAATACTTCCCGGGAAAAGGAGCCGAGTATGCAGAGAAGCTTCGCGACTACACCATCGCTCTGTATAAAAAATGTGCTGACTATGCTTTAAGCAAAGGCATTATCATTGCAGACACAAAATTTGAGTTTGGTCTTGATGAAAACGGAAATATCGTAATCGGCGACGAGATGCTGACTCCGGACAGCTCCCGCTTCTGGCCTGCATAGACGCACTCCATCATGGTCAGCCCTTTAAAAAGTCCTGCCACATTGCCG
>OKRV01001783.1_pt1 | contig 12322 bp, 9 predicted proteins | sample 1601201 | NCBI WGS metagenome assembly OKRV01 (sample SAMEA3541540, study PRJEB24748) | human gut metagenome | biome: human gut; feature: human-associated habitat; material: faeces | place: China | collected 2012 | reverse complement strand
AGTACTCAAAGTCCTTCGCGGTCAGGTCGGAGCCATCGCTCCACTTCAGGCCGTCACGCATCGTGAAGGTCCAGACCAGACCGTCATCGCTGACAGTGTAGCTCTCAGCCTGACCGGGGATGACCTCGTTGTTCTGATCGATGAGCAGCAGCGGCTCAAAGACAGTGATCAGCGTGTTGGCGCCGTCGATTGCGCTGTTCAGCGCGGGGTCCAGCGTCTCGGGGTTAGGTCCGTACTCGACAGTGAAACCGTTGGCAGTGCCAGTGCTCTCTTCGCCGGTGGCAGCCTCGGTGGATGCAGCGGTGCTGGTCTCGGTGGAGGCTGCGGAGCTTGCAGAGCCGCCGCAGGCAGCGAGAGAAGCAGCCATGCAGCCGGCCATAGCCACGGCAGCAATGTTCTTCATCTTCATGTGAAATACCCTCCAAATTCATTATACTTTATACCCAACCCCCTCGGGGGCGTGGCCCCCAACGGAGTGAATATTTATACTTTACCACTCTAAAGCGGCATTTGCAAGTGTTCTGTAACTTTTGTAACTGTTTTGATAGAAAATCCGTTTGTGTTTCACTCGCGCACAATTCTGTGGCACACAAATGAATGTCTCTCCACCGCGCACACTTTTGTCAGAAACACAAGGCGGCCACAGTGAGCCGCCCTGTATAAGTATAAGTCTCAGGTCAAGTGAAGTCAGTCGGCGGACAGATTCTTACTTTACCCTATCCAGATGGTGGCAGGCCGCCCAGTGGCCGCTGCTGACCTCCTTGAACTCGGGCACCTCGGCGGCGCAGCGCTCATCGGCGTAGGGGCAGCGGGTGCGGAAACGGCAGCCGCTCGGCGGGTTCAGCGGGCTGGGCACATCGCCCTGCAGCACAATGCGGTGGCTCTGGCGGGCCGTCACAGGGTCAGCCACCGGAATGGCCGAGATCAGGCTGCGGGTGTAGGGGTGGACGCTGTGGGCGATCAGCTCAAAGCTGTCGGCCAGCTCGACCAGCTTGCCCAGATACATAACGCCGATGCGGTTGGAGATATGCTTGACAACGCTCAGGTCATGCGCGATAAAGAGGTAGGTCAAGCCCATCTCCTGCTGCAGATCCTCAAACATATTGACGACCTGCGCCTGAATCGAGACATCCAGCGCGGAGACCGGCTCATCGCAGACGATGAACTCCGGGTCCACAGCCAGCGCACGGGCGATGCCGACACGCTGACGCTGACCGCCCGAGAACTCGTGCGGGTAGCGGTTGGCATGCTCACTGTTCAGGCCGACACGCTCCAGCAGGGAGATGATCTTGTCGTGGCGCTCCTTGGCGTTGGCGCACAGGTGGTGGATGTCGATGCCCTCGCCCACAATGTCGCCAATCGTCATACGGGGGTCAAGGCTCGCGTAGGGGTCCTGAAAGACGATCTGCATACGGCGGCGGTAGGGCAGCATGTCCACCGCGATCTTCTTTTTCTTGTCAAACAGCACCTTTCCGTCATAGATGATGGTGCCGTCCGTCGGCTCATACAAACGCAGCAGGGTGCGGCCGGTGGTGGTCTTGCCGCAGCCGGACTCGCCGACCAGACCCAGGGTCTCGCCCTTGCGGATGGCAAAGCTTACATCATCGACAGCCTGCACATACTGCTTGTTCTTGCCCATGCCGCCGGCAGGGAAATACTGCTGCAGGTGCTGTACCTCGACCAGATTCTTCTGCTCACTCATTCGGCCTTGCCTCCTTTCTCAAATTCTTCCTTCTGGCGCAGCCAGCAATAGGTGTAATGGGTGTCGCTCAACTCGGTCTTGGGCGGCATCTTGTTCAGGCAGACCTTCATGCAGCTCTTGCAGCGGGGCGCGAAGGGGCAGCCGGCCGGCGGGTTGAGCAGGTCAACGGGCTGGCCCTCGATGGGCACCAGACGCTCCTTCTCCTCGGCGTTCAGCTTGGGGATCGAGTTGATCAGACCCTTGGTGTACTCATGCTGCGGGTTGTAGAAGATCTCGTCGGTCGTGCCGTACTCAACGATGTGGCCGGCGTACATGACGGCGATCTTCTCGCACATCTGGGCAACAACACCGAGGTCATGGGTGATCATGATGATCGACATGCCCAGCTTGTGGCGCAGGTCGTTCATCAGCTCAAGGATCTGTGCCTGAATGGTCACATCCAGCGCGGTGGTCGGCTCATCGGCGATGAGCAGCTTCGGCTCGCAGGCCAGTGCAATGGCGATCATCACGCGCTGGCGCATACCGCCGGACAGCTCATGCGGGTACTGCTTCAGGCGGCGCTCCGGCTCGTTGATGCCAACCAGCTCCAGCAGCTCCTTGGCGCGGGCCCACGCCTCCTCCTTGGTTTTTTTGGTGTGCAGCAGGATGACCTCAACGATCTGGTTGCCGATGGTGTACACCGGGTTCAGGCTCGTCATCGGGTCCTGAAAGATGATCGAAACCTCATTGCCGCGAATCTTGCGGAATTCCTTCTCGGTCATCTTGTCGATCTGGTGGCCGTTGAACCACACCGTACCGCCGACCAGACGGCCGGGGTAGGCGGTCAGGCCCATGATGGAGTAGGCCGTGACAGACTTGCCGGAGCCGGACTCGCCGACAATCCCCAGCACATCGCCCTGATTCATGCTGAAGGAAACGCCGTTCAGCGCCTTGACCTCACCGGCAGGGGTGAAGAAGGACAGGCGTTCGTCCTTGATCTCAAGAATTTTTTCGCTCATGATTCTTCCTCCCTTCCTTTAGCTCTTCAGTTTCGGGTCAAAGGCATCGCGCAGACCATCGCCGAACAGGTTGAACACAAGGATCATGATGCTGATCATCAGCGCGGGCGCGATCAGCAGCATGGGGTAGGTGTTCATGCCCTTGACGGCATCGGTTGCCAGCGAGCCCAAAGACGGCATGGGCGCCGCAACGCCCAGACCGAGGAAGCTCAGGTAGCTCTCGGTAAAGATGGAGGACGGGATCTGCAGGGTGGTGGTGACGATCAGGGTGCCCATGCAGTTCGTCAGCAGATGCTTCTTGATGATGCGGCCGCCGGACGCGCCGAGTGCGCGGGCTGCGGTGACATACTCGCTCTCCTTCAGCGTCAGGACCTGAGAGCGGACGATACGCGCCATGCCGACCCAGTACAGCAGGGCGAAGATGATGAAGATCGACACCATGTTGGGGCCGAGCTTCTGCATCCAGCCGAAGCCGGGCTTGGTGGCCAGGCTCTCCAGCGGCTCCTTGATGGCCATGGCCAGCAGGATGATGAGCAGGATGTCGGGGATGGTGTAGAGAATATCGGTGATGCGCATCATGATGTTATCGATCCAGCCGCCCGCAAATGCGGAGATGGCGCCGTAGGTCGCGCCGATGAGCAGGACCAGCACAGAGGCCAGCAGGCCGACGGACAGGGAGACGCGGGTGCCCATCATGACACGCACGGCAAAGTCACGGCCCATACGGTCGGTGCCGAGAATGTGCGGAAAGACCTTCTCGCCCGCGTCGATGAGCTTCTGCTCGGCGGCAGAATACTCAAACGGGGCCAGATTGTTGCTGCCCTTGATCTGCAGCTCATAGCTGTAGGGCCACAGGGACGGCAGAACATAGGCCATAAACGCGATCAGCAGGATGACGACCAGGCTGACCATGGCGATCTTGTTTTTGCGCAGGCGGCGCATGCCGTCCTTCCAGAAGTTGACGCTCTCGCGCATGATGACAAGGCTCTTTTTCTCCTCGTTGGATGCGGGGGCGAAATCCTCCACGTTGAGTTGCAGGCTCAACGGATTCTTTTTCAGATTTTCCATTTTGTCTGCTCCTCCTTACTTCAGCTTGATGCGCGGGTCGATGATCTTGTACAGAATATCAACGACCACATTGGCCACAATGACGAGGGCGGCCAGCAGAATGGTGGTGCCCATGATCATCATGTAGTCACGGTTGGTGATGGCGGACACAAAGTCGCGGCCCAGACCCGGGATCGAGAAGATCTTCTCAACCACGAAGGAGCCGGTCATCAGGCCGGCCAGCATCGGGCCGACATAGGTGACAACGGGCAGAATGGCGTTGCGCAGCGCATGCTTAAAGAGGATCTTCACGCTGGAAACACCCTTGGCGCGGGCGGTGCGCATGTAATCCTGCCCCATGACATCGAGCAGGCTCGAGCGCATCAGGCGGGTGATGTAGGCGGTGGGATAGATCGCCAGCGCCGTGACCGGCATGATGTAGGCCGCAGGCTCGTTCAGACCGACGGTGGGCAGCAGCTTGAGGTTCATGCCGAAGGTGTACAAAAGCACAACGCTTGAGATAAAGCTCGGGATGGCGATGCCGCAGGTGGCAAAGACGATAATCAGGTTGTCCGCCCATTTCCCTCGGTTATACGCAGACAGACAGCCCAGCGGGATGCCGACGCAGAGCGCTACCAGCACGGCCAGACCGGCGGTGCGTGCAGAGACCGGCAGCTTGGAGAAGATGATCTGGTTGACGGTACGGCCGCGCTGCTTTAAGCTCAGGCCCATGTCGCCGTGGATCAGGCTGTTCATATAGTTAAGGTACTGCACCCCCAGAGGCTTGTCCAGACCGTATTTCTCGGCCAGAGCCTGCTGGGCTGCCTTGCTGATGGACTTTTCTGCCACGAACGGACCGCCGGGGACCAGGTTCATGATGAAAAAGGTAAGGGTCGCAACGATGAACACACTGAAAATGCCCATTGCCACGCGCTTGACGATGTACTTCGCCATGGTTTAGTGCCACTCCGTTTCTTATTGGAATACAAATTGGGGTCAATTCCGGGTCAATTCTTCCCTATCCCGCGCTGTACGCACACGCTTGTTCGTGTACGGCGCACACATTGAAGAATAAAAAAGTCGATGGCGGCTGCGGCCCGCAAACGCCATCGCCAATATCCAAGAATTTATTTTATTATAAAATGTTGCAAAGTATTTGTCAATTCTCTGCACCCCAACAATCAACGACAAATGGCCGAAATGCTCTCCCCTGCCCCGCGAAATTTAGGGCAAGTTGCCCATTTGCCTTTTTTTCAAAGTTTTTTGAAAAAAAGGGTTGACTTTCTCCCCGGATGACGCTATAATAAAACACGTTCTCGAGCGGAACGCACAAGAGAATATGCGCCGGTAGCTCAGCTGGATAGAGTGTCTGACTACGAATCAGAAGGTCGGGGGTTCGAGTCCCTTCCGGCGCACCAAGAGCCTGTGACATAAAAGATGTCACAGGCTCTTTTCTTTGTTGTATCGCGCAAAATCAGCAAAGTCGATGACCGATTTTCAAAGTGCGTTTTATAGAGATGTCCAACCATTTTCAGGCGGTTGGACTTTTTTGTTGGGCAGTTTGGGACAGTTTTCCCCTCCCCTGCCGCCCGCTTTTGCAGTTTTTCAGCAAAAATTCCAACTTTTTTCTGCTGTTTTCAGAATCTTTTCAATTCCCCCGTAGCCAATTTCCTGTTGGCTGCGGGGATTTTTCGTTTTTCCCGGCAGTTTTCAGTTTGTTTTCAGATTTTCCATTTTACACCTATTATAATAAGGAGGATTTCCACTATGAGCATCATTATCGGCATCGACCACGGCTACTACGCCATCAAAATAGCCCACTGCTCGTTCCCGGCAGGGCTGACAAGCTACGGAGAACACGACCCCTACACCCGCCAAGGACTCTTAGAGTTTGGCGGGTGTTTTTTTTGTTTGTGGCACAGGGCGGCAGCCTATCCAGCGGGACAAGACCATAAACGACAACTACTACCTGCTGACGCTGGCGGAGATTGCCAAAGAAATCCGGCAGCGCGGTTTGCCGCCCGAATGTTCGGTGCGCATTGCGGCGGGTCTGCCACTGACCGGTTTTGGGCGTGACAAACCCAAGTTCAGAGATTACCTGCTGCGGAGCAAGCAGCCGGTGAACTATAAGTTCGAGGGCGTGGAGTACAGCATCACCATCGAAGAAGTTGCAGTCTTTCCGCAGGGCTACGCCGCCCTCATGACCGAAGTGGAGCTTTTGCAGGACGAACCGTCCATGCTCCTCATGGACTTGGGCGGTTGGACGGTAGATCTTATGCGCATCGACAATGCCATCCCTGCGGCTGACACAGCTCACAGTCTGGAGCTCGGCATGATCCGCTGCGTGGATGACATTCGGGAGCAGGTTCGGCGCGAAACCGGATTGTCACTCACGGATACCGAGGAAACCGCCATGCAGATTAACGGCATCCTGCACGATTTGCAAGGTGGCACAACAGAACTGGAGAAATTACAGCAAAGGGTGCAGATGTCCAGCAGGAATTCGACCACCTGTTGGACTTATCCCTCGAATGCGATGCCTCATTTCTGGATGATAAAGTAAAACGCGCCAATAAAGAAACCGACGGACTGAAAAAGAAAATAGAAGTTTTGACTGAGAACCAGCAAAAAGCTGCCAATCACCAATAGCAGTTGAGCGCCGAAGATTTCCGGATCAAAGAATACTCAGACGCCTTGGTTGCACGGATTGTAGAGAAAGTCACTGTGCTATCTGATGAGAAGATTAAGATCGAATTTGTGGGTGGGTACACGGTGACAGTCACATGTCAACTGTAGCAATCTCCCTGTTAGTTCATCTTATTATTGCGAGAACTTTTTGAATCATTTTGCAATTATTTCGCAAAATAGTTGACCTTCCTTTCTGAAAAGGTTATACTACTTTATAGTAGATTTCAACCGCATCAAAAGGAGACTCTGTAATGCTACTGGAATTTAGGGTGTCTAATTATAAATCTTTCAAAGACGAACTTGTCTTTTCCATGATTCCCGCTCCCAAACAAAAGGGACTCGATTATAGTATCCTACGAGAAAGAATCGGTCGCCGTACGGAAAAAGCACTCTGCTCTGCTGTAATTTATGGGCCAAACGCTTCTGGAAAGACTAATATTATCGGAGCAATGGATACTTTCAAGTGCATCGTTTTAAGAGGAAACATTCGAAATGACAGCGATCAAGGGTTTCCCAATAAAGCTGCACATAAGTTGGAACTGATTCCCAATATAAATTTGCGTGAATCTGTTCCGACATCCTTTTCCATTTTGTTTACTACGAATAAAATGCGCATTAAATACTCTTTCTCCTGTGATTTGGGAAAATTTCTGGATTCTAAATACCCTCGCAGAATATTAACTGAAAAACTCATCATAAATGATTCGTTGATTTTTTCTCGAAATGACACGCTGTCCTTTGGAGATTTAGTTGCTATTAAGGGCTTTACTTCCTCAATTCTTGAGCACAAGGATAACGAAGATATTGCACGAAAGCTTTCTATTAGAAATCTTGATAACGAGGAATTGTTCTTGACGAATGGTTTCAAGTCTATGTTTAGTTCGAAGCTTGTCTCCTTAATTGTGGATTGGCTAACTAATAACTTTAATGTTATTTATCGAGCAGACGCTATAGAAACTGTCAAACGAATCAACAATAAGCAAGAGCACACTATATACATAGACAGTATGCTATCCGAGGCTGCCAATGAATTTGGAATCAACTCAAACAGTATTGGCTATGCCCTTCAAACCGGAGATGAAAAACCTGAACTCTGTTCTGTATTCACTGAAAATGGTAATCTTGGACAGAATATTTTTATGCCTGCTGAATTGTTTGAGTCTTATGGTACCGTCCGTTTTGTTAATACATTTCCACTTGTGGCCGGTGTTATAGCCAGCGGCGGGGTATTGGTTATAGACGAATTTGATGCCTCTATTCATCCAATGGCCTTGATGAGCATTATAAATCTTTTCCATAATGATGAAATCAATATTCATAATGCACAGTTGATTTTTGATACGCATAATCCTATTTTCCTTAATTCAGCGTTGTATAGACGAGACGAAATAAAATTTGTGGAACGAGATGATGCCACTCACGAGAGTATCCACTATTCTCTCTCTGATTTCGGAACTTCAGGGCAACACAGCGTTCGAAAAGGTGAAGACTACATGAAGAATTACTTTATGGATCGCTATGGTGCAATAAAAGAGATTGATTTTTCCCCGGTTTTCCAGAAAATAGTAAGCAACAAGGGGGAAGGTTAACAACGTGCGTAAAGTAAATCAGACATTTTATTTTTCTGTTGAGGGGCAAACTGAGCAACAGTACATACAATGGCTACAGAAAGTTATTAACAGCTCTTCTGAAGCGTTATGTCATGTTAAACTAAATGTTAAAGTTGAGAAAAATCCTTTATCCTACATTAAGCAACTCAACAATATCTCAAAAGTGGATGTTATGCATCTCTTTGACTATGAAAGTTCTGACATAGAGCATCAGCGTCAATTCGATGAAACCCTTCACAAAATGAGAAAAGCATCTTCTGCAGGCAAAAAAGTTACATATCTGCTTGGTTATTCCAACTTTACGTTTGAACTTTGGATGATACTTCATAAAAATATGTGCCGCACTCAGATGACGGATCGGACACAATATCTGTCAGAAATAAACCACGCATTTGGAAAAAACTTCAAGAGCCTTTCTGAGTATAAACATCACGATAATTTTGAAAAGATTTTAGATTCTCTTACAATAGACGATGTTCGTGATGCTATTGAACGGTCTGAGTTAATCATGTCGGATAATAAAAACCATAATTACTCATTGCAAAAATCACATGGCTACGAATTTTACAGAGAAAATCCATCCCTATCAATTAACGATTGCATAAAGAAAGTTCTGGATTCGTGCGGCCTTGTCTAAGCCTTTTTATAGGGTATCTCTTTTGTCACACAGACACAAGGCAACTTACGAAAGTAAGTTGCCTTTTTTGTTTTATTTGGACTGTCCGACATTCCGCATTACACACAACACCCCCGCTTGCCTTCCATTTATATAAGGAAGGCGGGCGGGGGTGTTATGTACGGTGCTTACTTTTCAAACTCCTTTGCCACATCCTGCAGCAGTTTGCGGATGGGCAGGTGCTGGGGGCAGATCTGCTCGCATCTGCCGCAGCGGATGCAGTCCGATGCGCGGGTGCCGGGGCGGGTGTGGACATCCTCGTAATAATAATCGGCGTTCCAGTCGTGGTGGATGTTCTTGGTGTTCATGATGGCGAACAGGTCGGGGATGGCGATTTGCTGCGGGCAGCCGTCTACACAGTAGCGGCAGGCCGTGCAGGGGATCAGGTTCTGCTTGCGGAAGATCTCCACCACCTTGGAAACGGCGGCGCGCTCGGTTTCGTTCAGCGGCTGAAAATCCCGCATAAAGCTGAGGTTATCCTGCATCTGCTGCATATTGCTCATGCCGGACAGCACCATCATGATGCCGGGGAAGCCTGCCGCAAACCGGATGGCATAGCTGGCCGGGCTGCCGCCGTGCAGCGACTCCAGCACAGCGGCGGCGTCCTTGGGCAGGTTGACCAGATTGCCGCCCTTGACCGGCTCCATAACAAGCACCGGCTTATTGTGCCGGCGGCAGACCTCATAGCATTTGCGGCTCTGCACGGCGATGTCATCATAGTCCAGATAGTTGAACTGGATCTGCACGACCTCGATCTGCGGGTACTCGGTCAGGATCCGGTCCAGCACCTCGGCGCGGTCGTGGAAGGAGAGGCCGACATGGCGGATCTTGCCCTCGGCCTTGAGGTCGAACGCCGTCTCATACGCGCGGCACGCCTTGAATTGCTGAAAATTCTCGGCATTTTGAGAGTGCATGAGGTAAAAGTCAAAATAGTCCACACCGCAGGCCGCAAGCTGGCGCGCAAAGAACGGGCGGATGTCGGCCTCGGTTTCAAAAAAGCCTCCGGACAGCTTATCGGTCAGGACATAGCTTTCGCGCGGGTAACGACTGGTCAGGCAGGTTCTGAGCGCCGTCTCGCTTCTGCCGCCGATGTAGCCGTGCGCGGTGTCGAAATAGTTGAAGCCCTGCGCCAAAAATTCATCGACCATCTGCTTTGTCTGGGCAAGATCGACCTCCTCGCCCTGCATGGGCAGCCGCATACAGCCGAAGCCGAAATTCCTTTTGATTTTTTCCATTGGCAAACGCTCCTTTCGCTTATCCTTATTGTAGCAAACCCGCGCCCCGGGTGCAATACGGCGGCGGTAAAGTCCCGCCCGTATTCTGTACAACGGGGAAATGCGTCTTTCCACGCGAAACGCCCCGCACCGGTGGGTGCGGGGCGCTTTGGCGTATTTTGCTGTGTTACAGCACCTTGCTCAGGAAGTCCACCGTGCGGGGCTGCTTCGGGTGGTTGATGACCTCATCGGGGGTACCTTCCTCCACGATGTAGCCGCCCTCCATAAAGATGACGCGGCTTGCGACCTCGCGGGCAAAGCCGATCTCATGGGTGACCACGACCATCGTCATGCCCTCGGCGGCAAGGCGCTTCATGGCCTGCAGCACCTCGCCGACCATCTCGGGGTCCAGCGCCGAGGTCGGCTCGTCAAACAGCATAATGTCCGGGTCCATGGCCAGCGCGCGCGCAATGGCCACACGCTGCTTCTGCCCGCCGGACAGCTGCGCCGGGTAGGCATCGGCCTTATCGGACAGACCCACGCGGTCCAGCAGCTGCAGCGCCTTCTCCTTTGCCTCGGGGCGGGTGGCCTTTTTCAGTTCGACCGGTGCCAGCGTCATGTTGCCCATGACATTGAGGTTGTTGAACAGATTGAAGTGCTGGAACACCATGCCGACATTCTCGCGCACCTTGTTCAGGTCGGTCTTTTTATCGGTCAGGTCGTGGCCGTCCACGATGACCGTGCCGCCGGTGATCTCCTCCAGCCGGTTAAGGCAGCGCAGGAAGGTGGACTTGCCGCTGCCGGAGGGGCCCAGCACGACAACGACCTCGCCCTCATAAATATCAGTCGATACATCGCGCAGAACCTCCAGATTGCCGAAGTTCTTCTTCAGATGCTCAACATGAATTTTTACATTGTTCTTATTGACGGCCACGGTTGAGCCTCCTTTCCATCCGCTTGGCAAAGCGGGACAGCAGCGTGATGACGATCAGGTACATGACGCCGACGATGAACCACACCTCAAGCGAGCGCATTATGTTGGCGTTCACATTCTTGGCGGTGTTGACCAGCTCGGGGAAACCGATGACCGACAGGATCGAGGTATCCTTGAGGGTGATGATAAACTGGTTGATGATCGAGGGGATCATTGTGCGGATGGCCTGCGGCAGCACGACCTTGTACATCGCCTTCCAGTACGGCAGGCCAAGGCTGCGGGCGGCCTCCATCTGGCCCTTGTCCACGCTCTCGATACCGGCGCGGATGATCTCGGCCATATAGGCGCCGCAGTTCAGCGACAGGCAGATGATGCCGGCCTGCAGCGCCGTAAAGGTGAATTTGCTGCCGGTCATGGCTGCCCAGTTCAGGTTGTCGTTCATCAGCATCGGCACGCCGAAATAGACGAAGAACGCCAGAACGATCATCGGCACGCCGCGGATAATATCGACAAAGATCGTGGCGATGATGTTGCAGACGCGGCTTTTCAAAACGCTGAGGATGCCCACAAACAGGCCGATCAGACAGGCGAAGAAAAGGCTCCACAGGGCCAGCAGCAGCGTTTGGCCCATGGCGGCCAGCAGCAGCGGGCCGTAGTTGGCAAGAATCTTAAAAATCAAGGCGCAGAACTCCTTTCGGGGGTTGGATTTGCAAGAGCCGCTCTCCGCGCAGGGGCCAAGAGGGATCCCGGGGTCGCAAAAGCGGGGCCGCCCGCAAAAACAGGCGTCCCCGCGTATTTTTCATGGTTTAGCCGAGGTACTTTGCCAGAATCTCGTCATACTTGCCGTTGGCCTTGATGTCGGCCAGGCCCTTGTTGAACATGTCCAGCAGCTCCTGGCTGTCCTCGCTGAAGATGGCAAAGCCGTAGGGCGCGGGGTCGCTGGCGGTATCCTCCAGCACCTTCAGGGCCAGGCCGCCGTCCTTGATGGAGGCCTTCATGATGGGGGTATCCTCAAAGCAGCCGACGCACTGACCGCCCAGAACGGCCTGATACATCGTGGGAGAATCCTCAAAGTAGGTGATGGTGAAGCCGTACTCGTCCTTGAGGCTCTCGGCGTAGGACGCGCCCTGCGTGCCGGTCTTGACGGCAACATTCTTGCCGGACAGGTCGGCAAAGCCGGCAATGTCGGAGTCCTCGGGCACGGTCAGCGTCTGGTTGGAATCATAATAGCCGTCGGAGAACATCCAGCCGCTCGCCTTGCGCTCGTCGGTGATGGAGGCACCGGCGATCATGGCGTCCGCCTGACCGGACTGGCAGGCCGCGATGGCGGCGTCCCAGCCAAGGCTCTTCAGCTCATACTCAAAGCCCTGATCCTCGGCGATGGCGGCGAGGATATCCACATCAATGCCGACAAAGTTGCCGGAAGCATCGGTGTACTCAAAGGGCTTAAAGA
>OKRV01001761.1_pt1 | contig 12425 bp, 10 predicted proteins | sample 1601201 | NCBI WGS metagenome assembly OKRV01 (sample SAMEA3541540, study PRJEB24748) | human gut metagenome | biome: human gut; feature: human-associated habitat; material: faeces | place: China | collected 2012 | reverse complement strand
TCAAACTCTTTGAAATACAATGCTTCCCTGCATTTTCTATATCGTCATGTTGATACCACTACTTTATGAATCCCCCACATAATCCATCTGATAATACTTCAATTCTTAGTTTTTTCCAAAAAAATATATTGATGTTTCATATTGCCAACTGTATTTTCTTTTCTCTGTTCTTCCCCTTAAAGTGAAAAGTTCCCTGCACAGGCCACAGTGAACCATACCATAGTTCACCTGACCGGCGCAGTAATCCCTTTGTGCCTATTTTATGATTTCATAGAGCAGGCTGCTCTTTCCTCCATTTTCACGCCATCTCTGCTTTTTCTGTATAAATCCTGCACACTCCAGATCGCGGATTGCACGCTTGACCGTACTTACAGACAGGTGCAGCTCTCTGGCAATGGTACCGATTGCCGGATAGCATGTCCTCTCCCTGTCCGCACGAGTCTCCAGATACAGATAGACCGCCACCGCCCTGTGTGGCAGCTCTGTTTCATAGATTTCTTTCCTAGTCACCCTGCCTCCTAATCTTCCGTCCGTAAGGTCTGCCGCATCTTTTTCATGGTGTCCGTCAGCGGTGTCTGCTGCATCCCTCCTGTCCTTGCCGTTTCTGCAGGTGTCTCGTCTGGTTCTTCCATGCAGCACATATATCTCCGTATGATCTCCTCTTCAATCTCCTGCTTGTCTGCGTATGCTACCTTTCTTGCAGATTTTTCTTCGCTCTCATAAGGTTCTTCAAATGTGATGCCCCATTTTAAGAACAGTTTCAGTTTTGTCCGCATAGGGTGAGTCCCGGTCTTTGATACGATAAAGTTTCCTTTTGGCAGTGACTTCAATTCATCCGCTGTCATGAGTGGTCTTTGGATCATCTGAAGGGACTGGCTCGGATCATTCTTTCCCCGGCTGATGGAACCGGACATGACAGTTTTGCTGCCCAGGCTCTTGGAGAGCACTTCCGCTGACTCCGAGTTCGGTGCGAACCCACCGAAGATGGTATCCTGACAGTTATCGATAATGATTTCTGCACCCTCTTTCCCATAATTCTTATTAAGCTGGGCAAAGGACTGGATCATGGGTACGATACTCACCCTTCTGGATCGGGACGCTGAGAACATCATCTCTGCGCTTTCAATCTTCGGAATCGTTCCGACCTCATCCCAATAGAAAACTACACGGTTGTTCAGTTTCCCTCCGTTCTCGTCTGCCACCACGAGAATTTCCCGGTAGAGCTGCTGTAAAATCAGAGAAATAATAAAATACTTGGTATTGTCCTCCTCCGGCATGACCAGAAACACCGCCGTCTTTTTTTTGCAGAAAAGCTCTGCATCGATGGCGGTATCAAAACAGAGTATCTGCTCCAGCTCGGAATCCAGAAAAGCATTCAGTCTGGACAACGCTGTGGAGAGAACCGACTGCATGGACTGCTCTGCCGTATTTAAGGCTGCCCCTGCAAACCATTTCGCCTTGTGGGTATCCGGGAGTTTTGCCAGAAGTAGCTGGAACTGGTTTTTCCCTTTCACTTTAGATGGTGCAAGTAAATCCTGTATCAGTTTGAACACGCTGATGATATGCCTCTTTCCATCCGGGCAGAATTCCGCAATGAGCAGAATGGCTGCCGTCAGCACGCCTTCTGCCGCATCATAGAAAAATGCATTCTGTCCATAGCTCGAACTGTCCGTACCACCGGAGGAGATAATGGTCTTTGCCGTAATCTTTGCATACTTTTCCGCTTTTGCCTTGGCACTCAGGTTCGTATGGTCTGCAAGATACTCATCCATGTATTTGTTGACCAGATGGAGCATATTGTCACCATCGCTTCTGGTCGGATTACGAAGATCGATGACTGCCGTATGGTAGCCATAGTATTTTTTTGCAATGCCTGCATAGTTGCGGTATAAGTCTCCCTTTGTATCCGTGGTCAGGAAACTCATTCCACAGGCACAGGCGTATTCGATGTTGGGATACAGAAAGTGTGCGGTCTTTCCGACTCCTGCTGCCCCGATCATCAGGCAATGCACATCCCCGGTATCCACCAGTGCATATAGTTTTCCTACCCGTTCCATGCTGCCGAGTACCAGTCCCTGTGCAGTCGGCAGGTTCTCACCCCTGCGCCACAGCTCCGGTTCATAGGGCACCTGCACATAGGTTTCTGCAATTTCTTTTTTCGTGGCAAATCTCGCCGTTCCATGCTGGCCGTCCCCGACAGTCCTGCTCTTGATTCCGTTTAATGTATAATAGTGCGACAGAAGTGACACGCCTCCAATCACGGAAAACATTGCCACTCCTGCGATCACCAGCATCACGACTGGCTGCATAGCATCATTCCTCCCTCCTGATGTTCCACTTTCTGTTCCTTCACATTCTGTTTTGCCGGCTTCATCTGCTCTTCCCCGCGGTCAATGGCAACAAAAATATGAGCCCGGATGCATTCCATCGCAAGGCTCATACATTTTCTGGCAAGCAGTTCCTGATTCTCTTTTTGTTCTAAGTCTTTTGTATCGAACACCTCCAGTGTTTCTTCAAAGGCTGCCTGCATCTGCCGGATGCGGGTGTTGAAGTTTCCCTTGTCTTTATGCGGCAGATAATGCTTTGACAGATTTTCCAGTATCTGCCCTGCACTGGTTTCCCTGCCAAGTGCGATCCCCTCTTTTTCCATGCACCGCACAAGCACTCCGGTCAGAAGCATCCCCGGTCCGTCAAAGGCATCCGTAAGCTGTTCCCTGCCCCTGCCTTTTTTCAGTTCATTATAAATATCCTGATAATAACGGCAGATATAACTTCTGTTGGCATACTTGATGTTGATGGATTCCGTCACCTCTTTCAGCACCTCTGTCCATGCCCTGCATTCCATAACTCTCGGATGTTCCTGTGCCGGAATTGTTTCCTCACCATATCTGCCCTTTAAATCCTCATTCCAGTCTTTGCAGGCTGACTGTAACCGTTTCACCGCACCATATCCATTGCGTACCAGAATCTCTGCCAGTCTGCCGCACGCCTCTATGCCTGCCGGATCATGATCGAGGCACAGCACAACCGTATCCAGTCTTGGGTTATCTTTCAATGCCTGCAGCATGGCATGTTCTGCCACACCGTTTAAGGTGATATAACTGTTCTCCTGCCAGTTGTCTGGATACAGGGACAGAAATGATAACAGGTCAATGGGTGCCTCAAACACATACAGTCTGTTTCCAGTTCCCCTGTATCCAAATCCGTAGGCAGCTTCCGAGCCTTCCTGATTCAGCCGGAAGCTCCTGCCGTCAGAACAGCTCCCCTTCACATGGATATGCCGGATTTTCCCCTCGCTGTCCAGTCCGGCAAATACAATGTTGTGATGCTCCGCAGATTCATATATGGTTCCTGCCTTCGCAAAATACGAGAGGATTTCCCTGTCAATATGGCGCTTCTGCAGAAGGTATGCATAGACTCTCTTCATGGTCGGATTTTTCTCCGGCAGTTTCAGTCCCTTTGGCTCTTTCGGTTCTTTTCTTTCCTCTGTCTGTTCTTTTTCTACAGACTGCCGTCCTTTCTCCGCTCTTCCCGGTTTTCTTTTTGTCTCCTGTCCTTTTCCCCGTTCAATAAGCTGCCCCTGTTCTCCATCCAGCAGGTAGCTTACCGCCTCCGGGTAGGACATCCCAAAGAATTCCTGCATGAAATCAATGGCATGGCTTCCAACCTGTCTGCTGTGGCGATACCAACTGCTCCCCCGGAAAGTCACACTCCTGTGCCGTTTCCAGCGCCATTCATTCCCGGAACGCTCCACCTCCTCATGCTCCCGGCGAAGGATGTCCGCAATCTGTACTGCATTGGCACGCTCCTTCTGTTCCTCTGTAAAGTAAATAAAATCTCCCAATCGTACCTCCTCTCATCATTTCTACCACTCCTCCAGTGATCACTGTGTCTGTACCATGTTCTCATGGTCATCCACGGCATGTCCCTGTGCAATCTTCTTCTGCCGGATTTTTCGTGCCAGCTTTCTGTCAATCCCCTGCCTGCGTCCTCCACTCTTTCTTCCAGCCACATTCTCTTCGATGATATGTTCCAGATGCCGCATGAGCCTTGTTGCCATTAAGAACAGATCGGGGTGTGGCATATCATTCCAGTGTTCTAAAAAATACGCTGCATAAATATTTCCCTGCTCTGCGGATTTTAAAAAATAATCGTATGCCAGTTCCTTGTCCTGCTGGACATCCTTTCCGATCAGATACACTTTCCCAAGGGCATATTGTGCATACTGGTTTCCGGTGTCTGCCGCCATCTTCAGATAATGCAGTGCCAGTTCCGTGTTCTTTGGCAGTTCTTCTCCGGCAAGATAAAGTTTCCCTAACCTGTATGCTGCAAATTGATTTTTCTGTTTCGCAGCCAGTGTCAGATACTGTATGGCTGCCGGAATGTTTTTAGTGTCCTCTTCCAGATATATTTTCCCAAGCTGATACTGTGCATAGCTGTTTCTGGCATCTGCGGCACGTTTCAGGTGGAACACTGCTTTTTCCATGTCCTCTGCTACCAGTGTGCCTTCCCTGTACAACCGTCCGATTGCATAATCCGCAAACGGATTTTCCTGTGCGGCTGATTCTTCCAGCCACTTTACCGCTTTTGCAATCTTTGCGTAATCCGGTGCTGTCCCAGACTCCCCGCTTAACTTTTGGCTCTCCTGTCTGATATAGAGTCTGGCAAGCTGATAGGAGGCATGGGTGTTGCCATAATCAGATGCCTTTGTCAGATAATGTTCCGCTTTCGTTTCGTCTGCCTCTGTCCCGATCCCATGCAGATACATGCAGCCGATACGATACCAGAGCGTATCATCCTTTGATCTTTTCTCAAGATTCAGAAAACCTAGAAAGGCTACACGATAACAATTTTCCGACTTTTCCTGATTTTTCTCTGTTCCGCATCCTGTCTCATACAGTTTTCCAAGTTCATACGCCGCATAGGGATTTCCCTTGCTGTAAGAACGGAACAGCAGACTATATGCGGTTTCCTCATCCTGCTCCACTCCTTTCCCCTGCAGATAGAGCATGCCAAGGGAATAGAGCGCATACTTATGTTCCTTTGCTGCCGCCTTGGAAAACCACTCCCCTGCCTGTTCCAGTTTCTCGTCTGTACCAAGTCCGTACTGATACATTTTTCCAATGCGGTATTCCAGATAGGTGTTACTTTTCTTCTGCTCTACATAATGCATTGCCGCCAATGCTTTTTTGTACCACACATCTGCCTTTTCTTTGTCTGCCTCACATCCAATGCCCTGTGCATAAATCTTTCCCATGTCGTGCATGGCATACGCATTTCCCTGCTCTGCCTCTTCCAGCATGATCTCGTGGGCTGCCTCCTCATCCGGTTCTGTCTCCATCGTGCCATAGAGATATTCCCTCGCTTCTTTATACCGGTCCGTCCATCTGGCAAAATAAGAAGCGGATTCCCCATGCTCTTCTTCCTGCCTGTCTGGTTCCTGCTCCTCCATCTGCCCAGGCAGGATATCCGGCATGTCCTCCCCCTGCAATGTGGCAAGGCTTTCTGTCTGCTGTTCAGATATCTCTTCCAGCCGTTCCATTCCTGTTTCGACTTCTTCCAGATACAGATGCCCTTCTCCAAAACGGACTGCCTCACGGATGACCATGTTTTTAATGCTCTTTAGCTCCTTCTGCTGTGACAGTGGTATCCGCTCTATTTCCGAATCTTTATAGTAATGCTGTATCTCCTCCCTGCTTTTTTGCCATGCCTGATAGCATTCTGCCACACGCTCTTCCTTTGCCAGTTCATCTACAATGTCATTTACGATGGCCTTCACATCTGCCTTTAAGTATCCATACACCTTTTTCCCTCCGGTATTTTTTAACCGTCTGGATAAAAGCTGCATCTGTTGTGCAATTTGGGGATGATGGCAGACTCCCTCCTGCATTTGCTGCAACAAAAAAAGCAGACTTTTTTCTGCCTGCTCTTTTAACTGGTTTCTCTGTTCGGTTGCTTTCTCATAGATGCTTAGAAACTCCTGCCGGAAGATATCATGTGCGTATGCAGAACGCATGGCATCAATTCCCTTTGCCGTCAAGTATCCCTCGGACGGATCAGAAGAATAGACCACCAGATGCACATGGGGATGATGGGATTCATTGTGGAATGCTGCATACCATTTCAGGTTCCGGCTGTCTATCTTATAATTCTCGCACAGCAACTGCACCCTGCTTCTCAACAGTGCCTGCCACTGTGCGGCACTGTCATAGCCTAGCCGCTCGGCATCCTCCCTCCGCAGGCTGATGACATTCGTCCAGATCACACCTGGATGATTTGCCACCTCTTCTGCCACACAGGACAGCACCACCGGTTCTCCCTCATTTGAAAACAGACCGTGAGTACCTATGATTTCTACTCCCGGTCTGTTTGCCAGATAATCCATATAATTTTTCTTTTTCTCTATGATGTCAAGGTTATTCTCCAGCGCCTGCGTGATAAACTCAGATGCATTTTCTCTGGTTGGTCTTTGGATATAATCGTGATACTCATGCATCCGGTTCGCATCGGGAATCTTCGACAGAATATCTGCAATCAGACTTTTCTGCCGGTCGGTGGCTGGCAGCGAAGATGTCGTGCTGGCTACCTTCTCCACGCCTTCACGGGTGCCGATGTAATTGATGTAATTGGCAAGGTGTGCGGGCGGGGAGTTCTTGAGGTAGTTGCAGCGTAGGATAAGTTTGGGCATGGTGTCCTCCTTATTGGTCTGTCCCTAATTCCTTTTTCAGCTTTTCTGCTATTTTATTGAAATAATCTCTTTCTCCAATAAAATGCATATCGCCAACTGCCTGATATATATTCAATATTTCCAGAACACTCTTATAGTCGTTGCCTCCTCTTTTGTTTTCAACAAGTGCTTTCACAACATCATCAAATCTGCTTTTATCCTTTTTATAGGTTGCCAGAAGCATCTCCAGATCATCTATTGTCATAATATAACATCTTGGATCTTGCTCAAATATTTCCGGCAATGAGCCGACTATCATCTGTGTATTGGTCATACTCTCATACAAAAGAAAAACCTTTATTACAGGTTTCTCTCCTTTATATTCCTGCTCTGATGCCTTCAACTGCTCATATGCCTCTTTTATGTTCCTGTTATAAAATATATCAATCTGCCCAACATCCGGCACCTGCTGTTTTGCTCCCAGTCCAAGTAATCCTGATTTTAATTCAAACAAAAATACCGCTTCATCCACTTCAACATAATAATCAGCACTCTTTTTTCTTTCCTCTGGAATCTTATGCCATGAATTCTTGGGCAGATATAAACCTGCCAGTTCTTCAAAGTAATCCTCAAACATCTCTCCAAAAGCAATTATAAATTTGGTTCCCCAATGATTGTTGTGATAGTAATCCCGAATCAGCCAGTACAATCCATCTGCTATCATCATCTGTACCAAATAGAAACTGACTGCAATCGTTTCTTTCGTCTTTTGCGTAATCACAAATGGTTTGTTGTAGAAAATCTGTTTTCGCAATGATGAGTTTCTCACCTGTTCATAGGTCACAGAATAATAACTTATAACCCGCTCCAGATTTTTCTTTGTCAGGATGCTATTTTCTTTTTTTCTATATAACTCTTCCGGTGCGCTTAATGGATCTGGATGAATAGAACACAGCCACCAGATAATCCATTCTACTGCTAACAATTCCTCTGCTGTAAGTCCAAATAATTCGTTTGTAATCACATTGATATCAACTATTTTTTCCCTGTTAATATTAGGCGAACCGATCAGCATATGGTAATTGCGCTTATAGTTCTGATATATCCATGCCGGATTTGCGTATTTAAATTGTTCATATGACATTCCCATCAAATATTTGAATATACTAGGCAGTCCATTATTTCCAATATATTCACTTCCTGAATGCTTATTTTCATACCCACGATACAGGTTGACCACTCTTCCTGCTAATTGTTCTGTCATAATATCATTTCTGTAATCATTGGAATTCGTGATAGAAAGATATGCCATGTTTGGAATATCCCATGCCGATAACATGACTTTTGCCTGCTTATGTATAAAACCATGCTGAATAATGTTTAAAGGAAATGTAATATTACATACCAAATGTTCATCTAATTTTTCTACTTGATTTTTATATATTTCAATAGATTTTTCTGCAAAAAAATAGATAAAATCTCTGGTAGCATAGTTCTTAATGAACCCTTCAAAATCTTTCAACTATGTTTCCTCCTCATAAATTCACAGCTTTTAAGAGTACAGAAAAGACCACTACCGAAGTAATGGTCCTGTATTCCCTTCTGATAATTAATTTTTTTCTAACTCTCTCAACAACTCATCTGGGAGAATTACTTTTACTCTTGAATGCTTAAAATCAGCCGGATTTCGTGTAACAATATAATCTGCCATAGACTCAACTGCACATTCTTCCTGCAGACCATCTTCAAAATCTGAAAATGCATTGTTTTCCAATGCAGCTATCTTCTTTTCATTCAAGTCAGAAATCTGAAATATCTCACATAAATTTTTCAGAAGAAATCTTCTTTCTTCCTGACTGAAATTTTTTCTAAGAATATAAAACAAGTTTGGTATGCTATGTGCCGCAAGTATTCCTGTTATTTCCCTTGCCGCACATTTTTCCATAATTCTTTTTGCATCATCAGCATATGGTTCCCGATTGGCAAGTGCATCTATAATAATATTTGTGTCAACCAATATTACCATACTTTTCCTCCCTTGCCTCCTGTAATTCCTTGTCTGCGTCAAAATCTTCTGGTAATCTTCCGCTGAACTTCAGCACATTCTGGAGTGCTTCCATTGCCTGTTTCTTATCTGCAGGTCTGTTGGATGACATTTCCTCAAGATTCTGAAGAATATTAATCACATAAAACATTTTTTCATCTGGAATATTCGCGGCTTCTGTTGAGTTCTCTTGATGTTCCCGCTGCCATTCCTATGCCCAGCACGCCGGGCACACTCCTTCCTTTTCTTTTATCATACTGTAAGTCTTACCGCATTTCAATAAATTATTTCTTAAAAACGATCCCCCTGCTGATATTGATATGCCTCCTCAAACCTCACTGCTCCATTGATCCGTTTCACCTCTTCTGCACACTTCGCCTGCAGCTTTCCGAGTGCCTGCTCATCCACACCATGGCTGTATGCGATCACATGGGACAGCTTGGAAGTTTCCACTGCAAGTTTATACATTGCACGAGCCATGCGGTTCTCGCTGTCCTTTACCGTTGCATGCATGACAGAGGAGATGGTTGTCAGCATATAATTTTCTATTTTCTCCGAAGTGAGATATCCGATATAAAACCGCAGTGCCCGATTGACGAATTCGTTTCGTGAACGCACATCTGCCTGTGGTAACAGGGCATCTACCTGCCCCAGCAGTTCTTCTTCAATATAAAATGCTTTTCTTATCTTTTCAGTTCCCATACACTGCCTTTTCATAATTATCTTTGTAAATTTGTGTTATCAGCGGCTCGCTGTCCAGCCTTGCTATTTTTTCATAAATCTGCTCCTTTACATAAAAACAGAGCGCATAGATTTGTTTTCTATACGCTCTGACACCGGGGTTTTTATTTAGTTGTAATTGTGGTAATGGTTATTTAGCCCAAATTGAAGTGATTGTATTTTATACTGATACATCAATAGAATTACGAACTAACCTATTACCATTTTTTATAAGAGTAGATTCCACTGATTCTCTTGTAACGTTATCAAGAATGCTTGTATCAAACTTTTGTCCCGGCTTCCAATTTGGATTAGCTGATTTCACTGCTGCATACATAGCGGCTCTATACTGTCCTTCATATTGTTCTAAAGTCCATGTACCACTTAAACGTTTATCTTTACTTACACTTAACTGATAATCTTTGAAAATATCTGAACGCTTCGTTGTGTCACCATTTGAAATACCGTTTTCCTGAATAAATTCCTTCTTCACATTATCAAACATCTTTTGACGATATTCCTCAGATACACTCGTAAGTTTCTGCCACGATGTACCTTTGCCAGTAACATCCATTCCTGCCACTCCATTTGCATTCAGTAAATCACCATCCGAATCAAATTGTTTCATCAAATTCTTAATAATCGTATCTCTTCCACCGAACGTTTCATATATCATTTTTTCTTCTGGTGACATCATGGATTCATTTTGTATAACGCCTGATAACCAGCCTTTTTCTTTCAAAGCCTTATATTGTTTGCTATTTGTATTGATGCCATTATACGTGTTACCTAATCCGCTGATATTCATTGCCATATAAAAACCTCCTTGTAAATAAATTCAAAATCCGTTTAGAATTAACTCAATGCTATGTAATATATCGTCATAAACCTCAGAAAAATAAGCACACCAATCTCTACAAATTGCCATTCTGTAAAATTTGTTTGTCACCCTACACACTATCCAACATCTGCTGGCTTATTCCCGTACTCTGCTCCTCAGTTTGTTTTTGCACAGCCTTTAATATCATGCTCCTGTATGCTTCTTCGTTTTCCGCACTGATCGACATTTCAATTCCGTCCAACATATTTTTGACTCTTAGATTGTCTGCGGCATAATAAAAGGTTTCACCGCTATACTCTCCCCTTTCTTCATGTCTTGGAAATCCTATGTCACAAAATTCCTGCAGTTCTTCCTCTCCCTCCCAGAAATGGAATGATACCGTATCCTGTTCCATATCAATTTCAATTCCAAATGATGCCTGTTCTTTCATCACAAGTTGAAACATCTGCTCTTTTTCAACCGCAGTAAATAATTCTTCTCCCTCTATCTCTTCCGGGAACAAATAATTGCCTTTCATCTGTTCCAGCATTGGTGCTACACATAATCCTTTTTGTGGTGACATCGGATCATTCAGCACACCCTTTAAGCTATGCAGAAAATCAGCTACTGCAAAAGGGTAACTGAACCCTCCTGCATGTTCCAAAAAAAAATAGTGTTCCTTCCCGTTTTCATGAACGGTATAAATTGCTTTTGTATTCATCTCATCCCTCCTCACAAATATCTACGATATGTTCACACAGTCTCTGCGGTATCACACTGCGCTCCCTCGAACCTTTCAGTCCCTGCGTTTCTCTCTTGGCTTTGTCATGGTTGGTCTCTCCTTTCTGCTCATAGACATAGAAAAAGGACAGTCGATTTTCTCGGCTGCCCTTGTAAAATAGGGAAAACTTATTTACTTTGCAAGAAAGCCTTGTTCTGATACTTCTTCATTAGAAGTATGGCTGTTTTTTGGGGTGAGACCTATTAGTCTGAGGTTCCGTCGAGGTCTGTGTTATGATAGTTTTCATATAACCAGTATTTTCCCTCAATTTCAACGACAATGCTATCGCCATACTGATAAACCGCAGCTCCTACAATATCATCATTTGCTTGGAAATTTTCTTTTGGTTCTTCCGAAGAACTAACTGTACTTTCGATTTTTCCTAACAAATTGAAAGAACTTTTTTCATCTGCGAAGTTAGGTTGAGGGTCAACGATTCGATAAAGCGTATCATTTACATAGACCATAGGAACAATATCTCCACAAATAGGAACCAATGCCTTTAGCAAATCTTCTCCTGTTACACCTAATTGTGCCTCATCGCTTGCAAAAGGAATACGTAGCAGGTATTGTTGGTCTACTTCGTAAAGATATATATAAATACCCGATCCAATATCTTGTGTGTTACCTAAAAGAGAAAGAATGTCTGTTCTTGTCATTGTTGGTGTTAGTTGTTTAATTTGCTCGGCTGTTACCTGTGTCGGTGTATCAATTGGTTCTTTGTATTCTGGTATTAGACTACGGATTTCTTCGGTCAACGGGCTACTTTCTCCTGCGTCAATCGTTTTCACAGCTTCTTTTATTTCTTTATGAGAATAGTCGCTCAAATCTTCAACAGCAATGCCGAGAGAATTGAGATAATCAACCGCTGCATTATATTGAATTATATCAATGGCAAATGCGGTCAATGGCATCATCAAGCACAAGCAAGCTGCAATAGCTCCCCACTTTACCCAAATGGGCATTTTGTCTTTCTTCTTGTAGCTGAGGGCTTCATCGACATATTTTGTATCAAGTTCGCTCATAGCGTCGGAAAACTTCTTTGCGTTCATATGAATACCTCTCTTTCAATCAAGTATTGTTTCATTTTTTCGCGGATACGGGACAGCCGGACAGAGATGTTTTTCTCCGAAAGCCCCATAAACTCGGCTATGTCGTTGTAGCTGTCAGCAAACCAATAGCGTCGCATAAAGATAACGCGGTTTTCGGTAGTCAGCGTGTCCAAAAAACTTTCAATGCTACGTGCTAATTCTCTGGCGTCAATTTCTGCTTCTACTGTGTTCGGGGCTGCTATACAGGCTTCAATTTCTTCCAAAGCAATCGTGTAATGGCTGCTTCGTTTGGCTGCTTCCTTTCTCCAATAGATTTTGAGTGAAATGTTCCGAACGATTTT
>OKRV01001747.1_pt1 | contig 12496 bp, 8 predicted proteins | sample 1601201 | NCBI WGS metagenome assembly OKRV01 (sample SAMEA3541540, study PRJEB24748) | human gut metagenome | biome: human gut; feature: human-associated habitat; material: faeces | place: China | collected 2012 | reverse complement strand
GAAGAATCTGGGGCGTTGGAACCGTATCGCTCAGATTGCCCAGGAATACAGGAAGTACCGGCACGCAGCACGGCGTGGAACGGACTGAAGAAATCACCCGGCTGAAGCTCCTTCGTCTTGGGCTTGGCACCCAATCCTTCGAGCATGCTCTGATCGGTCGGATCGTCGTTGAAGTCGCCCATCGCCACGATCTTGGTCGCGGGATTGACCTTCAGGACAGAGTCGGCGATTCGGCGCATCTGCTCGCCGACGGCGATACGCTTGAACTCCGAAGCGTCCTTGCCGCCCAGACGCGAAGGCCAGTGAGCCACCATGAAGAAGAACGGTTCGCCGTCGATCGTACCCCACATGGTCGAAATATCGCGGGTCTTGAAATTCGGAAGCGAAGGAATCTGCGTGCGGATCGGTGCGCTGCCCTCCAGCTTGAAGACATCGGGACGGTACATAAAAGCGACGTCCACACCGCGAGCTTCGGGAGAGTCGTAGTGCGAAATCCGGTAATTGCCCGGAGCCATCTTCGGCGTAGCGATGATATCTTCGAGCACCGAGCGGTTCTCCACCTCCGATACGCCGATCACGATCGGATAATCCTTATCGATACCGGCAATGTCGAAAAGCACCTTTTCGGTATTACCCAACTTCTTCGCATACTTGACAGAATTCCATTTTTTAGGTCCTTCCGGCGTGAATTCGTCGTCATTGACCTCGGGATCGTTGATCGTATCGAAAAAGTTCTCCAAGTTGTAAAAGACCACCTTGTACGGTTTCTGCGCGAAACAGCAGGCTGCGAACAGTAAGGCCAGTAGTCCTGTAAAAATCAGTCGTTTTTTCATAAGTCAAATTAGTTTTGGATTCCCCATTGGCTCGGAGAGTTTTGTGCCTTTACGGATTCCGCAGCCGACTCGGGAATATTGGGAAAGAACGTAAAGCCGGTCTTCTTTTCAATCTCCGCCACGCTCATGCAAATGGACGCAGGCGGCTGAATATCGCCGTAGCTCTTCTGATCCACCCAAAATCCGATCGCCTTCAATTCATCGGCCGAACAATCCGCGATACGTTTACCGGTCGTACCGGTGCGCGTGCGAAGCAATACCTTGAAATAATTCGTCGGGACCGGACAAACTTTCCCGTCACGGTCGGTCGTCGTCGTATTGGTATTGGCATAATAGCAACCGGTCACCACATAAAGCGTGTCGTTGCATATCTGCGCACGCACCTTGGCTTCGAGATTGGCCCACATATCCTGGTTGAGCCGGTTGAGCTGCGGCGTCATATTGGTCGCATAAAACGTCTGGAGATTCAACTCCCGCGTAGCCGTACGGTCCGCCGAAGGGAGCTGATGTCCCCGGTCGTAACTGCCCCGATAGGAACCGGCCGCGAGGTTGGGCTGCCAGGAATAATCGACCTTCGGATCGTACTGAAAATCGTCGGTACGGTCTATCGACCCCCTATATACCGAATGCAGCGGATAAGCCACCCAATGCGCCACATGGAGCGTTTTGTCGTAGCAGAACGAATAGTTGCGCACGGTGCGGTTATTGAGCGAAGCGAAGTGGCTGACGTAAACGAAATTCTCATCGACTCGCTTTTCCGGCAATTCGGCCCAGGCCTTCGCATGACCTTCATCGTAGGGATCGTTGGTCGAAGAGGCCGAAAACTGCGTCAGCACGAGCACCTGCGGCTCACCGCCGAAAAATTCGAATTCGATGGTCGCCGAACGTTCCCCGCTCCCGGTATTCGCCGTGTAATAGACGTCCAGGATATTGCTGATGTTCGAACTCTGTACGGTGCCCTCCTTCACGAGGACCGTCGGATCGTTGAGCCTGAACGAGCACCAAGCACCTCCGTCCTTGATTTCGGCACGCCATCCGGCGCCGACAGGTCCCTCAATCTGTATGGCGGCCGAACCCTCCGCAGCTCCGACCGTCGAAGAGGTCCGCCATACGGCAGAACCCGAAAAATCGTCCGTATCGTCGCCGCAAGCTACGACAGAGAGCGCAATCATCGTCAGGAACAGCCATTTCCATCCCTTCTCACAATATCTGAACATCGACATCATCGGTAAACTATAAAAACTATCCGAGAAACCAAACTCTTGGAGGGGATAATCCCTCCAAGAGTTTGAATTTTCAAAATTAGAAACTAATTCTTTTTGAAGAAATAAATTCCGTGCTTACCCTGCGTAGCGCTCTGATAACCACGAATCATCGTCTTGAAAGAACTATCTACCGTCTGCAACGAACAACCGCCATTTGCTGCAACCAACCGGGACTCACCGTCTTTATCAACCATTGAGAATACCCATTCCGCAGGGTCGGCTCCCAATGACAATGAACGGCTCTTGGAACCGGAAGCCAAATACTGTCCGTTACACTTGATATAATATGTATTGGACTTACCATCAACTGCGACAAGTTCCATTTCAGCAGGAGAATTAGTCACATTAGCATCTATCTTGGTTAATTCCCCGTTTGCAAACGTCATTTGAAGCGTTTCGCAATCTGTTTTACCATTTCCGGTTATCATTTCACCGGTCCAAACTCCATAATAATCTTCTGCTGCAGGATTCGGTTCTGTAGTAGAACCGGACTGAGCCTCACCTTTGGCACGGAATCCGGCCATAAGGAATGTTCCAGCAGTAAGGTTCGACAGATTGTCGATCAGCGTATAAGTACCACTGCCTTCGCCGCCGGTACCGAGCAACGTAACCGGCACGGTCTTGGTACTGCCGGCAAGGGTAATTGTCAGCGTCTGATTAACGGGCGACGTACCGGTGTTGGCCTCGGCCGTGACCGTCACGGTCAAGCCATCGACCGTAGCGCTCAGGGGAGGGGTCAGTCCGCTTACACTAAGTTGGTTGTCACCCTGGTTGAGTACAGAAACCGTAAGAACTTGGTCTCCGCCAGTAGCCGGAATCGAAACGCTGGCCGGAGTTACCCCCGTAATCATCGGGGTCGAACTGTCGCTGAAAGCGGCCACGTCGTCCAGATTGCGCGGAACGAGCTGGGAATTATTCTTATATACGGCAGCCAGACCGGAGATATTGCCCGAACCAGCCTTAAAAGGTACGTCGAGGAACACGCTCGGGTTCTTTTCATCGCTCTGCTTGCAGAATACGGTGAAATTGGCTCCATCGGCAGTGAAAGTATGCGAAGAGAGTTGCGCTGCGCTCGCCCAAACACCGCCCTCGGCAACCGACGCATTGGCGATCGTCACGGCCATACCCTGATAATTCGCCAGATCTGCAGCGGCGATCGTCGCCGTAGGAATCGAAGTCACCGTACCGGTCTTCTCGACCTTGCACCAGGTCGCTTCCCTGTCGCCCGTCACTTCGTACATACCATTATTCTCTACCTTGGCAAGCCCCTTATAGAGGGTTACACGCACCTTGTCGCCTTTGTTCAGACCAAGTGTCGAAGGTTCTACCTGACTGCCGTAGAGCGTGATGCCGTTACCGGCCTCCGTCGCATTCTCGGTAGCGAGGATCAGGTTGTTGAAGGTATAGTTGCCGCCGGCCACGTCGTTCATCACTACAGCGTCCAGATAACGATCTGCATTGGCATCCACCGGAGCCTTCGTATCAGTCATCTGCGCGATCAGCTCGGGAATGGTAATGGCCGTAGCCTCACCCGGATCGGGCGGAACCACACCGCCTTCGAGATCGACCTCCTGACCGCCGTTGCCCTCGACGAGTTGTACGTCATCGATTGCGAATGCCGACGCCAGATCAGCCGTGAAACGGATCGAAAGCTGGCTGACAGCCTCCTTGAGCGTGAAATCTACGGCAAACTGAATCCAGTAAGGATCGGTCGTATCGCTGCCGCCGATCTTCTCGTAAGTCAGGTTGCCCGACCAGTCGGTTCCGTTACCTACGGCGACGTGGAACGACTCGGGTTTGAAAATGTTGTCGTAAGTCGCACCGTTCTTCTTCGAATAAGCACCGCCGAAGATGATCCGGTAGTTGGTCTTGCCCGCAGGCATCGTAATAGTGTTGATGTCGAAAGTCGCAGGTGCAGAGCCGAAGAAAATCTTGTTCGAACCCGAAGCACCGTCGTAACCGCCGCTGAGCTTGCCGGAAGTACGCACCGATACGTTCGTAGAGGTATAGGTCACCGTCGAATTACCCGTACCGGAAGCATTCTGCCATGCGTCGGTCCGGTCCAGGAACGGCCATTTACCATCGACCTCCGCAGCAGGCGTCTTATCGAAATTGTTCTCGTAAATCGCATCGCCGCTCGGATCGGGAGGCACGACACCGCCGCCCGCCAAGTCGATCTCCTCGCCGCCGTTACCGGTCATCAGCGTGATATCGTCCAGACGGAACTTCGAAGATGCTTTCGCCTCGAACTTGATGTAAAGCGTCGAAGTCGCATTCTTGAGCGTAAAGTTCTTGGTTGCAAATACCCAGTAAGGATCGACCTGATCACCGTCGTTTACCTCGTAAGACAGCGGAGTATAGTCCGTTCCGTTCGCACTGAGATAAACCACGAAGTTGTCCTTGTTGAAATTATTGTCATTGTTATCACTGTCGTAATACTGTCCGCCGAAAGTCAGCTTCAGATTGGTCTGGTCGGAGGCAAGCGTTATGTCTTTAACCGTAAAGGTTGCCGGAGCCGAGCCGAAGAAGATCACGTTCGGACCCGAAGCACCGTCATAAGCACCCGCACTACTCTTACCGGAAGCGCGGATCGAAGTATTCACGCCCTCGTAGGAAACCTTCGAAGCCCCCTCGCCGGTGGTGTTCCAACCCGTATAGTCGGCAACCAACGGATACGGGTTCGCAACAGACTCGCTACCTGCGGTCTCGTTGAAGATGAGCGTCGGCGGCACCACTTCGCCCTGAAGCACATTGACATCCTTCTGAATCAATGCGCCGTAGGAGTTGTAAACCTCGAAAGTCACCTTGGCCGATTGACCGATGTTCGAAGCGGGTACCGTAACGGTCACGGCAGCGTCGCCCTCGCCTTCGGTAGCCGAAAGGCGCACCCAAGTCTGTTCGTCCTCGACGATAGCACGCCAGGGACGGTTCGTTTCAACGATAAAAGTACCGTTGTACTCATCTGCGGGCTGTCCCTCCGCATCGAACGTCAGGTTCTCCGGCGTGACGTTCAGATAGGGAGCGCCCATGTCGTCATTGTCGTCGGTACATCCCGCGAACACCGCCACGGCGAACACGGTCAATGCACTGAAGAGCAATTTCCAAATGCTACTCTTTTTCATAAACAATTAAATTTTAGAGTGATATAAAAATAGGTTAAAAATAACTTCATCGTCTTGCATATTTACTCAGGCCACTTATTCTTAAACTTTTTGTAAAAATACTATTTTTTCCTGTTTCGACAATAATTCGAACACTATTTTCGTATTACAATCCCGTTAAATCAAATATAACGACACACCGGATTTTTATTTCGTATCAAAAACCCCACCAAACCGTATTCTTTCCCGGCAAAATAAACACAAAAGGCGTGCAGTTTTGACCGCACGCCTTTTTTCCGAGAAATACGTCCGGTCAGCGAATCCGGTCGAGCGACCGCACCAGCTTTTCGTCCCGGAAGATCGCCCGCAAAGCCAGCAAGTCGAAAACCAGGCAGACCAACGGGAAAACGAGCGAAATTTTAAGGGTATGGGAGTAAAATTCACTGTCCGCGAAGTAACGGTTGCAAAGGTAGAAATAGATTCCCATCATCGCCCCGGCACCGATGAGGAGCACCAACTCGACGGCACATAACCGGATCTGCACCAGACGGCGCTTGAAAAGGAAAATCGTCACCAGCGGCACCAGACAGGCGGCAACCAGAACAACCCCCAGATACACCGTCGGCAGCAACGTGATGCCGGCGGCATCCTTCAGGCCGAAAGCGGTCAGCGTACAAGTGTCCGCCCCAACGGTGAAATCGACCAGCGGCAGCCACAAGGCCAATCCCGTCAGTACGACGACCAGCAACAGATACAGAGTCTGAATACGTTGAATCATATAACTTCTATTTTGTTTATGCGAACCTCTTCGAATCCTGCCGAAAATCGCAGGCTCTGCAAGGTTTATTGATTATCCAATGTTTTTTCGATCAGGTATTTATTACGGTCTGCGGCATTCCGGTCGATCAACTCACCCAGGAATCCCGCCAGGAATAACTGCACGCCGAGCACGACAGCCAGCAGTGAAAGATAGAAAAGCGGCTGGTCCGTTACGGCCCGCACAGGCAGATCGTGGCACTGTTTATACAACTTGGCACCGATCACCCACGCCGTCGTACAGCCGCCGAAAAGGAACATCAACGTTCCCAGGCTGCCGAAAAAGTACATCGGCGAACGGCCGAAACGCGAGAGAAACGAAACCGTAATGAGGTCCAGATACCCTTTCACCATCCGCTCCATACCGAATTTCGAATGACCGTACTTGCGGGCGCGATGCTCGACGACCTTCTCGCCGATCCGCTTGAATCCGGCCTGTTTGGCCAGAATCGGGATATAACGGTGCATCTCGCCATAGACTTCGATCGCCTTGACCACCCGGCGGCGGTAGGCCTTCAGTCCGCAATTGAAATCATGCAGCCGGATTCCCGAAACGGTGCGGGCCGTCCAGTTGAAAAACTTGCTCGGCCACCGCTTTCCGGCCGGGTCGTGGCGCTTCTTTTTCCAGCCCGACACCAGGTCGTACCCTTCGTCGAGGACCATACGCCGCAGAGCCGGAATCTCATCCGGCGAGTCCTGCAAGTCGGCGTCCATCGTGAAAACCACCTCGCCGCGCGCTTCAGCGAAACCGCAATACAAGGCGGCGGATTTGCCGTAGTTGCGAGCGAACTTGATCCCCCGCACCGCCGCAAACCGCTCGTGCAGATTTTCGATCACGCGCCACGAACCATCGCCGGAACCGTCGTCCACCAGGATTACCTCGTAAGACAAACCCTCGCCGCGAGCCACGCGATCGATCCATTCGACCAGCTCCGGCAAGGACTCCTCCTCGTTATAGAGAGGAACGACGACCGATATGTCGAGCGTAGCATCCATCGTTCTCTTACTCTTCGGATTGAGGACCGAAAGGCCGGGGTGCACGCGCCAGGATGCCGGCCAAAATAAGCCCCAGGACGAGGCCGACGATCAGGTTGCCCCAGATCGAAGCTCCTACGGTAGCCTGAATGGAAGGCTCCGACGCCTCCTGTATGGTTTTCAGCATTTCGGCGAATACGCCCTCCATCGACGCAGGGAACTTTCCCTCCTCAGCGAACCGGATCAATGCGGAAGTGTATCGGTCGATATACTCCGAATATCCGATGAAAACACTGCGGTAAAGGTATTCTACCACCCCCTTGATCATGGCCGACGCCAGGATCAGAGCCAGAATAAAACCCAAGCCGTGGCCGAAAGGAAATCCCTGCTCCTGACCGTACTGCTCGCGGCGACGCTTGGCGAAACGATAAAGCAACACGATATATACGACTGCGGCCAAGACCCATACCAGCCCCATCGTTGAAAACCACCCCGACAACATCAGGGACTGCTCGATAACGAAAGCTACGGACATGACCAGTCCGATGATCGCTCCGTACTTGCAGACCTCGTTCCAGAATTTGAACTTTGTCATTCTTCTTCTATTTTTAGCATACGTTTATTCCCGCAACACGCCTTTGCCTTCCCGCAAAATCTCCGGCTCGCCGCCCGTCAGATCTACGACGGTCGTCGGCACCGCATCGCCGACACCTCCGTCGATCACCAGTTCTACGTCCCGGCCGTACCGCTCGTGGATCAACTCCGGATCGGTCATATATTCGGTTTCCTCGTCATCCAGCACGGAAGAGGTCAGCAGCGGAGCTCCCAACCGCTCGACGATGGCCCGAGGAATCGAATTGTCCGGAATGCGGATCCCGATGGTGCGACGCCGTTCGAGCGCCTTGTGCGGCATACGCGACGATGCATCCAGCAGGAAGGTGAAGGGCCCCGGCAGATTTTGTTTCAGCAACCGGAACTGAGCGTTATCCACCCGGCAATAATCGGCAATCTGCCCGAGCGAATCGAACACGACGGAAAACGTCGTGAGATCCTTCCCCTTGATCCGGCGCAGCCGCTCGACGGCCTTCGCCGAACGGATCGAGCAGCCGAAGGCATAGACGCTGTCGGTCGGATAGATCACCACGCCGTCCCTTTCGAGCAGGTTCACCACCCGGTCGATCTCCTTCTCGGAAGGATTCTCGGTATAGATTTTAACCAACATAGGGAGGGCAAATATAGACAAATTATTTAATATTCCGACGATTCAACTCCGCACTATAAGCCCGGGCATTAGCCAGATGTTCGCCGTACGTGCGGGCGAAACTGTGATAACCGTCGAAAGTCGGGCGGGCACAGAAGAAGAGATAGTCGTGGTTCTCGAAGTTCAGCACCCCATCGATCGCAGCGACCGAAGGCATCGCGATCGACGACGGCGGCAGCCCCTTGTTCAGGTAGGTGTTATACGGCGAAGGGGTTCTCAAGTGCTTGTGCAGAATCCGGCGAAGCGAAAAATCCTGCAGCGCATATTTGACCGTCGGATCTGCCTGCAGGGGCATCCCTTTCCGCAGGCGGTTGATATAGACTCCCGCCACACGGGGCATTTCGTCGGCCTTGTTGGTCTCTTCGGTGACGATCGAAGCCAGCGTCATCACCTCGTCCCGGCTCAAACCGCTGCGTCGGCGGGCGGCATCCCGCTCCGGAGTCCAGAAACGGTCGTACTCCTTGCGCATGCGGCGCACGAAATCCTCGGGCGAAACCGTCCAATAAAATTCATAAGTATTGGGGATAAAGATCGAAAAGAGCTGCAGGCTGTCGGTCCCGACCTCCCGGGCGAGCTGCGGGTCGGTCAGCGCCCGCATCAGCTCCGCAGAATCGGCATCGAGCTGGCGGGCCAGCCGCGAAGCGAGAAAAGCGCGGGTACGGGCATAGTTGAGCGTAACGCGCACGGGCGTCTGCATCCCCAGTTTGAGCATCCGGGCGATTTCGACGACGTTCATTCCCGGTTCCAGTACGTAGTGCCCCGGTTTGAAGGAGCGCTCCAGCTCCAGACGGCCGGCATACCGGTCAAAAGCCCAGTGATGGTCCGTACGGGGACGCAGAGAGTCGAGCAGCCCCGGGTAGTCCGTGCGGGCGCTTATATAAAGGTCGCTCCGCTCCCGGACGGCATCTCCGAAAAACTGAAAGATGAAAACCAAAGCCACCGTTGCCCCGACTGCAACCGCAGCAATAAACACGACAAGCAATCTTTTTTTCGCCGTCATTCTCTTCATTCATTAACTCTCCCCGCACCGCCCTCCGAGACACATCCAGGCAGCCTTTTCGGCATCCGGCTCTCGAAAAACAGCGACAAAATCGCAGATAGTTCCTTTTTTCTTTGCAAAGATACAAAAAATTCGTATTTTTGTGCTGGGGTAAGTCTTATACGACCAGCTCCCACAGACTCCCCCAGGTGAGGAATCAAGCAAGGGTATGTGGTCGTAGCGGTGCGATATAAGTAGCTTACCCTTTTTTTGTGTACCCGCCCATTTCCGGCCGACTTCAAAAACCGTCGATACCAATTCAGGGAACAATCATAAGCAATACCGGGAAATACATATTTCCCGGTATTGCTGTATTCCTTTCGTTTCAGCATCGAATCGAGCAACGAAACCTCTGCGGGACAAATATTATAATACGAATAATATTCAGCGCTGCAAATATCCGACTTACTAAAAATCAATTGATTTTCGGCAAAAAACGATCAGTTGTTAGCCAGCGCGATCGCAGCGATCGCCTCCACCACGACCGGACAGCGCAGGGCGATGCAGGCGTCGTGCCGCCCTTTGACGACGAACTCTTCCATCCGTCCCGTCGCAAAATTGAACGTATATTGTTTCTTCGCGATGCTGGAAGTAGGTTTGACAGCGATGCGGAACACCACGGGATTGCCGTTCGAGATACCGCCGTTGATGCCGCCCGCTCCGTTGGTAGCGGTTTTTCCCTCTCCGTTCACAAAACAGTCGTTATGCTCCGAACCTTTCATACGGGCTGCGGCGAATCCGTCGCCGAACTCGATGCCCCGCACCGCCGGAATCGAAAATGCCAGGTGAGCCAATTGCGATTCGAGCGAATCGAAGAACGGCTCGCCCAATCCGACGGGCACCTTGTCGCAGGTACACTCAATGACCCCGCCTACGGAATCCAACTCCCGGAGCGTGCGGTCAATCAGCTCGTCCCAGAGCGTCGGGGCACCCTCGGCGCCCAATTCCTTCCCCGGCTCGCAATTCAGCCGCTCGCGGGGAATACCGCCCAGCTCGGTGATCCGGGCCCGGATTTCGATCGGGCCGATCATCTTCTTGGCCACGACTCCGGCCGCCACCAGCGTCAGCGTCAGCCGCCCCGAAAAATGGCCGCCGCCCCGCAGATCGTTGAAGGCACGGTATTTCCGTTCCGCCACGAAATCGGCATGGCCCGGACGGGGCGTCGCGCGAAAGTCCGAATAGTCGCCCGAACGGGTATTGCTGTTGCGAAATACGATCGTGAGCGGAGCACCCGTAGTGTGCCCGTCGCAGACGCCGCTTACGATCTCCGGCAAATCGCTCTCCTTACGGGGCGTGCTTCCCTTCGCACCGCTGCGGCGACGGTCGAGATCCGCGAGGAAATCCTCGCGCGAAAGCGGCATGCCCGCAGGCACGCCGTCGAGCACCACGCCGATCAGCGGACCGTGCGACTCCCCGAAAATCGAGAGTCTGAATTTTGTTCCGTATGAATTCATAGCCAATTAAGTTTCTTCGAGTTTACTTCAATCGTCCGGCCCCATCGTTTCCGCGCTTCGCCGCACGGAAAGCGTTCTTTCCGCCGGAACGGAAATACCATCTGCCCGCCCCGCTACTCCTGCCGGGCGAGCAGATCGAGGAACGAAGGAAACGACTTGTCGATGCACTTCACGTCGTCCAGCCGCACCGGCTCCGGCGTGAACAACCCGGCGACGATCAGGCTCATGGCAATCCGGTGGTCGTTGTGCGAGCGGACATCTCCTCCATGCAACGGCCCGCCCGTAACGAACATCTCGTCGCCCTGGATGTCGATCCGCGCCCCCAGCGTCCGGAACTCGGCATAGATCGTTTCGGCCCGGTTGCTCTCCTTCTGCGTCAGACGTCCGACACCCGCGATACGGCTCGTACCGTCGCAATGGGCAGCCAGCACCGCAAGGATCGGGAACAGATCGGGGCAATGCGTGGCATCGACCTCGAAAGCCTTCAGCCGCCGGCCGGTCGCAGTAACGGAGATGTTCTGCAAATCTCCCGGCATATCGCCCCTTACGGATACGTCCGCAGGCGCGACGCTCACATCGGCACCGCACGAACGCAGGATGTCGAGTATCTTTTCATCGGCCTGCAGCGAATCGAGCCGCATATTGCGCAGCGTAATCCCCTCGATCCGCCCCAGCGACGAAGCGACGGCTCCGGCCACCGCGAAATAGGCGGCCGAACTCCAATCAGCATCCAGGAAGAGGTCCGAAGGACGGTACTCCTGCCCGCCCGGTACCGAAAAGACGATTTTCGAAGGCGTCCCGGGCTTCCGTCCGCCGCACCCCCCGTCGTAAAACGCCTCCCTGTCGAGTCGGATACCGAACCGAGTCAGCGTCCGCAAAGTAAGCTCCAGGTAGGGAATGCTCGACGGCTCGGTTACCGTCAGCACGGTCGCATCCTGCAACAACGGCAAAGTCATCAGGAAACCCGATACGGTCTGCGAACTCTCCCGCCCCGAAAAGGCGATCTCACGACGGGTAATACCGCCCTCGATCCGAAACGGAAGATACCCCTCCTCACGAGCAGAACAATGCACGCCGGCTTCGCGCAGCGCGGCGACCGCCTCGTGCAGATTGCGCTTCAGAATACTGCCATGCCCGGAAATTTCCACCGGGGCACCGCCGTTCAAAGCGGAAATATGGGATGCCAGCGGAGTCAGTAGCCGCGTGAGCAGCCCCGATTCGCCGGTTTCGATCTTCGAGCAACGTCCCAAGCGCTCCGCTCCGACACCCTCGATATGCAGCGTCGTACCGTCCGACGCAATCCGGCAGCCCATACCCCGGATGACCTCGACGGCTCCGACTATATCGTTGCAAGGGGCGTAATTGGCGAGCCGGCTCTCTCCCGCAGCCAGCGCAGCAGCCAACACGGCCCGCTGAGCCACGCTCTTGGAACAAGGAACGGCAACCGTCGTCCGACGGAACTCGCGAAATCCCTCGAAAGGATAATTTTCGGCCGAAAGCAGCCGCTCCATCTCCTCGCGGGTATATTGCCCCGACGCCGTGGCGTTGGATGCTCCAGCTGAAACATACGTATAAGGCGCACCGAGCTTCAGGCAGAGCAGACGGGTGAATTTCCCGGCTTCGCCCATCGAAAAAGCGACCAACTGCGGACGCTCCGCAGCGGCGGCACCCTCGAAAAGCGCTCCGTCGGCTTGCAGTTCCACATTAGGAACAGCTTCCAAAGCACTGTTTACATTTGATAATGCCTTATAG
>OKRV01001716.1_pt1 | contig 12639 bp, 10 predicted proteins | sample 1601201 | NCBI WGS metagenome assembly OKRV01 (sample SAMEA3541540, study PRJEB24748) | human gut metagenome | biome: human gut; feature: human-associated habitat; material: faeces | place: China | collected 2012 | reverse complement strand
TAAAACTAAAAGGACTTAGTCCTGTAGAATACAGAACTAAGTCTCAATTAGTAGCTTAATTAATATGTCCAATATTTTGGGTGCATATCAATATTTTAGTGTTTTTTTATTTTATTTAATAATATATTATAATATTAGTGCTAATATATATGATAGGATTTGATGAATTTATGAAAGAACAAGTTTTATTTATTGCACCTTTTAAAAAATTAGCAGAAGATGCTTATTTAGTTATTGAAGAGAGGTTTTCAGATAAAAAGGATTTATTTAAAGTTGTTGAAGCTGATTTAGTAGAAGCAGAAGAAGTAGTAAAAAAATATATTAATGATGGTATAGAAGTTATTGTTAGTAGAGGTGGAACAGCATCTTTATTGGAAAAAGAAGTTGATATCCCTATGGTGTATATACAAGTTACTATTACTGATATTTTACAATCATTGTTAGAATTAAAGAAAATGCCAGATAATATTGGAATAGCGGGTTTTGAAAATATGATCTATGGTGTAGAAGAGATTGCTAAAATATTAAATACTAATTTTGTGGAGATTCTAATAAGTAAAGCAGAAGAAGCAGATATGAAAATAAATAGAGCTATTAATAGGGGTATAGATTTTATTGTAGGTGATGCCATTTCTGTAAAATTAGCTAAAAAATATGGTATAAATGGAAAATTTATTAATTCAGGAAAAGAATCTATTTATCGTGCATTACAAGAAGCTTTATTAATAGCAAAAGTACGTCGTCAAGATGAACATAAATCTGAAATGATAAGAACAATAATTCAAAAATCGCATGATGGAATTATTGCAACAAATGAGGAAAATCGTATAAGTTTATTTAATCCAGAAGCAGAAAAAATTTTTCATAGAATAAAATATGAAGTTTTAGGAAAAAAAGTAGAAGATATTTGCTCATCGATTAATGAAAAAAAATTAAATGAAGAAGAAGAATTATTAATAAATATATATAATAAGCAGTATTTAATAAAAAAATCTTCAATATATGTAAAAGATGTAAATAAAGGAAGTATATATTCATTACAAAATATTTCTGAAATGCAAAAATTAGAACGCAATATTCGTAAAAAATTATCTTCTAAAGGATTAGTGGCAAAGTATTCTTTAGAAGATACAATTGGAAAATCACCAGCTTGTGTTAAGATGAAAAATAAAGCTAAGAAATATGCTTTAACTAATTCAACTATTTTAATTACAGGAGAATCAGGTACGGGCAAAGAGATGTTAGTTCAAGGAATTCATAATATAAGTGATAGAGCTCAAGGCCCTTTTGTAGCATTAAATTGTGCAGCATTACCTGAAAATTTATTAGAATCTGAGTTATTTGGTTATGTAGATGGTGCATTTACTGGTGCTAAACGTGGTGGTAGACAAGGGATGTTTGAATTAGCTCATGGAGGCACATTATTTTTAGATGAGATTGGTGAAATGCCTTTATCTTTGCAATCTAGAATTTTAAGAGTATTGCAAGAACGTGAAGTAATGCCTTTAGGTGGTGAAAGTATAATTCCTATAGATGTTAGAATTATTGCTGCGACTAATCAAAATTTATCGAAGATGGTAGAAGAAGGAAGATTTCGTAGTGATTTGTATTATCGTTTAAATATTTTGCGAATACATATGCCTACTTTAGCTGAGAGAAAAGAGGATATTCCTTTATTAGCAGATAAACTTTTGCAAAAAATGCAAGATATAAATCCTAATTTAAAAAGTATAACGAAAGAAGCTAAATTATTTTTAAGTAATTGTAAATGGCCAGGGAATATTAGACAGTTTGTTAATATGATGGAACGTATAATGTTACTTACAGATGGAGATACTATTACTAAACAAGATGTAATAAATGCTTATGAAGATGATAAAGAAAGTTTAATCTCAAATGAAAAAGAAATAATTGAATGTACCGAATCAATTAATACTGTAGATAAAAATTTAGCACAAATGGAAATAGAATTATTGCATAAAATTTTAGTTGAGGAAAATTATAATTATACTAAAGCCGCAAAAAGATTGGGAATTCATAGAACAACTCTTTGGCGAAAGTTAAAAAATAAATAAAAAGATTTTGGCTCTATACATCGAATAAGAATAGTATAGAGCTTTTTTTGTTGCAAAATAAAACTAAATTAATGATAAATTGCAACATTATTTTATTAAATATAAAATAGTGCTTGATTTATAAAAAAAATTTGTTGGCATGCTTTTTGCATTATATATTTAGTGATAAAGGAGCAAGAAGGTGAAGCGATGATAAAATTAGCTGTTATTGCAGATGATTTGACAGGAGCAAATGATACGGCGTTACAATTTGCCAAGAGAAATATAAAATCTAGTGTAGAAATAAATTTTATGCAGATGGAAGATATTGAAGATAAAGAAGTTGTTGTTGTAGATACAGATAGTAGAGATTTAGATGAATATTTATCATATAAAAGAGTAAAAGATATTTGTGAAAAAATATCTAGATATAATATTAAATGTGTATATAAAAAGATTGATTCTACTTTACGAGGTAATTTAGGAGCTGAAATCAAAGCTGTTGATGATGTCTTTAAACCTGATATAGTAATAATTGCCCCAGCATATCCGGCAAATCAGCGAATTACGATAGGTGGATATCATTTACTAGAAGGTAAACCAATAGAACTTACAGAAATAGCTAATGCGCCAAAGACTCCAGTAAAAAAATCATATTTACCAGCTATTTTACAAGAACAAGTAAATAAAAATATTGCTGTAATAGATTTTAAAATAATTCGTCAAGGAGCAAATTTTACAAATAAGAAAATAAGTAAATTTATAGATCAGGGAAGGCGTTGGATTGTTTGTGATATTATTGAAGAAGAAAATTTTATAACATTGATGGACGCTGTTAAACAGTACAAAAATATTTTATGGGTTGGTTCAGCTGGGTTGGCTGAATATTTACCATATTATTATAGATGGAGTGGAGAAAAGCTCTTATCTATGGATAAGCGTAAAGGCGCTATATTAGTTTGTGCAGGTAGCGTTAGTCATATAACACAAAATCAAGTACAAACGTTATTAAATCAAGAAAATATACATTTAGTAAAAATAAATATGGTTAGATTGTTAGAGGATAAAAATAGTGAATTAATAGAAAAATCACGGATTATAAATCAATTAATTAAAGAGCAAGAAAATATATTATTAGCTACTGCACAATCAGATGATGAAGTTGAACAAGCGGTAGAAATTGGTAAAAAATATAATTTATCAAGAAAAGAAATCAGTGAAAAAATTGCTACTATTATGGCAGAATTAATAAAAAGTATTGAAGTAAATAGTTTATCAGGAATGATTTTAACTGGTGGAGATATGGCTGTGCATATTTGTCGCGCTATTGGTGTAAATAGTATAAAAATCATATCAGAAATTGATAGTGGTGTGCCTTTAGGATATATTGAAAGTGATAATTTAGAAAAACTTTTTATTGTGACAAAAGCAGGAGCTTTTGGAAAGCCTGATGTATTTATAAAATCAATACGAGCTATTGAAGAATTTGGAGTAAAATATTAGGAGGAATTAATGATGAAAAGACCTATTTTAGGAATAACTATGGGTGATGCAGCAGGTGTTGGTCCAGAAATTATAGTAAAAGCTTTAAATAATGTAGATATCTATAAAATAGCAAAACCATTAGTTTTTGGTGATGCTAAAATTATTAATCGCGCTATAGATATTATTGGAGTAGATATTAAATGTAATATCATTGATAATCCAGAGAAAGGAAAATATCAAGCGGGTATAATTGATATTATAGATTTGGATAATTTACCAGTAGATTTACCATTTGCTAAAGTTGATGGTAGAGCAGGTAAAGCTGCTTATGAATATATAGAAAGTGCAGTAAAATATACTATGAAAAATGAAATACATGCAATTGTTACTGCACCATTAAATAAAGAAGCATTAAATCTAGGTGGTGTACATTATCCAGGACATACGGAAATTTTAGGACATTTAACAGGTCAAAAAGATTTTTCAATGATGTTAACAAGTCCAAAACTTCGTGTAATTCATGTATCAACGCATATTGCATTACATGATGTTCCCAAAGTAGTAAAAAAAGAACGTATTAGTAAAGTTATTGATTTAGCACAAGAAACTTTAAAATTAATGGGATTTGATGAACCAAGAATTGCTGTTGCTGGATTAAATCCACATTGTGGAGAAGGTGGATTATTTGGAGATGAAGACGAAAAAGAGATTGTACCAGCAATAAAAGAAGCACAAGCTAAAGGTTATAATGTAACAGGACCAGTACCACCAGATAGTGTATTTCATCGTGCCGCTAATTTAGATGAATTTGATATTGTAGTAGTTATGTATCATGATCAAGGTCATATACCAATTAAAGTATTAGGTTTTGATAGTGGTGTAAATGTTACTGTAGGATTACCATGTATTAGAACCTCTGTTGACCATGGAACAGCTTTTCCGGTAGCAGGAACAGGTAAAGCAAGTGAAAATAGTATGTTAGAAGCTTTGAAATTAGGTGCACAGATGGCAAAGGTTAAATTTTATGATTTATTCAACTATTTGTTGTGAATTATTTCAATATATGTATTAATTTGCAACAATAAAATAATATAAATAAAAAAAAGCTTATTTTTTCAGTATTTTATTATTGGCATGATTTTTGCATTATATATGTATAGTATTATAAAATTAAGATATTAAATATTTATACATATTTAAGAATAGGAGAATGAATTATGTTTGAAGCAAAAGGTCTTATTACACCAGTTTTAACTGCATTAGATGAAAATGAAAAATTTAATCCTATAGCATATAAAGATTTTATAAATATGCTAATTGAATCAGGCGTACACGGTATTTTTCCATTAGGAACAAATGGAGAATTTTATGCATTTAATAATGATGAAAAATATGAAATTATAAAAACAGCAGTAGAAGCTGTAAATGGTCGTGTACCTGTATATGCTGGTACTGGTTGCGTTACGACAAAAGAAACAATTGAGTTTTCATTAAAGGTAAAAGATTTAGGAGTAGATTGTTTATCTGTAATTTCTCCATATTTTGTATCAGTTAGTCAAGAGGATATTTATAATCATTTTAGTGCAGTTGCAAAAGCTGTAGATATGCCAATACTTTTATATAATATACCAGCAAGAACTGGCAACAATATTGATTTTAAAACAGTAAAAAAATTAATGGAATTTGAAAATATTATTGGTATTAAGGATAGTAGTGGAAACTTTGATAATACATTAAAATATATTGAAAATACAAATTCTCGAATTAATGTATTGGCAGGTAGTGATTCACTTATTTTATGGACACTTATGGCTGGTGGTACAGGAGCAATATCAGGTTGTTCAAATGTATTTCCGGAATTAATGGTTAGTATTTATAATTATTTTATTAAAGGCGATGCGTGAGGAGGGCTACGAGGTCGTGCTTGCGAACTCGAACCCCGCTACGATAATGACAGACACCACAATAGCCGATAAGGTCTATATGGAGCCGCTGACGCTCGAATATCTCGCGCGTATCTGCCGCTATGAGCGCCCGGACGCGATAGTCCCCGGCATCGGCGGTCAGACGGGACTGAACCTCGCCATGCAGCTCGCCAAAAAAGGCGTGCTCAAGGAGTGCGAAATAGAACTGCTAGGCACCGACGCGGACAGCATAGAGCGCGCAGAGGACAGAGAGCTGTTCAAGGAGCTGTGCGAGAGCATAGGCGAGCCGATTGTTCCCTCGCAGATAACCTACAGCATAGAAGAGGGACTTGAGGCGGCGGAGAAGATAGGCTATCCCGTTATCCTGCGCCCCGCATTCACCCTCGGCGGCACGGGCGGCGGCTTCGCCTACGACCCCAACGAGATGCGCGGCATGATGAAGAACGCCCTTGCGCTCTCGCCCGTGCATCAGGTGCTCGTCGAAAAGAGCATAAAGGGCTACAAAGAGATAGAATACGAGGTGATACGCGACGCCAACGACACCGCTATCACCGTCTGTAATATGGAAAACCTTGACCCCGTCGGCATACACACCGGCGACTCGGTAGTTGTCGCGCCCAGTCAGACGCTGACCAACAAGGAATATCATATGCTCAGGGATTCGGCATTAAAGATTATCCGCGCTCTCGGCGTAAAGGGAGGCTGCAACGTCCAGTTTGCGCTCGACCCGCATTCGTTCCGCTACTATGTCATAGAAGTAAACCCGAGAGTTTCACGCTCATCCGCCCTCGCTTCAAAGGCGAGCGGATATCCGATAGCGCGCGTCTCGGCGAAGATAGCGGTAGGCATGAACCTGCATGAGATACAGCTTGCCAATACCCCGGCCAGCTTCGAGCCCTCGCTCGACTATGTCGTGACCAAGATGCCGCGCTTCCCGTTTGACAAGTTCCCCGCCGCGCACAACACGCTTTCGACCCAGATGAAGGCGACGGGCGAGGTCATGAGCGTCGGACGCAGCTTCGAGGAGAGCCTGCTCAAGGCGATACGCTCGCTCGAAGAGGGCAAGAATCACCTGCATATGGAGAAGTTCGACTCGTCGAGGATGAGTATTGACGAGCTGCTCGAATATATAAAAGAGGGCACTGACGACCGAATATATGCAATATCCCAGCTGATGTGGATGGGCGTTGACCCGTCGATTATCTGCGATATAACGCATATAGATATGTTCTTCCTCGACAAGATAAAGAAGATAGTCGATTTCGAGAAGGAGATGGAGGGGAATCCCGACTCCGATATTCTTCTGCGCGAGGCGAAGCGTCTCGGCTTCTCCGACTCATATATAGCCGAGCTTTGGAAAAGGAGCGAGGACGAGATATATGAGCGCAGATGCAATGAGAATATCTTCCCGACCTATAAGATGATCGACACCTGCGCGAGCGAGTTTGACAGCTATGTGCCCTATTTCTACTCGACCTACGCGAGCGAGAACGAGTCCGTAGTATCGGATAAAAAGAAGATAATCGTTTTGGGCTCTGGCCCCATTCGAATAGGGCAGGGCGTTGAGTTCGACTATTCTACCGTCCACGCCGTCCACGCTATCCGCGAGCTCGGCTATGAGGCGATAGTTATCAACAATAACCCCGAGACGGTTTCTACAGACTACACCACTGCCGACAAGCTCTATTTCGAGCCCCTGACGACAGAGGATGTTATGAATATAGTCAACCTCGAAAAGCCGGAGGGCGTTATAGCCACTCTCGGCGGTCAGACCGCCGTCAACCTTGCCGCTTCGCTTGCAAAGCGCGGAGTGAAGATAATCGGCACGGACTGCGACGCTATAGAGCGCGCGGAGAACAGAGACGCGTTTGACGCGGTTATAAAATCCCTCGGCATTCCGAACCCGAAGGGCGAGGCGGTCACGGATATCGAAACAGGCGCGGCTGTTGCCGCCCGTATCGGCTACCCCGTCCTCGTGCGCCCGAGCTTCGTGCTCGGCGGCAGGGCTATGGAGATAGTGGCGAACGAGGAGATGCTCAGAAAGTATCTCAGAAATGCCGTTGATGTCGATGAGGATAAGCCCGTGCTTATTGACAAATATGTCATGGGCAAGGAGGTCGAGATAGACGCCATCTGCGACGGCACCGAGGTGTTTATCCCCGGCATAATGGAGCTCGTCGAGCGTACCGGTGTCCACTCGGGCGACAGCACGAGCGTATATCCGCCTTTCTCAATCTCGCAAAAGGTCAGAGACACGATAGCCGAATACACCACGAAGCTCGGTCTCGGCATAGGCATAGTCGGACTGTTCAATATACAGTTTATAGTTGACGGCGACGACAACGTCTATGTTATCGAGGTCAATCCCCGCGCATCGAGAAGCGTGCCGTTCCTTTCGAAGTCCACCGACTGCAACCTTGTCCGCATAGCGACAAAGGTTATGCTCGGTCAGAGCCTGCGCGAGCAGGGTATAACGGATATGCGCCTGCCCGACGGCAAACGCTGGTATGTCAAAGCGCCCGCCTTCTCGTTCGAGAAGCTGACCGGTATGGACGCGTATCTCTCGCCCGAGATGAAGTCCACCGGCGAAGCGATAGGCTACGACAAGCGCCTCAACAGAGCGCTCTACAAGGCGCTCCAGGCGTCCGGAGTCAAGATGAAGGAGTACGGTACGGTCATAGTTACCCTTGCCGATGAGGACAAGGAGGAGGCTCTGCCGCTTGTCGAGCGGTTCTACCATTTCGGCTTCAACATCGAGGCGACCGCCGGAACTGCGGCGTTCCTCAAGAAGCACGGTATCCGCACCCGCGTTCGCGGCAAGCTCAGCGAGGGCAGCACGGAAATCCTCGACTCCATAAGAGCGGGCTATGTCAGCTATGTTATCAACACGCGTGCGGTTCTCTCCGGCTCTCATTTTGAGGACGGAGTTGAGATACGCCGCTGCGCCGTTCAAAACGGAGTGACGATTTTTACATCGCTTGATACTGTAAAGATAGTCCTTGATGTCCTCGAGGAGATAACCCCCGAGATATCGACCATAAACGGCGACGGTGAAAACTGATTTCATCAACCTTTATATCTATAGTGAAAGACCTCCCCTAAGCGGGAGGCCTTTTACGTTATAAAAAGTTTCGGTATTAGAGAGGAACCTGATTTTCCTTTCGGCTTTTCATATACAACTTTCATATACAAAATATATTAGCAAGATTTTCACTCCGCAAACAACAAAAAACGGGAGACACTCCTTCGAATGTCTCCCGTCTGTTCTTGTTTTTATCGGGTATCCCGATTATTTCATAGCCTCTTCGACTGCAACGGCGCAGGCGACGGTCGCGCCGACCATCGGGTTGTTGCCCATGCCGATAAGACCCATCATCTCGACGTGCGCCGGAACGGAGGAGGAACCTGCGAACTGGGCATCGGAGTGCATACGGCCCATGGTGTCGGTCATGCCGTAGCTGGAGGGGCCTGCCGCCATGTTGTCGGGGTGCAGGGTGCGGCCCGTGCCGCCGCCGGAAGCGACGGAGAAGTAGTTGACGCCGTTCTCAACGCACCACTTCTTGTAGGTGCCTGCGACCGGATGCTGGAAGCGGGTCGGGTTGGTGGAGTTTCCGGTGATGGAAACGCCGACGTTCTCAAGCTTCATTATAGCCACGCCCTCGGGAACGTTGTCTGCGCCGTAGCACTTGACGTCGGCTCTCGGGCCGTTGGAATAAGCCTTCTTCTCGGTGACGGTGACAGTCTCCGAATAGGGGTCAAACTCCGTCTTGCAGTATGTGAAGCCGTTTATGCGGGAGATTATCATAGCGGCATCCTTGCCGAGGCCGTTGAGGATAACTCTCAGGGGCTTTGTTCTGACCTTGTTCGCGTTGAGGGCTATTTTGATAGCGCCCTCTGCTGCGGCGAAGCTCTCATGACCTGCGAGGAAGCAGAAGCACTCCGTCTCCTCGGAGAGGAGCATCTTTCCGAGGTTGCCGTGGCCGAGGCCGACCTTGCGGTTTTCGGCGACGGAGCCGGGAATGCAGAAGGACTGGAGACCGATGCCGATTGCGGCAGCGGCGTCCGCAGCCTTGACAGCGCCGCTCTTTATTGCGATGGCGCAGCCGACGGTGTATGCCCAAACAGCGTTATCGAAGCAGATGGGCTGGGTACCTCTGACGATCTTGTCGCAGTCGATGCCCTTTGCAAGAGTTATATCTTTGCACTCCTCGATGGAGGAAATGCCGTACTCAGCGAGAACGGAATTGATTTTGTCAACTCTTCTCTCATAGTTTTCAAATAATGCCATTGTCCGTATCCTCCTTACTCTTTGCGCGGGTCGATATACTTGGCGGCCTCGGCGAATCTGCCGTAGGTGCCTACCGACTTGTCGTATGCGGTCTGAGCGTCGTCGCCCTTCTTGATGAAGTCGGTCATCTTGCCCAGAGACACGAACTCGTAGCCTATAACCTGATCGTCCTCGTCGAGAGCCATTCTGGTGACATAGCCCTCTGCCATCTCAAGATAGCGCACGCCCTTGTATCTTGTGCCGTACATTGTGCCGACCTGCGAACGAAGTCCCTTGCCGAGATCCTCGAGTCCCGCGCCGACGTTAAGTCCGTCGTCCGAGAAAGCGGACTGGGAGCGGCCGTAGACTATCTGAAGGAACAGCTCGCGCATAGCGGTGTTGATAGCGTCGCAGACGAGGTCGGTGTTCAGAGCCTCGAGAATGGTCTTGCCGGGGAGGATCTCACTGGCCATAGCGGCGGAGTGGGTCATGCCCGAGCAGCCGATGGTCTCAACGAGAGCTTCCTCGATAATGCCCTCCTTGATGTTGAGCGAGAGCTTGCAGGCGCCCTGCTGAGGTGCGCACCAGCCCACACCGTGGGTGAAGCCGGAGATGTCCTTTATCTCATAAGCCTTTATCCATTTGCCCTCTTCGGGAATGGGAGCAGGACCGTGGTTCGGACCCTTTTTGACAATACACATATTCTCTACTTCTTGAGTATAATTCATACACGTAGTCTCCTTTCGTTTTGTGTATCCCGTACGGAGCTATTATATCAAAAAATTACAAGCGTATCAATTACTTGGGACAAGGTTTTTTGAATTTTTAGCTTTGTGACAATCGTTCGGGGCTTTTTCGGTCAAAAATTATTTATTTTAGTCGCAATCCCGCCGCCGCGGTTGTCAATGCGGGGCGTTTATGGTATACTGGAAAGCGGAAAGGGGGAGCTAAAGTGAAGCTCTATATCAAGCAAAAGGTCTTTTCGCTGACCTCGAGATTCACCGTCAAGGATGAGAACGGGGACGACAGATATTTTGTTGAGGGTGAGTTCTTCTCTCTGCGCGGAAGGCTGCATATTTTAAACGCGCAGGGCGAGGAGATAGGGCAGATATACAGCCGCCTTTGGACTTTTTTGCCGCGCTTTATACTCGAGATAGGCGGCGAGGAGATAGCGGAGATAGTCAAGGAGTTCTCGTTTTTCCGCCCCGTATATTCGCTCGAAAATACCGACCTTCGCGTTGAGGGCGACTTCTGGGCGCACGAATATTCCCTCTACGACGGGGACAGGAACATTATGAACATCCACAAGGAATGGTTCACCTGGGGCGACAGCTACGAGCTCGATATTTTAGACCCGAAATATGAGCTGATATCGCTCGGCATAGTCTTGGCAATAGATAAAGCCATGGCTGTGGCAAACACCGCATCCTCGGCATCGACTTAAAGGAGAAAAAATGAAGGATTATCATATTTTTGCAAATCACGCCCATGTTTTTCCCGAGGAGGCAAAACCGGGCTGCGGAATAGACTCGCTCAAAGCGCTCATGGACGAGTGCTCTATAGAGCGGGCGGTCTGCTTCGCGCCGTTTCCGTCGCAGTATGAAGATTATAATATGCCCGGCGACTGCATAAGCTGGCTTGCGGACGCGATAAAGGGCGACGAGTCCCTTGTCGGCTTCGGCACGGTGGACTTTGATTCGGGCGATATAAAGGCTCAGGTCAACAGAATCGCAGACTTCGGCTTCAGGGGCATAAAGCTCCATCCGGCATATCAGGAGTTCAATATTATGGGCGACAAGGCGTGCGAGGTCTATTCCGCTGCGCAGGAGCGCGGGCTTTTTCTGTCGTTCCACACGGGGCTGCACTGGCACCGCATAGCGGACTACCGGCCGCTGCTCTTCGATGAGGTCGCATGGAACTTCCCGAGCCTTAAATTCAGCATGGAACACGTCGGCGGCTATCACTTCTTCCGCGAGGCGCTCGCCGTTATCTGCAACAACCACCACCGCGCGAGCGACCCTAGGCGCGTGTATGCGGGTCTGACGAGCATTATGCCGGACGACAACGGTCTGCCGGATTACTGGACTCTTTCCGATGACGAGCTTATGACGCTCATTCATCAGGGGGACGACGACTGCGCGATATTCGGGCTCGACTTCCCGTATAAAAAAGCCGGCTACGCAAAGGCGCTGATAAACAGGATAATCGCCCTCGACATCTCCGAGGAGGCGAAAGAGGGGATCCTCGGAAAAAATCTCGAGCACGCGCTCGGCATGGATTGAAAACGGAGAAACATATGCTTATAGTTACCGCAAACTGCAAAAACACATTTGACTCATATCTTAAATATGTCCACTACACGGACAGCAAGCGCAGAAGGACGCGCTTCTCGGGCGCTACGGGCTGGCTTATTATCGCCTGCGCCGCAGCGGTCACAGTCAGCTTCGTAAAAATCGGCGGCAACATCTTTCTCTATGTTGTAAGCGCCGTGCTCCTCATCTGCGCGGCGGCGTATCTTTATATCCAGTATCTTGCGCCGTACAGGGCATTTAAAAAGCTCGACAAGTCGTTTCTTGCCGAGCAGGAATTTGATTTTTACGAGGACAAATTGGAGCTCATCGAGCACGGCGAAAAGCGCATAAAGCGCGTCATACCGTATTCGAAGATACAGAAGGTCTGCGAGACGAAGCACGCTTTTTATATTTATATCGCCGCAGACAGCGCGTTTATTCTGACGAAAACCGCACTTAGCTCATCATCTGTAGAACGCCTGAGGAATCTGTTTAAAGATAAGGGAATAAAGATAGAGGAATAACAAAAATAAAATTCAGCTCCCTGCGAAATTTTCTGCGGGGAGCTGAACATATCGAAGAAAGATTTGAATGAAAAAGCTTTCTTTTTAGCAGGT
>OKRV01001711.1_pt1 | contig 12656 bp, 9 predicted proteins | sample 1601201 | NCBI WGS metagenome assembly OKRV01 (sample SAMEA3541540, study PRJEB24748) | human gut metagenome | biome: human gut; feature: human-associated habitat; material: faeces | place: China | collected 2012 | reverse complement strand
GTGTAAACTAGCTTCATCAACTTCCGAGGTGGCGTAAAAGTTGTAAAGTGCTGTACGGCAGTTAACCCCAGCTTTTAGGAGAGAGTCTGCCCTTTTTTTTCTAAGCTGCCTATACGGCAGTTAACATCTGTTATCATGTCTTATCCTCACCTTCTGATTTCTAAGCTGCCTATACGGCAGTTAACGGCAAGTGATGTATGGTCTTGATTTGAATGTTTTTCTAAGCTGCCTATACGGCAGTTAACGCCGATGAAACAGCCATTGATGCAATCTACAATTTCTAAGCTGCCTATACGGCAGTTAACTACTTCTGCCCAAAATGCGGAGCAACCGTGAATTTCTAAGCTGCCTATACGGCAGTTAACCCAATTTGTTAACTTAAAACGAGTAGTAAAGATTTCTAAGCTGCCTATACGGCAGTTAACTACCCCAGATGAATGAGCAGTTCCATCCATCCTTTCTAAGCTGCCTATACGGCAGTTAACTCCGTCTTTGCAATCAAGGGGAAACTGATATATTTCTAAGCTGCCTATACGGCAGTTAACAGAACGATTTTCAAAAGATACTTAAAGTTAACTTTCTAAGCTGCCTATACGGCAGTTAACGCAAAGTATATTAACGAACATAAGGAATTATTTTTCTAAGCTGCCTATACGGCAGTTAACGGGTCTAATTGGATAATGTTTTGCAATGTATCTTTCTAAGCTGCCTATACGGCAGTTAACAAAGAAAAGCCCCATCGCTGGGGCTTGCAAGATTTCTAAGCTGCCTATACGGCAGTTAACCTAGGCAGGTACTGCCATTGCCAACACCGGGATTTCTAAGCTGCCTATACGGCAGTTAACAAAGAAAAGCCCCATTCCTGGGGCTTGCAAGATTTCTAAGCTGCCTATACGGCAGTTAACAGTAGTTTTTTGCGCGGAGAGCCTCATTTTTCTTAAGCTTGCGGTAGGTTACTCTTATTTAACCAAAATTTCAGGCATTTGTCAAAAGGCTTGATTTACCAGGCCTGCAGGCAAAGAAAAAATTTTAGGTCAAAAAATCGTGAGTCTGTCGCGGCGGAACGCCGCATCTGAATCCGCGGCGGCCTGCGAACTGCGAACGGCGGCCTGCGTCCTTTAATCATTTATGTTCCACTTTATGTGTCACTGCGCTCAAGGCCGCTGCGACGGGACCCATACCGCGCAGGACCATGGGGAAAAAGAGGAAGAGGACGCCCATGGCGCCGACGTCGGCCGAAATGACGATGACCGCCATCCCGGGCTGGCAGACGGTCCCAAAGAGAAGACCGTTCGGGCAATTCGCCTGAACGGTCTGTCCGGCATCGGGGCCATCTTCCATGCGCAAGGTGACGATCTGATCGCCCACACGGCTTCCGTCTTCCTGCAGATTATCGCGGACAATATCGACGACGCGGGCCTTTTCAAAGCCCCGGCCATCGCTGTTGACCAGCTGCGGCTTATCGACCTGGTTATACTGCCAGAGGAAAAGGCCGCCGGCCACCATCAGCACGACGATGACGACCAGGCGGAACCAGCGGGAGTGGATCATGCTCAATTACGTAAAAATGTCAGTCCTGTTCATTTCCCTTCTGCCGCCAATAGGCCGCTTCGACGGTATCCTTCTCCACGCCTTCCCCCTTTTCCAGGGCACGGGCATAATTCTTCATGCCCTCTTTATAGCCAGACGCAGCCGACTGGGCGAACCAATACGCCGCCTGACAGAGGTCATGGCGGACGCCGTGGCCGTCGCGATAGAGGACGCCCAGGTTATTCTGAGCCGGTCCGTCACCAGCCATGGCAGCTTCGTAATACCAGTGCGCCGCCAGTTCCCAGTCCTGGGGGACGCCGCGGCCCGTCTCATAGAGGTATCCCAGGTTGTTCTGGGCAATGGTCTGGCCCTTCCCGGCGGCCTGGGCATACCAATAGGCGGCCTGGTCGTAATCCCGCTTGCCGGCATAGCCGAACTGGTACATGATGGCCGTATTGCACTGGCCGTCGGCATCGTCGTGCCGCGCCGCCCGGCCGTACCAGTGCAGGGCCTGGGCATAGTCCTGGGGCAGGCCGCATCCCGTTTCGTAAAGATGGCCCAGATTGTTCTCGGCTGCGCCGTAGCCTTGATTGGCGGCCCGGCGGTACCAGTACACGGCCTGTTCCAAGTCAATCTCTATCCCCAGACCGTGTTCATACTGATAGGCCAGGTTGTACTGACTGGCGGCGTGGCCCTTCTGGGCGGCCCGGTGATACCAATAGATAGCTTTCCTATATAAAACATCTTTATCTTCTATATCCGCATCGAAAGCTTCAAAAAAATAGTCATCGCCCATGTCACACTGCGCTTGAGCATCGCCTTCAAAAGCTTTCCGTTCTTTTTCGTCCATATATCCGTCTCCTTTCTGACAAAATAAGTGTAGCTAAAGGTTTCTTCCTTTGTCAAATATTTTTCTTATTTTTCTTTTTGTCCCATTGACTTTTTGACTTTTTACGATATAATAATATTAGAGCTTGAGGAAAGCTCCTAAGAATGATTACTTCCACCATAAGTAAGGAGGTCTTAATTATGGGAAACGAAAAATATACGCAAAAGGTCATCGAAGCCTTCCAGTCTGCCCAGCAGATTGCCGCGCTTCATTATAACCAGGAACTTTCGTCGGTCCATATGCTCATGGGCTTGACGAAAGAACCGGAAGGCCTGCTCAATACGATTTTCTCGGAATGTCACACTGACGTCCCCATGCTCCAGGCCCGCTTGGAACAGTTATTGAAGAAAATCCCGTCTGTCAAAGGCTCCAGCCAGTTGTCCATGTCGACAGAAATGGTCCGTGTCATCGGCAAGGCTCAGCAGTTGGCCGACTCCATGCACGATGAATATATCAGCACGGAACATATCCTCATGGGCATCGTCAGCGAAAGCGACGACGAAGTCCAGCAGTTGTGCCGTGAATTCGGCTTGACTCAGGACAAGATCATGAGTACCATTAAAGCCAACCGCAAGGCCAACGTCAACAGTGATAACCCGGAAGAAAACTACAAGGCCCTGGAAAAATACGGCCGCGACTTGACCGCTGCTGCCCGCCAGAATAAATTGGACCCGGTCATCGGCCGTGACGACGAAATCCGCCGCACCATCGAAATTCTCTCGCGCCGCCGTAAGAACAACCCGGTCCTCATCGGTGAACCGGGTGTCGGCAAGACGGCTATCGTCGAAGGCCTGGCCCGCCGTATCGTCAGCGGCGACGTCCCGGAATCGCTGAAGAACAAGACCCTCTACTCCCTCGATATGGGTTCCCTCATCGCCGGTGCCAAATACCGTGGCGAATTTGAAGAACGACTCAAATCGGTCCTCAATGAAATCGCCAAATCGGACGGCCAGATTCTCCTCTTCATCGATGAAATCCACACTGTCGTCGGTGCCGGCGCCTCTGAAGGCTCCATGGATGCAGGCAACATCCTGAAACCGATGCTGGCCCGCGGTGACCTGCGCTGCATCGGCGCTACGACGCTCAATGAATACCAGAAATACATCGAAAAAGATGCCGCTTTGGAACGTCGTTTCCAGCCGGTCATGGTCGATCAGCCTTCTGTTGAAGACACGATCACCATTCTCCGTGGTCTGAAAGAACGCTACGAAGTCCATCATGGCGTCCGCATCCGTGATAAAGCCCTGGTCGCTGCCGCCGTCTTGTCGGACCGCTACATTTCCGACCGTTTCCTGCCCGATAAGGCCATCGACCTCGTCGACGAAGCTGCCGCCAAACTGCGTACGGAAATCGAATCCATGCCGACGCCGATTGACGAACTGCGCCATAAGATCATGCAGCTGGAAATCGAAGAACAGTCCCTGAACAAAGAAACGGACGACGCTTCCAAAGAACGCCTGGCTAAGATCACGGAAACGAAGAACGAACTGAAAGAAAAAGAAAGCAAGCTCAAAGCTCAGTGGGATAAAGAAAAACAGTCCATCCTGCGCATGCAGGGCCTGAAGAAAGAAATCGACGCCGTCAAGAGCGACATGGCCCAGGCAGAACGCAATTACGACCTGGCCAAGGCTTCGGAATTGAAGTACGGCAAACTGCCGGAACTGCAGAAACAGTTGAAGGAACAGGAAGCCTACCTGGCTGAACACCAGGATTCGCAGCTCCTCAAAGAAGAAGTCGGCGAAGAAGATATCGCCCAGGTCGTCAGCCGCTGGACGGGTATCCCGGTCACCAAGATGATGACGGGCGAACGGGAAAAACTCCTGCACCTCGACGAAACGCTGCATAAACGGGTCGTCGGCCAGGACGATGCCGTCCGCGTCGTGAGCGATGCTATCATCCGCGCCCGTGCCGGTATCAAGGATCCGAACCGTCCGATTGGTTCCTTCATCTTCCTCGGCCCGACCGGTGTCGGCAAGACCGAACTGGCCAAGACCCTGGCTGAAGCCCTCTTCGATGATGAACGCAACATCATCCGTATCGATATGTCGGAATACATGGAAAAACATACCGTATCCCGCCTGATCGGGGCTCCTCCGGGATATGTCGGCTATGATGAAGGGGGCCAGCTCACTGAAGCCGTCCGCCGTCGTCCGTACAGCGTCATCCTCCTCGACGAAATCGAAAAGGCCCATCCGGACATCTTCAACGTCCTCTTGCAGATTCTCGATGATGGCCGCCTGACCGATGGCAAAGGCCGTGTAGTCAACTTCAAGAACACCATCATCATCATGACCAGTAACCTCGGCTCCCACGAAATCCTCGAATCGAAGGATTACGACGAAGCCAACAAGAAAGTCCGTGAACTGCTTAAACAGTACTTCCGTCCGGAATTCCTCAACCGTGTCGACGACATCGTCGTCTTCAAAGCGCTCCAGAAAGACCAGGTACGCAATATCGCCGCTATCCTCCTGGAACGCCTGGGCAAACGTCTGGAAAAACAGGTCAAGATCCACCTCACCTGGACCGACGAAGCCCTGCAGGAATTGGCCGACAAAGGCTTCGACCCGCAGTTCGGTGCCCGTCCGCTGCGCCGCCTGATCACGCATACCGTCGAAACGGCCCTGAGCCGCGACATCATCGCCGGTACTATCCGCGAAGGCGATACAGTCACCATCGGCTACGACGGCAATGGCTTCACCTTCACGCCCATGCGTGCCCATGCCGCGTGAGTGTGGCGAGCTATTAGCCGTTAGCTGTTAGCTGTTAGTATGTGGAAAACGCTGTCAGACACTAACCCCTGGCAGTTGGCGGTCAGCGGCTAGCAGTCAGCTGTCAGCAGTGAGTGGCTGGCGGCTGGCGCATAAAGGACCCGTTCCTGATGCAAAAAAACATCGGGAACGGGTCTTTTTTTCTGTTTACATTAGCCCGAAAACAGTATATAATAAGCTGTAACTAAGTAACGGGTGGAGATTTATGAATAACACATTAGGAAAACATGTACTCATCGATTTTTATAACTGCAAGGCTTCCTTTTCGGAGGCCGAAGATTTGCAGCCCTTGGTAGATCGCGCGTTCGACCTCGTCGGCGCCCCTGTCGAAGGGATTACATTCTTCCATATCGACGACGAACTGACGTGTATTGCCGTTTCCGGCAACGCACATATTTGTATTCACGCCTATCCTCCCCTGTCCTACGTGGCAGTGGACATCTACAGTTTTAATATCGACCTCAAGACGAGCCAGATCATGAGCACCCTGAAGGTAAACCTCCGCTCAGACCGCATCAAAGCGACAAGTATCCGCCGCGGTGATTTCGGCTCTATCCGAGACATGCGCCCGAAACGCAAATCGAAGATCACGACGGCACGGCGCATGAAAAACACCGGTGCACGCATCAAGAAGACGAGTGTGAAGATGTTCAACATCCTCCGCCATCCGCAGAAGGTACGCCGGGCACATCGGACGACGAACAAGTAACACGTTTGCAGATGAAAGGGTTTGTTGGTCATGTATATGGTATCGTTAAAACAGGCTGCGGGCATTGCCCGGGAAGAAATGACGTCCCTCGACGCCATTACAGCGGAATTGCTCAATTTCATACAGTTGAAGAGTCAGTGCTTATATATGCATTCCCTGCAGGTCGCTAACTACAGCGTCAGCGTCGCCGCCAAACTGACGCTGCCCAAGAGTGAAATCGAACAAGTGAAATACGCAGCACTCCTCCATGACGTGGGTCTGCTCTTCGTGTCTAATACCCTGCTGGCCAAGATGTCCTACCTCAACCGCTCGGAAAAGGCGCAGTACAAGCGCCACGCCGCAGCCGGCGGCAACATGCTGGAAAACATCCCCTGCTGCCAGGACATCGTGCCTTACATCCGCTATCACCACGAACACTGGGACGGCTCGGGCTTTCCCAAACACCTGCGCGGTGCCAATATCCCCTTGGGGGCGCGCATCATCGCCGTCGCCGATTACTACGACATGATCATCAACCCGTCGGCAGAATTCTGGGCGAAAACCAAAAAACAGGCCGTCCGCGAACTCTTCAGCGCGTCAGGCCTGCTCTTTGATCCGGAAGTAGTCAAAGCTTTTATTGAAACATTAGGTTAATAACAAATTGTAATCACTAAAAAAGCGCTGTCGCATGAAGACAGCGCTTTTTACGTTCATCGTAGGTCGTTCATCGTTCATCGAATTGAAGAACGCCGGCCGCCTGCGAACTGCGTTCATTTCCATCGCCTGTATGCGATATCGTAGGGGACGTCCTGAACAAGGCGTCCCGCTACGCGCTGAGGGCTTCCCGAAGCGTCGTTGTCAGCTTGAGTCTGTCGCGGCGGAACGCCGCATCTGAGTCCGAGGAAACAGCCAATCAACCTCTCAGTCAGCTTCGCTGACAGCTCCCCTATCAGGGGAGCCATTGCAGCCTGCCATCTGCAGCCTGCGAACTGCGTTTATTTTATGGTGCACCGCTGGCGATGACGAGGCCCGTCACGCTGGCGGCGCCTTTTTGTTTCAAGGCATGAGCGCAGGCTTCTAAGGTCGCACCAGTCGTGAAGATGTCGTCGACGAGGAGGATGTGTTTTTTATCGACGTCGATGGTTTCTTTGACGGCAAAGGCATCGTGGACGTTCTCGGTCCGCTCGTCCCGCCGGAGCTGCCATTGGACTTTCGTCGGCCGCAGGCGCTGCAAGGCGTCGCACCAGGTCCAGCGGGCCGAGGCCCAGTCGCGAAAGAGGGCTTCGGCCTGGTTGAAGCCGCGGCGCTGTAATTTTTCCGGTGCCAGCGGCACGGGGACGACGACGTCGATGCGGGCGAACCGTTCCGGCCAGGGGAAGCGGTCGAGCAGGGGCCGGCAGGCCCGGCACTTCCCTGGCTTGCCGTTATATTTGATGTCGTGCAGGACATGGCGCATGGCGCCGCGGTAATCGGCCAGGCAGTAACAGGCACTGAGGTGCCTCACAGCCGGCGGCTTGTTGATGCGCCGGGGATGCCAGATGGCAGCCAGGCAGGCCGGGCACCAGTCGCCATCATGGGTCACCATGGCGCCGCAGGACGGACAGCGCGGCGGATATAAGAGGTTGAAAAGCTGCGTGATCAGGGACATGGTCTTCCCTCCCTAGACGATGAGTTCTCCTTGCAGGCGCGGGATGAGCAGTGTGAAGCGGCGGCTCGTGCGCTGGTTCTGGACGGCTGTCTGGACGGCCCGCTTGGTGCCGACGAGGATGACTTTGCGCTTGGCCCGAGTGACAGCCGTATAGAAGAGGTTGCGCTGGAGCATGATGGCGTGGCTGTTGACCAGGACCATGATGACCGTGTGGTATTCACTGCCCTGGCTCTTGTGGACGGTAATGGCATAGGCCAGGGTGATTTCATCGACTTCCTGGCCTTCGTATTTGACATCCTGTTCGGGATAGCGGACATAGACCATGTCCTTCTGGATGGCAAAGATTTCACCCATATCGCCGTTGAAGACGCCTTTTTCATAGTCGTTGTGCTTCTGCATGACCTTATCGCCGACGCGGAAGACGACGTTCTTCCCTTTCAGTTCGGCCTTCCCTTCGGCCGGCGGGTTGAACCGTTCCTGGATGAGCTGATTGAGGTTATCTACGCCACAGGGGTTCTTATACATCGGCGACAAGACCTGGACGGCGAATTTATCGCCCGTTTCCAATAATTCGCTGTTATAGAGGGCGCTTATCTTTTCGGCGCCGTCGGCTTCGTTGTCGATTTCGACAAAGCGGAATTCCGTGTCTTCATTGACGACGGGCAGGCGGCCGCTGTTGATGAGATGGGCATTTGTGACGATGCGGCCCCCTTCTTTCTGACGAAAAATCGTATCCAGGCGGACGACCGGGACCTGACCGGACGCGATGATATCGTGCAGGACGGCGCCGGCCCCGACCGATGGCAGCTGGTCGGCGTCGCCGACGAGGATGCAGCGGCACTGCGGCTTCAGAGCGCTGAGGAGATGGTACATCATTTCCATGTCGAGCATGGATACTTCATCGACGATGACCAGGTCGGCCGGCAGCATCTTCGTTTCGTTGTATTCAAAGACCTGCATGGCCCCGACGTGGCCGTCGGGAACGAGCAGGCGGTGGATGGTCTTGGCCTTGCGCTGCGTCGTTTCGGCCAGGCGCTTGGCCGCCCGTCCCGTCGGTGCACAAAGCAGGATGCGCAGGCCTTCCTGTTCGGCCAGGCGGATGATGGTCTGGACGACAGTCGTCTTGCCCGTCCCAGGGCCGCCGGTGATGACGGTCATGCCGGACTGCAGGGATTTCTCTACGGCTTCGCGCTGCTTGTCGGCCAGCTCGAAATGGCGCGCATCCTGCCAGCGGTCGAGGAAGAGCTGGACGTGAGTCTTCATGGGCAGGGGCTTCATATTCCCCATTTCGCCGATGCGCCCGGCAATATATTCCTCTTCTTCATAGGCTTCCGGCGTGTAGACGTACAAAGTCCCTTCAAAATCGGCCGTACAGAGCTGGCCCACTTCGATGGCTTCCCGGAGGATGTCGTGCAGCCCCAGGGCATCAGCCTGGAGGATGAAAGCCGCCCGCCGGACCAGTTCCGTATCTGGGATACAGACGTGGCCATTCTGGGTCATCGTCCGCAGGACATAGGTCAGGCCGGCGCTGAGGCGCTGCGGGTCCTGCCGGTCCATGCCGTAGGCCAGGGCAATCTGGTCGGCCGTCTTGAAGCCGATGCCGTCGATTTCAGCGATCATGCGGTACGGTTCTTCCGTCAGGACGTAGTGGACGTCGTCGCCGTATTTCTGCAAGAGCCGGCTGGCATAACGGCCGGCGACGCCGTGCTGTTCCAGGTCATAGGCGATGTCGTTGACCTGTTTTTCTTCATAGAAGGATTCCGTAATGACAGCCAGCTTCTTAGGGCCGATGCCTTCGACTTCCAGGAGCCGCTGCGGGTCTTTTTCCAGTACGGCCATGGTATCCTTGCCAAAGGCTGCGACGACGCGGTGGGCAAGGGCCGGTCCCATGCCCTTGACGGCGCCGCTGCCCAGGAAGCGTTCGATGCCGTCGACCGATTCGGGGATGATGCGGCTCCAGCCGTCAGCGGCGAACTGGCGGCCATAGCGCTTATGCTGGACCCAGTGGCCCTTCACTTCCAGGCGGTCGCCGACGAGGGGTTTCGTCCCGTGGCCGGTGACGGTATACGTCGCATCATCGTCTTCATCGTGCAGGCGGAAGACGCGGTAATCCGAATCGGGCGCTTCAAATAAGAGGCGTTCCGCAATGCCTCGTACTACGATTTGTTCCATCTTCACAGCCCCATATGCTCCCGTTCGTATTTCTTGCTCTCATCCATGATGCACTGATAAATACGCCGCAGATACGGCGACAATTCCTTCTGGACGGTCAGATTGGCGATCTTATCCAGGACCTGCCGTTCCCGGCGGGGGTCATAGATTTCCATATGATGCTCCTTCTTATAGGCGGCGACTTCAGCGACGACCTGCATGCGCCGTTCCAGTATTTTCGTCAAATCCCGGTCCAATACGTCGATTTCCCGACGACATTCTTCTAATTCCATACACTAGCCCTTCCCTTCTGCATAATACCTTTATTATAACAAAAAAAGCGGGTTCAGGCCATTTTATTCATCTTGTACACTCTATACAAAATTGGATTTGAAAATTAGTAACCCTCTCATCGCCTGTATGCGATTTCGTAGGGGACGTCCTGAACAAGGCGTCCCGCTGAGAATCCTGTGAATAGCCAAAGTTTATGATGATGCCAGAATGGGCTTTGATGAAATCTCGCAACGGGCCAAAAAGGCTTGGGACAGCCCCTACGCAACCCCAATCGGGGTTAGTTGATTGTTTTGTTTCTGTTTATCTTTCGTCTCAGCTATAATTTTTTGCATACAGAAACAGGACCTGTGCACAGTTATGTGCGCAGGTCCTGTTTAGGTAATCCCGATTCAATTAGTGAGCTCTGGTCAACAAGGCCACGGACTCGACGTGGCTCGACGAGCTGAAATTAATGTCAACTACCTAATTTGATTTCTAAAATGGACATTTAATGACCGCATATGTTCTCGGGAACAGCTCAACGCAAAAACTACAACTCATTTACACTATTACCCGTTCGCGGAAACATGTCAAAAGGAAAATCGAGTCGAATTTGCCATGCCTCTAGCTCTAACCGTTTTCGGGAAATAACCAGAAACTACGCTTTATCCCTTTATATAATGCATATTATCCATTGCGCAATCGTCTCGAGAGTATGGGCCTTGGAAAAAAACACGATTTCCATTGTTTCAACCCTGAAATTATAATTGCATCTCAACCACAATTCCAGGTCTACATTTAAAACCTATTGAGCCATTACAAAAATATGGTTATCGTTAAAAAGGTTAATTTAGTGGCCCACCAAAAGCCTGCTTTACTTCATCTGAATCCTTGCCTGAAATGGCTCTCCCTGTCGCCGTCTCGATAGCAATCAAGAGTTTCTTTGCCCGGTCAGTAATGAAATTCTGGAAATCATCCCCGCGGAGCATGCGATGATCAATCCAATGAGATTCTACATATTGGTCAAGCTTAACAGAAGATACTGAGCCTTTATTCTCAAGTCGGCTAAGATAAACAGAGGGAGCCTTTCCTCCAATTTCACGATTACTTCTTGCAGAAAGTGGTGTCTTGTTCACAACGCTGTTCCATTTGCGTTTATCGTAGCCTTTCTCAATGCAGTAATCTTTTGGAAATATATGATGAATATCGATTTTTTCATTCGCGAATGTTGAGAAATCCATTTCCGTGCCAGAGATGAAATCCTGAGCATGGTTTTGCAAGATAAGCGCCATCACTCCTTTGTAGGCTGCAGACTGACGAGATTGTAGCCCGAGCAAACGCATAGGGTTAAAGTAAAAATCCGTCACGGTCTTTGGCAGATTTCTATCATTGTTAATCCAATCCACGACCTGAACAATGTCATTCGCATATCGAGTTTCGTTCGCCGAACCATACAGTTCTCCGAATACGCCGCACCAATACCACTGTTTGACCCTGTTCTTGACGGAAGTTGTGTGAATTTTGTTACCATCCACAAGAACCGTACAAATAGTAGAGAGTGGTATCAGCTGGGTGCTGTACGGCAAGTCAGCACTTGAAAAGATTCGCTCTTCCATCAGGAGCTTCTCAGCAAGCGAGAACCCCTTGCATAAGATGTCAGCATATTTTTTGTATTCGTCGAGCGTCAGCGCAAGCACATCTTTCTTTTTGCAACTGACGGTGCGCCTGGATTTGAACGATGAAAGTAAAGTCAATGCCGTCAAAAAGTCAGTTGCTGTCACCTTTGACAATAGGTCACCGGAAAAATACTTTTTCTTTCTCTCTTCCCAATCTTTTCTAAGTTGGAAGTCATCCATTGCAAAGATAGCTGTAACAAGCTCAAATACAGTCAGTGAAACGCCTCCCGTGTTTACATTCTCAAAGACCTGACATACCGCTTCTTTCGGGGTAGTTTTGTCAAGAAGGATGACCGGCATTTGATACTGCTGCGTCGGATTGATGACTTTTGAGAACAGCTCTGTAAACTGCTTAATCACCTCAGCATCATAATTATAATATTTATAATATTCATTCTGCCAATTCTGTTCTTCAGATGTATCCAGTATGATATTCAGCGGAAACATCTTGAGTTTAAATTCCTGCTCTCTCGTAGAAATATCTATATCGACTTTTCTGCCAAAATCAGATGTAATTTTTTTACTTGCAGGCACAGAAATCACGACTTCCTCATCATCAGCCTTTGGATCAAGTGCCTTTACGATATTCAAGTAATAGTAACGGTCAATGTCCTTGCCTTTATCTGTCTTCGTATGAACCGGATTTCTGCTGTAAAGTGCATTGTAAAGTGACGTCAGTCGCTGCTGACCATCAAGAATCAGTTCATTTGGTTCCATGGTCGGATTCGCCGGCGAACCTTCAATCGGTTTGTGTTTGAAGTGAATACTCTCATTTCCATACTCAAGGAACATTGCTGCCCCAACAGGGAAATTGTGAATGACACTAAGGATTAATGCTCGAATACGGCCATCATCCCAGACCCAGCCTCGCTGAAAATCAGGAAGCTGAGCAGCACCACTGTCCACCTCTTTCATAAGTTCGATAAGCTGCCTATCATTTGTCTTCATCTTCTATCGCTGGTCCTTTCTTTTTTCTTACAGCAGTTTACAACTTTTTGAACAAATAAATATCGCGTAACCACACTTTGAAGTA
>OKRV01001706.1_pt1 | contig 12669 bp, 7 predicted proteins | sample 1601201 | NCBI WGS metagenome assembly OKRV01 (sample SAMEA3541540, study PRJEB24748) | human gut metagenome | biome: human gut; feature: human-associated habitat; material: faeces | place: China | collected 2012 | reverse complement strand
TGATCGCTTTGCCATAGCCAACAAGCGCCGCGATCTCGCCGACATTTTTCTCATTTTCCAAAAGTAGTCGCGCGCCCGTCTCGAGCCGTTCGGCGATCACATATTGATGCAACGACTGACCATAGATCGCCGAAAATCCACGCGACAATTTCGCCGCGCTGATGTGCACCTGTCTCGCCAGCTCTTCACAACTCGGCGCATAAGCGATGGCTGCATCGATGATGTGTTTTGCTTCACGGATGGCTGCACGTTCTGTGCGCGAGAGCGTCGGCGCGCGAAACGCCGCGCAGTCATCTGTGATCGCAGCACCCAAGATGACGGCAAAAAGCTCCGACAGCTTGCCGTCGAGAAAAAGTTTCCCCAGCCCGCCAGGATAATTTTCTGCGTCGCCAAGTTCTGCGAGCACACGCGCCATCTGCGGCGAAAGCGACACGTGGAGTACGTCCTCCGTCACTTTCCGTCCCAGCCGCCCCGCCGTCAGCCCGCCCAGATAATCGTCGGTCAGCGCTGCAAATATTTTTCGCGGCACCTTCACCGTGCGAAAATCATACGTAGCATTCTGAGCATAACGAATCGATTCAAAACCGCCATGTCCGGTATAAACGCAAACCTCTTGCTTCTCCATTGTAATGCCCTTGCGTGAGTCAAGGTCTTCCCAGAAGATGCCGTCACCCAAACAAAAAATCATCCACACATAATCGCCACTCGTCACGCCCTGCACACGCACATCTTCGTCTGTACAAAGCTGTAAATCTGAGACAATAATCCCCTGTCCACTCACAGCCTGTGCAATACGTCCACTGCCAAATGTTTCAGGCACCAACTGCTCAAACGTCTGTACTGCGCCACTCGTCATTTCACTGTACCATTCTTCTAAATAAGCCTGCCTATCCGTCATCGGTTCACCGCCTTTCGTTATCCACCGCTAATTCAAGAGTAGCACAATGAGCATATTTTTGCAACGAATATCAGCAGCTTTATTGTCCTGCTTCCAGGCAAAAAAGCACCCCTCGCATTCAGCGAAGGGTGCAGATCGATTAGCCTAAAATCTTCTTCAGATCTTCTTCCGGTGTGGAGATTGGCGAAATGTTGTAGTTTTCTACGAGGAAATTCAGCACGTTAGGCGAAACGAAAGCTGGGAGCGTTGGCCCGAGGTAGATGTTTTTAATGCCGAGATAGAGCAGGGTCAGCAGGATGCAGACGGCTTTCTGCTCGTACCAGGAGAGCACCATCGAGAGCGGCAGATCGTTCACACCGCAGCCAAATGCTTCTGCGAGCGCGACTGCAACCTGGATGGCGCTGTAGGCGTCGTTGCACTGGCCCATATCCATGAGACGTGGCAGGCCGGCGACGGTGCCGAGATCGAGATCGTTGAAGCGATATTTTCCGCAGGCGAGGGTGAGCACAACGCTGTCTGCAGGCGTTTGTTTGACAAATTCGGTGTAATAGTTGCGTCCAGGTTTTGCGCCGTCACAGCCGCCGACGAGGAAGAAGTGATTGATCTCGCCACGCTTCACAGCGTCGACCACCTGTCCGGCGACGGAAAGCACGGTGCCATGGCCAAACCCAGTGGTCACGCGGTCACCGCCGTTGATGCCGGTGAAATGCTGATCCTCTGCATAGCCGCCGAGCGCCAACGCTTTTACGATGACTGGCGTGAAATCCTTGTCATCGCCGATGTGTACGGCGTCTGGATAGGAGACAACTTCTGTGGTGAAAACGCGGTCGCTATAGCTGCCGCGCGTTGGCATGAGACAGTTGGTGGTGTAAAGGATCGGCGCTGGGATGCCGTCAAATTCCTTCTGCTGATTCTGCCATGCGGTACCGAAATTTCCCTTGAGATGTGGATATTTTTTAAGTTCCGGATAAGCGTGGGCAGGCAGCATTTCACCGTGGGTGTAGATATTCACGCCCTTATCCTTTGTCTGCTCGAGCAGCTGTTTAAGGTCGTAAAGATCGTGACCGGTGACAACGATGAACGGCCCTTTTTCAACGGTGAGCGTAACCTCCGTTGGTTCCGGCGTGCCGTAGGTTTCAGTGTTGGCGCGATCAAGCAGCGCCATGCAGGTGAGATTGATTTCGCCAACTTCGAGCACGATCGGCAGAAGTTCGTTCATGCCAAATTCGTCGTTGCCGATGGCAGCGAGGGCTTTGTAGAAAAATTGCTGCATGCCGGCGTCGGTATAGCCGAGAACATGCGCGTGATAAGCATACGCCGCCATGCCCTTGATGCCGAAGAGGATCAGCGATTTCAACGAGCGAATGTCCTCGTCGCCGTTCCAGACCTTCTGCATATCGTAATCAGGAATCTCTGCGCCGCCGAGCTGCGCTTTCTCTGCGCGGGTACGATCTATGATCACCTGAATGGTGTCGTCGTTGAAGCTGACATTTGTGACGGTGGTGAAAAGCCCATCGAGAATGAGCTGATGGGTGGTGTCTGAGACGGCAGACGGATTTTTCTCTGCAGCCTGGGCGAGCGCGATCAACGCACCGACGAGACCGTCCTGATGATCGGCGGTTTCTGCGCGTTTGCCGCAGACGCCAGCCTTCCCCATGCAACCCTTGCCGCCTGCAGTCTGTTCACATTGAAAACAAAACATGATAAATCTCCTTTCTCTTTGTACAAATCCTTTAAGTTCTATCCAAAATCCGCCCATCGGCGGAGATGGTGACAACCTGCCATGGAATCAGCTTGCCGCTCTTGGCGAGCGCCTGCTTCACAGCGTGCTCGATGCCGCCGCAGCAAGGAACCTCCATGCGCGTAACGGTGATCGATCTGATGTCGTTCTGAGCGATGATCTGCGCAAGTTTTTCGCTGTAATCGACCGCGTCGAGTTTTGGACAGCCGATGAGCGTGACGTGGCCGCGGATAAATTCCTGATGGAAATTTCCATACGCGTATGCCGTGCAGTCTGCAGCGATGAGCAGCTTTGCGCCGTCAAAAAACGGTGCGTTTACAGGCACGAGTTTGATCTGCACCGGCCACTGACGCAGCTCAGAAGGAGCAGCCGTCGTCACCTGCGCAGTGGACGACGGTGGCTCGGCGATCGTCTTCGCCTGCTCGCCCGGGCATCCGCAGGCCTGCAGCTGCTTCGCAGCTTGCGCCGCCTTCACAGCAGCTTCGTTGTACGCCGGCGCTTCGCGTTCTTCAAAGGTGATCGCGCCGGTTGGGCAATTCGGCAGACAATCGCCGAGCCCGTCGCAATAATCCTCGCGCGTGAGCACCGCCTTGCCATTCACCATATCAATGGCGCCTTCGTGGCAGGCCGTCGCGCACGCTCCGCAGCCGTTGCATTTTTCCTGATCGATCTTAATGATGCGTCTGATCATTTTTCATTCTCCTCTGTCATTTTCTGATCCTGTTCTTGATTTCCTGGTCCCAGTATAATACGATGGAGAGAGACTTGCTGTTGTATTTCCAACAAGGAAGGAAATTCCATGAAAAAAGATCATTTGCTTCAACTGCAGCAGACCGCGCTCTTTCGCGGCGTCGACGCCGACAACATCGCCGGCATGCTCGACTGTCTGCAGGCTCAGACTCGCGCCTACAAAAAAGGCGAAGCCGTTTTCCGTCAGGGCGAGCAGCTTTCGCAGATCGCCGTCGTGCTCGCAGGAAAGCTGCACATCCAGAGCGACGATTACTGGGGCAACCACACCATCATCGCCGACCTCGCGCCAGGCGATCTATTCGGTGAAGCCTACGTTGCGCCCTCCAGCGGGCCAATGCTGGCAGATGTCGTCTGCATTAGCGACAGCGTCGTCGCGCTCTTCCAGGCGCGGCGCATGCTCACCGTCTGCACCAACGCCTGCCCCTTCCACAGCCTCGTCGTGCAAAATCTGTTCTATGTCCTCGCCGACAAAAATCGCACCCTCATGCAAAAGCTCAGCCTACTCGCCACCCGCACCACCCGCGCCAAGCTCACCAGCTATCTCACCGCCGAAAGCGTGCGTGCCGGATCGAATAGCTTTTCCATCCCCTTCAATCGCCAGCAGCTCGCCGACTATCTCTCCGTCGACCGCAGCGCCATGAGCGCCGAGCTCTCGAAAATGCGCGACGAAGGACTGCTCGAATTCGACCGCGACCGCTTCACACTCTATCATTAACAACAGCAGCCAATCCTTTTCATTTTCTAATATTTTCTAACAATCGTTGTCTCTTTTCTAACATTCTATTATAATTGTTAGAAAGAGGTGAGAAAAATGATCGAAAACCAGTATACCGAATTCAAGCGCGAATATAAGGACGATATCAAATATGCCATTCTGGCTTTCGCCAATACCAACGGCGGTACCATCTATATCGGATTGGAAGACGACGGACACGTCCTTGGCATCGCAAACATCAATGACACCATGCTCAGACTCACAAACATGATTCGAGACAGCATCCGTCCTGACGTCACCATGTTCACCCACTGCACCGTCGAAACCATGGAAGGACAATCTATTATCACGCTCACCGTCCAACGTGGCACAGCACGGCCTTATTATTTACAAGGTAAAGGTATTCGGCCAGAGGGGATCTATGTCCGTCAGGGCGCTTCTTCCGTACCAGCTTCTGAAACAGCAATCCTTGATATGATTCGTGATACCGCCGGAGACTGCTTTGAAGACGCACGTTCTCTCAATCAACAACTGACCTTTTCTTACACCGAGTATTATTTTAATAATAGAAACGTCGATTTAGGTGAATCACAGATGCGCAGCCTGAATATGATCGGTGCTGATGGCACCTTTTCAAACCTCGGCATGCTGCTCTCTGATCAATGTGTGCCAACCATCAAACTCGCCGTATTTGAGGGCAGCAAGAAAAGCATCTTCCGCGACCGTCAAGAGCTCTCCGGCTCGCTGCTCGCACAACTAGAAGATGCCTACGCTTATCTGGATCGTTTCAACAAGTCCCACGCCGTCATTTCCGGCCTCTATCGCATCGACAAGCGAGATTATCCGCCAGAAGCGCTGCGTGAAGCATTGCTCAACGCCATCATCCACCGCGATTACGCTTTGGCCGCGCCCACACTCATCAGCATTTTTGATGACCGCGTTGAAATGGTGAACGTCGGTGGACTCATGCGCGGCATTTCATACAACGACATCATGCTTGGCGTTTCTGCATTACGCAATCAACATCTGGCGAATATCTTTTACCGACTGCACCTCATCGAGGCGTATGGCACAGGAATGCTAAAGATCAACGAATGCTACGCTGAACATCCAGTAAAACCTACGATCGAAATCTCCGATCATGCGTTCAAGATCACCCTGCCGAACATCAACTTCGCGTCCAGGCAGCCTCATTCCCAGCCAGAACCAAACCCTAACGAAGATCGCACACAGCAACTTCTCGCACTGCTCCAGAACGGACGCACCATTGCCCGTAAAGATGTCGAAGCAGCGCTCGGCATCTCTCAATCCAGCGCTATTAACCTCCTGCGCCAATTAGTCGATCAAGGTATTTTGGCGCGCATCGGCAACGGACGCAGCAGCCGCTATAAACGAAGCGACAAAAACAGCTGACCGCTTCACACTCGATCATTAGAAAGGAATTTCACCATGCACAATCATTTTTGCAAACACCCGCTCTGGGAAGTCACCCAAACCCTCGCCGCCGTCGCCCAGGGCCGCCAACCCGCTGACACCGTCATCCGCGGCGGCACGCTCGTCAACGTCTGCACCGCCGAGTTCCAGGAAAACATCGACATCGCCATCGCCGAAGGACGCATCGCCCTCGTCGGCGACGCCACAGCCTGCATCGGCCCAGACACCGAGATCATCGACGCCAGCGGCCTCTACATGTCGCCAGGTTTTCTCGACGGTCACATCCACATCGAATCCTCCATGCTCTCCGTCGGCGAATACGCCAAAGCCGTCGTGCCCCACGGCACCGTCGGCATCTATCCCGATCCCCACGAGATCTGCAACGTGCTCGGTCTCGACGGCGTGCGCTGCATGATCGACGACGCAAAGCGCACACCTCTCAAATGCATGTTCGTCACCCCGTCCTGCGTGCCAGCCGTGCCTGGATTTGAAGACACCGGCAGCTTCGTCGGACCAGAAGACGTCGCCCGCACCATGCAGTGGGACGAGATCGTGGGCTTGGGCGAAATGATGAACTTCCCAGGGATCCTCGCCAGCGATGACCACGCCCACGGAATCGTCGACGCCACCCTCGCCGCAGACAAAGTCGTCACCGGCCACTACTCCCTGCCAGAAACCGGCGCCGGGCTGAACGCCTATGCCGCCAGCGGCATCCGCTGCTGCCACGAATCCACCCGTCCCGAAGACGTCATCGCCAAAATGCGTCTCGGCATGTACGCTCAGCTGCGCATGGGCAGCGCCTGGCAGGATCTGCCAGTGATCGCCAAAGCCCTCACCGAAACCGGCATCGGCGTTTACGAAATGCCCGATCTGTGCTACGGCGGCTATTTTGTGAAAGAAGCCAAAGCGCCGGAGGGCTTTTAGCCACGGCCACATGGACTACATCCTGCGCGTCGCCGTCGAAAACGGCATCGATCCGATCACCGCCATCCGCATGGCCACCATCAACACCGCCCAGTGCTACCGCATGGATCAGGATCTCGGCGCCATCGCTCCGGGAAAATGCGCCGACATCGTCCTGCTGAAGGATCTCGAACATTTCGACGTCGTTCGCACCATCATCGACGGCGAAACCGTCGCCATCGACGGAAAAATGACCCGCGAACTCGCCCCATACACCTACCCTGACTGGGCACGCGAGAGCGTCCATCTGAAAGACGCCGTCACCGCCGACACCTTCAAGATCGCCGCGCCGGAAAACCGCGACCGCGTCACCATCCGCGCCATCGAAGTCATTCCTGCGCGCGTCGGCGACATCGAGCGCTTCGTCGAGCTCGCCGTCGCGGGCGGCCATCTCGAAAGCGACACCCAGCAGGACGTGCTCAAAACCGTCGTCCTCGAACGCCACCATGCCACCGGCACCAAAGGCGTCGGCTTTGTCAAAGGCTTCGGCATCAAACGCGGCGCCATGGCCTCCACCGTTGCCCACGACGCCCACAATCTGCTCGTCGTCGGCACAAACGACGACGACATGGCCCTCGCCGCCAACACCCTCATCAATTGCGGCGGCGGCATGGTCGCAGTCGCCGACGGAAAAGTGCTCGGCCTCGCCAAGCTCCCGATCGCCGGTCTCATGAACGATGAATCCGCCGAAGAAATGGCAGCAGACGTCGCCACCCTCGAAGAAGCCTGGAAAGCCATCGGCTGCAGCATGCCATCGCCATTCATGACCATGGCCCTCGTCCCCCTCGCCTGCCTGCCAGACCTGCGCCTCACCAACCGCGGCCTCGTCGACTGCCGCACCTTCCAGTTCGTGCCGCTCATCGTTGAAGAATGAGCATCCCCGTCGCCATAAAATCCCACAAAAAAACAGCGAGATCGCAAAATCTCGCTGTTTTTCTTTTGTACCAAAACGATCAACGATCGTTCCAATCCTTATCAAGGATATCGGTCCATTCTTCGATCTTGTTGCCATCTTCGGTGATCCATTCATATTCATGGCCGTTGGTGGCTTCCTGCATATCGGCGTAGAACCATGCGCTGGATGGGTTATCCGGCCAAGTGGTCATTTCGTCGGCTGGGAGCAGGTGATCGGCATCTGGAACACGACCGAGGGTTCTGTTCACGATCGCGCAGGCTTCAGCGCGGGTGATGTTGTTATTCGGACGAACGGTGCCGTCTTCATACCCACCGATGAGGCCGAGGTTCACAGCATCCATGATCGCGCCAGCGAACCATTCGCTGCCAGTCACGTCGGTAAACGTTCCTGGTTCGTAGGTTGCGCCGGTTTCTTCAAAGAAGCGCGTCGCAATCGCTGCAAATTCTGCACGAGTGATGGAAGCATTTGGACGGAAGGTGCCATCTTCATAGCCCTTGAGAATGCCCATGCTTGCCAGGGTGGAAACAGTCTGGTTGTACCAGCTGTCGGAGGTCACATCGCTAAAGTTGTTGCGCGTGGTGTCGTAATCGTCACGAACATCGTCTTCCAGCAAACGATAGAAGATCGTCGCAACTTCTGCACGGGTGATGGAGCGCTGAGGCTTCACCATGCCATCTTCATACCCAACAACGTAGGAGAAGTGGTCTTCGGTGTTCAGACCGGAAGGACCATCGTTATCACCAGGGTTGTCGTCATCATCGCCGCCTGGGACAACGATAATTCCGCCGCCCTGCTTGGTGGCGTCAACATAGACAACAACGTCGCTGATGATATTTTCTACGGTAAAGTTAGTAGAAGTATTCACCTTCAGTTCTGCACGGCCATCAATAGTAGGAACATCTAAGATATAGCCGCTATTTGGACGTGCGGTAAAGTCAAAGTCATCGCCGCAATCAACAGTGATAGTCTGTCCTTCTGGAATACGTTTATTATTTGCGTCAAGCGCATAAGCATGATCATATTCAAAGGTCAGCGTAAATTCTGTTGTTACGTCAGTTTCTTCGTCTTTATCTTCTTCGCCAGGCGTTACCCCACCTTCTTCACCAGGATCAATCGTACCGTCACCATCTCCATCAGCAACGATGGTTGCGCTGTTAACAAGCACAGGATTTTTCTGATCATCTAAGGTAATGTCTGCAGCATCGAAAGTCTTGGCGACATAGAAAGTGGTGATACCATCTACACCGATGATGCCAGTGTAGGTACCGTTGGTCTCATCTACAGTGATACCAGTTTTTGGATAAACAAGGCTAGTGCCTTTATCTGTAACCATGAACTTGCCATCGGCATTACCAGTAACAGTCAACTTATACAGCAGAGTGACATCTTCGCCGCGTTCGATCGTTACAACACCGCTTTCCGGATAGTTGTAGCTTTCAGCGTTTGTAATGCCTGCGGCAGTTGCATCCTGAGCAGTTGCTACCAACGTTTTGTCGAACGAATCGACCACATAGTCGGTACCAGTCCGGGCATCTGCATCCCAAGCAAGTGCGAATGGGGAAAATCCAGTGTCACCAGTTTTCAGGACGACGTATTCATCGGTTACCTCAACAATCTCAATGCTCGTACCAGTTGTTGCATTGGTCTCAACATCACAGTTTTCAATCTTCTGCTGAATTTCTTCAGACTGCATTTCGCGATGGAGATCCTTAAAATGCAAGAGCGTGAAATCAGTGTCTGCATCTGTACCTTCAGGTAGTGGCCAGTAGATTGTTACATCTTCACTTGCCTGTACCCACGCATTACCGTTATGGCTATCGACGAGGTCAAGATATTTGAAATCATATGCCATTTCATCTTCTTGGGCCTCTAAAACCTTATTTGCCTTATCCTCAAGCATATCTACACGATCATTGTTTTCGCTGTCTGCATCAGAAGCAATAATCTCGTCAAAGAGCAGGGCAATGCCTTCTGTATCAGCAACTTGAACGTTGCCACCATTAATAGCGTACGTTGTCCCATTTTCAGCTTCTACTGCAGGCTCTTCGTTATTCGGCTTATTATTGATATTTGCCAACTTGGCCTTTTCTGTTGTACCACGAACGGTTAATGTGCCTTCTACGTCACTTTTAACACTGTATTCTTTACCGTTGACAGATACGACGATATCTCCAACTTTAGTGTCGCCTTCGCCTTTATAAAGCGTCATAGCAAAAGAAGTATTAACTTCTTTACCAACTTCAAAAGTGTCACTTGGGATCTTTTCTCCAGCAGCATTCGTGAAAGCCACACGTGTAAGCGTTTGACCTTCACCGATTGGTGTCAATCTATAAAGTGTCGTATTTTCCCGATTATCATAGGTTTCAAATTTCCAGGTTCTTTTTCCATCTTTTTCTCGGAAAGTCAGATCTTTGACATCAATGCCATCAAGTTCATCTGGAAGCTGAACTGTAAATCCAGGTTCTGGCAGGGATGTGTTTTTTTCAAGGATTTCTCCATTTTCGCCAACAACTGCGTCATACCCGTCTACACCACCCATATAAATGGTGATATCGGCAGGTTTTACAGCAAAGACATCAGTCTCCTCGCCTTCTTTAGCAGGAACAGTTTCATCGATTTCTGTTTCAGTTTCAATTGCGCCTTCGCCTTTTACCTTAATGCTCGCTTCGTTTACAAGATAGGTCTCGCCTTCAATCTCGGTAAGCTGCTCCGCATTGAAAGTTTTAGAAACATAGAAGGTAATGCTAGCATCTTCGCCTTTGAGTTTTCCATTAAATACTCCTGGCTGATCTTTTACAGTCGATACGCCGGATTTGGTATCAATCAGCGTTGCTCCGTCATCAGTGATAAAGAATTCAACAAATTTTCCATTTTCAGCAGAACCTGTAACAGTGATGCTATAAAGCAATGTCACTTCACCATCATAAGGAATGATCACAGTCTGATTTGCTTTTTCTGGAATGTAGTAATTTTCAACATCTACGCCAGCTTTTTCTGCTGCCGCTTTTTCATCAGCACCAGCGATAAGATCTTTTTCAAAGTCAGAAATAGTACCACCAGTTACTGGCTGAGAACCACTGTCGCAGGTTACGAGGAATGGAATAACCTTTGTCGCTGATCCATCAGCAAGCTTCCAACCGTTGCCGTCGTTCACTAATTCCACAACAGCACTGGTCTCTCCTGTTTCCTTGTGACCTTCAACATATTCATTGTTGTATTTTTCAACATATGCGCCATTGTAAACGGTCAAACTATAAGAATACGTTCCATTAGTATTTTCTGTTACAGTGCCCGGGGTGTAACTATTGGCTAACAAATCAGGATAGGTCTTTAATTCATGAGCTTCATTCGATTCACAATCAACAGTTACATCAATTAACGCATTGAGTTCATCTTCAGTTGGAGCTGCCGGTGGCTGTGGCTCTGGATCAGGGTCTTCTGATCCTCCACTAACAACTTGATCTTCTTGGATGACATAGAGTTGAAGAACATTATCTCCATTGTCCATCAATTTTGCTAAATCACCAGCATTGTTTCCAACAGGAATTTCAACATTTTTTACGGTTTCGTCGCCATTAGTTTTAAATTCGACTCTTATACCAGCAACTTGATCAAACGCAACCTTTTGATTGTAAGTCTCGCCTGATGTTCCATCTTCTGCATCGTAATTTCGCACATCATAATAGCTATTATGATCTGCCCAACCGCTATCTGCATAACGTGGAGTTGTTGCTTTTCCGCCGTACTCATAAACACTAATACCGAACCCATCTTGGTCTGTTATTCTAATGTCCGATGCATCAATACTAGTGCCGTTTTCTTCATTATATTTTTCTGCAATTCTATTTAAAAATTGTGACTGGTTATTCAAGATATAAATCTGTGTTCCACCTTTATCAGACGAAACTTTATGGGCAAAAACATTAATATCTGAATCTACAATTGTACTTGGTAAAAATGCTTCGCCAGTTTCTCTGTCTCCAGTCCAAGACTCTAATTCCCAGTTCACAAATTTATACTGATTAAGAATTGTTTCATTATATGTAGGATCTTCTGGCATCTCATTTCCTACAGATTCCCCATCATTTACAAAACGAATTGCATAAAGAGTATAATTGTTACCCGTATTGCTGTCTGCTTCGTTATAGAAATATACAATATGAACATTATCATTATTTGATTCGATCAAATAATAATTATCAGTTCCTGGGGTGCCCGCATGATAATTTAAGCATAAATCTTTGGCAGGAATGTTTACTGTTCCGCCATTATACTGAATAGTCAAGCTCTCAATATTTGCCGGAATCGCTTTTCCGGAAGCATTTGACAATGTCCCAGAATAATAATCTTCTTCTCGATTAATATCTGTCAGTCCATATGATGCCCCTTCTCCAAAAGTTTCTTTAAAGTTGATGCTAACACTATCTATAGTCGTATCAACATCAACTTCATTACCAGCAAGATATAGCATCTTAAAAATCTGTTCATCATAGGCACGGAATTCTACGGTTGCATTTCCTTCATAATGTCCATTTTCTTCAGCTGCGGTTCCAACCGGTTCACGCAGCGTCAAATTAATAGTAAGTGTACTACCCTGTCCTGAAGTCCATGTGGTTGAAAATTCATTCAAATCCATATTAAGATTCCATGGTGGAACATCCAAACTAGCTCCACTGGCATCCATGCTTACACCGGCTCTGCCAGCAATTTCATAATCAGAACCATTTACATTGATTGTAATATGGTTATCTGTAATACCAGCATCATTAACAGTCAAGGTTTCTACAGCAGCTTCCCTACCTTCAATGAAGACATTCACAACTATAGAATTTGGCTCTAAAACGCCAGCGCCAACTTCTTTATATTCCATCGTCACATATTGTCCTGCTGTTGTCTTTTGCGCCGCTTCTGCTGCTTGCGGCAGAGCTGGCATGAGACTGAACAGCATGGCGAAGGTGAGCAGGATGGCTGTGAGCTTCCGCTTTAATGTGTTCATAACTTTTTCCTCCTTTATATTTGTTCTCCTTAGTTTATGGTGCATTGCACTCTCTCCGGGTCAGTTTGTTGGTCCCATCCTCCTTTCTTCCTTATTAATATCTCGATTGCGACGGGTTACTATTGACACAGTCTTGCTGATTGCAGGGCTGGTGGTCACGATTGTTTTTCTGCGGCGCGGCGCATGGTCTGGTAGCGGTCGAAGCGCTTGCCGACGGCGTAGCCGGTGCAGATTGGGCAGCCGCTGAGCTGGTTGC
>OKRV01001701.1_pt1 | contig 12679 bp, 10 predicted proteins | sample 1601201 | NCBI WGS metagenome assembly OKRV01 (sample SAMEA3541540, study PRJEB24748) | human gut metagenome | biome: human gut; feature: human-associated habitat; material: faeces | place: China | collected 2012 | reverse complement strand
TATCCGGTCAAATCAACAGCACTATAAAAAATAAACCCGCCATAACTCCGAGACACCTGCCGACTTTTACCTTCGACGCCAGTTCCGCTCTAAGTTTCTCGATCTCCAGATCCATTTTATTCAAATACATTTCCATTGCACGATCTGATATATCTTTTTCAAAACTTCCGAGAAATGTTCCGGGTTCTTTTATAAGTATCTTATGCTCCTGTTTTAATCCCGGTATTTCCAAATACTTGTCCGTACATCTGTTCCATACCCTCGCAAACCCTGATAAGTCTCGACACTCCATTTCTTCCGCCGTTTTTTTCAGCCACCTTCGGTACGGTTCTTTCACACGGGCAGAGACGCCGAAAAAAATTTCAGGAAGAGGTGCGCAAGTACAATCAGAATATGTCGGGAGACATTCTGGTCTATCTGCGGGAGGGAACCTATGAAATCACGGAGCCTATGCAATTCGGGGTCGAGGCTTGCAGGTCGAGGTTTCGCCAGAGGGTAGCCAGCAGCGACGCTTCGCCGCCGAAGCTGCGCGTGCGGCCGGCGTTAGTCATCAGACGGCCCGTGACCTGTCCTTCGGGGAAGACCGTGAGCTGCTGGTCGCGGCAGTCGATGTAGAAGAGCGCCAGATCGGCCTGCACCTTGTGCGAAGGGGTCGAGAGGTGGGCACCCACCTCGTAGTTCCAGCTTTTCTCGGGTTTGTAGGTCACCACGTCGGCCACGTCGTAGAGCGAGCCGAATCCCATCTGTTTCATCACTTGCTGCTGCAGGACATCCGAGAACATCTGGGTATTGAATCCGCCGGCCTTGTAGCCTTTGCTGACGGTGGCGTAGAGCGTGTTACGCCGTGAGCTGCCCATCCGGTAGAGCACCGATATTTTGGGAAGTATCTCCGTGAAGGATTGTTTGAGCGTACCCGGCTGATCGACCAGAATAGCATGGGGATAGCTCGTGCCGTCGGGTGTTTGGGTCGTGTAGGTGGCTTCGGCATAGCTTCGGTAGTGGAGCTTCGAAGCCTCGAAATCAACGCGCAGGCCTGCCGTGAAGCGCCATCGGCCGGCGTCGTAGGTGGATTCGTGGTAGAGGGCCGCTCCGTAGTCGGGCGTGCGGAAGCGGCTGTCGAGCAGGAACGTATCTTCGCCCCATTCGGCGTGAATCCCCTGCGGCTCGAAACGATCGAGGATCAGGTTGCGGATGCCGTCCTCCTTGAAGAGCACCGGTGCGTGCATGCTGGTATGGCGGTAGAAGCCGAAAGCACCGAGGAGCCAGCGGTAGGCTTTGTCGTCGGGGGAGCGGAACACGAGGTCTTCGGTCACGGCGTGCTCCCGGCGGGCCTGTGTCAGTGTAAAATAGGAGAGCGGCAGGAAATCCTGGTCGAGGTTCATCCGGTCGTCGAGGTACTGATAGCTGGTGATGCTCGCTACGGAGAATTTCTCTCCTTCGTAGCGGATCGTCAGTCCGTCGTTGAAGTTCGTGCGGCGGTAATCGCTCGGGTCGTTGTAAGCGATCTGGCCGGTTTCGACATAGGCGTAAGGGTAGCCGCCCTGTTCCAGCTTGACGAACGAGAAGGTGTTGTCGATACGAAGTCCGTGCAGGTTGCGGTACTGTACCTTGAACCGGCCGCCGCCGCTTCTCTCCCAGTCGCATTTTTCACCGGTATAGAGGTTCTTGAAGAAGCCGTCGGTCTTGGAATAGTAGGCTCCGACCGAGAAGCCGACCCGTTCGCTTGTTTTGTAGTAGGTCGAAATCCGGTATTTCTGCGTGTTGCCGCTGCCGTATTCCATGCCCAGCCGCACTCCTTCGAAGGTGAAGGGCGACAGGGTATAGACGTTTATTACGCCGCCCATCGTGTTGCGTCCGAACAGCGTGCTCTGGGGGCCGCGCAGCACTTCGATCCGCTCGATGTCCGTCAAATCGAAGTCGTAGGCGTCCTTGTTCAGGTAGGGGATGTTGTCGATGTTGAGTCCCATCACCGGTTGGTCGATGCGGGCGCCCAGTCCCCGGATGTAGATCGAAGAGGTCATGCGCGAGCCGTAGTCCGGGATGTGGAAGTTGGGAACCACCTGCGAAACCTCTTTCAGGGCTGCGACGTGCCGCCGTTCCAGGTCCGTGCGTCCGATTACGGAAGCCGTTACGGGTTGGTTGCGCAGGTTGAGGCCCTGTTTGATGGCCGTGACCTGGATGTCCTCCACCTGGATAACGGAGTCCGCCAGTGCCGGAGTGGAGTCTTCCGGCAGCGCGGGGGCGGCACATACGCTCATGGCGTGCAGGAGTATGCACGCCGACAGAAAGATGATATGGATCGCCTGGCGGATCATCGGATCGTTTCGAACGGCAAAAACGGCGCAGACCGTAGAGTCCGTCGGTTTTCTCCGATTTCGCCGGAGCGCCGCGTTCGCTTTTACCGCGATTGTTCGGGGACAAAGGAACGATATTCCGATCGTTTTTGCAACCCTCATTTATGAGGAGTGCGGATGTCGCTTTCGTCCACGTAGCCCATGCTGACGGCGCAGATGACGAGTGCGGCGACGGACTGTACGCCGAGCTTCTGCATGATGTTGCGGCGGTGGGAGATGACGGTCGTGAGCCCGATTTGCAGCCGGTCGGCGATCTGTTTGTTCAGCAAACCCTGAGCGATGAGCGTCAGCACTTCCGTTTCGCGTACGGAGAGCAGGTTGGCGGCCGGAGCGCCGTTCTGTCGGGGAAGGGCATGGTCGGGTCGGGGCGCTTCGCTGCGCAGGCACAGCAGATCGTGTACCAGTCGTTCTTCGCCGCCGAAGATATCGATCTGGCGCATTCGGGCGAACTGGGCCGAATACCCTTTGCCCAGCAGGATCGTCTTGTGACTGTTTTCCAGGAAGAAGGTGCGGTGGCGCATGAAAACCTGCATGGCGGCGAAATAGTGGAAATAGCGTTCCGGTCCGGAAGCGATGAATTCGGTGAAGCTGTCGAACACGGCGATCTCTCCCGGAGGACCTACCTTTTCGAGAATCGTCCGCAGGCCCAACCCGATCAGGATGTTGGGCGTAATGACGGCGATGGCCGGTTTTGTCGGGGGACAGCTCATTCGTGGTGGTAGGGTTCGTTGTTCAGGATGGTGAAAGCCCGATATATCTGTTCGGCGAAGATGGCTCGCACGATCTGGTGCGAGAAGGTCATCTTCGAGAGCGACAGTTTGGTATCGGCCCGTGCATATACCTCGTCGGAGAATCCGTAGGGGCCGCCGATGACCATGACCAGCCGCCGGATGCCGCTCGCCATGCGTTTTTGCAGCCAGTAGGCGAAGTCGATCGAACGGTATTCGTCGCCCCGTTCGTCGAGCAGCACCACGTAATCCCCGTCGCCGAACTGACGCAGGAGGCTGGCGCCCTCGGTCGTGCGCTGCTGTTTGGCCGAGAGGTTCTTGGTGTTTTTTACGTCGGGCAGGACTGTGACGGCGAAACGGCAATAGAAATTGATTCGCCGGGCATACATGGCCAGCAGCGATTCGATCTCCTTGGAGTCCGTTTTTCCGATTACGATCAGTTCGATGTTCACGTTGGTTGGTTTATGGTCGTCCTGCCGGCGGCTTTTGGCGGCGGAACGGCGAGAGGTTGTTTCTGCGTCCGGCGATTCGCCAACAGGCATGACGGTTTCCGGCCGAATGTGCGGCCGGGGTACGTTACGGTTTTCAGGGGACTATTTCCAGGTCCGTATTCCACTCTCCGTCGGCATCGATGCAGATTACGGGACGCGAAGGTTCCACGGACTTGAGCCACTGATAGGCTTTGTACATATTATATCCGTTGCCCGACTCTCCGCCCAGAGCGAATCCGATGATGCAGGTGTGGTTGCGGGAGCGGTAGTACATGTTCCGCACGCGTTCGAGGTATTCGTCCGCAAGACGCGGATCGTTGCTCGGTGTGCCGCCTGTGGTGCGGTCGTCGCGCTTTTCCGGAGCGTTGATATTGGCCTGATCGATCACGAAGAGGCCCAGTTCGTCGCACAGATTGTAGAACCAGTAGGGTTGAGGCGCATTGGGCCAGATGGTATTGATCCCTTTTTTCTTGAGCGCCAGCAGTTCTTTGCGCGTGGCAGCGGCGTCCGCTGCCGCGTTGTATCTTTCGGAAACGATAGTGACAGGTTTGTCGAAACGGGTAATCTTCCCGTCTTTCATCTCCGTCTTTCCGAATCCTACTTTGAGGGGGATGTACTCCTTGAAGACTCCCTTGCGTTTGGTGTAGAGCATGACCCGGTATAGCGGGGCGGCGCCTTTGGCTCCCCAGCTATTTTCGTAGGTGTGATAAATGTAGGGCGAGAAGCGTACCGTGTCGAGCGAGCGTCCGGGAACGGTTATGTCGTTTACGCTGAAATCGAGCAGCTTGCCGTTGGGGGCGTAAATGTCGAACCCGACGGTGATCGGTTCCTCGTAGTTGTAGCCGTTCTGCACGATCACCTCCAGGTCGAGCACGCCGAATTTGCGGGTCGAATCGGGGATCAGCGCTACGTTGAAATCGCGTATGCTGCGTTTCTCCTGGGCGAAAAGATAACTGTTGGTAAACGGTTTTACCGGGGTCGGAGTGAAACCTTTTTGCAATTCGGGCGTATTACTTTCGTGCAGTTCCAGTAAAATGAGGTTATCGCCCTGTTTGACGTAGGGGGTAAGGTCGAAGTCGGCCGGAGCGAAAGGGTCTTCGACCACGGCTACGGTGCGGTCATTGACGCGGAGCGTGTAGGCCGTGCCCGTGTTTTCGAGATGGAGGTAGATGAACGAGTCGAACCAACCGTTCGGAAGATTGACCACATTCCCGATTCCGAGCACCTCTTCCCCGTCGTTCAGAAGTCCGGGGGCGAAAACCAGGTATTTGTCGGTGTTTTTCCGGTTGAGCGCATCGGCGTCTTCGCGGGTGTCGAACGGGACGAATTCGGAACGGTGGATGCGTCCCCCGTCTTGTCCGTAAACGGCCCCGGTGTAACACAGGACGGCGATTGCGAGGAAAATTCGTTTCATGGCGGAATTGTACTATAATGCGATTGACAAAGGTACTTTTTTTTTGACAAATCACAAATATATCCTATCTTTGTCTATCTTTAAGAATGAGTAAAAACAAGAAGAAATTACCGAACGTATGAAAAGCTTGAGAATCGCAGAATTGCTGCAGTCGCCGGCGACGGACGCCGAGGTCGTTGTGAAAGGTTGGGTCAGAACCAAACGTGGAAATAAGAACGTGGCTTTCATCGCCCTGAACGACGGATCGTGTGTGGCGAATATGCAGGTTGTGGTCGATCTGGCGAAATTCGACGAGGAGCTGCTCCGTAAGGTGACTACCGGAGCCTGTCTGCGTGTGGACGGACGCCTGGTCGCTTCGTGCGGTGCGGGACAGGGCGTCGAGGTGCAGGCCGAGAAGATCGAGATATACGGTACGGCGGATCCCGAAACCTATCCTTTGCAGAAGAAGGGACATTCGCTCGAATTCCTGCGCGACATCGCTTATCTGCGTCCCCGTACCAACACGTTCGGTGCGATTTTTCGCATCCGTCACGCGATGGCCTATGCGATACATAAATATTTTAACGACAAAGGTTTCTATTACCTGCATACGCCGCTGATCACCGCTTCGGACTGCGAAGGCGCCGGGGCGATGTTCCAGGTGACGACGCTCGATCTGAACAACCTGCCCAAAACCGAAGAGGGGGCCGTGGACTATTCGCAGGACTTTTTCGGCCGTCCGTGCAGCCTGACCGTGTCCGGCCAGCTCGAAGGCGAGTTGGGAGCTTTGTCGCTGGGGCAGATCTATACTTTCGGCCCGACGTTCCGTGCCGAAAACTCCAATACGCCGCGCCACCTCTCCGAGTTCTGGATGATCGAGCCGGAAATGGCCTTTTACGAGCTGGAGGACAACATGGAGCTGGCCGAGGATTTCCTGAAATACCTGATCCGCTACGCGTTGGAGAACTGCCGCGAGGATCTGGAGTTCATGAACAAGATGTGGGACAACGGTTTGATCGAGCGGCTCAACTTCGTGTTGAACCACGAATTCAAGCGGCTGGATTATACCGAGGGCGTGGAGATTCTCAAGGCTTCGGGCCGCAAGTTCGAATTCCCCTGCGACTGGGGGTGCGACTTGCAGTCGGAACACGAACGCTATCTGGTCGAGGAGCACTTCAAGCGTCCGGTGATCCTTATCAACTATCCGAAGCAGATCAAGGCTTTCTACATGAAGCAGAACGAGGATGGAAAGACCGTCCGTGCGATGGACGTGCTGTTCCCGAAGATCGGCGAGATTATCGGCGGTTCGGAGCGCGAGGCCGACTACGAAAAACTTTCGGCCCGTGTACACGAACTGGGTATGAACGAGAAAGAACTCTGGTGGTATCTCGACACCCGTCGTTGGGGATCGGCTCCTCATTCCGGTTTCGGACTCGGGTTCGAGCGCCTGCTGCTCTTCGTGACGGGTATGGGTAACATCCGCGATGTGATTCCCTTCCCCCGTACGCCCAAGAATGCGGAATTTTAATTAAATCCGGACCATTTATCTATTAACCCGTTTTCAGCCGTTCCTGATAATACTTTTATCACGAACTGCAATATTTTATTTTGCCAAAAGAAGAAGCCGATTACTAATTTCGAAGTTAATAATTGGGAGGAGACAAGTATGAGCATGATCAATCAAAAGCAGGTATTGTCCCTGCAACAGAAATTATCACCCCAGCAGATTCAGATGATCAAATTGTTGGAGTTGCCGACCATGCAGCTCGAGCAGCGGATCAAGCAGGAGATCGAGGAGAACATCGTGTTGGAGGAAGACGATCATACTCCGGAGGACGAGCAGCCGCAGCAGATTTCGGTGGAGGAATACCTCCGGGAAGACGAAACTCCTTCCTATAAGAGCCGTATCAACAACTATTCGAAAGACGATAAACCGCGCCAGGCCCCCCTTGCGGGCGGACGTTCGTTGCAGGAGTACCTGGTCGAACAGTTGGGATACCGCAATCTCTCGGAGCAGGATATGCGTCTGGCCGTTTATCTGGTCGGCAGTATCGAGGAGGACGGCTATCTGCGCCGGAGTTTGGAGGCTATCGCCGACGACATCGCCTTCACGCAGGGCGTAGATGTTTCGGTCGAGCACTTGGAACGATTGCTGTCGATTATCCACGAACTCGAACCGACCGGTGTAGGTGCCCGTAACCTGCAGGAGTGTTTGTTGTTGCAATTGGATCAGGAGAATCTTAATACCCGCTCCCGCCGGCTGGCCCGCAAGATCGTGGAGTGCTATTTCGACGAGTTTGTCAAAAAGCATTACGAAAAACTGATGGCCCGGCTTCAGGTTTCCGAGGACGAATTCCGCGAGGCGATCGAAGAGATTACCCGCCTTTCGCCCAAACCGGGCAACCTTTACTCCGAAGGCGGGGCCGATACGACGCCTTACGTGACGCCGGATTTCATCCTCGATTACCACGAAGGGCATTTCGACCTGACGCTCAATTCGGGTAATCTTCCCGAAGCGAGAATCAATCATCGTTATATCGAAATGATGCGGGGCATGGTGGATTCCGACGGTCGGGTCAAGGAGAAGGACCGCGAGGCGATTCAGTTCGTCAAGAGCAAGATCGATTCGGCCAAGTGGTTCATTTCGGCGATCAAGCAGCGGCACGATACGCTGATGCGGACGATGCAGGAGATTCTCGATTACCAGCAGGAATATTTCAAGGACGGTAACAAAAGTAAGTTGCGGCCGATGATCCTCAAGGATATCGCCGATCGCACGGGGTTGGACGTATCGACCATTTCGCGCGTGGTGAACAGCAAATATGTACAGACCCAGTTCGGCATCATTTTGCTCAAGTCGCTCTTCTCGGAGGCGATGCAGACCGACAGCGGCGAGGAAGTGTCGAGCTATGAAATCAAGAATATCCTCCAGCAGTGCATCGACGAGGAGGATAAACGCAAGCCTCTGACCGATGAAACATTGATGGATATCCTCAATTCGAAGGGGTACCGCATCGCACGTCGTACGGTGGCCAAGTATCGGGAGATGTTGAGTATTCCGGTGGCACGGCTCCGTAAACAGATTTAATCGCGTAGAAGATGTATTTGCGTTTGTCGAAGGCTGTTTCCGTTGTGCTGCATCCGTTCCTGGTGCCGCTCTATATGGTGTCGCTGCTATTGCTGGCCGGTACGGTCTATTCGCTTTATCCGCTCAAGGTCAAGATATACCTTATTTGGGTGACGCTGCTTTTTACGACGATCATTCCGGTTTTGGTGATCGCACTGCTCAAGTCGTATCGTAAGATCGGCGATGCGGATTTGAGCGACCGCAAGGAACGCTTCATCCCGCTGCTCGCTATGATCGCCTGCTATACGTTGTGCGCCGTCGCCATTGCGAGGATTCCTTCGGCGCAGATGTTGAGCCGTTTTATGTTTGCGGGAGCCTGTTGTGTCGCCGTGTGTCTTTTTGTCAGCTTTTATTGGAAGATCAGCCTGCATATGACGGCGTTGGGTGCTGCCGTGGCTTTTATCGTTCTGATCAATATCGCCAGCGGCGGGGGACTCTTCGCTGCGTTTATCGCAGCCCTGCTCGCTGCCGGTGCGCTCGGCTCCGCCCGGCTGAAACTGGGGTATCATACGCTGTCGCAAGTGGCGGTGGGATTCGCAACTGGTTTTATCGTCGCCGCAGGCGTCGGTTTGTTCAACTGGTAATATCTATGAAAAATAAGGCAGTGTGTCTTTATGACACACTGCTGTTTTATTATCGGGATGCGGCAAAGTCATTTACGATAGTAAATTCCTGTCGCTCTTACCCGCAAATGCCTTGTCTTGCATCCATTCTGACATTCCTTATTCAGGGGTTGTGCCTGAAATTTTCATTTCGACACAGCCCCGTTTTAATATTACGGGTTGCTATTTTTTCAACTGTCCGCCCAGCATGATGCCGGGATAATTTTGCATGACGGAGGCGATTTGCTGCATTTTCTCGTTCGCAGCGTATTCCGGAGAGGAGTGCCGCACGGCTTCGAGCGCATCGCCTGCATCGAACTGGAGCGTCAGCACCTCGCCGCGCAGGGAGAGATAGCCTTGAAAGGTGGCTTGTTTCCCGTCTTGGATCAGCGTGATGGCGGCTGTTCCGGTGGCGGGATCGTAGCTATACGTCCCGTCGATCTCATGTCCGCCCATAGAGGCGTGGAGCCGGTTGCGTTTTTTGAAGGAAACGGTCCCCTGTCCCGGCACGAGGCCTGCCTTGACGTAATGGGTCGCCAACTGGTCTTGCAATCCGGCTACGGCGATCGAGGCGAACATATCGTCGCCCTTGTATTCGATGCTGGGAGCCTGGTAGGTCCAGACTCCGAGGAGCGCTTCTTCCGACGGATAGGTCGGCGGTGTGGCCTCTTCCTGTTTCGCGGAGTGACTACCTCCTAAAAGTTGCTGGAGTTTTTCATTCATCGATTGTCCCGAAACAGCGATTGTCGCGCATACGACGAACAGGGCGGACAGACATAATGTACGTTTCATATCCGAATGGTTTTTATTTTTCCTGAATCAGAAGATCGATTTCCCGCAACCACAGGGTTGCCGTAGCGTCCGAAGGCATGCGCCAGTCGCCGCGCGGCGAGAGGGAGATGATGCCAACTTTCGGACCGTCGGGCATGGCCGAGCGTTTGAACTGCTGCGAGAAGAATCGCTGGAAGAATACCCGCATCCAGCGCAGGATCGTCGCCCGGTCGTAGCGTCCGTCGAACGCTGTTTCCGCAGCGAAGAGGATTTTTGCCGGGGAGTAACCGTTCTGGATGAAGTGGTAGAGGAAAAAGTCGTGCAACTCGTAAGGCCCTACCAACTTCTCGGTGTGCTGGGCGATTCCTCCCTCTTCGCCGGACGGCAGCAGCTCGGGGCTGATCGGCGTGGCGACCACGTCGAGCAGGATCTCGCGGATCGCATCGTCCTGACATACCTGGGCCATCCATCGTAGAAGCACCTGGATCAGGGTTTTGGGCAGCGAGGCGTTCAGACCGTACATCGACATCTGGTCACCATTGTAGGTCGCCCAGCCCAGTGCCAGTTCGCTCAGGTCGCCCGTGCCGAGGACCATGCCGTGCTCCATGTTGGCGATGTCCATCAGGATTTGTGTCCGCTCCCGGGCCTGGGCGTTTTCGTAGGCGGAAGATTGTTCTTCGGGGTTGAGTCCGATATCGGCGAAGTGTTGTTCGCAGGCTTTGCGGATGGAAATTTCGCGGGAAGTGATGCCCAGGCAGCGCATCAGGGCGATCGAGTTGCGGTAGGTGCGGTTGCTGGTGCCGAATCCGGGCATTGTGACGCCGATGATGCCTTTGCGGTCGAGCCCGAGGCGATCGAAAGTCCGCACGGCGATCAGTAGGGCCAGTGTGGAGTCCAAGCCGCCGGAAACCCCGATGACGACCTTTTTGCAATCGGTATGCTGCAGGCGCTGGGCCAGCCCCATCGTCTGAATGTTGATGATTTCACGACCCGATTCGTCCATCTCTTCGGGCGTTTGCGGCACGAAAGGATGGGAATTGAACTCCCGGTCGAGGGTGACGTTCGCGGGGTTTTCCGGCAGGGGAATTTCGACGATGATGCGCTCGGCGGGACGGTGCGGCGCGAAAGTCGTGGTACGGCGGCGCGAGTTGAGGAGCTTTTCGGTGTCTATGTCCGCGACGATCAACTGTTCCTCGGTCGAAAACCGTTCGGTGCGCCGCAGCATCCGGCCGCTCTCGACGATCAGGCCGTTGCCGCCGAATACCAGGTCGGTCGAAGATTCTCCGTAGCCGGCTGAACAGTAGATGTAGGCCGACTGGGTCCGGGCCGATTGCGATTTGACCAGCGTGAGCAGGTAGTTGTGCTTGCCCAGCACTTCGGGCGATGCCGAGAGGTTGAAAAGTATCTGGGCGCCGTCCACTGCCTGATGCAGCGACGGGGCGGCCGGAACCCACATATCCTCGCAGATTTCCACGCCGAACTTCACGCCTCCGATGTTGAAAAGCATGTTGCGGCCGAAGTCGGTATCCTGGCCGCACATCCGGATCGTGGCCAGGCCGATCTCTTCGCCCGACATGAAGCAGCGGGCCTCGTAAAATTCCGAGTAATTGGGAATATATGTCTTGGGGACCACGCCGTGAATACGTCCCTGAGCGAAAACTACCGCGCAGTTGTAGAGGGCATTGCCGTAAGTGACGGGCATACCGACGATGGCGACGATGGGCAGTTCGCGGGTCTGGGCGAGGATATAGCCCAAGGCCTGTTCCGCCGCATGGAGCAAGGCGGGTTGCTGGATCAGATCGCCGCAGGTATAGGAGGTGATGCAGAGTTCCGGGAAGAGGATGATGCTCGCTCCCCGGTCGGCGCCCTTGCGGATCAATTCGGTGATATGTTGGGCGTTATAGTCGCAATCGGCGATCCGTACATGGGGAACTGCCGCCGCTACTTTCAGAAAACCAAATCTGTTCATACGATTTTTGCCGGTTTATTTTTTTCGTTTTCTGTCCCGAAGCGTATCGAACATCTTCGTACGGTCCGGGTATCGGAAAAACTCTCGGTTTGTTTTTTTGCGTTTTTTTCGCTCGGCATGGTCCGAACGGATTCGGCTTCGTGTCCGCCTGTCGAAAACGCTTGTTGTGCAATATTTTTATTTTGTCCAGAGCTGGGCCAGGTTCAGGATTACCTGCATGGCTTTGTGCATGGTCGTCAGCGAGCAATATTCGTAACGGCCGTGGAAATTCATGCCGCCGGTGAAGATGTTGGGGCAGGGGAGTCCCATGAAGGAGAGCCGTGCGCCGTCCGTGCCGCCTCGGATGGGCTTCACGAGCGGTTCGACCCCCGCCATTTTCATCGCCTCGATCGCCTTGTCGATCACCTGCGGGTGCGGTTCGACCATCTTGCGCATGTTGTAGTACGAATCCTTGAGCGTGAGGGTCAGCACCCCTTCGCCGTATTTGCGGACGAGCAGATCGACGCACTCCTGCATGTAGTTCTTGCGGGCTTCGAAACGGGCGCTGTCGTGGTCGCGGACGATGTAGCTGATCTGCGCCTGATCGACCGTACCGTTGAGGGCGATACAGTGGTAGAAGCCGTCGTAGCCTTCGGTGTGTTCGGGTCGCTCCCAGGCCGGCAGTAGGGCGTTCAGCTCGCATGCTACCTGAATGGCGTTGATCATCTTGTCTTTGGCGTAGCCCGGGTGGACGTTGCGGCCCTGGATCTCGATCTTGGCGCTCGCGGCGTTGAAGTTCTCGTATTCGAGTTCCCCCTCGAAGCCGCCGTCCATCGTGTAGGCGAAGTCGGCGCCGAAGGCCTTGACGTCGAAGAAGTCCACGCCCCGGCCGATCTCTTCGTCGGGGGTGAAGCCGATGCGGATCTTACCGTGCCGGAGCTCCGGATGTGCGAGCAGATATTCCGCAGCGGTCATGATCTCCGCCACGCCCGCCTTGTCGTCGGCGCCCAGCAGCGTCGTGCCGTCCGTGTGGATCAGCGTATGTCCCTTGAAGAAGCTCAGCTCCGGAAAGTCCGCGACTTTCATCGTCACGCCGGCGTTCAGCCGGATGTCCTTGCCGTCGTAATTCTCTATGACGTGCGGTTTCACGTCGGCGCCGCTCATATCGGGTGCGGTGTCCACGTGGGCGATGAATCCGATGACGGGGGCTTTTTCGCAGCCGGGCGTCGCGGGGATCGTACCCATGGCGTAGCCGTACTTGTCCA
>OKRV01001687.1_pt1 | contig 12761 bp, 9 predicted proteins | sample 1601201 | NCBI WGS metagenome assembly OKRV01 (sample SAMEA3541540, study PRJEB24748) | human gut metagenome | biome: human gut; feature: human-associated habitat; material: faeces | place: China | collected 2012 | reverse complement strand
TGTAAGAAATAGATGTTTTCCATTCATATTCTTTTACCTCGTCAAACTCCGATTTGTTGAACTAAGCCGAGTATACCACACTCTTCCCACAAATACTACCACACAAAAAACTCCCATGCTCACATCGGAAGATGCTGTGCATGGGAGTTTTTGCTGCGCCTGTTACGGCGTATTGTTACTTATTGAAGGTCTCCTCGTTCAGCAGGCCCTCGCTCTTGGCAACGCAGATGCTGGCAACTGCATCACCCACCACGTTCAGGGAGGTGACCAGCATCTCGATGGGGCGGTTGATGGCCAGGATCAGGGAGTAGGCCAGCAGAGCGCCGTCGTTGACGAAGCCCATGCCGGACAGGATGGTGAACAGGATGACAGCACCGGCACCGGGAGCGGCGGGGGTGCCCACAGATGCCAGCAGGGCCAGCAGGGCGACCACGACCAGCTGGCCGGGGGTGACGGTGTAACCGGCACAGCCTGCAATGAACACGGTGGCAATGACCTGCATGATGGCGGTGCCGTCCATGTTGATGGTCATGCCCAGCGGCAGGACGAAGGAAGCAATGCTCTCATCCACGCCGAACTCTTCCTCGCACACCTTGATGTTCAGGGGCAGGGTGGCGGCGCTGGAGGAGGTGGAGAAGCCAAACACTGCCACGTTGGCGATCTTGCGGATGAAGGTAAAGGGGTTCAGCTTGGCACCCAGTGCAATGACCAGCGGGTAGGCAATGACCAGGAAGACCAGCAGCAGGACCACCGTGACCACCACATAGACCAGCGCGGGCTTAAGGTAATCGATGCCGTAGATGGCGAAGGTGCGGGTCAGCAGCACAAAGACTGCAAAGGGGGCAAAGTTGCTGACGATGAAGTTCAGGAACACGACCACCACATCGTTGACCTCGCCCAGCAGGCGGCGCAGGGTCGCGGTGCGGCTCTCGCCCAGGGTGTTCATGCTCAGGCCGATGGCCACTGCCAGGAACACGCTGGAAAGCACAGCGCCATTGCTGCCAAAGGCAGTGACGATGTTGGAGGGGATGATGTTCAGCACCACGTTCAGGGGGTTGGAACCGGTGGAACCGCTGGCTTCTGCCAGACCCTCGATGCGGGTGTTGAACAGGCCCATGGAGTAGGCGCCGTAGCCCACACAGCCTGCCAGCAGCAGCGCCAGGAAGGAGCACAGCAGGAACCAGAACAGGGTCTTTGCGGAAATGCGGCCCATGGTGCGGGTGTCTGCAATGCTGCCGATGGCCAGCGAAATGGAGGTAAAGACCATGGGGATGATCACCAGCTGAAGCGCCTTGATGAAGAGCTGGCCGATGATATAGAAGATGCCAAAGGCTCGCTCAGCGCCCTCGGCGGTGATATCCTGGAACAGCAGGTTGTTGATGGTGGTCCAGGTCTCTGCCTGACCGCTGGCGTTCAGATGCTCCCGCAGGAACATAAAGGCCAGACCGGCCACCAGGCCGCAGACCAGAGAAATCGCCATGCGTTTTGCAAGGGATAATTCGTGTTTCTTTTTTGTTTCCATATACTTTTCCTCTCACAGTACCGGTTTTTGGCTCACACTTTGTCTACTCTAGCACAGCTTCCCCTGCAATGCAAGAGAAAACCGCGCAAAATACAGCTTTTTTGCAAATAAGTACGACTTTTCTCCGCAAAAATCCCCCGAAAGCACTCTGCCTCCGGGGGATCTGCTCACTTATTTCTTGAACTTGAACACCGGCGTGCCAGCGGCAGCATCGCCGTTTGCAGCAACACTGATCTCCGGCAGGTCATCACTGTTGGTCACGATGAGGGCCGTTGCCGTGGGGTGGCCTGCGGCGCGGATGGCTTCCAGATCCACCTTCAGCAGCGGGGTGCCGGCCTTGACCTTGGCCCCTTCTTTGGTCAGGGAGGTAAAGCCCTGTCCCTTCATCTCCACCGTGTCCATGCCGACATGGATCAGCAGCTCAATGCCGTCATCGCTCATCATACCAACGGCGTGCAGGCTTTCGGGCACCTGCGTAACGGTGCCGTCAAAGGGAGCATAAACGGTGTCGCCGGTGGGCTCCACGCCGCAGCCGGGGCCCAGGATCGCGGAGGCAAAGGTCTCGTCAGGCAGCTGCTCCAGCGGGATCACCTTGCCGTCAATGGGAAGCATGACCGTCATCTTCTGGCCGGAAAATTTCGTCTCGGATGCGGCCTTGCCGCCAAAAAGCTTGTCAAAAAAGCCCATAATACAAACCATCCTTCCACGGTGCACAAAGTGCAGCCTTTATCCAGTTAAGAATAGCATATCCGCGCGGGAAATACAATCTGCATCCTGCACAAAGAGACGCTCCTCCATTTGGCAGGTGTGCCCTTACATCAGCTCCAGCAGCTGCTCCACCTCTTCCATCCGGGTGGCCCAGCTGGTGGCAATGCGGACAACGGTGTGGGTATCATCGTACTTCTCCCAGAAGCCGAACTTGGCCTTGCCTTCCAGCGCGGCCAGCTGCTCGTTGGACAACACGATGAACACCTGATTCGTGGGCGAATCCATGAAGAACGAATAGCCCTTTTCGGCCAGCCCCTTCTTGAGCACGGCGGCGGTCTCAATGGCATTTTTGCTGATGGTCTGGTACAGGTCATCGGTGAACAGCACATCGAACTGGATGCCCAGCAGACGGCCCTTTGCCAGCAGAGCGCCCTGCTGCTTGACCATGGTCATAAAGTGAGCCGGTGCGCCGTGGGGGAACACAACTGCCTCGCCGCAGAGCGCACCCACCTTGGTGCCGCCGATGTAGAACACATCGGTCAGGCGGGCCACATCGGCCAGCGTCACATCGGTGCCCTCAGCGGCCAGACCATAGCCCAGACGGGCACCGTCCATAAACAGCGGCATGTGGTACTTATGGCAGACAGCGGACAGCGCTTCCAGCTCTGCCTTGGTGTACAGGGTACCGTACTCCGACGGGTGGGAGATGTACACCATGCCCGGAAACACGAGGTGGTCCACATTGCCATCGGCATAGAAGGTCCTGCACCAGTCCTCAACGGTCCCGGCATCCAGCTTGCCGTTGGTGTGCGGCAGGCCGATGACCTTGTGGCCCGTGAACTCGATGGCACCGGCCTCGTGGGCAGCCACATGGCCGGTGGATGCGGCCAGCACACCCTCCCAGCGGCGCAGCATCGATGCAATGACGATGGCGTTGCTCTGGGTGCCGCCCGAAATGAACCAGACATCGGCATCCGGTGCGCCGCACGCCGCGCGGATCTTCTCCCGCGCACTGGCGCAATAGGGATCGGTGCCGTAGCCGGAGACCTTTTCAAAGTTGGTCTCCACCAGCTTCTGTAAGATCGCCGGATGCGCACCCTCGCAGTAATCGTTTTCAAAATACAGCATATACTTTCCCTCGCTCTGCATTCAAGATAAACCTATTATCTGCTTTTTGCGCAGGGTTGTCAATGTAGAACCCCCGCGTAGGCGGGGAAAAGCATTCCGGCATGATATCCAGCATTCCCGAGGTAGGATCACCCCCGCATGGGCGGGGAAAAGGTGGGGCCGGTGCGCTGATACTGGGGCAGATAGGGATCACCCCCGCATAGGCGGGGAAAAGACTCTCTGCCAGATGTTGACTGCATAATACGGAGGATCACCCCGCACAGGCGGGGAAAAGAACAAGGAGCTGGAGGGCGTATGGCTGCCCATGGGATCACCCCCGCGCAGGCGGGGAAAAGGCACCGGTTTTGTCCTTGATACGGGGAATGTTGGGATCACCCCCGCACAGGCGGGGAAAAGTATAATTTTACTCATTTTCTTCTCCTTCTACAAGGATCACCCCCGCGTGGGCGGGGAAAAGATTATAGCAAATTGGCTCAGTTTTCGCAAGCTAGGATCACCCCCGCGTGGGCGGGGAAAAGTGGAAAAACGGGAGGTGGCGTAAATGAGCACAGGGATCACCCCCGCGTGGGCGGGGAAAAGCCCGGCATCTCAGCCATGGTCTCCTCCCCTGTGGATGATGGTCATCAGGCCAAGGCCATAGGCCTTGCCCCGGCCAACGCCCTCGCACAGCAGGGCCTTGAAGGCCTCCGGGTCCGTCACCTGCAGAATGCCCTCGTAGGTCACAGCCAGCAGGGTAACAGACCGGGTGCCGTTTTTCTTGAAGTGATAGGTCTGCTTCCGGGTCACTGCGAACGCCCCCTCCGAGACGGCAAAGCCGTGCTTTGCGGCCTGCGCCCACAGCCATTCCTCCTGCTCCACCTCGAGATAGCAGGGTTTCAGGGTACCCCGGGCCGTATGGTCGGCAGAGTCTTTTTTGCTGCGGGTGGGGTTGGCAGTCAGGCGGAACTGCCAGCAGCTGCCCGCTGTCACCCGTTCCAGCAGCGGGTCATAGGGCCGGGTCTCCGGGGGCGCACCGGTGCCGAACTGCGCACACAGGGCGGTCAGATCCGGCCGTTCCTCACTGAGCAGGAGCAGGTACAGTTTTTCTCCCAGCTGATCCAGCCGCCACAGCCTGCGGCGGCGCGCACCGGGAAAAGCGTTTTCCACCGCACCATGGAATTTCTGGGGCGAGATCAGCGCCACCATGGTCTCACGGCGGGTCGGGTCAAGTTCTGCGCGGGATAGATACATGATTCCTCACCTCAATTCTGCCATTGCGTCATGTTCGGTCGCGCCGGGCATTTCCGGCGGGTTTGTGCTCCACTCCCGCACCGGGCGGAAGCCGTACTGCCGGTGGATGGGACTGAACGACACCGCCAGATCACGCCGGGGCACGGCAGCAGCATCCGCCGGGTCCGCATCTGCCACGATGTGCAAGGGGGCCCCATTCCTCCGTTTCACCAGCAGCGGTTCTGCCCGCAGGGTATCCAGCAGTTTCCCGGCCCGGATGCCAAGGCAGAGCGGAAGGGTGGGCGGGCAGGATCGCCGCCCCAGATACAGCGGGTAGACCGGATGTTTCAGGGCCGTTTCCAGCTCCTGTAACAGGGCGGTGTCCTCGCTTTCCAGCCCCACCAGAAAGACCGCATCCTGCAGGTAATGGCGGTAGGTCACATAGGGAGCCTTGCCTTTCTTCCGATCCTCTTCCCGGTTGGCTGTGTGGAAATCCACCAGCAGGCTGCCCTCCCGGTCAGCACGGACGGCAAAGTGCAGGCCGTTCAGCCGAGCAAGGCCTGCGGCATCGTCCCGGCGCAGGCCCAGAGCCGCTGCCAACAGGCCAATGACACCGCTTTTTGTGGGTTCCCGGTTCGTTTTGCGGGTCTCAAATTTGGAATCCGCACCCCACGATTGCAGGGGCGCGGCCAGCCGAAGTAACAGCGTTGCCATGGTCACACCTCATTTCCGGGCAGCTTCTCCTTTACGGCACGTTCCAGCGCGGTGAGCATCTGGTTCAGGGGCATGGCCGGGGCCAGCTCGTCCAGCCCGATGCCCACAGCAAAGCTCTGGGCCGGAGCATCCGCATAGCAGGCATACACCTGCTGCGCGTATTGCTTCAGCGCCGTCTTGGAGGGTTCCGCATAGCCCTCGGGGCTCTTGCGCACCGGCTTTTCAAAGGCACCGCAGAGGTTCACAGGCTGATCCTCCCGCAGGGTGACATAGACAGCATCCGGCAGGGTGCGGTTGGCAAAGCTGTTCTGCTTTCCGGTGGGCATGGAGCGGATGAAGGCTTCGCCGAACACCCGGACAGCCTGGGCTGCCTTTTCAGCCCCCAGCAGGTGCACCAGTTCCACCATGTTGACGGTGGCATAGCGATACAGGGTGGAAGAGTTGTACTCCACCGTGCCCAGATGGCCCGCACCTGCCGAATCCTCCGGGGCACAGTCATCCACGGCGGTGAAGTAATCAAACTCGTTCTGCACGGCATGGGTGGAGATGCTGTGGGCCACCTGAGCGGCGGCATCGTAATTCAGGGAAGGATCGCTGGCGACCATCCGGCCAAACAGAGCCATATCCACCGAAGGGTTCTCCTTCAGGGCCTTTTTATAGTCATCCTTCTCCTCGCAGTCTTCGGCGGCCAGCCGGGCCAGCGCCCGGGCCTGGGCCGTGCTCAAAAAGAGCAGGGCGGCGTTGTTGTCATCTTTCAGTTTGATTCCTGCATTTTCCAGTGCCTTTTTTGCATCCTTTTTCAGTCTGGTATCGTCCAGTTCAGGAGCCAGTGCGGCCAGTTCCCCGGCCACAAGGTCAGTTGCTTTCAGGGTACGTTTTCCGGTCTCGACCATGTCGGCCATTTCTTCGGCAAACATTTTGCGGATCGCGTGCTTCCACGCCTGAGAGGATACCCGGGCGCGGGTGGCACCGCCATAGACAGCCGTCTTGGGGCTGCCGGTATCGTCGCGGTTCACACAGCTGGGCGGCACCGTTTGCAGCACATGAAAATCAACATACAGACGCTTGGTATCCATTTCAATTCTCCTTTTCTTCGGTTTCAGGTGTGTCGGCGTTCATCTGGTAGAGGTCCCGGCCCCACTGCAGGCGGACATTGGCTGCCTGATCCGGGAGCTGGAACCGGTACAGCTCCACAGCCAGCCGGGGGTAATCCAGTTTCAGCTTCGGTTCATTTCCCCGGAACAGCTGCACCATCCCCCGGAGGTAGTGGGACACCTCGGGCATGGAATCCGCTGTGGCCAGTGCGTTGAACCGGCGCAGGACGCTGCTCTCGGTCCAGTCCTGCGCGGCAGCTGCGGAATTCTGGGCCAGCAGGCGCACCGCCCTGCCCAGCATGCAGCCCTTTTCATTCATGGAAACGTTCTCTTCTCCCTGCTGGTGCAGGGCGTAGAGAGTCAGGGCAAGGTAGACCGCCCACTCGGCTTCCGATGGTTCCCGGCACTCTCCTGCCGCCGTTTCCCTGCCCCAGAGCTCTTTGGGCAGTTCCTGCAGGAAGCTGCCCCACAGCGCCGGCAGGTCGCCGGGCTGATGCCCAACGCCCCGGCGCAGCTCTGCCAGCCGGGCACGCCGCTGGGGTTTGGGCAGGCTCCACAGCCCGCTCAGCTGTCCGGCCACATAATCATGGATCGCATCCGTTATCATGCTGTTCCTCCTTCTTTCTTCGGGTAGAGCTTCCGCAGATTGTACAGGAAGCTATTGTAGGCCTTGGGGGCCGTATACAGAACGGTTTTCTTTTCGTCCTTTTTACCGCCTGTTTTCACCTCGACCCTATGGCCCACAAAGGCGGCATTCCCGGCCCGCTCCACCATCTGGCGGCCCAGCTCTGCGGCCAGTTTGCGGGCTTTCTCCTGCCATTCATCGGCTTTTTCGTCCAGCTTGTCCGTTTCGGGGTCAATGCTCTGCAGCCAAAGCCGGAACGGCTGATCGATGGCAAAATAGAACTGAGTGCGGGCGGATTCCGCGGTCGTATCGTTCTTATCTCCCGCCGCAAGGGAGAGCTCCCACGCAAGGCGGCCGACAGATTGCGCGGCCCGCTCGCAGCGCCCGATCTCATCCCGGATGGGCACTGTCCAGCGCCGTCCCAGTTCTCCCAGCAACGCGGCCTGAAAGGTCAGGCTGTCGCTGAAAGAATCGTTCACGAAGAAATCCTTATCGCCATACTTCATGCCGCTGATGGCAAAGCGGATCAGCCGCTTGCGTTCCAGCGGGCAGTCCGGGTCATTTTGAAGCATTTCCACCCAGCGGACAACGCCGGGCTTGCGGACACTCTCCCCTTCCTCGCAGAACACGGACGGAAACTCCCGCCAGAACTGCTTTGCCGGGTCGTGACGGCTGGGCACAAAGGTGACCTGCCCGGTCTTTTTGCTCTTTTGGGCATCCGGGTCACGCCAGACGGTCATTTGTTCTGCAAATGCGTTCTCCCGGGGGAAGAAATCGCCGCCCAGCAGAGAAAATCCGGTCACGATTTCCCCCTCTCGGTCGAGCAGGAGCCGCCGAGATTGCAGGGTCAGCAGCTGGGCGGGGTTATCCGGCAGGGCGATCTCTGTGCGCTCTGCACTGCGGGGCTCGTCCAGCTCCCAGCAGGGATGATTCTCCCCCCACAGTTCTACGCCATCCTTGAGCAGAGTGAGGTTCAGCATCAAGGTCTCAAAGAGATTGTTGCCCTGCGCCTGAATGTACCCCAGCTTTCCCAGCCAGCCAGCGCCCACCGAGGGCAGACCCTTGCCCTTGGGCTTTGCAGAGGTGTCATCGTAGCCATTCACACTCAGCAGCCACCGCGCTGCCTGGGCATAAGTCAGGCCCTCTTTTCCTTCGCCCGCATAGGACGAGAACAGCCGCAGCTTGTTGCTGCTCTCAGAAAGCTCCCCGTTCAGCTTGGAAGCGGTGTATTCTGTGCCGATCTTCGCTTCCGGCACCTGCCAGAAGGGGCGTTCCGGGTGGAAAAGCCAGAAGCGGTCCCGCCACTGCTCCAGATAGGCCCGGATGGGCGCTTCCGGAAAATGCCCCAGCCGGTACAGCTCCTCCCAGCGGATCAGGGCATCGTCCGTTTCCTCAAAGGGGGCCGGCGTACCGTTTTCATCCACCCGGGAAAACACCGTGTGCAGAACCGCCAACAGCAGCCGCAGCATGGCGGCATCCTGCGTGGGCAGTTCTCCGGCCAGGTCGCGGTATTCGTGGGCGTGCAGCAGGGCATCCGACAGAGAAACTTCCTGCACGGTGTAATCCTGCCCGCGCACCCGCACCCAGCGTTCCTCCAGCAAATTATACTCAATTTGCTTCATTCTCTTCCTCCTTCCGGTAAGTCAGACCGTTTTCACGGTCGTATTGCAGCACCTGCCCAGCAAGCTGTGCGGTCAGGTGGTCATCCAGCAGTAAGATCAGTTCTCCCCGCAGCAGCGGCGACTGCTGCCACAGCCCGAACACTTCCCGGTTCCGGGCTTCCAGTGCATCGATGGTCTGTTCCACCGACCACCGCTTGCTGAAATATCCGGGCAGGCGCAGCTTCTGCCGTGCAATTTGAAGCGCCATCTCCGGCTGAGGCGGCTCGTCCGTGGGCACGCAGGCACCGGGCTGCCCCGTTTCATCGGGCAGGAAGCGGACATTTCCCGCCGCATCCCGCATCAGGACCAGCACGTCAACAGAAGGGTCTCCGTCACGCACCGCCGCGCGGGCACCGTTGTCACTGACAGCACCCACATCATCCATCCAATTATCCAGCGTATTCAGGGAAGGGCGCTTTCTGTGCTCTTCTGGCGGCAGGATGGTAAAGGTCTCTGCCTTGCTCATTTTGATTCGCTGGGCCTTTTCGTACTCTGCCCGGGCCGCAGTGCTCTGCGGACTGGCGGGCAGAGGGTCGGGCTCCCAGCCATAGACATCCTGCACCAGCGGGGCAATGTCATCGGGCAGGGTGATGGCGGTGGGCAGGAACTTGCGGGTGCGCCAGAGCAGCCATTCCCCGTAAACCGCCTTGCTGCCCTCGTCGAAGTCCTCCGTCCCAGTGTCCAGCACGGCACAGCGGGCCTGCGCCACCGGCCGGGGACGAGCCCGCCCCTCGTGGCGGTGCAGCCGTCCGACACGCTGTAAAAGCAGGTCCATAGGGCAGAGCTCTGTGACCAGAAAATCCAGATCGATATCAAGGGATTGCTCGAGCACCTGCGTGCCCACCACAATGAGCTTATCCCGCTGTTCCGGGGTGGAGTGCTTGCCGATGCGCTTCATCAGCGCCTCTTCTTTGGCGGCACGGTCGGGCATAAGGAACTGAGCGTGGAATACCACCACCTCAAACTCCGGCAGTTCTGCCCGCAGACGGGCCGCAATGGCCTGCGCCTTTTTCACGGTATTGACGATCACGCCCACACAGCCGCCCTCCCGCAAGGCACTGCGCAAAGTGTCAGTCAGCTGTTCCTCGGTCAGCGGGAATGTCTCCACTCTGCGTGGTTCGGTTTCCAGTGGGATAGTCGTCTGCTCCACCTGTTTGCCGTCTGTCCAGGTCAGCAGCGGATAGCCCCGGCAGGTCTGCCATAAGCCGTCCGGGGCGGTTCTTCCATTCAGGTAGGCCCTGACCAGCTCGACCCGGCGCTTGGCGGGCAGGGTAGCTGAAAGCAGGATCACCGGCACCTTGTACCGGCCCAGCCAGGTCAGCGCCCGGTCAAGATAGCAGTTCATGTAAGCGTCATAGGCGTGGCACTCGTCAATGACCACCACCTTGCCCGCAAGACCAAGATGGCGCAGCATCACATGTTTTTGCTGTAACGCCGCCATCAGCAGCTGATCCACCGTGCCGATGACAAAATCAGCCAACAGCCCCTGCTTATTGCCGCGGAACCACTGATACACCATCACCCGGCTCTCCGGGTCAGCATCGGGGTCCGCTTCCAGATCTTCCTCCACCCGCACCGTGTCCTGCTGCAATCGGAGGTAGGCCTCGTTCAGTTCGGCCATGCCGTGGGCCAGCTTGATGGAGTGCTCCAACCCATCCGGCTGCTTTTCGGCCCATGCCAGCAGCCGCCCAAAGATGCCGTTGGCGGTGGCCTGAGTGGGCAGACCAAAGAAGATGCCGCCCTCACCGCCGTGCTTGGCTAAAATCTCTGCCGCACCCAGCGCGGCCTCCGTCTTGCCCACGCCCATCTGTGCTTCCAGAATGAACATTCCCGGTTCCTGGGCCTGGCTGACAGCTTCCAGCATGGCCCGCTGGACTTCGTTGGGCGGGAAGCCGAACCGTTCCGCAAACGCCCCCGGTTCCGTCACATCTGACTGCACCTCCCACGGAGAGGTCAGGTCCAGCGCTTCCCACGCTCGATCGACACGGGCGGGATACAGGGTATCGCTGCCCACCTCTTCCACAGGGATGAGCGGAAAATACCGGGTATTGCTGGCGATCCAGTCCGCCATAATGAGCAGGCCGGTCAGCAGGATCTCAGCCGGGATGGTCAGCTGCGGCAGCTCGTCCACGCTGGAAAAGCCGTTTTCCTGCAAGGCGTAGTCAAACAGTTCCCGCCAGCAGCTCTCCCAGAATTTCTGCTCGCCCTCGGGCCAATAGTTGGATTCCCAGCTGCCTTCTTCTTCCTCATCGCCCAGCTGGTCAAGTACGTCCTTCCCGGTTTGTGGCTTGCCATGGTGCGCTCCTGCTACCGATGCAAGCCCGTTGGGGCATTTCAGCCACCGCAAGATGGCCTCACTCGCCAGCGCGTGACGTGAATACTTGCGGTTCTGTTCCCGGTAACTGAGCGTTGTGTATTTTTCCAGGCGCTGTCTGGGCTCCGGCAAATGTGCCATCATTGGCCCCTGGAAAGCCGCGGATATCTTCCCCAGGTCGTGAACCCACCCCAGAAAGCAGGCGGTCTGTGTCAGCAGGTCCTCGTCCAGCTCGATATGCTGACGGACGCTTTCCGGCAGCCACTTCTGCACCAGATACACCATAATACCCGCCGTATCCCTCAGGTGCATCCAGAGCGGCAGCCAGTAGGCACTGCTCGCTGGGTCTGTCTTGCCCGCAAACAGCCGTACCTCATAAGAAAGCGTTCGTCGTCTCATCCTGTTCCACCTCCACTGCAGTCAGGAAAATCGCTTTTTCCGCATCATCGGGTTTTCTCTGAGGATAGAATAGCACACAAAAAGTCCTATAAAACGGGCTTTTACTGCTTTTCTCATGGTTTTTTCAGTTTTTTTGATGTTTGCCGTTTTCCGGCTGTTACCCCCGCAAGGCGGGGAAAGTGTTGCTCCCTATCAAGCATTCGGAGCACATCCGCTGATGCAGATTCCAGAGACATTACATATCATGCATTGTTCTAAATCTCTGTACACCAATATTACACCTTTTTTCTCAGCTTTACAAGCGGATCCTTCCGATTCAGCAAATGATACAAAAACCGCCCCGGCTTCCTGTTACAGAAACCGGGGCGGTTCACTTGCATTATTTGTGCTTTCTCAAGCCCTCACGCAATTACTTGCGGGGGTTCTTGATCGCAGCCTGGGCAGCGGCGAGGCGGGCAATGGGCACACGGAAGGGAGAGCAGCTGACGTAGTCCAGACCGACGTTGTGGCAGAACTCCACGCTCGTGGGGTCGCCGCCGTGCTCGCCGCAGATGCCCAGACCCAGATCGGGACGGGTCTCGCGGCCGTCGTGGGCAGCCATCTTGACCAGCTTGCCAACGCCGATCTGATCCAGATGCTGGAACGGATCGCTCTCGTAGATCTTGTTCTCGTAGTAAGCGCCCAGGAACTTGGCAGCGTCATCACGGCTGAAGCCGAAGGTCATCTGGGTCAGGTCGTTGGTGCCGAAGCTGAAGAACTCAGCCTCCTTGGCGATCTCGCCGGCAGTCAGGGCTGCACGGGGGATCTCGATCATGGTACCGACCTGATACTTCATGTCAACGCCAGCAGCAGCGATCAGCTCATCAGCGACCTTGACCACAACGTCCTTGACGAACTTCAGCTCCTTGACCTCACCGACCAGCGGGATCATGATGTGCGGGGTAATCATGCAGCCAGTCTCAGCGGAGACGTTCAGGGCAGCCTTGATTACAGCGCGGGTCTGCATAGCAGCGATCTCGGGATAGGTGACAGCCAGACGGCAGCCACGGTGACCCATCATGGGGTTGAACTCGTGCAGAGAAGCCACGACGTTCTTCAGGTCATCGAAGGTCATGCCCATATCGGCAGCCAGCTCCTTGATGTCCTCGTCCTTGGTGGGCAGGAACTCATGCAGAGGGGGATCCAGATAACGGATGGTCATCGGGCGCTCACCCATGATGCGGTACATGGCCTCGAAGTCACCCTGCTGGAACGGCTCGACCTTGGCCAGAGCAGCTTCGCGCTCTTCCACGGTACGGGCGCAAATCATCTCACGGACAGCCTTGATGCGGTCCTCAGCGAAGAACATGTGCTCGGTACGGCACAGGCCGATGCCCTCAGCACCCAG
>OKRV01001685.1_pt1 | contig 12764 bp, 20 predicted proteins | sample 1601201 | NCBI WGS metagenome assembly OKRV01 (sample SAMEA3541540, study PRJEB24748) | human gut metagenome | biome: human gut; feature: human-associated habitat; material: faeces | place: China | collected 2012 | reverse complement strand
TCTATCTTTCTTCTTTGATTCATTCATTGCTGTGCTCCTTTCACTTTGACTTCATAACAAATGACGTATTTTCTCCATAACGCAAAAAAGAGGACATCTTCTAAATTTCTTTAGAAAATGTCCTCTTAGTAGTTCATATTCGATTGAGTCTTATTCTTTTCAGATTGTGTACTCTTTCATACTGATGTAAATGACTATGTCAAAATGCGTCTTTTAATGCGTCCTTTGACGTACTCAAATGCCTCAACCCCGCATAAACACTAGGTTTATTTATCCAAGCTCTTCATTGTCGGGAAGAGCGTCGGCTCTATTTCTTACTCTTACAAATCCTTACAAGCCCTTATTTTTCGGGCTTTCGAGCCTTTCACACTCTTTCATACTCTTAGCTAATTTATTGCCAAAAAGTAGTCAAAAAGTAGTCTTCCCATCTAAAAAGTAGTCATCGAGTTACATGATGTATTGTTGTGTCTGATACAACAATACTCTTGGATTGTACCATATTGAAAAGGAAACCTCAAGAGGACTCTTTTCTAAAATACATCCATATTCTTTGCTAAATTTTCAATTGCTGTTTTGGTTACTTCGTCATTTACCTCTGCGTAAATATTCATCGTTGTAGATACATCGGCGTGACCCATAACCTCTTGAATTACTTTGATGTTTGTTTCGTTTTCACAGAATCTTGAAGCAAATGTGTGTCTAAAAATGTGACATGAGAATTTTGGAATAATAACTGGTTCCCTCTTCTCTTTTTTAGCAGCCACTTCTTCCTCTGCGTTATGAGCGTCTACAATTCTCTTGATAGCACGGTTAACTGCTGCCGGATTGTGAGGACTTCCGAAGCGGTTTGTGAAAATAAAGTTGGTCATCCCATCTATAGTCTCAACACAAAATCCTTCTTCCTTCTGCCTGTCATATTCGTCCTTTAAGACTTCATATACCGGTTGCATCATAGGTATCATTCTTATACCAGCCTCTGTTTTAGGTAAGGAAACCCGAAGCTCACTTCTATATGAATCTTCAGCCCGCTTATAATAAGTAAGACTATGGTTAATGTTAATCACACGCTTTTCTAAATCAACATCGTCCCATCGAATACCAATCGCTTCACCAATTCGGCATCCAGTTCCAAGCAAAAATGCAAATAACGGATACCAATGATAGAAGAACGGATTCTTTGCTACATAGTCCATAAAAGCTCTCTGTTGTTCAACAGTTAATGCTCTTCTTGTTTTCCGATTGCCGCCCTTTCTCTTCTTAATCTCACAATATGCTCCATCGACCGGGTTTTTCCTTATGATATCGTCACGCACTGCAAGTTGAAATGTAGGTCTGAGGATTGTATTGATTGTTTCCAAAGTATTGATTGCCATTCCCTGATTCGTAACCAAATCATTATAGAAATACAATATCTCTGAATACTTAACATCCTTAATCTTTCTCTTGCCTAATGTGTCTCGGATAAAATGATTCCACATATAAGTGTAATTAGTATAGGTCGTGCTCCTCAACTCTGATTTCGTGGAAATATATCTGTCAAACAGAAAATTCACATCAGCCTTACCGGCAATATAGAAGTTGATGCCATCCATCTGATCCTTGACCAGTGTTTCCTCTTTCTGTCGAAGAGTTGTCAGCGACTTCGCATATATTGTTCGTTTCTTACCTAACGCATCATGGTACACATATGAATACCTGCCATCAGTTTTCCTGTAGTTCTCACCCTTTCTTAAAACTCTTCCTTTGCCATCCTTTCTACAAGCCATCTTTTCCTCCTTTCCGGAGAAAAGAGCCTGCACTACTTTTGGGCATTCTTGATTTGCATCTCAACACCCAATCGTATGATATGCGATATGGATAAGTTGCGAGATTGTGCATACTCGAACAAAGCCTGGTATTCTTCCTCTCTAAATTTGACTGTAACAATATGGTCTATTGGCTTCTCAGCCTTCGGTCGTCCCATCTTTGCCATGTTGCACCTCCTCACTTCTTATCCTTATTATACTTTTGGTATTACCAAAAGTCAAGTATTTTCATGCAGGTTTCTCCGTTTTTCTTCAAATTTATTTGTAGAAATCTTCATCTACAATATGAAAGGTCTCCAAATACTCATCAATAATATCCAGATTAACCAAAACAAGCTGATTAACCTTATAACACGCCTTTGCATCTTTTGCCAACTGCATAAACTTCGACACACTCATTGAATACATCTCAGCCCCCTCAGAATATCTGACAAATCTCTTGTTATTGGTGTTTTTAGTTTTCTGATCCATTGCTTATTTCCTCCATTACCATATTTCTCGCAGCACGGATAAGATTAAGCTGTCTAATCAGCGCCCTGTCAATCTGTTCCATTACCTCTGTCTCTACCGGAATGTACCCTGTTTTGCCTCTTATCGCCATCTTTGACACCGTCTGTATATCCTCCGGAAGAAAATCTGAAATTGCTTTCAAACGGTATCCCCTCACATCATTAGGTTTTATCTGCACATGTACCGGAATATCCTTCAACTTACTGCTTAATGGGCAAACCGTAACCATCGGAGCACCTTCATGATTACTTGCATCACAGCTTACAATCACACAAGGTCTGATTCCTCCCTGTACGCCCGCAGGCTTATGTCCAAAATCAGCATATACAACATCTCCACGCTTATATTTTCCATAGTTCTTTTTCTTCTCCATCACTTTTCCTCCATCACAATATTCATTCCGAGATTACCTTCATCCACCGTGATAAACTGACCGCCTGCCGCTTTAACCATTCCTATTTTGCTATATGCATCCTCTATGTCAGAACTCACATATTTCATTCCGGCAACAATCACTCCCTGAACTTGTTTCTTCCCTATTAATAATGCAATCTGCTTAAGATTTCTAAATACATCATTCATGCTAAAGCCATGCCTTCTCATTATGCCTACAATTTTAATGTTATGAGCTTTTGCATATTCCTTAATATATTTGAGCTGCTTGTCTTCCAATCTGTCCACTACATTCAAATCAGCATCTACAGACAAATAGGCAATGCACTCATATCTGGGTTCTATCTTCTTCGCCATATCTTCGTGCCTCCTATGCAATCATATTCGCAGCATTATCCAGCATATATGAGAATGTCTTCCTAAAATATGCTCTTTGCTTATCCGGTAACATTGCCAATCTTGAGTCAATAGAATCTTCCTTATTAGATACTGTTTTAATATCAAGCACAGTATTGGCATCTACATCATAAGCATTCATGAAGAGAAACAATGATTTCATACTCAGGTTACGTCCTCCCTGCTCAATCTGATTCAGGCTCGATGTACTCAAACCGATCAAGTTACTGGCTTGTAAAATACTTAGTCCCCTATCGGTACGAAGTTTCCTAAGTGCCGGTCCTACCATATATCCTTCATATTTCATCAATAGCCACCTTCTCTCTTCGCTCTCGCAAGAGCCTCTATTGCCTCTTCCTCCGTAGGATAATTACCATAGAAATTCTCATACTGGTCATAAACATTCACGCCATCGTAATCTATGGCAAGATACATTTTGTATTCCGGCAGGTAGAGAAGATTCTCTACCTCGCCATTGTGAAAGCCATTTAACATCCCGCACCTCCGTCCCAAGGTTCCGGTGCTTCGTTCATTTCCTTATCAGCCTCAACACTCACAACATGAATCTGAACCTTATTGTCACTCGCAAACTGCATGAATGAAATCAAGTCCTCCATGTCTTCCGAAATGTCATCAAAGCTTCTTATGAACAGATGATTAATGATAGACATCTCCATTGCCTTGTAAACATCATCAAGCTGCGGTCTGTCAATATCTCTGCTGCCACCTCTGTCTACATCCACACACAAGATTTCGCATCCTTCTTCATCTCCAGCTGCAATCATCCTCTCACAGAAATCCATTACCTTATGCTCTGCTTTTCTGGATTTGATGAATCCTACTGCCAAGTTACCATTTTCATGTTTCATAAAATTTTTATAGTTCTTCATTTTCGTATCACCTTTCCTAAATAGATTTGGGTTAGTGATACAAGCGCCTGTATCGTCCTCAAACAGCGTCCTGTTTGATATGTATAAATGATAACTCATCCTAAACATTCCATCTCACGCTCAGAAGGCTATCTTTTCTGTCTCAATAGTCCTCTAAGGACTAAATTGCTATGCTCTGATGCAATTGCTCAATCAAATCCACCTGCATCTGGGTCAAAACCGGCATTTGCTTTTTACCAAAAAGAAGGTAGTCAGCAGAGCAATTTAGCACCTGAGCAATTACAAATAAATGTTCCAAAGAACATTTTGCTTTACCAGTCTCTATGCGGGATACCTGATTTGCACTAATTCCAAGATAAGCGCCTAATGTTGCACCTGACATCCCACACTTCACTCGTTGTTCCTGTATACGCATACCAATATTCATTCTCTGGTTTTCGTCCAGATTAATAATCTCATTAGTTAAATCCACTCTGCCACCTCCTTTCTTTTTGGGCAAAACAAAAACGCCTAACAAAAATACACTTGTAACTTGCATTACAAACATATTCTCGTCAGGCGTTGGTAGCTATAGAATCCTATGCTCCGATTTGCTCAGTACGATTCTCTTCTATAATTTTATTACTTGATGCTCGACCATCATGGAGGGAAACTGCCACAACAGATTTGCATATGGGACATTTTATTGAAACGATGCCCTTAGATCCTCGCATTAAATCAAACAATCGCTTGTTCCTACAGCAAGGACAGGCAACGTGAATGTATTCTTCTTCCACACTTGCACCTCCTCTTGCGACGTAAGGCAACTGTTTTCTCCTGCTAAGATAGCGTAAGTTTATTATAGAACATATGTTTGCTTTTTGCAATAATTTTTTCTTAAAATAAAAAGCCGAAGCAGAACACACACAAAAAGTCTGTGTACTACTCCGGCTTTGTTTCCTTTAGGTCTTAGCCTAAGAACTAGCTCGTCCAAGTATTAAATACTCTATTTACTTGTGATATATTTTTCCAAACAATCTCGTACCTGACTACATAGCGAATCCACATCAATATAATCATAACGCCCATGTCTTCCGTGAATTAATACTGCCTTTCCATCTCTTATACCCGGTGTGCCTATAAAAAATCCATTTTCAGCGCCTCCATGAGTATATATCTTTTCGTTCAGAGTGATATCTTTCATTCAGATCCCCTCCTTACATCTCAGAATTATCAATTTTACTTGATACAGCAGATAAGATACTTCCCCACTGTGACTCCAAGTTATCAAACAACATTCTGTTTGAATCTGTGTCTTTCATAGCAGATCTTGCCTTTACATAACTTAAAATCAAAAGCATAATGGCATCTCTCACCTTTGCTTTATCAACTGAATCATCTGCAGAATCTGCTTTAAGTGCATCACCGCACAAAGGTTCTATTACTTTTTGATAATATGCGTGATTTGTATTTAATTTAATAACCATCTTATCTCCCAGCAGTGTTTCAGTCTCAAAAAGCACTGAAGCAGGATATGAAACCGTTAAAATAGAATACATTCTATTGTTGATAGCTTCCTTACGTGCAGCTCTTTCAGCCTCTGTTTCCCCAGTACTTCCTGCTGTTTCGTCTAAAATCTTTTCAATTCTGGCAGCTTCTTCCTCTTGCGTCATATTATTTTTTGTTTGATTCATAGGAAGGACATCGTCTAAATCCGTCATGATGTCTGCCACATTATCAAAGTGATTTTTAACTTGGTTTTGTTTTGCCTTTTCTATTGCACGATCTTCTTTGATACGCTTTCTTAAAGACGTAATCGCTCCTGTCAATTCAGATTTTAATCTATCTTTCAATGCACCAATTGGCTCTGCACCTCTCTTGATATATCTAACCTGAAAACATTCATCCAATTCTGGTGGAAATGAAATCTCGCATCCCCACCATCTGTCATTATCCTGATATGAAAACTGTCCACGTTTTTGTCCAATTAAATAAGGAATTTTATCGTACAACACTTCTCGGTTGGCTCTTAAAATTGATACGCCCTCATTTTGATCTATTTTTCTCTTCTTTGCTTCATTAGTTCCACCATCCCCGATGTTGGCACGCCATTCAAGCGGAAGCAATGATAACTTAATTCGAATTGTTGCCTTTTCACCCGGTCTACCAGGAATATCCCAATCAAATGCGTATTCACTATACAACTGTGCTTTGGGATCTTGAGTTTCCTTGGTATCAAACTGCGTTGGTCCCGCCATATAAAGAGGATCATGCAAATACACGATTCGATTATCAAGATATATCTTCAAACCTGTTTCAATAAATTTCCTATAAGTTCTTCCAAGATAATTAGCTATAAGACCATTGAACTCGTTTGAATCAATTCTTCTTCCCGTTCCATCCATACGATCACAGTTTGATAAAACGACAAGCGATCCTGTATTTCCTTTATAAAAATCCTTATATGCATCCGGAATTTCTTTCTTAATAGGTGTTGATATTATTGTCTTTCCAGCTTTTATTTCATCCAGATCAATATATGTATAAAGAAAATCTCTAGTCTCATCATCTCTTGAATACACCTCAATTTTTCTGGCAAGTGATATTCCCCCCAAAGTCATACCTACACCAAATTTTCCAATACCCAAACGTCCATTTTTATGTTCACGCATTGAACAACCAAGTTTTAAACATTTAGAAATGATTTCTTCTCCCATTCCTATACCGTTATCTGCTACTGCGATACTTACTATTTCTTCGCTCTGTCTTTTACCCAGCTTTACTGATTTCTTTTCAAAATCAATTCTGATCTCTCTTGCTCCTGCTTCGACTGCATTATCTACAATCTCCCCAAGTCCATTTTCGACAGAATAATCATTGTAACGCAACGACTCATACATGTGTGATACATCAATCAAATCCGTCCCTACTTCAGTTGCAAAATTTTCACTCATTATTTCTGTTGACATACAAATGTCCTCCTTGATACATATTTTCGGACACAGAAAAAGACCTTGCATCACATCGATGAAAGGTCTCATTTATATCATTATACAATATACCAACAGAATTTAATTGAAAGTAAATTACACCTATAGAATATTGCAATAACTCTACAGATTAATATAGTCTTTCTCTAATATTCGATTTACGTACACCGTCCTGATATCTTTTATTCCCACAGCATTTACCATGAGACTTTCCATCTCGTCCGATTCTTACATTAAATCATAATATAAATTATTTTATTTGTCAAGTCATATCCGTTCATATTTATTTGTATTTATTCGTATTGATTCACATATATGCTTTTCAGTTTTGTCTATCCATCTTATTTTTGTTTGGTAACCTAGTCTTTAGCCCCTTTTCCCAATATATCATTTTATCTTAACTACGCTATACTTTCCAGGAAGCTTTCATATTCACTACAGAAATAGTTACTGTTCAACTGGCGTATCATTACTTTCCGGTTTTATAATGCTATCCAGTTTTTTAATAAAATTTTGTGTATGCTTAGCCGCAATATTCTTGCTTTTTTCTTTATATTCTTGCATTAAAGAATTCAAATCATCTCTTAACTTTTTGAGTGACACCGCTGTGACTTGCCCATCAATCTCTTGTGAATTACTATATTGTCCCCAAATTCCAACAAACCATCCAGAAAAATGATTTTTATCCATATTATCAGCATTCTTAAATGCAATAATTGTTGCAGATTCCATCTCAATAGAAAATACATTGTATCTCTTATTACTCAGTTCTCTAAAAGCAACATTCAAGTCTGAACTAATCAATTCAATATAGAGCTTTTGATTCTTTTCATAAATCCACACATCATTCTCTCTAAATTCTTTTATAATCTGGTATGCTGACCATTCTTCCTCTGTAAAATGCTCTTTACTGTCATCCCCAATCATTCTGTGAGAATGGCTATCTTTTTCATCAGATTTAACTAAATATTTTATTTGCTTTCTAATACCCTCTCTCACTTTTTCCCAATCGATTGTAGGTAAATCAAGGTCATACATTCTAGAATAGCAGCAATTATAAAGGAAAAGAATATACTCATCTAGCGACAATTTTCCTGCATATACTTCTTCTAATAAGTCTTTAAATCCTTTATCAATTACTTCATCATCGACTTCAGGTAGATTATGTGTTCTAAGCAGTTCAAGCGGAGTAGCCGCTTTATTTTTTTTCAGAAATAACTGTATCTCTTTCGAGATGACTTCATCATTCCACTCTCCATGAATAATCCACTCAGAGAATCCATTCAAAATAAAATTAGTGTCAAATACCTCTGGATAAAGTTTTTCAACATCAAGATACTGAAACAAATTTCCGTATCTTCGAATTTCACAAATCAATCCTGCTTTATTTGTCATCATAAGACAAGTAAAAGACAGAAGCCAATTACTACAGTCTTGAATGCCAGCTTTAACCAACTTATTATATACACGTTCAAAGTCTTGAATCGCACATTTAAAACTTCGTATATTATGAGGTCTTTGTGCTAACAAATTTCGAAGTTTTTCCTCTTCTTTTTGATATTCTTCTCTTTTCTTATTATCACCAAGCTTGTAATTTTCAGCCTTATACTGTTCAATGATTGCGTTATCATCGAAATCTCCTGACAAAATTTTAACCAATAATTCCTTGTTTTTTCTGAGAAGCCCTTTATATTCTATGCAGCAAGACATTGATTCTATAGAATTAGATACAACCTCTTCATAATCAGGAACAAACGGAATAACTCTTTGCACTATTTTTTCTTTAATTTCACGATATGATAATTCATTATCTGAACTATCTTTTATTTTTTCTTCATTTGCAACAATAATCGTATTAAAGCTCTGATTTTCACAATAATCATTAATGCATCCCAGAAGATCTGTGCAAGAAATGTTAGATCTCTCTAAATCATCAAAAACAAGTATAACCTTTTTCTCAGACATTCTATTACTTATAGGCACAAAATTAACTAAGTCCATAATAGAAGAAACTACTTCTCCTTTTTTTTGCCAATTTTCAGGCAAAATATCCTTGATTGTATCAAATATTTTTTTATAAGAATCTGCAACCTTTGAAACCTTTGTTCCATTCAGCTTATCCAGTTCACTTACTTTCTCTAACCATTTTTTCTTCACCTCAACTCTTAGTTTATCTAAAGAGTCTATACCAAATAAACTAACACTCACAAAAACATATTTATCTTTCACTAACGGGATAAATTTATTTTTAATAAGATATGTTTTACCACATCCCCACTCTCCAGATAGCATTAGGGCACCAACCGGATTGTTTATATCGCAATAATATTTTAATTCTTCAATCAGATTCATTCTCTCCTCCAACTACCAAGATAGCTCTTAATTATCACATCATTTGAACAAACTTCGGCAGATTCATTCTATTGGAAATGCTTTATCTCCACATTATTAATGAATATCTCAACACTTCCAACCCTAGACTTTTCTATCACCCATATATCTTATCCACTTCAGCTTCATATACCAACTCCGTATGATCATCAAACAGTACCCATTCCACCAAATCAAAGCTATCCGGATTCCCCTGCAAAAACCTATTAACTGTACGAACCGCTACCTTTGCTGCAGCTTCTACCGGAAAGCTGTACACGCCTGTCGATATAGATGGAAATGCGATTGTTCTGATTCCATTCTCCATAGCCAGCTTCATGGAATTAAAATAACAGCTTGCAAGAAGCTCCTCTTCCCTATTTCTGCCACCATTCCATATCGGTCCTACAGTATGAATCACATACTCACATGGCAGATTATATGCCTTTGTGATTTTTGCCTCTCCTGTTTCACATCCATGAAGTGTCCTGCACTCAGCAAGCAGTTCTGGTCCTGCTGCACGATGAATTGCACCATCCACACCACCTCCACCAAGAAGTGAATTATTAGCATCATTCACGATTGCCTGTACATCTGTAATCTTTGTTATATCACCCTTTAAAGTCTTGATTAAGTACATTTAGTCCCATCCTTTCCAGATATCCGGCTGATAACCAAGTGTTGATTGCCTACCATTTCTCACTACCGGAGTTTTAATTACTTGTGGATTTTCAAGCACCTTTTCGAGCTTATCTTCATCTGTGGTATACTTAATAAGGGCAAGTAAATCCTTGTCCTTGCCATCCCAGTTAACCATATTTTCTAATCCACCATTTGCCTGAGCTACTGAATTAAATTCTCCTTTGCTCATGCCTTTTTCTTTCATATCAATCAACTGATACTTTATGCCCCGCTCCTTGAAAAAACGCTCCGCTTTCTTAGTATCATTACATTTCTTTGTTCCAAATATTTGTATATTCATATCAGTATTCCTTCGCTATCTCTTCATCTATTCCATACATTTTCTTAAAAGTATCAAGGTCTGCCGGACTCTTAATCAACATTACCTCTTCTATCTTACCTGTATGGATGTCTTTAAAACCTGCAACCTGCTCTCCATTACAGATACTCGCTTGGATTACCGGCTTTTTATTGTCCTTATCATATGTATTTGCTATTATTTTCTTCTTAAACAATGCCACTCTGACCACCTTCTTTTGACTTTGACATCAGTATGAGTTTTTCAAAGGACTGGGCAAAGCGTTCATCATCTTCGTCTGTACGTTTTCTCGGTCCTTTAATATGATTCTTGTGAGAGCCTCGTCTTGCTTTCTTGTTAAGATGTCTCTCCATCAACATCTGGTCAATATTTTCATTCGTGTACCACTTACCGGATTGATGAATGGCATACGCACCTTTACCAAGTGCCATTGCTGCAACACCGTAATCCTGAGACACAACGATATCTCCTTTATGGCAAATACTAATCAACTTATAATCTACAGCATCTGCTCCTGCCCCAACCACAATCACTTCGCTGTAGTCAGAATACAACACATGATTCGTATCACACAGCAGTGTAGTTGGAATATTGTATTTTTCAGCAATCGACTCAACAATGCCTACCACCGGACAGGCATCCGCATCCACATATATCCGCATTATTGTCTCTCCAATTCCTTTTGAATCCATGTCATAATTACGTCCACAAGATACTCCTGCTGCACCTGACTCAATTCCTTTCCCGGCTGAATTTTATGCCACTTCCGTATGCACTCTCTACAGCAGGTTGCAGTCGCATGTTGAGCGATAAACACAGGATGCCCTTTCGTAGGTGTCTGCTTTCCGTCATTCGGAATAACCGCCGGAGTTTCCCTCTTTGCAATAAAATCCGTAGCATGTTGTCTGATGGTATCAAGTCCCTTTTCATTTATGTAATCAATATCTTTCTGTTTCAAGTGAAAACCGCTACGAAACTTAGAATTACCAAGTCGCTCAAACAACTGCTTATACCACTCATCTTTTGTCATTAGAACTTCACTACTCTTTCCATAAAATAATCCTCATGTCGTTTTACTTGAATAAGTCCATATCACAAAACATTGTTTTATTATACCTTGTTGTAGTCTACCTTCATTAAAGCATTACTCCAACTTATCAATTGCTTCAACGCTGACTACCTGACCAGTCTTTCAATCCACTAATTCTTGCATAATGCCACATTCTATTTAATAAATCCTGCGAATATCCCTCAAAGTCTTTTTGTACAACTATGTTATCCACAACTTGAATATTCTTGTTACGGTTTTCTATTTTAATAAGAAAATTCCTGTCTGGAAGCTTGTTACTCTTTCGCTCATTACATGATGCACACGATAGTACAAAATTCCATAATTTATCATCTTTCACAAAAGACCACGGAATGAAATGATCTACATGTATCGTTTTTCCAAGCTTCTTTCCACAATAAAAACAGGTATTCTCTTCGAATTCCTTTCTCAATATCTCTCGATATATAGACAGGTCTTCCCTCTTTGGTGTTGCTAATTCAAGCTTATCTATCACTCGAACCAAAACATTATCATCATTAATCTGTTCAAGGAACCGTGCCCAGGCATAATAATTCAGCTTCTCTAGCTCAGCCTTATATTTCAGCATAAAATCATATACACATGGATTAAGCACCAATTCAGCTTCTTTCGAGTCAAAAGAATATATTATTCCATCAAAATCATCATATAACGCGCCAATCACGTACCGTTTGCATTCAGCTGTAATTTGCTTGATTATAGCATCCTTTTTTCTAGGCTCTACAGCATCAAATTCCAAATTGCCCAATATCGAATCCTCTACAAGTGCTGATTTTAAAATAAGTTCGATCCGAGAGTATTCTGACTTACCATCTTTTCTCATCTGCCGCAAATTATATTTCACAACCAGATTCCAGTAATTGTACGTAAAGCGACTAAATAATTCCTCATAGCTATATCTGATACCAGCTTGCGTTGTTTCTCCACTAAATGCGCTATCAAGCAGTGCCTTTATTAACCCAAATTTATATGTATTTCGCTTTTTACATGCGTCTGAAAACACAAAATTGAAGAGTGACCAAATTCGATCTTCGCTTACGTTATATTCAGTTATTGTGCCATTTTTTAGGTTCCACCCTGCCATAAGCGATATCCTTTCCTAATTTGCTCTTTTACTGTCGCCGGTAGTATAATCAATTTCTATACCTGGCTGAACATTAAATACATATACGCAAAAACATACTCCAGCTCCGGCATCTTCAACAGAGTATGCTTCCATCAACACACCACTAGCCAACAAATTTTCTCCTTCAAAAATCGGAGTAACTCTGTACATTACATGATTACTAGTATAAATGTTTTTAATTAACTCGACTCAATAAGTATTCCATGATATAATCT
>OKRV01001680.1_pt1 | contig 12776 bp, 8 predicted proteins | sample 1601201 | NCBI WGS metagenome assembly OKRV01 (sample SAMEA3541540, study PRJEB24748) | human gut metagenome | biome: human gut; feature: human-associated habitat; material: faeces | place: China | collected 2012 | reverse complement strand
AAATTCTGACCAGGTTTTTCTTATTGTCTTTTCGCTTTTCTCAATTCCACTAAAATCAAATATTTGACCCACGCTAACTACTCCTTCCATAACATCTAATCCACTGCCTACCATACAGCCAACAGTCGAGTTGTCGGATTGGACAACATCTAAATCACTCACTCAAATTGAGTTTGCACCCTAATAACATCTATCCCAGTGCCACAACCTATGACATCTAATTCACAGCCTAAACCCTATGACTATTTTTGCAGTAGATATATTTCCATAATAATAAATCGAACTTTCATGGGAAATTGCTACTCCCCGAAAAAAGCCCGGAAATACGCCACTTTTCAGTCTTTATTTATCTTTTCTTGACATCAAAACTACCGTTTCCACATGACTTGTATGCGGGAACAGGTCGAAGGCGGTGGTGGCGGTTATGGTATAGCCGTTATCGTTAAGAAAACGTGCATCTCTGGCGAGGGTGGCGGGGTTACAGGAAACGTACACGACACGTTTTGGCTGTGCTTTAATTATTGCTGTGAGTGTTGATTCATCACTGCCCTTACGCGGCGGATCGAGAATAACCACGTCCGGTCGTTCGCCTTTTTCTATCAATTTCGGCACAATATTTTCCGCGCTATCTGCGTAAAAAATTGCGTTCTCTATACCGTTTTTCACTGCATTTTCTTTTGCGTCCTCGATTGCACGTTCAACAATTTCTACACCTACAACGCTTTTTGCGTTTTTAGCGGCACACAGAGAAATTGTACCGATACCGCAATAAATATCCATCACGCTTGTATTTTCATCAATATCCGCATACTCCAAAGCTTTACTATACAGCTTTTCGGTCTGTACCGGATTGACTTGAAAAAAGCTTTGAGGGGAAATATCAAATTTTACTCCACAAAGTGTATCTGAAATCCTATCCTTACCCCAAAGAATTACATTTTCCTCCGTAAGTACAAGATTATTTCTCTTAGTATTAATATTCAGAACTATGCTGACAATTCTATCCGAAACCTTTCTCAATTTTGAAATCAATTTTTCACGTTTCGGCAAACTTTTTGCATTAACGGAAACGACAACCATAATCTCATTTGCAGAAAATGATTTACGTGTAAAAACACGCCTGACAATGCCTTTATGCGACTTTTCATCATATGCACTGACATTATTTTCATTCATATAATCAATTACCGCATCATTTATTTCCTTATTAATTTCATCACCAAGGCTGCAATCATCAAGCGGAATAATGTCATGACTTCGCATTGCGTAGAAACCGCAAACATTTTTACCATGCACGTTTCCGACAGGAAAAACCATTTTATTTCTATACCGTTCCGGCACATTCATACCGACAATTCCGTCAACCTTAAAATTCTCAAACTTGCCTATTCTCTGCATCGCATTCTCAACAATATCACGTTTTATATCAAGCTGTGCGTCATACTTTATATGACGAATTTGGCAACCGCCGCACCTTTTATAATGTTGGCACATAGGCTCACAACGTTTATCCGACGGTTCTGTAATCTCCAACACCTTACCGTATGCAAAATTTTTCTGCACTTTGACAACAAGCATTTTAATTTTATCGCCGTCCACCGTTTGCGGTACAAAAACCGCAAAGCCGTCTATATGCGCAACACCATTACCGTCCGAAGAAACAGAATCTATACAAGCAACGTACTCTTTATTTTTTTCAACAGGAATCATAATTTACCTCTTATTTGTTTTGTATAATAGTTTTATTATATCATTCATTAATGGTATATGCAAGATTTTAGCAAAAAAAAGAAGCGGTATAAACCGCTTCTTTTAAAATTCTTATTTAAGAATTAGTCGTTATTAACGATTAGGTAGATTTCTTGAGCTTCGTCCTTATCTGTAGTTCTAACTACTGCGAATACTACATCGTCGATAACATCTTCGTGTTCAAGGTTAAGAATATCTTGACCACCTACTGTTGTCTTAGCAGCCTTAACGTCAGGTGTTGATGCAATACCTTCGTCAAGAAGAACTCTTGAGTTCTTTGAGCTTGCTGCGAAGTCATATGTGTAGATCTTAGCGTTGCTGTAGTTTACTTCAAGACCTTCGTCATAGTTTACTACATACTTACCCTCAGCATTTGTTGTAACTTTACCGATTGTGATGTTGCTACCGCTCTTATCAACAACAGGACCGAATACAACGTTTACATCGTTGTCATCATCTGATAGAAGATCAGCGAACTTTGTATCTGCAAGAACTGATGATTGCTTCTTGAATGCGTTAGTTCTGAAGTCTTCAAATGATGAACCGTTTAGAACATTCTGAGCAGCGAATACTGAGTAGATTCTTGAGATGTAGCCTTCTGAGTTAGTAGCGTAAACAAGTACGTCACCTTCGTCAAATGCGTTATCTGCTACTGTTTCACCCTTGTTACCTGTGATTACAACGTCATCATCAAGAATGAATTGCTTTTCTTCACCGTTTACAACCAAGTTGTAAGCTGTCTTATCGCCGTCATTGTCGACTACTTCACTACCGTTGAAGATAGCAAGCTGTGTTTCTGAATTGAATACGCTTGATGTACCTTCTGTAATGATTACGAATCTGTATGTGTTGTCTGACTTAGACTTATCATAACCGTAAGCTACATAGTTGCTACCGTCGTTTAGAGATGAAACAACTGAGTATGTATCCTTTGTATCAACTTCTGATAGGTCAAGGATTACTGTTGAGTCAGCCATCTTAACTGAACCAATCTTGTTACCTGATTCTTTGTATTCAGCATCAGCAGTTGTTGGAGCGATTACGCCACCATTCTTAATTGTGATCTTGTTTGAAGATGAGCTTACTGAATATTCAACAACCTGTTTTGGGTAAGCATCTGTCTTCTTGTTTGTGCTGTCGTATACAGCACCGTCAGCGTCTGACTTAACAAGGTATGACTTGTAAGCTTTTACGTTGTCGCTGTCTACTTTGTACTCTTCTTCAGTACCTTTCTTAGTAATGATTTGAGCCATGTAGTCGCCGCCGGCCTTCTTGTAGATGTTCTTCAATACGCCGTAGTTCTTTGATACTGAGTTTTCGTCAGCCTTAGCGATTCTGCCGAAGTGATCAAGGTATAGGCTATATTCTGTTGATGTTTCAACATCGATATCCATACCTTCAGCAGCCTTATACTTTGTACCGCCGATTGTGTATTCACCCTTTGTATCGTTTCTGCTTGTGCACTTAACGCCGTCAACAACGTTTCTTGTAACGATTACATCATAGAAGTTTGAATCCCTGAATGAACCTGTTGTATCGTATGCAATGTTAAGTACGTCATTTTGTTGAAGATCTTTAGCTTCGATATCTTTACCGTCAAGTTTGAATGAATATGTGTAGTTATCATCATCCTTGTTTACTGTCATCTTAGCTTGGATACCTGTTGAATATGTATCGAAGTTTACTGATGTTTCGTTTGTCTTGTCGATAACTTCATCAACAATAGCTGTTGCATATGAAGAAATCATAACTGTGTTGTACTTAGCTGATGTGCTTGTTGAACCAACTTCTGTTTCCTTTTGAAGTGTTACAGATGCTGTTTCATGGTTCTTTAGATAACCGTACAATGTCTTGTCAGATTCAAGATCGTTTGCATCATAGATAGCCATGCTATCTTGCTTAACGCCGTTTACATAGATTGTAACACCGTTTGTTGTATCAAGTTGATACTTTGTTGAACCCTTTGTTGTACCTGCAGGGAAGAAGTAAAGAGCTTCGCCTGTTGACTTGTTTTCATCAAAGTCTTCTGAAGCAACTGTTACGCTCTTGTTTGCAGCAGCAGCAGCGATTGAAAGAATTGTGAATTCATCATCGTCATTCTTTTGGATAAGTGCCTGAGAATATGTTCTTAGGTAGTTATCAGCCTTTGAATCGCCGATGTACATATCTTCTGAAACAGGTGAATCTGCCTTAACTTCTTCATCGTCAAAGTTGTCAGCTTTTTCAACTTGGAATGTAACCTTGTCATTATCAACTGAACCAGTCTTGCTTGTTTCTGTTACACGACCGTATACTTTGTATGCGTCATGCTTTTCTGTGAATAGAGTTTCGTATGCTCTGCCTTCTTTACCGTCTCTTACTTCAAGATTAGGTGTCTGTGTACCGTTCCACTCTGGCTTCCAGCCTGCAATTACGCAAAGAGGAGCGTCCATAGCGTTGTCGATCATTTGAGCAACCTGAGCTCTTGTAAGTTCTGTGCTGTCTTTGATACCTGAGATACCCTTTGTGATATCAAGTGATGCAGCGTATGTCTTGTAGCCTGTTGGCCATCCGCCTTGACCTTGTGCAAATGTTTCGTAACCGATAGCACTTACAAGCATCTTTTGAGCCTGTACATATGTAACGTTAGCGTCAGGATCAAATTCTGTATCGCTCATACCTGCGATGAAACCGTCAGCAACACCTTGGTTGATGTAGCCTTTAGCCCAGTGATCTGCTGAAACATCAGCGAACTTTGTTGATTCTGTTGATGCCTCTGCTGATGAACGTTCTGCAAGAGCGTCAACGATCATCTTTGTGATTTCAGCTCTTGTTACAAGCTTATCCGGACCGAATGTGCCGTCATCGTAACCGCTGATTACGTCAAGAGCTGAAAGTTCTTGAACAGCCTGTGCGTAGCTTGCTGTAGATTCTACGTCAGGGAAATCAACTGCGAAAGCGGCAACTGAAGATGCTACCATAGTAAGAGCAGCAACTGATGAAATTACCTTTTTGAGATTCTTATTCATAGTCTCAAATCCTCCCTTTTTGATTCTTTGTTTGTGAAGGGTTTCCTTAGATGTTTTGTATGCACCCTTCTTTGCATTACAAAACTACATTACACATTGATTATACCACGCAAACTGTGTATAAGTCAATGACGTATTACAGTTGTAAAAAAACTGTAATTCTTGTCACATCTCGGCTACAACCTGCTTTGCCGTTTTGTGACTCATATTACGGTAACAATTTTCAACTAACGCTTCTACCCTATTATTCGAAAACTGCTACTGAATATTTTACTCTTTCATAAAGCTGTTGTCAACTACTTTTTTCTGCCAACCCGATCTTTTTCACAAAATTTTATAATTAGCACAAAATCTATGTCCAATTCACGGACTTTTTGGTCAAATTGATTATGTCAACCAATGCTTTTATGTTTTACAATAGATTAGACGTATGTTTTCCGAAAAAGTTCCGCTTTTTTTGAAAAAATTTTAAAAAATTTATTGAAATCATTATTTTTTCTTAATATAATAGTGTAAACAAACTGAAAGGACTACACATATGGCTAAATATTATGCCGTCAGAAACGGCTATCATACAGGAATTTTTAACACTTGGGACGAATGTAAAAAGGAGGTTTCCGGTTTTTCGGGTGCGGAATATAAAAGTTTCACAAAGCTTGAGGACGCAAAAGCTTTTTTAGGCGAAAACGAACAAATCAGTTTATTCGATGAACCGAAAGAAAGAAAAAGCACCGCCGTTGCATATGTTGACGGAAGCTACAACATCTCCACAAAAGAATATGCGTGCGGAGTTATTATTTTTTATGAGGGGAAAGAAACGACATTCAGCCGAAAATTTTCAAATCCCGAAAACGCCTCAATGAGAAATGTTGCGGGTGAAATTGAGGGTGCAAAACTCGCAATGCAGTTTTGCATTGACAATCATATAGAAGAAATAGACATTTATTATGATTACGAAGGTGTCGAAAAATGGTGTACGGGTGCTTGGAAAACCAACAAATCCGGCACAATTTCTTACAAGCAATTCTATGACGAAATAAAAAAATCGGTAAAAGTTTCATTTAACAAGGTAAAAGGTCACTCCGGCGACAAGTACAACGATGTCGCCGACAGACTCGCAAAAGACGCTTTGGGAATTAAATAGTTTTTTGCTTTTATATTGACAAAATCTTGTTTCGGATATATAATGATAATAGAAAAAGGCAAGACTTTAAACGGTTATGCCATTAGTGTATTATTTATGAAAAATAACGCTGACTTATGGCTGAGTGGGCGTTATTTTTTTATGGAAATTACTAAAAGTAACAGAACTATCATAAAACAAATTATGTATTCATTATCCATAGCTGTCACCTCCTTTCTCGGAGATGATGGCATAACCGCCCAGCTTTTACACTGTTTCAAATCTTACCTTATCGGATTGCTCCGACTTCGACATTATATACTATTTACTTATACATTTCAAGTAAAATCAACAAAAAATGTCGATAATGTCAAAACAGACAAGTCATTTTCAGACTTGTCTGTTTTTCTTTTAATACTTTTTCAAATCACAATACACTCTTATCCAACCGGTGTCAAGTTCTTTACTGCTCTTTTCCTGCCAAATATAGATTAAATCATTTTCAATCTTAACGCTGCCGTTATGGATTTTACTGTCATTATCGTTTATCACAACCGACGATGTATCAAATTGGATATAATATGCCGGTTTTGTTTCATCGTCAACATCAAGTGCGAATTTGAACATATTATTATTTTTATTGTCATTTACTATCGTCAAACCGTCAGGATAATAATAGTAATTGCCGTTATATCTGATTATTGACGCACCGAACGATTTTTTACCGTCCTCCTGTGCCGCCTCGGTTACAAAGTCATTCCATTCCCATGATGCAAGTTCAAATCTTCCATTTGTGCCGCTGTCAACTATAAGCGGTGCAATGTCATCATCTCCGACAACATCAATTACAAACTGTGCATATGCGCTGTTATCCCAAAGCGAACTTGAGTTTGACTTAACCGTAAGATGTGTCTGTCCCGATTTTTTCATATTAAGCTTATCCGCCGTTACGGTATACTTACTTCTCGGAAGTTCTTCCCTTGCACCGCCTGCATATACTGCCGTTACAGTCAAGTTCTTTATAACCTTATCAACTTCTCTGCCTATGAACACCATTTTAGTCGGATTATTTTCGTCAAGCATATCGTCCTCATAATACGTATCAGGTCCGCTTACCGTCAAATATGCGATTTTTTCGCCGATTTGCGGTTTTTCCGCCACTTCAACCGACACGTCTTTCATAAGTGCGAACTTAATCTCTTTATCCGATATATCCTTATGCTTTTTACACATAAGCGCAAGTTTTTCTTCACCTGTTCTGATATAATAATTTGTCGACGGATATTTTTTACTTAATCCGGTCTTTTCATTAAGGCTTGAAATCAATTTTTGATAATTTCCGTTTTGGATAAGGTCGTGCCAATATGTTTCGCCTGTTTTCATTTCGTCCGAAAGCTCGTCCGAAAGCATATTCAGCATTATGCTCATATGCACACTGCACTTTGCCTTATTACGATTTATAACGCACTGCACAAGTGACGGTACTATTACCACGCACGACAAAACAATTACAACCGCTCCGACACCGAATTCGACCGGTTTTATTTTCTTAAATTTTGAGCCGATTGACGAAAATATATTTTCCAATATTTTTTTAATCTTTTGTAAATTTATTTTTTTTAAATTATTTTTTTTCAAAACTGCACCTCAAATTATAATTTTCTGTAAACCGCAAAATACATTGTTGTAAAGCACGCCAAACCGCCTATCAAATTTGAAATCGGCTCTGCCAAAAATACTCCGTTTACTCCGAACCATATCGGAAGAAGAAGTATAAGCGGTATTACCACTATTCCCTTTCTCAATATAGAAAAGAATATCGCAAACTTCGCTTTCCCTATTCCGACAAACACCGTCTGTCCCGTAAACATAAACGCCATAAGGAAAAATCCGAAAAAGTATATATGCAATGACGGTACACCGGCAGTTATAAGTGCCGCATCGGCAGTGAATATTCCTATAAGGAATTTCGGAATCAGCAAAATTATAAACCATGCCACTGTACTGTATATAATAAGCATTGCCGCCAAATACCGTATCGCCTCTTTAACCCGTCCGTTTTCACCTGCACCGTAGTTAAAGCCGATTATCGGCTGTGCACCGTTTCCCAAACCCGTTACAGGCATTTGCAAAACTTCTCTTATAGAATTGATTATAGTCATAACTCCGACATACACGTCCGAACCGTAATTCTGCAAACTTACGTTACACGCAATCTGTACCGCACTGTTTGTCACCGACATTGTAAATCCCGAAAGCCCTAAAACAAGTATCTTCTTTACACGTTTTGCCTGACAGCGCATTGCGGAAAATTTTATTTTTATAATCGTATTTTTGCCGGTTAAAAATTTAAACGTCCAAACCGACGCGGCAAGCTGTGACAAGACTGTCGCAAGTGCCGCACCCTGTACGCCCATTATATATATAAATATCGGGTCTAAAATAATATTCAGCACCGCTCCGATTACGACGGTAAACATACCCGTTTTACCGAAGCCCTGTGCATTTATGAACGAATTAAGTCCCAAACTCATCATAACAAACACGTTACCCAAGAGGTAAATCGTTATATATGAATTTGCATATTCAATCGTATTTTCACTTGCACCCAAAAGATACAAAAGCGGTCTTTTTACGATTAATCCGACAACTGTAAGACACAAACCAAATATTACAAGCAATGTTACACTGTTGCCGAGTATCGCCTCAGCCTCTTTTTCATTTCCCTCACCGCGTTTTATTGAAAACAACGGCGCACCACCCATGCCGATAAGGTTTGCGAAAGCGATTACAACAGTTATAATCGGCAGACAAACTCCGACCCCCGTCAATGCAAGTGACGAATTTTCGCCCATTCTTCCTATATAAATTCGGTCTACTATACTGTAAAGTACATTGATAAGCTGCGCAAGTGTCATCGGAATAGAAAGTTTTAATATATTAGATATTATACTTCCCTTTGAAAAATCGTTTACTACTTGTTTAGCCATTCTTCCGCCGCCTCAATTTGTGTTTGTATTTCTTTTTCAAGTATTCCGCCCGAATTTTCTTCGACCTTACAAATCACTTTACTTTGAGTCGTAAACATCACTCGGACAAAAAACTTATCCTCGACTTTATCATATATTCTTCCGGCACTGAGTGTACCGCCGGCAATACTCGCCGGGCTGTTTGCGATATATCCGACCTTGCCGATAATCGGCAATTTTACGGTTATCGCCTCTGAATCATATTTGTTTGACGGCTCTTTTACGCAGATAAGCACGTTTCCTATTGCAAAAGGCTTTTTATGATAATAATTCGCAAAGCCCGTTACCGTTACATACAAATCCTCCATAAATCCGCCCCCAATCATCAATATATTATCCGAACCTGTAAACAGGTTCAAAAATCATATTTGTTATTATATCATTTTATATTTGTTTTGTCTACTTTTTTTACTACTCCTTCACCGTCAAATAAAGGAATAAAGCTTTCCGAAACAGTACCGCCCTCCTGTACAAAAGCATTTTCGACACCGATTTCAACCGCAAAGTCAAGCACTTCGTCATATTCGCTTTCCGTAACTTTTCTGTTTATTTCGGGATATTTTAAAACACTTTCAAGCGGTGTGTACTGATTCATTATGCTCATATAAATATCATCGCCGTATGTGTTATACAGATATTTAATCACTCTTTTTGAATTGTCGGTATATGACGGCAAAACAAGATGTCTTACGATTATTCCGCGTTTCATCATACCGTTTTCGTCAAATTCACAACTTCCGACTTGTCTTACCATTTCATCTATCGCTCTTTTTGCGTGTATCGGATAATCCTCTGCTTTTGAATACTTTTTTGCAAGTACGCTGTCGGCATATTTAAAATCCGGTAAATAAATATCTATATAACCGTCAAGCATTTTCAGTGTATCAACGCTTTCATAGCCGCCGCAGTTATACACAATCGGAATATCAAGCCCTTTTACCGTATCGAGTGCCTTTATAATATGCGGTACATAATGAGTTGGTGTTACAAGATTTATATTGTTTGCTCCTTTATCCTGAAGTTCAAGAAATATTTCCGCCAACCTGTCCGATGTTATTTCAAAGCCTTTATGCTCCGAAGATATTTCTCTGTTCTGACAATACACGCACCCAAGATTACATCCCGAAAAAAACACTGTTCCCGAACCGCTCTCACCGGAAATACACGGTTCTTCCCACATATGCAGTGCGGCACGTGCCGCATACAGCCTGTCACTCTGTCCGCATACACCAACCGTCCTGCTTCTGTCAACACCGCAGTTTCTCGGACAAAGTCTACATTCTCTGTAATAATTCATCGCAATATTTCCATAACCTTGTCAAATGCCGCCGCTGTCTTTTCCAAATCGTATTGAGTATGTGCGTCAGACAAGAACAGTGACTCAAATTGTGACGGTGCAAGGTAAATACCCTGTTTAAGCATTTCGTTAAAGTATACTTTGAATTTTTCGGTGTCCGACTTTGACGCGGTTTCAAAATTTATTACATCACTGTTCGTAAAGAATACACTCATCATTGAGCCTACTCTGTTTACACGAACATTCACACCATATTTTTCAGCCGACTTTTTAAATTCACTCTCAATATATGCACCCTTTTGTTCAATTTCTTCATATATATAGGGGTTTTCCTGCAAATATTTAATCTGTGCGTTACCCGCCGCCATTGCAAGCGGATTACCCGACAATGTACCTGCCTGATAAACAGGACCTGACGGCGAAACAAATTCCATAATCTCACGTTTACCGCCGTATGCACCGACAGGCATACCGCCGCCGATAATTTTTCCGAATGTAACAATATCCGCGTCCAAACCGAATCTGCCTATTGCACCCGACACAGACAATCTAAATCCTGTCATGACCTCGTCCACTATAAATACACTGCCGTACTTTTTCGTTATCTCGCGAATTTTCTGCAAATATCCGTCTTTCGGCGGTACAACACCCATATTTCCTGCTACAGGCTCAATTATAACTCCGGCAATTTCACTACCCATTTTTTCAAATGCGTCCTCTATTGCGTCAATATCATTGTACGGCAAAACAAGCGTATACTTTGCAAAATCTTCAGGCACACCTGCCGATGACGCACTTCCGAAAGTTGCCGCACCAGAACCGGCTTTTATAAGGAGCGAGTCGCTGTGTCCGTGATAACAGCCCTCAAACTTTATTATTATATTTCTGCCCGTGTAACCTCTTGCCAGACGTATCGCAGACATAGTTGCCTCCGTACCCGAATTAACCATTCTCACAACATCTACACAAGGAACAAGCGAACAAATTCTCTTTGCAAGCTCCGTTTCGGCAAGGCAAGGTGCACCGAAAGACATACCTTTATCGCAAGCCTCCTTAACCGCCTCCAAAACGATTTCCTTACAGTGTCCCAAAAACATAGGCCCCCATGAGCCGACATAATCTATATATTCGTTTCCGTCAATATCATATATCTTACTTCCGTTTGCACATTCTATAAAAAGCGGATAAGTTCCGACATTCTTAAACGCTCTTACAGGCGAATTAACTCCGCCGGGTATATATTTTTTAGCCTCGTCAAAGGCTGTTTTGCTTTTTGATGTATCCACAACATATCATTCCTTTTCTAAACAGATAAAAAAATTATACACCCTACTTAATTTATTGTCAATTCCCTTGATTTTTCGATATAATAGTGTTAAAATAGACAAGATATATTTCAGATTCCAATAAATTGTCCGGAACGTGCAAAATAATTATTATATTTCATAAATTGATAAACACAGTAAATGATAGGCAAGCCTACGGCTTACCTATGCACTTTTTGTGAAAATAAACTCTAACGTACAAACGTACGCCGACGAGTTCATTTTCGCAAAATCCGAACTAATTTCTTGAAATCTGATGAGATGTACAATATATCCGTTTTCGGTAAACAAATATTTATTTATTTTTGTTTTCAAAAGGAGAAGCAGGGTGAAATTCCCTCACAGTCACGCTACCGTACAGTCGGATCGCCTGCCGAAAATAGAGCGCATTTGTGCCTACGAACGATGGGTCAATGGCGGAATCATTCAGATTTTAAGCCATAGGATTTACCCAATCCCTACGGCTTTTTTTGGTATGTGAAAATCACAAGTTTTCTACACTCCCAAAAAGTTTCATAACTGATTTAAGTGGTCACTTGTGTGCTAAAACATATTTCATAAGAAGAAAAGGAGAAAAATTTATGTCTTTAGCAAACAGGAAAACAAAACTATTGGTGGCAATGCTTTCACTACTGCTTGTCATTCCTATGACAAACGCATTCGCAATGCACATTATGGAGGGTTATCTTCCTCCGAACTACTGTATTATATGGGGAGTTGTATGTATACCGTTCCTTATCGCAGGCGGTATCAGTATGCAAAAGCAAGCAAAGAAGAATAACAAAACAAAAATACTTCTTGCACTTGCAGGAGCTTTCGTTTTCATTCTTTCATCGCTAAAAATCCCTTCAGTTACAGGAAGTTGTTCACATCCGACAGGTACAGGACTCGGTGCAATTCTTTTCGGACCGTCGATTATGTCTTTACTCGGTATAATCGTGCTTTTGTTCCAGGCACTTCTTCTTGCACACGGCGGACTTACAACACTTGGTGCAAACACATTTTCAATGGCGATTGCCGGACCGTTCGTTTCATTCGGTATATACAAGCTTTGCCAAAAGCTTAACGCACCGAAAGGTCTTGCAGTATTTCTTGCCGCAACAATAGGTGATATATTCACTTATGTGGTAACATCATGCCAGCTTGCGCTTGCATTCCCTGACCAAAACTTCTTTGCGTCACTTGTAAAGTTTATGGGAATCTTCGCGGTTACACAAGTTCCGATTGCCATTGCAGAGGGTATTC
>OKRV01001674.1_pt1 | contig 12797 bp, 11 predicted proteins | sample 1601201 | NCBI WGS metagenome assembly OKRV01 (sample SAMEA3541540, study PRJEB24748) | human gut metagenome | biome: human gut; feature: human-associated habitat; material: faeces | place: China | collected 2012 | reverse complement strand
CGTGTGTTCCTTGTGGGCTTCGTAACCGATCAGTACCAACCGACTTGTTCGGAATGTTGCCATGCCTTGGACGGGCTGCCGTAGGCTTGTGCGATGTACCACAGACCCCAATCGATCTGTACGGCGGCATCGTCACGGTAATTGGCACCGAACGCAGCCATTTTGTCTGCTGGTAGCGACTGAGGAATGCCGTAGGCACCGGAGCTCGCGTTTTCGGCATACCACAGCCAACTGGACTCGCGGGTCCATAGTTTGACCAGACAATCCCAGTCGTTGCCTGTCCACCCGCGCTGCGCGGCGGCACCGGCGGCATAGGCCTGAGCCTGGGCTACGGTGGCGTGCCACAGGCGGCCGGAGGGCGTGGTGGTTGTGCCTGAATCGGAGCCAGAAGAGCCGGAATTGTTGTTCGTACCGCCGCCGGTGTTACCGGAGTTGCCGGTGTTGCCGGAGTTGCCGGTGTTGCCGGAGTTGCCAGTGTTGCCAGTGTTACCGGTGTTGCCAGTGTTGCCGGAATTGCCGGTGTTGCCGGCATTGTTGTTGGACGACTCGTGCTGATTGTTGGAACCGGAATCGGCCTTGCCGTTATCGGCGGAGTCGGATTTCTTATCGGAACCTTTATCGGTATCAGACTTGGCGGCGCCTACGGCGATGATCTGGTCGATGGCCATCGAGGTGACGGTCTCCGATTTCAGCGTCTCCGATTCGGCCACGCCATCCACATAGGTGACGTCGTACACCTGCGTCTTCTCGCCGTTGACGCCCTGCTGGCGCACATCGGCCTGCCCTTCAGCCAGATTCGGGTCGATGATGGTCTGGGTGGAGAACGGAATCACGGACGTGCGCGTCTCCTCGCCGTGGGTCACGCGGCGTACGCGCAGAATGGTCTCGTCGCTGTCTTTCTCAACGCTGACGCGATCCTCCTTGTTGAGCACGATGCCCTTGGAATCGAGGATGGAGGCGGCCGGCAGCTTGCCATTGGGGGCCACCGAGCTTTTGCCGTCGGCGATGACGGTGACCGGCCCGGACTGGTTGATCACCAGGCCGCCGGTGAGCTGGTTGTACACGTTCTTGATGTCGACGGTGATCTTCGCGGCGTTGTTCTGGTTTTCCTCGAAAAATCCCAGTAGCTGGTCGGCGCTGGTGGCCACGGTCCAGAACGGCACGGCGGTGCCGTCGATGTTGATGGTGGTCTGGTAGGCGGACTGTACGGTGACCACGGCATGATTGGCGAGCTGGTCGCCGGACGAGGTAGTGACGATATCGTGGGTCTTGATATCCACCCCTTGTTCCTCCAGAAGACGGGTGGCCGTCATCGCATATGTGGTGACTTGGGTGGTTTGCCCGTTGATGTTCAGGGCCACGGATTTACGCGCGGTGAACGCGAATGATCCAGCCAGCGCGATACTGGTCGCCGCGATACAGGCGATTACGCGGATGCGACGCAGTGTAACAAACCGCTGCGGGGTCCAACGCCGTGCCATTGCCATACTCTTCCTGCTGGGTGAACGATTACGCCACCCATCGTAACGGTTGTTCCGGCCCGTACTGCGGTTTCACCGGCCACCGTCACCATTCCTGCTCGTCAGATTGTTCTGAGCTCAAAAAAAGAAAAGAAAAGGGGGGGCGGGAGAGAAGGGGATGTTCCCGCCCCCCCTTGAAGGCGCGGAGCTGGTTGGGGGACGCTCCGCCCTCATTCCAGGAAGCCCATAATTGGGGGAAGGCTCCTGGAGTACTTACCCAAGGTAAGAATTATATGCGTAGAAAAGTCTACGTATCACATAATACGCCATTTTTTCTGCGCGACGAGCCTCTTGTCGGGATCGAACCGACGACCTGCCGCTTACAAGGCGGCCGCTCTGGCCATCTGAGCTAAAGAGGCGATTGTTCTTAACGCGTAAATCGTTGCGAACAAATGACTAGTATACCGGTACTTCCCGAGTGGTCAATTTAAGCCGAGCCGCAGGCGGTATTGCATATGTCGCGGCGTCAACTTATTCGGCCACGCAGCATCAGGAGGCGACCGAAATCGGCTTTCCGCTGGCACCGATGGATGGCATTTTGCCTTCCACGCCTACCTGGTCAGCATCCAGCCCAATGGACTTGAGGAAGCCGTCCACCATATTCGTGTCCGCCAGCGTGAGCTGCTTCAGATCCCAGTATTCGCCGTTGATGGTGAGTGTGGGGGAGGAGAAGGCGCCGGAGCTGTTGAACAGTTCGGGGCGCAGGATCGTGTAGTTGTTGGAGGCGGTGAGCCAGTCGAGGTATTCGTTCTTGCCGCTGAACGCCGCGGCGGCCACATCCTCGCTCACGCCGGCCTTGACGGCCTGCTTCTCCAGCTTGGCGTTGTTTACCGGCTCGTAATTGGACAATTCGCCCGGCTGGAAATCCTCAGCGTAGATGTTGGAGAGGTAGCTCATGAGGTGGTCGGGATCGTCATCATGCTCGGCAATGTAGATGGCACCGTTGAACACGCGGTTGGAGTAGTTGTCGGAGCTCTTGTTGTTCTGGAAATTGAGGAAGTGCAAATCGATGTTGAGCTGGCCTGCGTTCATCAGCTTGACGAGCGTCGGGTCGAGTTGGCGGTTCACCGAGGCGCAGCCGGGGCACAGCGGTTCCATGTAGATGGATACGGTGGGAGCCCCCTCGGCTTTCTGGCCATACCCTTTGTTGGAGATTACGAAGCCGGCCTTGTCGTCGGCGTTAGCCGGCTGGGTACTGACTTTCTTGAGCTTGCTATAGGCCTCGTCCACGGTCATGTTGCTTTGCTGGCTACTGCTGCTGGTGTTGGACGGCCGCATAGCCTTGTACACGGCGAATCCAGCGATGGCCACCAGCACCACAATAATGGCCACCACAATGCAGCCGATGATGGTCTGCTGCTTACGCTCCTTGGCTGCCTGCTCGGCCCGTGCCTGCTGGGCGGCCTCCTCGGCCGCTCGGCGCTCAGCGCGTGTGGCACGCTTGGCCTGACGCTTCGGATCTGACATAGCTATCCCCTTGCAATCGCTTCAATGTTTGGGCCCCATCATAATGACCGGGCCTGAGGAGGACTGCGCCCAGAGCTGATCTGAGGTGAATTCCCTGTAAAAGTGTGACGGAATGAACGTATCGGATACACAACGGCCATGTGTGCGGATGGCTGATGTGTGAGATTCCGCCCCGCTCTAGGCGAACGGCATCCAGTTGATCGGCATGCCCAGAATCGGCATCGCGCACAAGGCCACGGTGATGATGGCCCATATGGTGAACAGCACGGTGCCGCGCCCGCCGCCCTTGGGCGCCGGCGCCACTGGAGCAGGTGGAGCCCCACCCACTTCGGTGGATGGCGCGCCCGCCGGGCGACTGTGTTTGAGCCCGCGCAGTCCGCCGCCCCCCAGCCGAATCATCATCGACTGTGGGGCGAACACAGTGACCAGCCAGCCGATGGCCATGAAACCGCCCAGCGCCAGCCCGGAAGCGGAGAACGGCACATCATTGAGCAACGGCACCGGAATACCCCAATCCGCGGTGAAATACCAGGAGATGGTGTGAACGGGCAGTGCCAGAGCCGCGGTGGCCACGGCGGTTCCCGCCATATAGATGATGACTAGCAGCAGTATGCGGGGAATGGCCAGCAGCAGGGCTTTGACCAGATGCCAGGGAAAAGTCGCCACGCGAATCCACGAATCGGAGTTTTTGCGCTCGCCGCCGCGTTTGCCCTCGCGCTCAAGCTGGGGTTCGGTGTTATAGGCCAGGGTGAGCAGTAGCCACAACAACGCAGTGGCCGCGATGATGGCCACGAGCGGAGCATTTGCCGCCAGTGCCGCCAGCGGCGCCGCCAGCAGGATCAATGGCAGGGTGCCGCGCTGCAGATATTCCCCTCGCTTCACGTCCACCGGATTGGGCATGGGAGGATTTTGGACCATGGTTTCGGTGGGGGCCGCTTGGGCGGTTTGGTCGATGATGCGCTGCAATGCCGGGCGAATGGCGGGGTCCACCGCTGTGGGCTGGTTGCTTGCGGGACCCCAGCTGCTCTGGGCGGTGCCGGACGGGGGGAATGATGACGGCTGCGGCGTGGGGAGTACGGTGGTGCGCTCGGCCAGCGGCGTGGTTTGGTCCGGCATCGGTGTGGTCGCGCCGGTGAGTACCTGTGTGCCGGCGTCGTCGGTGAAATCGGCAGCAGCGTCGGGCAACAGTTGCGTGGCCTGCTCCGCACCGGCCGGCGGACGTGGCGGCATATCGGCTAAGGGCAGCGTGGCGGTAGCGGCGCCAGCCGGCGAGAATACGACGGTTTCGCCATCGCCGTTATCGCCCTTATTGCCGGAGAACACGGCCATGGTGGGAGCCTCAGCGGCTTCCTCGGCCGCGCGCCAGATGGTTCGGGGATTATTGCGGTCAACGCCGCCGGCCGCGCCAAAAGGGGGCATCGCCTCCGCGGCTTCGGCAACGATCGCAGCCGGTTGTCCAGCCACGGCTCCCGCGGCGAACGGTCCCGCCTGCTCGCCCTGCCAAGCGTTGGGATTCAACGCATCCAAGGCGATGGCATTCAGCAATTGATCCGGCGTGCAACGATCCCTGCGATCCGGGTCCAGTGCAGAACGGAAGGCAGCCAATGTGCCGGCCGGTAGTCCGGAAAGATTCGCGTTGCCCGAGGCCTCGCGCTCAAGTACCGCCATCATCGGCTTGGTGCCGAACACAGGCGCGCCGGTTGCGGCAAAAGCGAGCACGGACGCCACCGACCACCAATCGGTGGCGTCGTCGGATTCGGCACCGTCAATAATCTCGGGTGCGATGAATCCGGGTGTACCCATCACTAGGCCGGTGCGGGTTACGTGACTTTCGCCCTCGCCCATCGCGATACCGAAATCGACCAATACCGGTCCGGCGGCCGACACCATCACATTGGTGGGTTTGATGTCGCGATGGACGATGCCGGCCGCATGTACGGCTTTGGTGGCTTCGATGAGCGGGCCAAGCGTTCCAGATCGTCGCCCACATACCGGCCATTGGCGGCCACATCATCCTTAAGATTCTTGCCCTCGATGAGTTCAGTGACGATGAACGCCAACGTATCGTCGAGTTCCATATCCACGATGCCGCACACACCCGGATGATTGACCTTCTTCAAGGCCATGGCCTCGCGCCGCAGGCGCTCGCGCGGCGTGACATCGGGCTTGAGGTCGGGGTCGTGCAGGGCCGTGGACGCAGAGCCGGAGCCTGCCACTGACTCGTCGGTCAGGGAGTCGCGCAGAATCTTCATGGCATAGGTGGTGCCGCCGTCGTCGCGCACCCGCCACACCGACCCCATAGCTCCTGAGCCGAGCCGGGAGATCAGCGTATACCCACCAACCACTTCGCCGGACTCAAGATTCAACGCGTTCAAATCGCTCATGCCCTCCATCCTAATGCCTTGCTGGTGCATTATTCTGGCTCTCTCCTGGGAGGCCGAGCTTGATATTTCTTGGCTCCCCTCTCTGAGAGGGGAGCCAAGAATAAATGCCGTTTACGTATTGAGAAGTGCCGTTTACGCCATTAAGGTCGATTGCCCTGACCGGATGTGGTAGCAAATTATGCGCTCGAAATGACAGGATAGGTGCGTGGGCAGGTGCGCCAGTCGTGAATTTGCGACTCTATAACCATCGGCATCAAGGATGTGTCGGCGGTGACCCAAAGGTGAGCCAGCCGGGCACATTCAACAGTGGCACAGCGATGCAAGGGCAGTATCGTGAGCCGCTGATCGAATCGATAACGATATCAGATTCGAATGCCGCGACTTCGCCGGTCGTACCTTCGAATACTTCTCCGAAGACGGCTACCTGTTCGGCGTGATGGCCTCCCAGCAGGTCGCTGGCGCTCAGGCCAAGGGCGTGTACGCCTTCATGAAGCACTTCGCGCTGAACGACCAGGAGACCAACCGACTGAGCGAGCTCGCCACCTGGGCCAACGAGCAGTCGATTCGCGAGATCTACCTGAAGCCCTTCGAGATGAGCGTCAAGCAGGGCGGCGCGGGTGCCGTGATGAGCGCCTTCAACTACATCGGTATGGAGTGGGGCGGTTCCCACTCCGGACTGCTCAACACTGTCCTGCGTGGCGAGTGGGGCTTCCGCGGCATGGTCCTGACCATCATGAAGTACCTCAAGCGCCGCAAACTGGCCGCGGCGGCATCGGCTCCCGCTGACGCTCCGGTCAAGGCCTGAGGTGTGTCTCCGATAACTGAATAGCTAAATAGAATGGACGGCCTGCTGAGTGCTACTCAACAGGCCGTCCATTGTGTATCTGAATGCGAAAAGTCATTATATGGAACGGAATATATCGATACTGTGCATTGTGCCGATTACTGATTCCGACGCAAGTATTCGCGCAGGAAGGGCACGGCAAAATCGACTTCGCCTCGTTCTGTTTCGCGGATAACGAAGGCGTCAAGGAGGCGTTTGCGGTAGGTGGCGGCATAGTTAGGCGTTTTGCCCATGCGCTGTGCAACATTCACGGTGGGAGAGGGACCATCTGACGCTGCCATGGCTTCGAGATACTTACGGTCGTTTTTGGATAAGCCTTGCAACTCCGGGATGCACACGGCGTTATCAAGGTCAATACGTGCTTCCTCGATACCTGCCGTAACATCAGCGTCGATGATGGTATCCGAGTCCCGCATGTCTGCGGCATCCCAGATATGGTAGCCAACCAGTTGAATCATATAGGGGTATCCGGCTGTCACATTGGCTGCAGTGCTTAATTGAGCGTCGGTGATGGACATGCCGGAGGCGCGGAATGTTGTGGCGAAAGCATCGCGCACTTCATCAAGAGGAATATCTGTGAGTATGTTCGTTTTCGCGCGACGTAGGAACGTGATGACTTCGTCATTGAACAAATCAGAAATCATCTGTGGGAGACCGGCGAACACGATGGCGATATTGCGTCGTTCCCTGATTTGATGCTGTATGGCAGTGGCGATGGCAATCATGTCGGATCGCTCAGCCGCTTGAGTCTCATCAATGGTGATAAGCAACCCAGCATGGCGCTTCTCAAGCGCATCCAACCGTCCGGCAATGGCACTTCTCAACGTTTCGGGCATACGCTTCGGGGATAGTTCGGCTTCTCCGAGGCCGATGCCCGCTCCAGCAAAAGTCAACGATGGTCGGATAGTGAGGTGGTCAAGGGCCCCTCGCCCGGTTCGTAAGGCATCAACAAGGCGTTCGCATAGTCCGGCAGAGGCCGTTTCTTCGATGACATCCCATCTGCGCGCTTTGGCCCGGTCTCCGAACACAGTGAGCATCACGGTTTTTCCGGTTCCACGAGCGCCGGTGACGAGCATAATGCGCCCTGGGGCACCGACTCCGTTATCGAGACCTTTCTCGAAATCGCGGATAACTTTGCCTCGGCCGATGAGCAGGGGCGGTTCCCCTCCTGCCGTTGGCTTGAATGGGTTTTCCTTTGCCTTCATGTGGACCGCCTCCTCGCTGAATCAACCTAAAATAAAAATTATCAAAAATATCAAAAAAATAAAAATTATCAAAAGCTGGGTTGAGCCGACTGAAGAAAACAGCCGTGGCGACAATGATCCTGCCGCAATCCGCGGTGACAACAACTGACGCGGACCTTCTTGGCAGAATCGTTGTTTGTCCCGCTTCGCCAATCAACGTCGCTCAAGTTCGGTGCGCAGACCGGCTACCGTAGCGGTCAGCTCACGCACTTCCTCGCGCAATAGGTCGATTTCGGGATTGGCTGATGTTGCAATAGCCTCTTGCGCGGCTTCCTTGGCCACTTCCTTCTCCCGAGCGTCCTCGCGCCGATCCGTCTCCAGATTGACCTGATCCACGATCCACGAGGCCAGCGTGGCCGTCACAATACCGATCAACGCGATGCCGGTGAACATCAGCACCACCGCAATGATCTTGCCTTGGAAGGTGACCGGCGAGAAGTCGCCATATCCCACGGTGGTCACGGTCACGAACGCCCACCACAACGCCGTGCCGAAGTCGGTGATCGTGGATCCGGACGCCCCGCGCTCCACGGAATACACGGCCAGCGCGCCCACGTACATGAGCATTCCCACCGCGCCGACCGCGTATACGGTGATGCGCCCGCGCACCGCCATGCCGGAGGTGCGGTTCAGCACGTGCAGCACGGTCAGCAAACGCAACAGTCGCAAGGGCCGGAGCATCGGCAGCGCGATGGTCAGCAGCGTGAACAGGTTGTGCTTGAACCACCGCCAGCGATCGTCGGCCAACCACAGCGAGACCACATAATCGACGACGAACACCACCCAGATCACGTTGATGACGGTTTCACACAGCGCGATATGCGTGCGGGAGAGAATTTCCCACGAATACACCACCAGAAACACCACGGACAGCACCATCAGCGGCCAGTCCGTCCACTTCTTCCACGTCTTCAGTCCCATATTCCGATTGTAGTGGCGCGCCCGCTGCGCCACTGCGGAGCATGACTCCGGACGTCAGTGTTGTATACGTTCGTATACATTTCACGTTGTGTACGAACGTATACAACGGTATCTTTCATCTCGCATTTCCCTTATGACTATCACCACAGTGATATAATCAAGAATATGTAAGGAGAGAGAGAAGGAGCCGGCCAATGGAGACCGCATCGATCGAACTGTGGCATGGCTCTTCGCATGTCATCAAGCATCCTGAATACGGGCTGGTCAAGCCGAACAACGATTATGGCCGCGGATTCTATTGCACGCGCAGCGTCGAGCTGGCCAAGGAATGGGCGTGTGCGGGACTGGATGACGGTTTCGCGAATCGGTACACGTTGACCACGGACGGGCTCCTCTTCCTGGACCTGTCCCAGCCGCCCTACACCATCCTGAACTGGCTGGCCATGCTGGTCGAAAACCGTCGTTTCCAGCCGACCACCACCGTCGCCGCGCAAGGCATCGAATATCTGAAACAAGTGTTTCTGCCGGATGCCAGTCAGGCTGACGTCATCGTCGGATATCGTGCCGACGATTCGTATTTCTCGTTCGCCCGCGCTTTTGTCAATAACGCGATTTCCATCGACCAACTCGCTGAGGCGATGCGGTTGGGCGAGCTCGGCAAGCAGATCGTACTCGCCAGTCCTCAGGCATTCGCGGCACTGCGGTTCCAAGGCTGCGAAATCGCCCGCGCTTCGACCTACCACGGATTGCGTAACGAGCGCGACCGCACAGCTCGCGAAGCCTACCGCCGCAAAAGTGCAGAAGCCGATCTCGACGGCCTGTTCATGCGCGACATCATCCGCGAGAAAGTGACCAACGATGATCCCCGCCTATGATGAGACATACTTGCCGGACGCCATGGCCAACTTGGCCGGTGCCTTCGATTATGCGCTGAACGATTGCGGGTTGCCGGTCGGCCTATTCATGGACTTCTTCGCCACCTCCGAGGCGGCCGCGCTTTTCGGGCGAGGCACGCCCAAATACGTGTGTGGCATGTCCGGCGAGGAGCTGGTGGCCGAAATCATGCGGCAAACCGGCTGGGCTCGCATTATCGATATGCCGCCCGTCGCACTGCGCACCGGCTCAACACCCGAATACTGGGCCGGATGGGTACTCGCATACTGCCAATGGGCCAGGGGAGTGCGGTTCTCGGACATTCTCGATGTGCTGTCGCTCGACGATATCGTGCGACTGCACCCGACTCTGCACGAAGCCGACGAAAGCCGATTCGTCGACGTGTACGACGAGCGGGCCGCCCATAATCGCACCGAGGGCGACTCCCGGCTGCACACGATCCGCGTGCGCGCCGGACTCAGCCAATCCGGGCTGGCCCGCCGCTCCGGCGTTACCCTGCGCTCCATCCAAATGTACGAGCAGCGCCGCAAAGACCTTGGCAAAGCTGCCGTCTCCACCGTGCTCGCTTTGGCCCGCACGCTTGGCTGCCGCATCGAAGATCTGTTGGAGCCGTAAAGACGCGGAGTAGTATCGCGCCGCATCGATTCTGATAACTGAACAACTACTTTTAAGGCCCGGCCGGATGCTCGTTTGGACATCCGGCCGGGCCTTCTGGCTCCACACGGGGTGCCGAGGTATCCGTTCTCCGCTTCGAGGGGCTGATTTGGCCTTCCGTAGAGGTTTACTCCCGTTTCGAGGGGCTGGTGGCCCGCTAGAACACGGGTATAAACGGCTTCGCCCCACCGTCATTCCGCCATTTTGGGGATGCGCTTACTTGAGTACCAGCCCCTCGAAACGGAGATAGATCTCCGGAAAGGGTCAAAACAGCCCCTCGAAACTCAAGATGGCGGTTGCAGGGCGGTTGAGGATCAGTCGAAGAGCGGTTCAAACGCAAATGTGAACAATGCCACATGTGATTGGGCGGGTCGCTGCACGCCGATTTTCGGGGGTGCATGGGAATGGCGGAATATCAACGAAAAACCCTATATCTAGGTTTGTTATGTGACACGCGCCACTACATATAGTGCCTTGATTTCAAATCACACCGCTGTAATATGGCCTTCGCTTCACTGTTCATCAGAACCACATCAAGGGGAGTCGCCATGACCGTCACCGTGTTCACCAAGCCGCATTGCCCGCAGTGCGATGCCACCAAGCGCCAGCTCACCAAGCTGGGTGTGCCGTTTGAAACCGTGGACCTGACGCAGAACCCCTCCACCCTTGAGCAGCTGCAGGCCGCCGGTTTCCAGCAGGCTCCGGTGGTCATCACGCCGGACAACTCCTGGACCGGCTACCGCCCCGACCTGATTCGCGAAGTCGCCCAGCAGGTGGCCGCCGACAACCGCGCCGCCGCCACGGTGTCCGCGTGAGTCTGAGCCAGCCCGAATTCGCGGCCGAAGGCAAGACGATCGGCGCATTGGTCTACTTCTCGTCGGCCTCCGAAAACACCGCACGGTTCGTGGCCGGATGCCGTTTGCAGGACGAAGGCATCAACGTCTACCGCATCCCGTTGCGGGCCGCCGACCCGGCGCTAAACGTCCGCGAACCGTACGTCATCATGGTGCCCACCTATGGCGGCGGCGTGGTCAAGAAAGCAGTGCCGATTCAGGTCAAACGCTTCCTCAACGATCCAGCCAACCGCGAGTGGATTCGCGGCGTCATCGCCTCAGGCAACACCAATTTCGGTGAGGCCTACTGTGCCGCCGGAGACATCATCGCCGCCAAATGCAAGGTGCCCTACCTCTACCGTTACGAACTCATGGGCACCCCGGAAGACACTGCCGCCGTGCGAAACGGCCTCGTCCGCTTCTTCACCGAACAGTAAATCTTGACCCCCTCGAGGTATTGGCTCCCCTCTCCGAGGGGAGCTGTCAACGAAGTTGACTGGGGGGAGCAACTGTCTGAGTAAACACACTTCTGCCATATTCCAAGGATTTCCAATGACTGACCTCACCGCCACCGGCCTGCCGCTCGACAATACTGCCGACACCGCAGCGGAACAGTACGACCCGGCGCACGATTACCACGCGCTCAACGCGATGCTCAACCTCTATGACGCCGACGGCAAGATCCAGTTCGACAAAGACAAGGCCGCCGAACGCGAATACGTGACAGGGCACGTGGCCACCAACAGCAAGCGGTTCGCCTCCACCGCCGAGCGTCTCGAATACCTGATCAGCAACCAGTACTACAACCCTGCGGTCTTCAACCAGTACTCCGCTGAATTCCTCGACCGCATCTACGAGCACGTGGAATCCGCCGGCTTTGAGTTCGGCACTTTCCTTGGTGCGTTCAAGTTCTACACGTCCTACGCGCTCAAGACGTTCGATGGTCGCCTCTATCTTGAGGACTTCCCGCAGCGTTGCGCCGCTGTGGCCCTGGAGCTCGCCGCCGGCAATGAGCAGCAGGCCATCGAATACGCCGACGAAATGCTTGCCGGCCGCTTCCAGCCCGCCACCCCGACCTTCCTGAACCTCGGCAAGGCCCAGCGTGGCGAACCGGTCAGCTGCTTCCTGGTGCGCATCGAAGACAACATGGAGTCGATTTCGCGCGGCATCAACGCGGCCCTCCAGCTCTCCAAGCGCGGCGGTGGCGTGGCTCTGCTGCTGAGCAACCTGCGCGAGCTCGGCGCTCCGATCAAGCACATCGAAAACCAGTCCAGTGGCGTGATTCCGATTATGAAGCTGCTGGAGGATTCCTTCTCCTACGCCAACCAGCTCGGCGCGCGTCAGGGCGCGGGCGCGGTGTACCTCAACGCCCACCACCCGGACATCCTGCGCTTCCTGGACACCAAGCGAGAGAACGCGGACGAGAAGATCCGCATCAAGTCGCTGGCTCTTGGCGTGGTGATTCCGGACATCACGTTCGAACTGGCCAAGCAGAAGGCCCAGATGGCCCTGTTCAGCCCGTACGACGTGGAGCGCGTGTACGGCAAGCCGTTCGCCGACATCTCCGTTACCGAGCATTATGACGAGATGGTGGCCGACGACCGCATCAAGAAGACCTACATCGACGCCCGTAAGTTCTTCACCACCATCGCCGAACTGCAGTTCGAATCCGGCTACCCGTACATCGTGTTCGAGGACACGGTCAACCGCGCGAACCCGATCGAAGGCCGCGTGACCATGTCCAACCTGTGCTCGGAAATCCTGCAGGTTCAGGAGCCGAGCGCATACAACGAGGACCTCACGTATGCGCATGTCGGCCGCGACATCTCCTGCAATCTGGGTTCGCTCAACATCGCCAAGGCGATGGATGGCGGCTTGGCTCACACGGTGGAGACGGCGATCCGCGCACTCACCTCGGTGGCCGAGCACACCAGCATCAACGCGGTGCCTTCGATTCGCCGCGCCAATGAGGAGGGCCACGCCATCGGCCTCGGCCAGATGAACCTGCACGGCTTCCTGGCCCGCGAAGGCATCCA
>OKRV01001636.1_pt1 | contig 13061 bp, 12 predicted proteins | sample 1601201 | NCBI WGS metagenome assembly OKRV01 (sample SAMEA3541540, study PRJEB24748) | human gut metagenome | biome: human gut; feature: human-associated habitat; material: faeces | place: China | collected 2012 | reverse complement strand
TCTTTGTATACATTCCTTTTTTATGAGGAGAACGTCTATATGCAACAACAGGTATTATATCTCTATCTATTATTCCTTTAAAAATAGGATTAGTTGAATATCCTGCATCTAAACCAAGATACTTAGGGTTTACATTAAATGTTTCTTTAATTCTATCTATTCTCTTTAATATTGGTTCGCTATCGCTGACGTTACCAGGGGTAACATGAACATCCATAATTATATTATTTTTACTATCTACAGTTCTATGGTCTAAATAAAAAAAGCCTTCGGGTTTATTATCTCTCATCATATATCCACTATCAGGATCAGTTGTACTTTTCTTAATTTCTTTTGTTTCTTTTTTGAACTTTCTTGGTTTTAAAGGCTTTTTATTATGATTCTCTCTATCTTCATTAACATCAATATCTAACTGTTCTATATATTCCTTAGGAGTTACGTCTACTTCAACTTTTTCAAACTTTCTTTTATTAGCATTTGCTTTTATATGAGTTGAATCAGAATAAAGAATTTTACCTCCAACTAAATCTTTTTCCATAGCTTGAAAAACTATATTATCAAATATTTTCTGTGGAATATCAGTACCTTTAAATCTTCTAATTTTATTCTGACTTATTGTAGATGAATCTGGAATTTTCTCTGTAATTGAATATCCTAAAAACCATCTATATGCTAAATTTACTTCTATATCTTTAACTAACTGCCTTTCGGAGCGTATGCCATAAAGATATCCTATAAATAACATTTTAAATAATACTACTGGATCAACAGCTGGTCGACCATTTGTATGACAATACAAATCCCTAGTTAAATCCCTAATGAATGAAAAATCTATATATTTATCAATTTTCCTTAATAAATGGTCTTGTGGGACTAATTCTTCTAACATTACTACTTCTATTTCACTTTGTGCTTCTTTTCTTTCGTTTACCATTAATAAAACCTCTATGTAACAAATTTATATATTTTAAATTATATTACATATTTGGATAAAAATAAAGACTGCTGACACTTTGTCAACAGTCTGAAAAAACTCATAGAGTTTTTCAGGATTAATAGCTTTATTACTTAAAAATCTTTGTAATCTTTTAATTTTACTTTCTTCAGTTCCAGTAGAATAAGAATCCTTCAATTCTTGAGATATTTTTGATAAAACAACTGATTGAGAAGCTATTATCCCAATAACCATTGCAATTAAGTTATTTAAACGAGGAGTAGATAAAATTATCATTTTTTCTAGCGTTTTTTTCAATTCTGTAGTAATATATTCTTGATCGTTGATCATAGAAACCACCTTTCTTTTGTGAGTTGTTTTTGCAGATTAATTTTACACTAGAAAAAGGTGGTTTTTTTATATTTTCAGAATAATTTTTTTATTTAAATAGATATTTTCAATTAAATGGATAATAACTGTCCGTAGGTCAGATAAAAAGGTGGTTTTTTATATTTTTCAGAATAATTTTTTTGTTAAAATAGATACTTCCAATTAACTGGATAATAACTGTCCGTAGGTCAGATAAAACTATTCAATTTGCTTTTGTGCTTTATTAATAATAGATGAACTAAAAATAAATATCAGAATATATATTACAACTTAAAAATAAACATAAATCAAGATGGTGCTATTTATTTAAAAGATGATAATTGGAGTGATTGGTTAGAATATGTAGATTATCTTAATAGTATAGTAAAATAAGTTGTAAATTATAGTTAAATGGGATAGAATAAAATTTAATAATTTTTTAGGGGGAGCGGAGATGGTCTTAAATAGAGAGTTAATAAGTAAATTAAGAGATAAGGTAAACGAGTCTGGGTTTGTATATAATACTTACAAAAATGTAGATGATAGAAATAAATGGAATTGTATATGTTCATCAATGGATTGGATAGAGGTTTCAGTCGATTTTATAAATAGTGATTGGAATAAATCTAAGGAAGTCAATATAAAATGTATGAACTTTTTTACTTATATATCAAGTATAAATGTATTATGGGAAGCTATTGAGCAATTACATAGAGTTTTTATTAATTATAAAAGTATTCCTTTTAAAGGTAATAGCTATATATTTAGATCTAAAATAAATAGTGAAGATGATAATGATTATTTTAAAACTATAAGAGCTTGTTTTGGAGCACATCCAGTAAATTTAGTTGAGCCAAGTGACCCTAAATCTAAATCACGTAAAAGATTTGCTAGTTGGCCTTATGAAGATAGTTTTTTATCAAACTATAATAACTTTTCAGTAAGATTATACAGTAATCAAATAGGTACTGAAGATCTGTACTTAGGAATTAATATAGATGAGTTAAATGCTTTTGCACTAGAGAGATATAACTATATAAATGAAATAATTAAGGTAATAGATAGACAGTATGAGGATTTTCAACTTGAATATAGAAAAAGAAAAATTTCTAAAAGTAATGATATAGTAGAACAGTTAAATATACTAATGGTAGAAGCTAAAAAGAGGCAAGCGGAAGATTATGAATATACAATAAAAGATATTTTAACTATTTATAAAGTTGATTCAATTAATAGTAATAACAGAAATGTATTGGACAAGTATAAGGTAGATTTAGAAGTTGTAGTGCAAGAAGTTTATAGTAGGTTACAGTGTATGGATTTTATAGAATTGGAAACTAATAACATTATTAATCCAAAGTGTCCAAAAGGACTACATTATTCATATGAAAAATTGAATAATGCTATGTGTGGAAGTAGTGAGTTGTATGCTTTTGAGCCAATAGCAGAGTATTTAAAGGACATTATAGATTTTAGTGAGGTTACAAGTCTAGAAGAGTTATATGCACTTACATTAGCAGGATTTTATATGTTGAGAGAAGAGTAGAATTTATTTATGAGAGGAATAGAGTATGAAAATGAGAAAAGAAGAAAGTGAAAGTTTTAGAATTGGACCCATTGAAGTAACTAGGGTTGGGAAAGTAATTTCTATGAAAAATGTTGGAACAGATTCAGATAATAGTGATTTAATAAAAGGTTTAACTAAAGAATACCAAAATAATAGAAAGAGAATGGATGACTTAGTTAAGGAAATAAGAGAATTAGTATCACAATGTAATCCAATTGAAATTTTAAAGTATGCATATGAAAACTTTATAGATTCAACAGGTGGGATACCTTCAGAAGTTCAATTAACTTCTGAACAAGTTTTTATAGGAAGGGAATTAGAATATATACAAAGTGTTCTGGTATCTAGCGAAAATAACTATAGTAGCTTAGTTAGTGAAGAGGAATCACGTGATACGTTTATAAAAATATCTGAAAAAATTAATGAGTTATATATGCTTTCACAATATTATTTTATCTATAGAATAGCTGAGTTGAAAAGTAATGATAGCTTAGAGTTAGTCAGTGAACAAGAGCAGTTTTTAATTGAAGCCCAACAAACAATGTTTGTTAGGGGAGATAGATATACAGTATATGAAATACCACATATTTCAGAACTATTAAAGCCACATAATGATGAATTTGTAAAGCTATATGGAATTACTGCAGATGATTTCACAAATGGTTTATCTAATATAATGAAATCACTTTTAAGTTATAATCCTATTATGGATAAAGCATTTGGGGCTGAATTTGATTTTATTTCATATGTTATGAATGCCTATGAGGAATATTTAAAGTTTGAAGAGGAAGAAGTAGAAAAGGGAAATGTAAAATCAATGAAAGAAATGGTAGAGGAGTTTAGGAATAGAAATCCAGTAAGATTTGATCTAAGTAATGTAGATGCTTATACAAGATTTGATTTGCAGAAAGTTACAAATTGGCCAATAAAGCTATTGAGAGACTTATCTTTTGGCTTAAATGAAAATAAGGATTTTTATAATAGTGAATATGCTGGATATCCTTTGATAGAATTACCTGTTTTCCAAAAACCATTTATAAACATTAATGATAAATTTTATTGTTTTGATTATTATAATTTGTTTGACAATATCTATAGGGTTGTGCAAAAAACAATAAAAAAGGTAGATCCAGCCTATGGTGATACGTGGCAGAGTAGACAGATGGAAGTCACTGAAGATATGGCAAAGAGTTTATTTGAAAAGTTATTGCCAGGTTGTAAAATATATACGTCGAACTATTATCCTAAAAACAAATCTTTAAAACAGTTAAATGAAAATGATTTGTTGGTCATTTATGATGATAACTTAATAATAGTAGAGGTTAAAGCTGGATCATATACATATAGAGCACCAATCCTTGATATTGAATCACATATTAAATCATTAAAAACATTAGTTGAAGTAGCAACAAATCAGGCTGAAAGAACATTAGATTACTTAAAGAGTTCGGATACAGTGAAATTATATAATAAGGATAAGAGTGAAAAATGTGAGATAAGTTATGGAGATTATAGTGATGTTACATTAATGTCACTTACCTTAGATAACTTTAATGAATTTGCATCCAAAATAGAAAAACTAAAATTTTTAAATGTTAATAAAAATGCAATGGCAATTTCAATAGATGATTTTAGAGTTTACAGTGAATATTTTGATTCACCCATTGAGTTCCTACATTATTTAAAACAAAGAAAGCTTTCATCACAAGATAAAAGTTTATATCTAAATGACGAATTAGACCACTTGGGGTTATATATTGAGCATAATTGGTATCATGAAACATTTGATAAAGATATGAATAGAATTATTAAACCATATGGATATAGAGAAAAGTTAGATATTTATTTTTCGTCTTTAATTAATAATGGATTAGAAACGGAAAAACCCAAACAGTATATTCCAGCAGAAATAAAAAAAATAATAAACTTCCTAGATAAATCAAATCTGAAAAATAGAGTGAAGCTTGGAATGTTCTTATTGGATTTCTCTTCAGAAGGAAGAAGTAATTTAAATGATGGTATTTTAAGTGCTTTAAAAAGACAGTCAGAAATAAAGAGAATGGTACAGCTAGTATTATCAGGTGAAACGCCAATATGTATCTTTTGTCATCAGCATGGCATTGAGTCAATGTCAGATATTGAAATAAAAGATTATACATTTGCAACAATGCTTCAAATGGGGGATCAATATAGAATAGAGCTTAATTTATACTATGATAAATTCAATGAAATTGAAAATATTAAATTTGAGTTTTATTCATATAAGGATATACCGAGTGAAAGAATTAGTAAATTAAAAGAGATGGCAAGTGAATTATCAGAGCTAAGAATAATTAGGTATAAGAAAGACAATGGAACTAATAAAATTGGTAGAAATGAGATTTGCCCTTGTGGGTCAGGCAAAAAGTATAAAAAGTGTCATGGTAAAAGATAATAAAGATTCATTAGTATTGGAATAAAATAATTAAAACTAGTTATAGATGTCTATAAATTAAAGAAAGAGGGAAGAGGATGGACGAACCATTAAATGAACCTATATATTTTCAAGAGAAAGTTTTACCTAAATATATAGTAGATACAATTAAGAGTTTTACAGATGAAAAATATGATGATAGTAGATTATGGGAGGCAGATAGATTATTGGGGGGAATAGGTGGATATTGTATGCCGCCATACCCAATTCTAAATCTACTTCAAGGAACTGTAGAAACAGAGTATTTTAGAACATTACAATATGCAAGAAGTGATATATAAATTTGTGATGTTAGATTAAGAGCAAGGAATATAATACATATGAGTGGTATGCATTTAGAAAGCGTATGTAGAGTAGTCTTAAAAGATAGAGGTAAGCTTGCTTCATATAAGTAGAGATTAGGCAATACAAAAGAATGAAGATTTTTATGCATTTTTTATATATTTAAGATATGTAAAAGCTCTAAGTAGAAATTGCTTAGAGCTTTTATGTCTAATATGTAATTATTATATAACAACATAAGGTTTACTATTGGTGAGAATTACATAAAAATCTATAATCTACATTAAGAATTTTTGCTATATCTTTTATAGTTTCTATTTTAGGGAATCTATTTCCTTGTTCCCAATTACATATACTAGTAAAGCTATAATTTAAGAGTTTAGCAAATTCACGTTGATTTAAATTTCTTTCTAGTCTAAGATACCTTAACTTTTCACCGAATGTACCTAATTTGAGTTTTTTCAGTACAATAGAGTTAAGATTTAAACAGATTGGTGAGAATATTGTTGCAAATGTGGCAATTTTATAAACACGGCACATGCTAAGCTTATGACAACTTATTATCCTTTAGAAAAGTTAAGAAAGATACCTGGACTTGAACATGCTAAGTATGTTGATCCTTATGCAGGAAGTAAAGGAAATTCTATAAGGTATTTATCTGTTGCTCCAAGAACTAATGATATGAAGGTTGTTGGAGTTGATAACCTTTTCTGTGCAGGAGAAAAGTCAGGCCTTTTTGTTGGTCATACTGAAGCTATATGTACAGGAAGTTTAGCTGGTCATAATGCAGTAAGACTTATGATGGGAATGCATCTTTTGATTTTTCCTTCATCTATAGCTATTGGTGATTTGATTGCTTATGAAAATGAAAAAGCTGAAACTAGAGAAGGAAGAAAGGATAGATATACCTTTGCTGGAGCTAGTTATTTTAAGAGAATGCAGGAATTAGGACTTTATACTATTGATAAGGATGAAATAGCAGAAAGAGTTAAGAAGCTTAATTTAGATAATATATTTGAGCAAAAGCTTGTTTAGTAATAATAAAAGTCACTTAAAATTTTTATTTTAGGTGACTTTTATTATTAAAAGGGTATAAAGATATGAGTAGAAATATAAATTTAAATTTATAAGGAGAGAGTTTGATGTGTAAGTAAAAAAGAAAACAATTTTTAAATTAATAAATATCAATAATAGAAAGAAAATATTTAAAATATAAAAATTAGTAGATAAAAAGCAACATATATACTTTAAAATACAAAATTACACCAAAAGTATTTACAAATGATTCCGTATGTAGTATTTTATAATAAATTAATTAAAGCAAAATATAAACACCATATTGGAATTTAAATTATGTTGTACATTATATTAGATATTTGAATAGCACCATATTGGAATGTAAATTTCGAGTATACCAGTAGAATTGTTACATAATTCAAGTAGAAGTAGCTCCATATTAGAATATAAATCAAGAAGTTATTAAATAAAATATAAATAAAAATTATAAATATAAAACATACTAATGAATATGTATATAAAGTAGTAAAAAATAATTAGTGTAAATATATGCACTAAAAAGCAAAGGAGGTTAATTATGCTATATGATTTTACTTATTACAATCCAACAAAAATACACTTTGGAAAAGATTCTTTAAAGAATTTAAAAGGTGAGCTTGCTAACTATGGAAATACAGTGCTTTTAGCTTACGGAAAAAATGCAATTAAGAAAATAGGATTATATGATGAATTAATAACTATTTTAAATGAAAGTGGAAAGAAAGTAGTTGAATTATCAGGGGTTATGCCTAACCCAACTTATGAAAAAGTATTAGAAGGTGCATCATTAGTTCGTGAGAACAATGTAGATCTTATTTTAGCTGTTGGTGGAGGTTCTGTAATAGATTGTGCAAAAGCAATTTCTATTTCTGCATATTGTGAGGGTGATTCATTTAAGAAATATTGGATGGACTTTGAACCTTTAAATAATAAGATTGTGCCAGTTGCTTCAGTTTTAACAATGGTTGGTACTGCTTCAGAAATGAATGGTGGATCAGTAATAACAAATGATGAATTAAAAATTAAATCAGGAAGAGTTTTTGGTCCAGAAGTTTATCCAAAGTTTTCAATATTAAATCCTGAATATACATTTACACTTCCAAAGTATCAAATGGTAAGTGGAATATTTGACATTATGTCGCATCTTATGGAACAATATTTTTCAGGAGAAGATAATAATACATCTGATTATGTAATTGAAGGACTTCTTCGTTCTGTAATTGACAATTCAAGAGTTGCGGTTAAGGATCCTAATAATTATGAAGCAAGAAGTAATATAATGTGGAGTGCAACATTAGCACTTAATACTGTTGCAGGATTATCAAAAGAACAAGATTGGGAAGTTCACATGATAGAACATCAATTAGGAGCATATACTGATTGTGCCCATGGAATGGGATTAGCTGCAATTTCTATTCCATATTATAGATATATTTATTCTTATGGATTAGATAAGTTTGTTAGATTTGCAAAACAAGTATGGGGTGTTTCAGAAGAAGGAAAGACAAAAGATGAAGTTGCACAAGAAGGAATTTCATGTTTAGAGTCATTTATTAAGGAATTAGGTATAGTTACATCAATTAGTGAACTTGGAGCTACAAGAGAAATGTTACCACTTATTGCAAATTCTACAGTTTTAGGAGGAGCTTATAAAAAACTTACTGCTGAAGAAGTTTTAAAAATTTTAGAAAACTGTTTTTAATACTTAATTTATTTAATGTGTATTTTCTTAATGGGAAATACACATTTTTTATATTATATAAAAATCAGTATTATTAGTTAAAAAAATATAACTGAAAATTTGATTTCCAGTTATATTTTTATAAATTTTTAGATAAGATATACTATCATCATAAGAGCAATGTGATAGTATATCTTATCTTTTAGAAAAAGAAGCTTTTGAAATCTTTTTCTAAATTTAGTATTATCATATTAATAGAGAAAAATACATAAATTAAGTAATTTTTATATTTATTTAATTAAATATGCTATATAAACAATTACCATAGCCATCAAATGTACAAACAAGTTCATTACCTATTTTAACACAAATTTCTATATTCAAGTCAGGAACATCATATAATTCAGTTAATTCATTAGTAATTACAAGTCCAAAATTTTGAGCAGCAGAATAAAGTTCTTCCATTTTTGTTTCTTCTATAATAGTTTCATCATCTATTCCTAAATTTCTTAAAGTTGAAACAGAAGTATCGCCTTCATTAATAGTAATTGTTATAGTTTTAGTATCTTTATTTAATGATATATAAAAGTTATATTCAGTATTATCTAACTCTTCTTGTAAGTAATCTTTAGCATCTATATATGGCTGAATATCATTTTTTTTATTTTGGTCTAAATAAAAATCCTCAACATTTGAATTATAATTGTGAGAATCATTTTGAGGGGAGGAAATAGAATTAGGTATATTACAGGAAACTCCTAAACAAGAAATAAGTAATCCAATTAGTAATTTTTTCATAAACAATAAATCCTTTTAATTACTTTAATATATTATATTAATGCTTTCTTTTATTTGATATATAAAAATTTTAAAAAATTTTAAATTAAAGAAATTTATAGAAAAAAAGTGGATATAATTATTGATATGATAGGAGGAGTAATATGTGTGGTCATATATCAATATACTATAAAAATAAAGAAGCAGATGGAGTTATTATAAGACAATTAACAAAAAAAATAATTCATAGGGGACCTGATGATACAGGATATTTTATAAAAGATAATATTGCATTTGGATTTAATAGATTAAGTATAATAGATTTAGAAGGTGGGAATCAGCCATTTAAGAAAGAAAATAAAACTATTATATTTAATGGTGAAATATATAATCATAAAGAGTTAAGAAAAGAATTGCTTAAAAATAATAAATTTACTACAAATTCAGACACAGAAGTTTTATTAACAGCTTATATTAATTATGGAGAAAAGTGTTTAAGTAAACTAAGGGGAATGTTCTCATTTATTGTATATGATGAAATAAGCAAAATAGTATTTGGAGCAAGAGATACTTTTGGAATAAAGCCGTTATATTATATAAATAATGATGACTTTATAGCTTTTTCATCAGAATATAAGGCATTAATAAAGTTACTTAAAAATATAAGTGTAGATCATGAAGCATTACAAAATTATTTATCATTTCAATATACTCCTAATTATAACACTATTATTAATGAAATAAAGGAAGTCCCAAATGGTACATATTTTACGATAAAGGATGGAAGTTTAAAATTTTATAAATATCATGATATTAAGTTTAGTAATGAAGGAGTAACTGAAAAGGAAATTTATGATTGTGTAAATGATTCAATAAAGCATCATATGATAGCTAATGTTGAAGTAGGAAGTTTTCTTTCTGGAGGCATAGATTCTACTATTGTTACAGCTTTAGCAGCAAAGATTAATCCTAAAATAAAAACATTTTCAGTTGGATTTGATGTAGAGGAATATAATGAATTAACTGTTGCAAAGAAAACAGCTAAATATTTAGGGGTAGAAAACATATCAATAAATGTATCAGAGCAAGATTATATAAAAGCACTTCCCAGTGTAGCTTATTATATGGATGATCCATTAGCAGATCCATCTTGTGTTGGAATTTATTTATTATCAAAAGAAGCCAGAAAACATGTAAAGGTAGTTTTATCAGGTGAGGGTTCAGATGAATTATTTGGAGGATATAATATTTATAAAGAATATTATAGTCTTAAACCATTTTCATATTTACCAGAAGTAATAAAATATGAAGTTAATAAAGTAGCTAAAAAGCTTCCAGATATAAAAGGAAAGAATTATTTATTAAGAGGAACTACTAAGTTAAAAGATAGATATATAGGAAATGCTAAAATATTTAGTAATGAAGAAGTAAAAAATATGGTATATGATTATGATGAAAAAAATACATATAGTGATATTTTAGGAAAGTTATATGAAGAATGTGATAAAAATAATTATGATAGTGTTACAACAATGCAATATATAGATATAAATACTTGGTTAGAAGGAGATATTTTATTAAAAGCTGATAAAATGTCTATGGCACATTCTTTAGAGCTAAGAGTTCCATTTTTAGATACAGAAGTTTTAAAATGTGCTGAAAAATTATCTTTAGCTCAAAAAGTAAGTAAGAAAAATACAAAAGTTTTATTAAGAGAAGCTTTTAAAGATATAGTTCCACCTTATATGAAAGAAAAGAAAAAATTAGGTTTTCCAACTCCTATAAGAGTATGGTTAAAAAGTTATTTAGGAAAGTATGTTAGAGAAATTATTTCTAATGCAAATGTTGATAAACTAATAAATAAAGAATATGTAATTAATTTACTAGATGAACATATAGAAGGAAAAAGGGATAACTCAAGAAAGGTTTGGACAGTATTTATGTTTTGCTTATGGTATGAATTATATGTTGAAGGAAAATCTATAAGTGAATTAGAGTTTAAAAGTGATTTTAATAAAAATGGTGATATGTGCAGGTTAGCATAATGTATGCCTTATAATTAGTTGAGTAATTTTAAAGTTGTTATATAGAAGTGTAAAAACTTTATATAACAGTTTTTATTTTATATAAGGGGATGTCACATTAAGAATAAATACTACAATATATTGTGTATAAAAGTTTTAGTGCGATATCCCCTTACTATTAGTATCATATTTTAACATCTAAAAATTATTTATATATTTATATTATAATATTAAATAAAATCATTAATTTGTAAATTAATATTAAATTCATGCATAATATAGAAAAGTACAAATCTAATATTGGGGGATATAATGAATAAGAAAGTAATAGGTACTATTTGTGGAGTAGTGATTGTAAGTAGTGTATTATCTATTTCAAAATGTGATTATTTTAATAATAAACATAAGGAAATAAATATAATAACTACAACTTCTGTTAAGAATAATTACTTTGTTATTCCTGATAGTAGTACTCGCTATTTAACCGAAGATGATTTAATGGGATTAACTTCAGATGAATTAGAAATTGCAAGAAATGAAATATATGCACGTCATGGATATATTTTTAAGCAAAAAAAGATGATTAATTATTTTAGTAATCAAAGATGGTATGTTAAAAGTAAAAATAAAGTTACAACAGATGATTTAAGCGAAATAGAATATGCTAATGTAATGTTGATAAAAAAGGTTGAAAATGAAGGATTTTCAAATGATGATCAAGATTATTCTAATGTAGATTTTATAATTCCAGATAGCAGTTATAGAAAGGTTACTTCTAAGGAATTAAAATCATTATCATCTTATGAATTAGCAGTTGCAAGAAATGAAATATATGCACGTCATGGATATATTTTTGTTAGTAATGAATGGAAGGATTTTTTTGTGGGTAGATATTGGTATACTCCAACATCAAAAGATGTAACTCTTAATAGTGTTGAAGAATATAATGTTTCAATGATATTAAAAGAAGAAGCTACAAGATAATAGTAAAAAGGGTGCCTAGGTAAGGCACCTTTTTAAACAAGATAGTTTGATAACATATGTTCTTTCCAATCTCCATTAGGAAGATAAACTGCTTTATAATCAAAAAGTTCATCTTTATCTTTATTATAAAAATAAACATAACATGATTCAATTTCATTACTTTCAAGATTTTCAACTTCAAAAATCATCTTATGATATTCATTTTCAGGATTTCCTTCACCTAAGAACCCTTCCATTGCATCCATTGCTTCTAAAGTAGAATCATAATCAGCTTCGTTAATAACCATTATTTCACCTAATATAGAGTCTTGTCCATTAATTATTGCTGGATATCCCTTATAAGGCATATGATATAATTCAACATTATTTAATTTAGCATTCATTTTCTTTGAAATTTTACCAGATAAGTATTTATCATAATTAAAAAATCCTTCTCTTAAACTTCCATAAACAAAAATATTAATATTTTTCATTTGTAAAAAATCACCGCCAATTATTTTTATAATTATTATTTTAAAATAATAAAAATGACAAGATATATTATAATAGTATTTATTAAAAACAGCAAAGTTAAAATATGTAATATTAATAAATTATTGTTATTTAAAAATGAAAAAGATTAATGAAGAAAGTAATATTTGTTTTAAGCAACTTTTCCCTAAGGTTGAAACTGGTGCTGTAATAGTATGGAAAAATCATCAAGTATTTTCTCCAAAAATATATAAATTCATAGAAGAAATTAAAAAGTCATTTAAAGAATAGTAAGAAATCAAAAGAAAATTTTTCATTTATATAAAAATATAATAGAAACAAATTAAGAGAAATTTAAATAATAAAAAAATACCAGTAAAATTTTGAATATTTTTGCACCCCCCATTCTTGTCGGAGCCGTAGTGGTAGCCGTAGCCATAGCC
>OKRV01001537.1_pt1 | contig 13578 bp, 12 predicted proteins | sample 1601201 | NCBI WGS metagenome assembly OKRV01 (sample SAMEA3541540, study PRJEB24748) | human gut metagenome | biome: human gut; feature: human-associated habitat; material: faeces | place: China | collected 2012 | reverse complement strand
AGCAGCAGTTGTCGCGGCCCTGCTCCAGGCCCACCTGACGGATGGCCTCCAGGAAGGGCTGGCTCTCAATATCGCCGGTGGTGCCGCCGATCTCGGTAATGACCACATCGGCATCGGTAGAGGATGCCATGTTGTAGATGTAATTCTTGATCTCGTTGGTGATGTGGGGGATGATCTGGACGGTCTGACCCAGATAAGCGCCCTGGCGCTCCTTGTTCAGCACGTTCCAGTACACCTTGCCGGTGGTCAGATTGGAGTACTTGTTCAGATTTTCGTCGATGAAGCGCTCGTAGTGGCCCAGATCAAGGTCGGTCTCGGTGCCGTCGTCGGTCACGAATACCTCACCGTGCTGCAAGGGGCTCATGGTACCCGGGTCCACGTTTACATAAGGATCCAGCTTCTGGCTGGCGACCTTCAGTCCGCGGCACTTGAGCAGGCGGCCCAGAGAAGCCGCCGTGATGCCCTTGCCCAGACCGGAGACAACGCCGCCGGTCACAAAGATGAATTTTGCCATTTGTTCAGTCCTCCTCTAATTTATCTTTCAGAGATCATTCTTTCCCGGTGCGGATGCGCCTGCATCCGGAACAAAACATACAACACCAAATTATAATCCTAATCCTCGTAAGAATCAAGGATTTCCTGTGCAATTTCTGCACGGCTGCGCCGGGTGTCCATGGCGCGCTTTTCAATGTAGCGGTGGGCGGCATCCTCGCTCATCTGCTCCCGCTCCACCAGACAGCATTTTGCATGGCTGACCAGCCGTACCTGTGCGATCTTTTCCTGCATCCGGGCGTTTTCCTGCCGGAGCAGCTGCAGGCGGTGGTTGCTGGCCGCGGCCAGATGGATGGCCTGCAGGAACAGCGTGTTGGAGAACGGCTTGCTCAGCAGCAGCACCCCCTGCTCACTCATGGGGGCCAGCAGCTGCTCGGCGGCGGCTGCCTTGGCCAGCAGCACCACGCCTGCGTCTGTTTTTTCTACGGCAGAGGAACACAGCTCGTGGCCGAACTCGTCCGGCAAAGGCGCGTTGACCACGATCAGCTCAAAATCGGATTCCAGCATCCTGCGCCGGGCCTCGGCACCACTGGGGATGATCGTAGGCCGGGTGTATCCCAGCTCTGCCAGCCGCGCGGAGATGTACTCGTTGGAGCTTGCTCCGGCGCTCACGATCAGAGCACGTCCCATTTGAATCGCTCCTTTCTCTTACATCCAGGCAAGGGGCCGAATCATTGCCCCTTCGTACTTTCCCTCAAAAGCGGTTCAGATGGCGTTGAAGTAGTGCACCCGCTCGTACTCTGCCGGGTCGGCGGCAGCTTTCAGGGCGGCACAGCGCTTCAGTTCTTCCTCATAGTACCGGTGCGAAAGTTCCTCCGGCAGCACGCGGTGCAGAAATTCGCTCTCCTGCGCGGCCTGCACGGCCTCCTCCAGTGTGGAAGGCAGTCTTTCCAGCCCAAGACCTGCGGCCTCGGCGGGATCGAACAGGTTCTTGTTGATGGGGGCCTGCAGCACCATCCGGTGCTCGATGCCATCCAGACCGGCGGCCAGCACCAGCCCCACGGCCAGATAGGGGTTGCAGGCAGGGTCAGGGCTGCGCAGCTCCATGCGGCAGTTGTTGCCCTTGACCTGCGGGATGCGCACCAGCTGGCTGCGGTTCTGGCGGCTCCAGCTCACATAGCGGGGGGCCTCGTCACAGCCAAAGCGCTGGTAGCTGTTGGGCAGGGGATTGGTGAACACGGTCAGCTCCCGGCTGTGGGCCAGAACACCCGCCATAAAGCTGCCAGCAATGCTGTCCGGGGCAATGTCGCCCTCAAACAGATTGCGGCCGTCCATGCAGAGCGAAAGGTTGATGTGCAGGCCGCTGCCTGCCTGATCCGGCAGGGGCTTGGGCAGGAAGCTGGCATGGATGCCGTTGCGCATGGCAACAGCCCGCACGATCTGCTTGAACATCATCACATTGTCGGCTGTTTTCAGGGAGCCAGCGTAGTGGCAGTCGATCTCATTCTGGCCGTGGCCGCTTTCGTGATGGCTGTGCTGGGGGCTCATGCCCATCTGCTCCATGGTCAGGCAGATGTCCCGGCGCAGGTTCTCACCTGCATCCAGCGGGGCTACATCAAAGTAGCCGCCAAAGTCGATGGGGATGCGGGTGGGGCGACCCCGGTCGTCATTCTCAAACAAGTAGAACTCGCACTCGGCCCCCACGTTGCAGGTCAGGCCCAGTTTGCGGAAGCTGCGGCTCATCTGGCGCAGGAAGCCGCGGCAGTTGCCGCCAAAGGCAGCGCCGTCCGGTTTTTCCACGTCACAGAAGAACTGCATCACCCGGCCCTCGGTGGGCCGCCAGGGCAGGATGGTCACGGTGGAAAGATCGGGCCGGAGCACAAGATCGCTCTCCTCCACCTTCATAAAACCGGCAATGGAGCTGCCGTCAAAGCAGACACCATCCTCCATGGCCTTGGGCAGGTCGCTGGCAAGCACGGCGATGTTTTTCTGGGTGCCAAAGATATCGCAGAAGGCAAAGCGGACGAATTTGACGTTGTTGTCCTCCACAAAATCAAGGATGTCCTGTTGGGTATTATAGCTCATAGTGGTTCCCTCCGAGCCGCAGGGCGCGGCGAATGGCACAACAGTGCAAAACTGGAAAAATCAGCTTGCGTTCTTAAAAAACGCCTAAAGGCCTGCTTCGTATGCACAAAGCAGGTCTTTAGGCTGGTGTAAGAAATAGGAAAAGGGGAATGGCTTAAAAATCCAACAACCCAGCGATGCTGATCAAGCTATGTCAGAAAGATCAGACGTAGTAGAGCATCTTGCTGTAGCTGGGCAGAGGCCAGTAGTCCTCACCGCAGATGGTCTCGGCATCGTCAGCAGCGGCGCGCAGAGCATCCATCCTGGGCAGAACGTCGTCGTGGAAAGAAACAGCCTTGGCACTCTCATCGGTCATGGCCTCAGCGGTATCCACGGCAGTCTGCAGGGCATCGATGGCATCGCTCATGGCATCGGCATCGGTGGACAGGCGGGTGAGGGTCTTGGTCTCGCTGCGCACGCTGATGGCCTCGCTGACGGCCAGCTTGGATGCAGCGGTGTTGGCAACCTCGCTCATGTAGGAGTTGATGGCGGGCAGCAGCTGCTTGCGGGCCATCTCCAGCATGGTCAGAGCCTCGATGTTGATGATCTTGGAGTAGTGCTCCATCTCGACCTCGTAACGGCTGTGCATCTCTACCTTGGTCAGGACACCGAAATCCTCCATCAGCTGGATGTTCTTCGGGTCGATCAGTGCGGGCAGAGCAGCGGGCGTGTTCTTCTTGTTGGGCAGGCCGCGGCGTGCTGCTTCCTCTTCCCACTCGGCAGTGTAGCCGTTGCCGTTGAAGATGACACGGCGGTGGTCACGGATGGTGCGCTTGACCAGGGCAATGGCGGCACTGGTAAAGTCCTCAGCGCCCTCCAGCTCGTCGGCGTAGCCCTTCAGCTCCTTGGCAACAGCGGTGTTCAGGATGGTGTCGCAGTCGCTCAGGTTCTGAGCAGAGCCGGGCATACGGAACTCGAACTTGTTGCCGGTAAAGGCAAAGGGAGAGGTGCGGTTGCGATCGGTGGTGTCCTTGCTGAACTTAGGCAGCACGTCCACGCCCAGATCCATCTTCATCTTCACGGGGCCGGCATAAGGAGAATCAGATGCAATGGCATCGATGACAGCCTCCAGCTCCTCGCCCACAAAGATAGAGATAATGGCCGGGGGAGCCTCGTCCGCGCCCAGACGGTGGTCGTTGCCCGGGGTGGCTACAGAGGTGCGCAGCAGGTCGGCGTACTCGTCCACAGCCTTGATGACGGCGGCAAGGAACACCAGGAACTGCAGGTTCTCCATGGGGGTGTCACCGGGATCCAGCAGGTTCTCCTCGGTGGTGGACAGGGACCAGTTGTTGTGCTTGCCGCTGCCGTTCACGCCTTCAAAGGGCTTTTCATGCTGCAGGCAGACCAGACCGTACTTGGGGGCGATCTTCTTCATCATCTCCATGGTCAGCAGGTTGTGGTCAATGGCAACATTGGTGGTGTCGAAGATGGGGGCCAGCTCATGCTGGCAGGGAGCCACCTCGTTGTGCTTGGTCTTGGCGGGAACGCCCAGCTTCCACAGCTCCTCGTCCAGCTCCTTCATAAATTCGGAGACTTCGGGACGGATGACACCGAAGTAATGCTCCTCCAGCTCCTGACCCTTGGCAGAAGGGGCACCGAACAGGGTGCGGCCGGTGAGGATCAGATCCTGACGTGCCTCGTAGTCTTCCTTCTTGACAAGGAAGTACTCCTGCTCGGGGCCGACGGTGGTGGAGACGTAATCAACATCCTTGCCGAACAGCTTCAGGATGCGGACAGCCTGACCGGACAGTGCGTTCATGGAGCGCAGCAGGGGGGTCTTTTTGTCCAGTGCCTCGCCGGTGTAGCTGACGAATGCGGTGGGGATGCACAGTACGTCATCCTTCACGAAAGCGTAGCTGGTGGGGTCCCATGCGGTGTAGCCGCGGGCCTCGCAGGTGGCACGCAGGCCACCGGAGGGGAAGGAGGAAGCGTCAGGCTCGCCGCGCACCAGCTCCTTGCCGGAGAACTCCATGATGGCGGTACCGTCGCCCACGGGGCTTACAAAGCCATCGTGCTTCTCACTGGTGATGCCGGTCAGCGGCTGGAACCAGTGGGTGTAGTGGGTGGCACCCAGCTCCATGGCCCAGCGCTTCATCACGCTGGCCACAACGTTTGCCACCTCAATGTCCAGCGGAGCACCCTTGTGCAGGGTGTTCTTCAGGCTCTTATAGGTTGCGCTCGGCAGGCGCTCCTTCATCACGTGTTCGTTAAAGACCTTGCTGCCGTAGATTTCCATAACATTTGCTGCCATAAATCCTACTCCTTACTTGATCTTATGTCTGTCCCTTCCGAAACTGTCTCCCGCCGCCGAACTGCGGCCCGGAAACAGCGAAAAGCTTTTTAACAAAAACGGCGCTGCGAGTCAAGAGGTGACCCACAGCGCCGTTGCTGTTTATGCTTTGATTATAGTCGCTGCGGGTCAAAAACGCAATTGACAAAACTAACGATTCTGCACAAACACGCTCCAGTTTTTTTGGGAGATATCGTATTTGGTATTACTTTTAGATCACCTGGAACAGGAAGAACTTCAGGTAATTGGTCTCGGGCACGCCCCACAGGATGGGGTGATCCGGGGCCTGCTGGCGCACCTCGATCTGCCGCAGCTGCCGGTGGGCATCCTTTGCGGCGGCGTGCAGCATCTTGATGAACAGCTCCTCGGTGGCAAAGTGGGAGCAGCTGGCCGTGGCCAGATAGCCGCCCCGGGGCAGCAGTTTCATGGCGCGGTAGTTGATCTCCTTATAGCCGCGCATGGCGTTCTCCACCGTGCGGCGGGCCTTGGTAAAGGCCGGCGGGTCAAGGATGATAAAGTCGTAGGGGTGGCCCTCCTTTTCCAGCCGGGGCAGCAGCTCAAAGGTGTCCTCGCAGAGAAAATCCATGTTGGTCAGGTTGTTGCGCTGGGCGTTCCGCTGGGCCATGGCAATGGCCTCGGCGCTGATGTCAGCGGCGGTGACCCGGGCAGCCCCGCCCTTGGCGGCGTTCAGCGCAAAGCTGCCGGTGTGGGTAAAGCAGTCCAGCACAGTGTGACCGGCAGCAATGCGGGCCACAGCCCGGCGGTTGTATTTCTGGTCGAGGAAAAAGCCGGTCTTTTGGCCGTTCTCAAAATCGACGTGGTAGAACACGCCGTTCTCGCAGATCTCGGTCTGGGTGCTGTCGGGGTGCGTCTCGCCGGGCAGGTTAAACCAGCCCTTGTTCTGTGCCAGGCCCTCCTTGGCCCGCAGAGCCTCGTCGTTGCGCTCGTAGATGCCCTCAATGGTCTGGCCGTCAGCGCGCAGGACTTGCACCAGCAGGGGCAAGAGGATGGGCTTGAGCTTTTCCATGCCCACGCTCAGGGTCTGGGTGACAAGGATATTGTTGAACCGGTCCACAGTCAGGCCCGGGAACTGGTCAGCCTCGCCAAAGATGACACGGCAGGCGGTCAGGTCGGCGGGCTCCAGCACGGTCTTGCGGTAGGCCCAGGCGTATTCGACACGGCGCTTCCAGAAAGCGGCATCAAAGGTGTCGTTGGCGTTGCGGGAGATGAGCCGCACCCGGATCTTGCTTTTCAGCGAGAGAAAACCGGTGCCAAGATAGGCACCCTTTGTGCTGACCACATCGACCAGCGTGCCGTTTTCAGCTCTGCTTCCGAGGAACTTAGGATGTCGTTTTCGTACACCCAGGGGTGGCCGCCCACCAGCAGGCCCTCGGCGTGTTTGTTGACGGTATAAACGGGGTAATTGCGAGAAGATTTCATAGTTGCTCCTGTTATAACTGGCTCGCCCTCTCAGTCTCGCTCCGCTCGCCAGCTCTCCCAAAGGGAGAGCCTTTGGCGATTTTCGATTCAGTCTCATCAAGCTTGAATACAGAGCGGCTCTTGGCTCCCCCTTTGGGGGAGCTGGCAATGCCGTCAGGCATTGACTGAGAGGGTGAGGATGCTAAAATTTCATACTGATATTTATTCTAACATAAAAACGTGCTAGAATAAATACAAAAACACAGAAACGAGGAAAACACCATGGAGATCGAACGCAAATGGATGGTGAACGGCTGGCCGGAGGGCGAAAACCTCCCGGCTCTGCCGCTCAAGGAAGAGTTTGCCATGCGGCAGGGATATATCAGCGTGCGGCCCACCGTGCGCATCCGGGAGGAGGCGCTCAAAGGCGGCAAGACGGCCTATATCCTCTGCTTCAAGTCCGGAAGCGGGCTTGCACGGGAGGAGATCGAGCGCCCCATCGACAAGAAACTGTTTGATGAACTGGAAACAAAGATCGTCGGTAAGCCCCTGATCGGGAAGATCCGCAGAAGCTACGCATTGCCCGATGGCCTTGTGCTGGAGGTGAACCACGTGGATGAGGGCCAGCCCACTGCGTTCTGGTACGCTGAGGTGGAATACCCCACCGTGGATGCTGCCCGCAGCTGGAAGCCGGAAGCCTTTGGTCTTGCAGACTATCTGAACGATGATGTCACCGACCAGCCCGGCCAGAGCATGGGAGCCTACTGGGAACAGACCCGGAAATAAAAATGACCCTCTCCGTCGCGCAGATACGGTCGCCTAACCCTTGGGGAAAGACGGCAGCGCAAAGCAATGACAGAGAGGGTCATTATTTTTTACTTCTTGTGGTACATCCGGTCTGCTTCCTCATAGGTGGGCTCGCAGGTCAGATACATGCCCAGCTTCTTCACGGTATCCATATCCACGCTGGACAGGATGACAGTGGAGTGCATATCGCAGCCCTTCAGGTGGGAGAGCTGCTTGAGGGCGGCTGCTGCAGTGGGATTCTGCGCGGCCGAGCTGGACAGGGCAATCAGGATCTCGTCGGTGTGCAGGCGGGGGTTCTTGCTGCCCAGATAGTTGGTCTTGAGGGTCTGGATGGGCTCGATGGCGGCGGCAGAAACGAGGTCAAGCTCCTGGTCGATGCCGGCCAGCTTTTTCAGCGCGTTGAGCAGAGCGGAGGAAGCGGCACCCAGCAGGGGGCCGGTCTTGCCGGTGACAACGGTGCCGTCTGGCAGCTCAATGGCAGCAGCGGGGGCACCGCCGGTCTTTTCGGAGACTGCATGGGCGGCCTGCTCCACCGGGCGGCTGCCCTGGGTCAGCCCGGCCTGATTCATCAGCAGCTCCAGCTTGTAGACCTCGCTCTGGATCTGTGCGCCGTTCTTGAGGTCGCACAGGGCCTTGAAGTAGCGGCGGACGATCTCGTTGCGGGAAGCCTCGCAGCAGGCCGCATCGTCCACGATGCAGTTGCCTGCCATATTCACGCCCATGTCGGTGGGGGAGTGGTAGGGGCTCTTGCCTGCAATCAGCTCAAACATGGCGTTGACCACGGGGAAAATCTCAATGTCGCGGTTGTAGTTGACCGCGGTCTTGCCATAGGCCTCCAGATGGAACGGGTCGATCATGTTCACATCGTTCAGGTCGGCAGTGGCAGCCTCGTAAGCCAGGTTGACCGGGTGCTTCAGGGGGATGTTCCAGATGGGGAAGGTCTCAAACTTGGCATAACCGGCCTTCACGCCCCGCTTGTATTCGTGGTACAGCTGGGACAGGCAGGTGGCCATCTTGCCGCTGCCGGGGCCGGGAGCCGTGATAACCACCAGCGGGCGCTGGGTCTCAATGTACTCGTTGCGGCCATAGCCCTCGTCGCTCACAATGCGGGCAACGTCGTTGGGGTAGCCGGGGATCTTATAGTGCCGGAAGGTGCGGATGCCCAGGCTGTTCAGCCGCTTCTCAAAGGCTTCCACCTCGGGGGCAGCGGTGTACATGGTCACGCATACGCTGCCCACAAACAGGCCGCGCTCCTGGAATGCGTCGATGAGACGCAGAACGTCCAGATCATAAGTGATGCCATAGTCACCGCGCACCTTGCTGCTGACGATGTCCTCAGCGTTGATGACGATAACGACCTCGGCCTGATCCTTCAGCTGCAGCAGCATCTGCAGCTTGGAATCGGGCTGGAAGCCGGGCAGCACGCGGGAGGCGTGGTAGTCATCGAACAGCTTGCCGCCGAATTCCAGATACAGCTTGTTGTCGAACTGCGCGATCCGCTCCCGGATGTGCTCCGACTGCATCTGCAGGTATTTGTCGTTGTCAAATCCTTTTTTCATTCGTTGCTCCTCTTCCTGATTTCGGTTCCCATATCCTGCCCGGGCAGCGGGTTCCACAGCGGAAGTGTGCCCGGGGAATTACACAATACAAAAATTAGTATATCATATCAGAGGAGCGGGTGCAATAAAAAATCAACAAAAGTCCCGCTCCTTCCAACAGAGAGCTTTTGCCGGAAAGAGCGGGGCAGGGAGGAACAGTGCGGATTACAGGGTCAGCTGGATGCCGCTGAGGGTCACGGTATCCGGATCGGGCTCCTCATCCTTTGCTTGGGCGCGGGTCTGCTTGGGCAGAGCGTCCTCGTGGACTACTTTGCCGCATTCCAGCTCAGGGATGGCAAAGAAGGCCGCTTCCAGAGCATCAGGCAGCTCTACTTCACCGGTAACATGCAGGAATTCGATCTGAGCCAGCAGGTCTGCGCTCTCTGCGGGGATGACAGCATCACCCAGCACATAGAGACGGGTGCCATACCGGCGCAGGGAAGAGGCGGTCAGCTCCAGGTCGTCCTCCACCACGGCGGTGCCGTCCGGCACGATGATCAGCTCGGTGGAATCCGGGAAGAGCGGGGCCAGAACGGGCGCAAAGTTTGCGCACAGGATGGCCTTTGGAGCGGAAAAGCTGCAGCCCTTGGCGGCCAGTGCGGCAGTGTCGAGCCTGGGGTCAACCGCCAGGAAGCGATGTTCATTCCAGTACAGGCGGCTTTGTGCCCGCAGCAGGAAGGTGTTGTCTAGCTTGATGGAGCTTCCCGGCAGGAGCACTGCATCATCGGGGTAGACCGCCAGCTTTCCGTTCAGGATGCAGCGGGCGGATACCACTGCCGAGAGGCACTGCGGGCAGTAGATCATACCGTTGACCAGAATGCAGGCGTACTTCTGTAAAACCTCCGCAGCATCCGGGGTGATCATCAGCTTGCCGTTGACCACCAGTACCTGCCCGGCGGCGGTCTGGCTGGCAGAGTTCAGCGTGACCTTGCCATTGACCACGCCCACCGAGGCCTCCTCCGGGACATTTTTGCAGAGCATCGAATCCAGAGAAATGTTGTGCTGGCTCAGGAGCGTCTGCACCCGGGGCGAGGTCAGCGCGATCATGCAGTCCAGCTTGATCTGCTCATAGCGGTCAAGAAAATCCTCCTGCACATTGCGCAGGTCCAAGATCATAGCGTCCACATTCAGGTTCTTTTTCATCATTTAATCCTCCGTAAGTTCAGTTTTGAGGCGATGGCGTATCTGGGCAAGGCGGCTGCGGATCGTGCCGGGCGGGAGACAGAGCAGTTGACCGATCTCGCTGGCATTGTAGCCCGCTGTATAGCGCAGGGTGAACAGCCGCCGCTCTTCCGGGGTGAGCAGAGCCAGCAGACTGGCGGCTTCCACTGTGTCCAGCGCGGAATCCGGTTCAGCACTGTCCTCTTCCGGGAAAAAGGTGCTGAGCAGCTGCTCCTCCTTTGCCGTCCGGCGGAGCTGGTCGCAGTAGAGATTCCGCGCTGTGGTAAACAGCCAGGCCTTGCACTGCCGCTCTGTAAAGCTGTTGATAAGGCTCCGGTTCTGCAGTGCCCGCAGAAAGACTTCCTGGGTCAGATCCTCCGCCCGGGCTTCGTCCCGGCAGAGATTGAAACAGAAATGCTCCAGCCTGTCCCAGAAGGTCTCGTACAGCAGCTCCCACATGGGGCTTCCTCCTTTCATTGCGTCGTTCTGCCTGTAAGACGAAGGAGACCGGGGAAGTGTTGGATAGATCCGGAGAAAAATAAACCCTCAGTCTCGCTGGCGCTCGCCAGCTCCCCTACCAGGGGAGCCTTTGGCATGGCGGTAAACAGCGTGAAACTGAGGGAAACTCCTTGATTTAATGTTTTGCTTCCAGTGCTTCGAGATCTTCTTTGATCTCTTCCACATCTTCTTTCAGGAACATCAGGCAGAAGCTGACGGCCAGCAGCAGGCAGGAAAACCAGATGGCCTTTGCGCCGCAGAGGTCCAGCGTCAGGCTGCCCAGGCCTGCGCCCAGCGCAAACAGGAGGATGATGCCCCAGTAATAAAGGGATTTTTTCAGGGCGGCAGGATTGCGGTTGAGCACCCAGCTGCAGAGGGAGTCCATGCCGCTGCGCATGTTGCCGATGCACATGGTGCTGGCAAAGGCATAACCGTTCACCTTGCGGAAGGTCTGCACCTGCATCGCACAGGCAAACGAGACCAGCGCATTGGCCATAAGATTCCACTCCTGCGGGAAAAAGCCCACCACGAACAGCATCACGATCTCACACAGCACCACCAGCTGCCGCCAGTGGAGCCGCTGCAGATTCTGCAGCTTCTGGTGCATCAGCTCTGCCGCGAACACGCCCAGCGCAAAGAAGCACAGGGGCACAAGATAATGCAGCACCTGCCCCCACTCCCCGGCAAAGGCATGGACAGCCATCAGCACGATGTTGCCGGTCTGGGCATTGGCGAACACCTTGCCCCGGAACAGATAGGTGTATACGTCCTGCAGGCCGCCGGATAGTGAAAGGAACATTGCCGTGCAGAAGGCTTCCGACATCTGGCCGCGGCGCTTTTTCTTGGAATTCATGCAAATTCCCCCTCTGATTTTTTACTCCTATACTATAACGCGGGTTGACGGATTTGTCAAAAAGCAAAGGCACTTTTTGGCGGTTTTGACTATGTAAAACGAATATGCCTGCCATGTATTTTGCAATTGCATCCGGGTTGTGCTACAATAAGACCATTCATACAGAAAAAGGAGAATCTCCCCATGCCCAATATTATCGAGATCACGGATTTTCACGCGCCGGAGCTGGACCCCTACGCCCGCCTGACGCAGAACCAGCTGCGCAGTCGGCTGGAACCCGAAAAAGGCATCTTCATTGCCGAGAGCCCCAAGGTGATCTCCCGGGCACTGGATGCAGGCTTTGTGCCGGTCTCCCTGCTGATGGAGCGCAGGCAAATCACCGGCCCAGCGGCGGAGATCCTGACCCGCTGCGGGGATGCACCCATTTATACTGCTGACCGGGAGCTGCTGGCTGCACTGACAGGCTACGAGCTGACCCGGGGCGTGCTCTGCGCCTTTCAACGTCCAAAGCCCCGCACCGTGGAGGAGCTTTGCCGGAATGCCCGGCGGGTGGCCGTGCTGGAGGGCATTGTGGATTCCACCAACGTGGGTGCCATCTTCCGCAGCGCGGCAGCGCTGAACATGGACGCTGTTCTTATCAACCCCTCCTGCTGTGACCCGCTCTGCCGCCGGGCCGTGCGCGTGAGTATGGGCACGGTATTTCAGGTGCCCTGGGCGCAGATCGGTGAAACTCCTGCTGATTGGCCCGAAAAGGGGCTTGCTCAGCTGAATGCCCTGGGCTTCAAGACGGCTGCCATGGCCTTGAGTGACCGTTCGGTCAGCATTGATGACGAAGCCCTTGCCCGGGAGCCGAAGCTTGCCATTGTGCTGGGCACGGAGGGAGACGGCCTTTCCCATACCACCATCGCATCCTGCGATTACACGGTCAAGATCCCCATGTCCCACGGGGTCGATTCCCTGAACGTTGCCGCCGCCAGCGCCGTGGCGTTCTGGCAGCTGGGCAAACAGTAATTCATAAGCCATACAGCAGCAAAACTCCCGCCCGGCTCCGGGCGGGAGTTTTGCTATGCCTTAGAAGGATTCAAAGGAGAAATTACTTTTTCATGTAGATGTGGTGGGGCAGACCTGCAATGTACAGCGGAGTCAGCTCAGCCTGGATCAGCGGGCGGGCATACTCGAGGAATTCCTCGGTCATCTGGGTGTGATTCTCGTTCATCCAGCTCAGGGGAACCTTCTTCTCGAGGTTTGCAACTTCACTGATGGGGTGCAGCTCGGTGATGTACTGATAGGGGCTGTTGGAGATGCGCTTCAGGGCGACCATCTGACCGGTGACACCCTCAAAGGCAGCCTTGGCAGCAGCGCCGCCCACCTGGTAAGCCTCGGTGATATCGGTGCGGCTGGTCAGGTGACCAGCGCAGCGCTGCAGGGTAGACAGCTCGATACAGCGGGTTTTGGTATCCAGATTGCGGGCGACCACATTTGCCAGATAGCGTGCGGTACCAGTCAGTGCCTTGTGGCCGAAAGCGTCCACTGCGTGCACATCATCGGCCAGCTCGCAGACGTAACGGCCGTCCTCGAGCTTGACACCCTCGGAAACAGCAATCACGATGCTGGGCTTCTTCTCCTGCATGGCGCGGACCTTCTCAATGAAGTGCTCCACGTTGAAGGGGACTTCGGGCAGGCAGATCATATCCACGCCCTCGCAGTCATCGCTCTTGGCCAGAGAAGCAGCAGCGGTCAGCCAGCCGGCGTTGCGGCCCATGATCTCGACCACGGTGACATAATTGGTGCCGTAAACGGTGGCATCGCGGATGATCTCCTTCATCACCACACCGATGTACTTTGCCGCAGAGCCGTAGCCGGGGGTGTGGTCGGTCACCATCAGGTCGTTATCGATGGTCTTGGGAACGCCCATGAAGCGGATGTCGCTCTGGATGCGGTTGCCGTATTCAGCCAGCTTGCCGATGGTATCCATGGAGTCGTTGCCGCCAATGTAGAAGAAGTAGCCAATGTTCAGCTTTTCCAGGATGGCGAACAGCTTCTTGTAAACGGTCTCGTCATCGTGCCAATCGGGCAGCTTATAGCGGCAGCTGCCCAGGAAGCTGGACGGGGTGCGCTTGAGCAGCTCGATATCCAGGTCGTCGGTCAGCACGGTGGAAAGATCCACCACGCGCTCCTCCAGCAGACCGGCAACACCGTTGCACATGCCGTAAACGATCTCAGCGCCGCGGCTCTTGCAGCTCTCGAATACGCCTGCCAGACTTGCATTGATGACGGAGGTAGGGCCGCCAGACTGACCAACGATTGCATTTTTACCCATGATGATTTCTCCTTTT
>OKRV01001528.1_pt1 | contig 13643 bp, 10 predicted proteins | sample 1601201 | NCBI WGS metagenome assembly OKRV01 (sample SAMEA3541540, study PRJEB24748) | human gut metagenome | biome: human gut; feature: human-associated habitat; material: faeces | place: China | collected 2012 | reverse complement strand
CCCGAAAGCAGAGATTACTTGTGATAACGCGCATTATACGCAGTTACCTAAAGGGTGGGCAGTTGCACCCATGCAAATGCTATGTTCTTTGATTGATGGTAATAAACAGAGTGGTATAGAAAGAATAAATCTTGATGTCAAATATTTGCGTGGAGAACGAGATCCGAAGACTTTGACTTCAGGCAAATATATATCTGCAAACTCTTTTTTAATTTTAGTCGATGGAGAGAACTCTGGTGAGGTATTCAGAACTCCAATAGAAGGCTATCAAGGTAGTACTTTCAAGCAGTTGTTAATCAACGAAAATATGAATACCGAATATTTGTTACAAGTTATCAACTTGCACAGAAAGATATTACGAGAAAACAAGGTTGGCTCTGCTATTCCTCACTTGAATAAAAAACTATTCAAAGCAATAGAAGTGCCAATACCACCTTATGATGAGCAAAAAAGAATTGTGAAGGCAGTAAATTTGGCTTTTAAGCAAGTGGATGTAATCGCGGAGAGTTTATAGGCTCTCCGTGATTACATCTAATTGATCAAAAATTCTTTGAATAGTTTCTACTATCCGTATCTGCTCTTTATATGGTGGTAAGGGAAAATCAAAATTGCCAATAACTGAAGCACTGATATTAGGTTGTGCTCCTCCATATGCAATTTTTAGTATTTCATCAACCTTTGATTGCATATAAGTATTTCGATAATTAGGAGATAATGAGGACTTGTTTAAGATTTTGATATTTCCTACACGTTGATTTAGGTATGCTGTTTCATCAAACGGATATACCCCCATTTTCCCTGTTGTTGCCCCAGACAAAGCAATAAGCAAATCTCCTTTTGAGATCTTAAATCTATCATCCGTGACACCCTCAATATAAACACATTCAGTTATATCTATCGTATTATGATTAATATTTGATATACGGACTAGGGGGATTCCTTGTGACTTATAATTATCACTGCTGAAAGCAAAGCCATTCTCAATTCTACACAAATCAGATAATTTGCACATAACCCATCCTACAGGCAAGTTCGTATAATGCGCGTTATCACAAGTAATCTCTGCTTTCGGGTTGATACGTTTTAACAATTCAGACGCTGGCTCATCATTCGGGTCTTGCGGTACAAGTTTACCATGAATGGCAAGGTCTAGTATCTTACTTTTGGTTTGCTTGATAGTTGTTTGCAAATCAGCTTTGCCTTGTTCAATTTCATCAATCAAAGTAAACCAACGCTTAATTTCTGAAACGATACGATTCTGTTCTCTGATAGGGGGAAGTGGTATATATAATTTATCAAGTTCTCCAAGATAAATACCGGCTTGCGCATTACCAATACTTTTTTCTAAAAAGAGAGATTGAAAAATAGTGGATTGAAGTAAATAAAAACAATAGATATTTAATACGTATGTATCTATTATAGAAATACTTCTTTGAGCAACTACAGGATCTGACAAGTCATAAATGGCAACATTTCCAATAGATCCTCCTATAATTCCTAATATTATATCCCCCCTTGTTATTTGAGTTCTTGGATTTTCCTTTTGAAATCCAATTTCATCAGTATATCTATCTTTATCAGTAAAAATAATTTTACCATTTTTTATATTCTGAGCACTTATGACTGTATATCCATTAGATCGTTTGGGAGGAGGATTGTGTGAACCATCTGTAAGTTTTTTGCAGATAGAACCAAATCTCGTCCACGCCCATCCCTTTGGTACCTCAAACGGTACATTCTCATAATGGGGCGTATCAGAAGTTTTAGCTGTTTTTTTACTACGCTTTATTTTTCCCTCTTTTATTAAACGTTCTTTCTCTGCTTTAATGCGTTCAAGTAATACGGATGCAGGTTCGTCATTCGGATCTTGAGGAACAAGTTTACCACGAATGGCAAGGTCTAGTATTTTTTGACGTAATTTCTTTGTATCCATTTGGGTTAGTCTTTGTTTAAGAATAGATTGCAAAACTCATTCAGTTGCTGCTGCATGCGTTCCTGTGGAATGAGAATACGCTTGTATTCAGCAATCATGGTAGGACTCATGCTTCTGCTCATGGCATATTCTACTACTACCTGGTCTGCTTCTGGGCAGAGAATAATACCGATAGACGGATTCTCGTTAGAACGTTTTACATCTCGGTCAAGTGCTTCCAAATAAAATTCCAACTGTCCAAGGTCGCGAGGATGAAACTTTGTCTTTTTCAATTCCACAGCAACTAATGCCTGTAAGCCACGATGAAAGAATAATAGATCTGCCTTGAATGTAGATGTTCCTATATTAAGACGATATTCCTGATCCATGAATATAAAGTCCTTTCCCAGTTCAAGAATAAACTGTTTCATGTGTTCTACTAAACTACTTCTTAGCTTTGATTCGCTATGCTTTTTAGGCAAATTAAGAAAATCAACAAATAGAGTATCTTTGAACATTATTGGTGCATTAGGATATGTTTCAAGCAATCCTTTTGACATATTATCCTTATTACCTAATAACCCGGCATAAGTCTGATTAGAAATACAACGCTGAAGTTCTCGTTTTACTAAATGCTCTTTATTGGCATAGAGTATATAAAACAAACGTTCTTCATCACTTTTGCATCGGCATAATATTTCTATATGATTAGTCAAACTTGTTAACTCCAATATCTTAGGCATTTGTCCAATTGCTGGCTGGACAAATTGTGTAGCCAACGGTTGCACAATTACAGTAGTTTCCTGTGTATGATTTCTTGCTTCAATTTGTCCAGTTATTGGCTGGACAAATTCAGAGTTCAGATATTTTACTATTGTTGTATAAAATGTTTCAGAAGAGTATTCTTCATAAAACAACACCATATTGTAAATATTGCTTCTTCCAAAACCTTTGATGTCAGGGCGTTGGGAACGTATATATTCAGACAGTTGCGAAACGACCTTACTTCCCCATTCTTCGCTCTTCAGTTTAGCAGATACATATCCGCCTACATGCCATGCTGTGAGTAGCAGCTCTTCATTGACGGCTTTTGAAGCATTACTTTTATGTTGGAGAATAATATCTATGATTTCTCCGAATTGTTGTTCTATTGATTTTGCGATATCATTATTCTTCATACGCTTAATCTTCATTTATGTTTGCAAGCAGCGTCTCAAGTTCTGCAACTGCTGAGCTAATAGTTTTACTTTTCTCTTTTATGTCAGCCATCAATTCAGCCAAGGAGCGGTCATCAGACTCTCCTCCTTGTTTTATCCAGGTTATATCAAGGCTTGTCTTGTCACGAGTGAGAATATCATCTACCTGATATTTACGCCAACGCCCTTGAGGATTGTTTTCTGCATCATATGACTCTTTGCGTCCTTCTAAATTTCCTGCATTATAGCATGTAACAAAATCATCCAAATGATGTCTCTCTAATTTATTAGTAGCAAGCGTATGTTTGATATCAGTACGATAATCATAGAACCAAATCTCTTTTGTCGGTTGACCTTTGGAAAAGAACAATACATTTGCTTTTACGCCTTGTGCATAGAAAATACCTGTAGGCAAACGAAGTATCGTGTGTAAGTTGAAGTCCGAAAGTAATTTCTTGCGGATTGTTTCTCCAGCACCACCTTCAAAAAGGACATTGTCTGGTAATACTACGGCTGCACGACCTCCGGTTTTGAGCATCAGCATCATGTGTTGAAGAAAGTTCAACTGATTGTTCTTCGTTTCTACATAGAAATCCGGGCGGTTAATATCCACAGAACCTGCTGGACGAGTACCGAAAGGAGGATTGGCAAGTATTACATCTACAAGGGAGGATGGCTCTTTCTCCAAAGAATCCTCACAAACAATCGGACTCCGGTCTGTTCCCACACCATGCAAATATAGGTTCATGGAAGCTAGCGTTACGACCAATGGTGTGTTATCTACGCCATGCAGTGCCTTGTTACGCAAGAAATCACGTTTTTCTTTACTGGCAGACTGTTCTTTCATGTAATCATATGCAGTCAAGAGAAAACCTCCGGTGCCGCAGGCCGGGTCACAAACCGTTTCTCCAATTTGTGGGGCTATGCAATCTACCATTGCTTTGATGAGCGGGCGTGGAGTAAAGTACTGACCGGCACCACTTTTCTTGTCCTGTCCATTCTTCTCAAGGATACTTTCGTAGATAGCACCTTTCACGTCTCCATCCATGATCAGCCATTGTTCCTCATCAATCATGGTAATGACTTTTTTCAAATAGACTGGCTTGTCAATCTTGTTTTGTGCTTTTGTATAAATTGTGCCGATAAGGTTTTCCTGTTCACTCAGTTGTTTCAGAGTATCTTCGTATTGCTTTACTAAATCTAGACCGTCAAGAGATATTAAATCACTCCATTGATAACCAGATGGTATTGCTGATTCTTCTCCAAACATTTCTACATTCTCTGCGTCCATCTTTAAAAATAGAAGATAGGTGAGCTGTGTAATATAATCTGTAAAACCGATACCTTGCCCGGCAAGAGTCGTTGCCAGATTCCAAACTTTTTTGGTGAGCGATTGCTCTGTTGTATTATTTGTTGCCATATTTTTAATCAAAATTTTTATGCTCTATTATAAGCATGTCATCTAATGTGACCTTATAAATATTTATTTCAGTTACGTAATAGAATGGATATTGCGATTTGCCTTCTTTTGAGACATCAATAAAACAATTCCACGAGGAAACCTTTGGAGAAGGAGCTCCCGGATCAAGACAGAAAATTTTAGTTATGACATCCTCCTCATCGCGTTCTATTCCTATGGCTAATAAAGCATGCGCACCACCATTGAATTCTGTTGAGATTATTACAGGGATATTTTGATCTACGAATTGTTCTATTAATTCAATCCTATCATCATTAGTTCTTGGTCTTTTGTGTATTGCTCTAATCTCAAATGGCTGTTCGTTGATTTCACGTGCTAATGCTGTATAGTTATAACCATTTTGGACAAATCCTTGCTCATAGAAAAAATGATATAAGAATTTGCCTTTGGGAGTACGCCTATCGGGAAATTTATATAGTTGAATATCTTGCTCTTCAATCATCCCTTGGCATAGCATAGCCATTATGAGTGAATAAATAGAACATGCTCCATCTAAATCACCTTGTTGTTTATGTATATTGACCCATTTTCCATTTGCATCTTTTGTTTGCAAACCTATTCTATTCAATCGTATACTATCTATTATTTGTATGGTTGCCATTATTATGCTGCTTTTCTTAAAACCACAAATGTGTATAGAGACTGTAAAGCTTCGTTTGCTTTCTGCATATTGCCAAAAGCACGAATCATTTGTGCTGCCTGAGTTGCATCATCTTCACGAATCTCTTTGATCGTACAAGCTCCGTTGGAAGCAATATAATCTACAATACGACTGATAACTTCACGTTGTTTATCTGTTATTTCGCGCTGATTTTGTCCTAACCATAGATTAAAATACTGTTTAGAGGTAGAAACTACACTATCTAATCGTTCTATTTGGTGTAAAGCAAAACGTACAAGCTGTATGATATTAGTCAAAGCATCGCTTTCTTCTTTTGTAGAAGAACGTCGAACACTGTTTGGATTCAGAATGGCATATGAATTCCACAATTGTTTGGAAGTAAAATGATTGTTAGCCATCTTGAGTTTGTTTTCCAAATCTTTTAGCATTGAATAGGTAATTGGCTCGCCTTCATTATTATAAATTATACGTAGAGCCTCTATTTCATCACAATGTTCTTTGCAGAAATCTTCAAAGGCTTCTGTTGTACTTTTAGCTTCTTCTATTGAAAAACCTTTAGATATAAGCGTGTCCTCACCAGGCATCAGCGTGTTGACAAACCCGGCAGCAAGAATGAGCAGATACCTGCGCGCATTTGCGTGATTTGCAAGCGGAGCTACTAAACCTTTCCGTTCGTTATTAGGCTCTTTGGTACTTATGAATGGCGGCAGGGTATTGTTTTCAAATGCTTCGTAAATCCTTGAAGCAAGTTCTTTCATGTCGTCATTAGCCAAACGTACGAACTCATTCCGCTGTGAATTATCTGCTTTGTTGTATATTCTGGAAAGTGTTGCAGCAAGACGTTTCAGATGCTCATCAGGAAGGTAACCATGGGTAATCTGTTCCAACAGCTCTTTAAGAGTGATAATCTTTGTAGTAGGCTCATCGGTTATCGTAGGTATTGTTTTTTCGTGTTCAGTAACACCTACGGCATCAATCAAATAGAAACAGTCTTTGCTGAACGCATTTGGGGTGACATTTCGTAACTGCTCATCTCCAATTGTGCGTACACCACGTCCTTTCATCTGTATATAGAGCGGTAAAGATTCTACATCACGCATGAAAACCAATACTTCAAGAGGCTTAACATCTGTACCAGTTGCTACTAATGTACAAGTTACGGCAATTCTGAAATCCTTGTCATTCCGGAACTGACGTATCAATTCATTACTATCGCCCGCAGAATAAGTTATTTTTTGTACAAAACGGTCATCTGTACGTCCAAATACCTCTTTAGCTATCTGTACGATATTGCTGGCATGAGTCTCATTTAGAGCAAATATCAAAGTCTTTGGCAGATAGTCAAAATTGGCATCCCGCTGTGGATCATTAAATAACTCCGTATAGACTACATCACGATAAGTAGACAGAATAAGTTTTATTTGCGCAGGATTAATGACACTTCTGTTTAGCTCTTTATTGGTATATGTTTTCGTTTCTTTATTGGAAATGGTTTTTACATCTCCGGTATATCGTGTTTCTTCTTTGATTTTTTCTCCTTCTAATATAGCACCGCCATTTTCTGTAACCTGAGTTTTGATTCGATATACACGGCAATCTACATTTACACCATCAACGATACTTTTTTCCAATGTGTAGTTGACTATACGATTATTGTTAAAGAATGCCATTGTTTCAGGAATTGGTGTGGCTGTCAATCCAACAAGTCTGGCTGTATCAAAATATTCCAATACCTTACGCCAATTCCCATAAATGGAGCGGTGACACTCATCTATGATAATCAGATCAAAATAATCATGTGGTAAATTGGGATTAGGAGGCAATACAACTTCTTCTGTAGGATCATTATCATCATCGTTGTCATTATCCTCAATAACATCGCCTTTCAGAAAAGAAAAAAGACGCTGTATTGTTGAAATAACGACATTGCTATCAGATGGTATAGAAGAGGAACGAAGACGATTCACTGTAAATATTGTATTGAATGCATCTCCATTTTCTGTCAACCGGAAAGTTCCAAATTCTCCCTCTGCCTGTTTCCCGAGGTTATTTCTGTCCACAAGAAATAGTACTCTTCTCATTGGAGTATATGAAAGAAGACGATATGCAGCAAGACATGCGGTATATGTCTTACCTGCACCAGTTGCCAATACCATCAAGGCGCGATTCTGCCCACTTCTGAAACTTTTTTCCAGTTCAGTAACTGCCTCATATTGACAATCACGTAATCCTTTTTTTCGCAAAGTTGGGAGTCCGGCAAAATAATCATTTATTCCCAACAGCTTAACCAATTCATGAGGAGATGGGATCGTTAAGATTTGCTTGAAACAAGAATCCTTTTTACGAAAGTCGCAGAAATACAGGTCTTTTCCATTTGAAGTAAATATGAAAGGCAAAGGCTTTTGGTATACTTGATAGATATTAGGAACATTCCGGGCATATAAAACAGCCTGTTCGCACACAGTATTGGAAAAAGGATCTATCTCTTCTCTTTTGGCTTCAAGCACACCTACAGCTTTTCCATTAATAAAAAGAAAATAGTCAGCTTCTAGGTTGCCTTTTAAAAGTCCTTCCCTTATGGCTACAGCAGTACAGTTTGGTTCGTAGTTGTTTCTATCAACCACTTTCCATCCAGCATCAGTAAACCATTGATCTATTTTTTGTCTCGCTTTTTCTTCTGGTGTCATATATTCCTATATTTTTATATTATCGGAAGTTGTATGCTAGAAAAATAACATCTACAAAGAACAAACTATTGGCGTTCATCCTTGTCCGTTATCAAATCTTTCAGGTCAACTTGAAGAATTTCAGCAATTTGCTGTAAGGTTTCCAAATTAGGCTGGATTCTGTTACAAGCATACGCATTGACCATGCTAAAACTTTTATCCAGTCTTTTCGCTAACCACGTTTGTGAAATCCCTTTCTCCGATAAAACAACCTTTATTCTATTTAATTTCATTTTTAGATGTAATTATATTACGCAAATATAGTGAATTATATTCGATAGATAGATTTATTTTGCTATATTTGTTATTTATACTATTATGACTGTTATTATATAATATTATGTCTTAATATGAAAACAAGCAATAACAATAATCTCAAGCAAGGGGCGTTATTCTCTTTATTTATAACGTCTTATGTTCCATTATTCTTCATATTGATAGTGGAACAACTTAACGATGGTTGGGACTATTTATATTGGGGAGGATGGAGCGAAGAATCAATAAAATGTTTTCTGTCCCACTTTGGAATGTCTGTTATGCTGTCGCTATTGTCAATAACAGGAATAGTGGGAATCATAGTCCTTCTCCATAACTTGAAGTCCAACCTGAAAAACGGAACAAAGGTTAAGGTAACGAAGATTAGTAACAGAAACAATGAAGCCATTGGCTATATTGCAACATACATAGTTCCCTTTCTAACTAGTGATTTCTCTAATTGGTTTGAAAGTTCTATCTTCATTTTTGTAATGGTTCTGATTTATTCTATATACACCAAATCAAATATGATACTTATAAACCCTCTTTTGAGTATAAAGTATTCAATGTTAGAAGTGGAGTATATGGTGATAGGTGATAAGGCAGGAGTTACGCACGATGCACTAATCATTACTGAAAACAAAAACTTTAAAGAGGATGAAAACTATCAGTTGTATCAAATAGGTTTTAAGTTATATTATGGCAAAGCAAGACATGAAAGTTAAGGGACCTTCAAAATTGGACGAGGTTCTAAATAGGATTAAAATCACGAAAGACGAAGACGTAAAACTACATTTTATCACTCGATTACTGAGAGAAGGCATTGGAAAACGTGAAAAGTCTTTGAATAAATACGTTTTCAAAGCATATCAAATAGATGTGGATGATGAAATTAGGAAATATCTGTATGAGTTGTCAATTAATGAATTGGAAAGAACACTGTCCAAGGATTATTCCTTGATTGATTACGATCCTATTTCTGATGACACAGATCATTTGTTTTCATACAAATTAAAAGCGGAAACGTCAACATTTTTTGATGTAGTAGTAAATCAGTTAGGAAAGCAGTTGCCTAAGGTAGAAAGTATAGATGGAATAGTGTCCGACAATGAAGATTTGTGGGCATATTGTATCGGTTTTCTTGACGAAGAAAAAGAAGAATGGATATATACATTTAGGAAAATAATAGCTAGCAAGATTGCTATTGACGAAAATAATGATAGTGAGAAGAATTTTATTAAGCGTCAAATAAGAACATTGTTTAATACCACGTCCAAAAAACTTACGTTAATGAAGGGTGAGGCCGTCACTTTGGACAAACAAATAGATTGTATCTATTGGGAAGAAACGTTCTATGTGTTAAAGAAAGTCCCCTTTGAGCAGATTGTAGGCCTTCAAGAGGAGTATCATACTAGAGCAGTTGAGGTCGTTAGCTTAATGAAAAACACCGGGCTGATTGACGGTCTAGACTGTATGGAAGAAGAACTGAAGACGAATACAATTTTGCATAAGAAACTTGTTAAACTTTACCATAATAGTGGCTTAAGCCAACTTAATACCACTCTTATTAGAAAAATGGATAAAGTGTGCAAGCGATATGGTGAAAGAATACCTATAGGAAAAGACGGGCATATCAAGATTAATGACCGCAAAGATTTTGAAACAGTAGTTAAGGCCATGTGTGACTATTACAAGAAAGGTGAAGTTTTAGGCAAGAGTTATGGAACCTTCTCAGGAAGGGAATTGAAAGAGGTAAATAAGTCGTAAATACAACTAAGAAATATGAATCCTTATAAAATAAAAAAAGTCAAAAAACTGCTCAAGCGCATGCAGAATGCACCATTAGAGGGCCCTGATCTTGATGATGCATTCTATATATTTGCAGTGCAAGTAAACTCTGAATATAGTACAGGTAAGAGAAAACTTACCTGTGGTAAGCCATATTATCTTCTTGATGGATTTGAGATTTATGAAGACAGAATCCTAGTCAGCAAAGATCGCTATATAAAGACTGTCTATGATTATTATATGGATGGCGGGATGTCTTCTCCTCACATTACAGTGTCTGCGATTGTCGGTGAAAATGGAGCCGGGAAAAGTTCTGTAATAGAGTTTGAAATGCGGCTTATCAACAACTTTTCGGCTATCGTATTTGGAGAGTTTGCCAAAGTTGATGGATGGCCACATTTGCATTTTATAGATGGGGTTGAGGGTGAATTGTATTATCTACTAAAACAGAATGTATATCGGCTGTGTGTAGCAGATCGCGATGTGAAACTTTACTGCTATCATTGGCAAGAAGAGGATAATGGCTATATTGTTTTTAATAACCCAATTGAGATTATAAATGGAGATGGTGCTCCAATGATGGGAGAACCTATAAAAAGCGTCTATTTCACTAGATACTTTGAATCACTGAAGAATCTATTGCCAAGGTTCTTCTATACTATCGTTTTGAACCAATCGGCTTATGCTTATAACACGAACGATTTTGCATCAGAGTGCAATGACGAGAAATATGAGATAAAGGTCAGGAATGGAAATAATAAGAACGAAAAAGATGAAATAATACCATATTCTACCGAAGACAAATGTTGGTTGAGTGGGCTTTTCCATAAAAACGATGGTTACCAGATTCCCATTGTACTGATACCATATAGAGTTGAAGGCAACTATGATATAAATGTCGAGAATAAATTGGCTTATGAGAGACTGATCTCCATTATGGTAAGGGAAGATGAAGAAGGCAGAGTTATCAATGGACACCTCCGTGTGACATCGTTTGATTTGAAAATAAAACCGTGCTACTATAATTTGAATTACATTCATCAAAAACTCGGATTCAGACAATTTGGATCAGATGATTATGAAAAGATGAAGTCTATTTTACTGAATACGTGGAACTCGCTTGTAGGATTTGATATTTTGGCAAATAGCAAGTCATACTTATATCGAAATCAGGCTATTAATTACCTTGTATATAAAACTCTAAAGATTGCTTGTACATACGATGAGTATCGTAAATTCCGATATAGGCATATTGTACAAGAAGAGCCTTTTGATGAGGAATCTTTTCAGAAGCTAGTTCAAATGACAATCGCCAACAATTCGCATGTAGCTAATAAGTTGTACAGAACTATTGCTTACCTGATTTGGGACATTTATGAAATATATGGAGAAACAAAAGATAAACCACTCAAAATTAGAATTGCTGATATCAATAAAAGATGGAGGAATGCATTTAATGAAAGAAGGATTGAACTAACTAGCAATATAGGGTCTTCGTTGATTACGGAAGCCTCCATCCCACCACCTTTCTTTGACACTGCAATTGGACTTGTAGAACTAAATACAGGTGTGTATGTACCATTTGAATACCTGAGTTCTGGAGAAAAGCAACAAGCATATTCAATCAGTGCCCTTGTCTATCATCTAAAGAACCTTGATTCAGTAAGTGATGACAACAGTTCTTCTGAAAGAGTTGCTTATCCGTATATTCAGTTAGTCTTGGAAGAAGTGGAATTGTATTATCATCCAGAATTACAGAGGCAACTTATAAAAAATATTCTGGATGGAATAAAGCAAGCCAACCTTAGGCACATTAAGTGGATTAGTATTTGCGTCGTTACTCATTCTCCCTTTGTACTATCGGATATACCTTCAAACAACGTACTTGCATTAAGAAAAGACGGAGATGAGGTGTCTAAAATTCCTTGTTTTGCCTCTAATATTCACGAGATGCTAAAGCTTTCGTTCTTTTTGAAACATGGAACTGCCGGAGACCTAGCAACATGGACTACAACCCGAATAGCAAAGTGCCTAAGGATACATCGTTGGATAAATGAGATAGAACCCGCACCTGCGTTTTTCACATCATTGCAGGATATACCAGAGGAATACACTTTCATTGAAAAGTATAAGACTCTAAGTACTCTTCTACAATTCAGCAAAGAGGGATTTCAATATGTGTATTCACCAGAGGTTCTTCTGTCACAGATAAACCTCATTGGGGAACCTGTTATAAGACGTGTTCTGCTAGATGACTATAAGCGGACTTTTCCTGAAAAAAAAGAAGATTATAAAGAATCTTTGAAGGCTTTATTGATGGAGCAGATCAAAGCTTTGGAGGAATAATAAAAGGAGGATAGGATTATGTGGAAACTGAATATCGACAAGTCTTTTGAGACGGAATATATAGATAAGATGTTGCATGACCTTGTGACCCGTGTAAAGACCTGGAAAGGAGGAACATCGTTGTACAAATCTTTCCGGTCGGAACTTTTGCCAGATTGGAATAGGGATCATCCAGTAGAGACGGATGTCTTAGAAAAATTACTTATAGCAAAACCGACAGAGGCTCATGCTCTTAATGAGCAATTGATGAAAAAACTCGTGGTTGGTTATAGTGAAGCGGATTTGACACAAAAAATTCTGCCAAAAAGATACAGACGAAGGCTACGTATTCTGGCTTGTGTATTTGATTATGATGGGGCTCTGGGAGACTCGAAAAGTAAATCTTATTGGTTGGCAGAACATATTGGACACAATTCATGTACCTATTGCAACCGGCAATATACATTTACTGTAAGCGGTAAGAATAATGGTGAAAGGATAACCCGTCCTGCCTTTGACCATTGGTTCCCTAAATCACGATTTCCTCTGTTGTCCTTGAATCTTTACAATTTGATTCCGTGTTGTGCTATTTGCAATAGTGGTGCAAAAGGAGACAAGGTTTTTCAACTGACTGAATTTGTACATCCTTACGAGCAAAAAGATGATGACCCAAAATTCAAATTTGTCCCAAGCATAAGTGACAAAGGAGAATGGACAGTAGTGTTAGACAGAGATAAAGTTACTCATCCGGAAGTAGATAACACCATTAAAGCCTTCGAGCTTGATAGAATATATGATATGCACGGGCCGCTAGAGGTCAAAGAATTAATGGAGTTTGCACAAGCATATAGTAATACATACCTTCAACAAATTTATAATCAGATTAGTGAAGAACTTGGAAAAGTTGGTTTTAGTCAGGAAGATGTGTATAAGATGTTGTTTGGAACTGAATCAATTCCATCTAAATTTCTTGATAGACCATTGAGCAAAATGAAACACGATATTATGGAGTATTTGGGAATAATTGAAAGTGATGCTTACGAATGAACGAATAAACTGTTAATTCAGCACGTTTGGTATATGGGTGACTCGTGTTATAATTATTTAGGCCATAAATAGGACTATCTATTCTTCTTTTTTGTATAATAATTTGTAGCTTTTGGTCTCATGTTTTCTGAAAGCATTCCTTTTTATTGTTCCTATAATTTTATATTAATAGATTAGAAATATAGATAACAGTTTGATTCTTCCGACTTTGGAGGAAAATCCTCCGACCGCGAGGGAGGGCAAGTCGGTTTTTGTCTGACAGAATACTTTCTGTCGTACAAAAACACAACTT
>OKRV01001507.1_pt1 | contig 13771 bp, 9 predicted proteins | sample 1601201 | NCBI WGS metagenome assembly OKRV01 (sample SAMEA3541540, study PRJEB24748) | human gut metagenome | biome: human gut; feature: human-associated habitat; material: faeces | place: China | collected 2012 | reverse complement strand
CTGGCTTCCACCAGCGTGGTCTGGACCATCTGGGCCGACCCCTCCTACAGCACGGCCCTGTATACCACCACCACCGATCAGGATACCAAGGCGGAGATCCGCACCATCGATGAAGCCGCCATGAAGGAGGTCTGCACTCAGATCACCCTGCGCCTGCTTTCGGGCGATGGCGAGAGTCTGGACAGCGTGGACACCACTTCAGCAGAGTACCAGACCCAGTATCAGGCGGTCTGCGATGCCCTCTCCCAAAACGAAAGCTCCTATCAGGTGCTGGCCACCAAGGTCAACAACGCCATCAAGCTCTCCATTGAGGAATACGTCAAGACCTACAACAAGGCCCACAGCAAGAGCGGAAAATCCGCCGGTGCGCTGGAAAAGATCCTGGCCAAGCTGGGCCTGGGCCAGCAGGAGAGCGACGACGGTACCCCCACTGTCCGCAAGGGGCGGGTGTCGGTGTCGGCCTCCAAGGGCTTCCAGCGGGATTACCCCTATGGCCGCTTTGCCGCTGCCGTGCTGGGCTTCTGCAATGCGGATGGTCAGGGCGTGTACGGTCTGGAAAACTCCTATGAGCCCACGCTGGCCGGTGTGAATGGCCGCACCATCACCCTGCGCAACGCCTACGGCAACGCCATTGCCGATGAAAACGCCACCACCTACGCCGCCAAGGACGGCTCCAATCTGGTGCTCTCGCTGGATGTGAACATTCAGGAGGTGGTGGAGCGCTACCTGAACGAGGCCGTGGCGGCCAACACCGTTGAGAACCGCGGCTGCGCCATTGTGATGAACGTCAAGACCGGTGCCATCCTTGCCATGGCCTCCAAGCCGGACTTTGACCCCAACGACCCACAGGATTTCAGCGCCAATCTGGCCTACCTGACGGAGCAGGTGCAGGCTGAGCCGGAGCTGTACACCATCTACAAAAAAGACGAGAACGGCAACTACCTGAGGGACGAGAACGGCCAGAAGATCGTGGATGAGGAGGCCGACTATACCGGTACATACCGGGATATCCAGTGGAAGAACAAGACCATCACCGAGCTGTACTACCCCGGAAGCGTGTTCAAGGTCATCACCGCCGCCATGGGTGTGGACAGCGGCAAGGCGACCTATTACACCACCCTGAACTGCTCCGGCGCGTACAGCGTGGCAAAGCAGACCTACCACTGCGCCGGCAGAAAGTCGCACGGGGCCCAGAATCTGGCCGAGGCCCTGCGCAACAGCTGCAACATCTACTTCATCCAGCTGGGCCAGCGTGTGGGCTCCAGCCTGTTCTATGATTATTTTGATGCCTTCGGATTTACCGAGCGCACCGGCGTGGACCTACCCAATGAGACCAGCTTCATGCAGTATTACAGCAAGAGCCGTCTGGGCGAGGTGGAGCTGGCCTCTTCCGCCTTTGGTCAGGCCATGGCCGTGACCCCGCTGCAGGTGTGCACCGCCATCTCGGCGGCAGTCAACGGCGGCTATCTGGTCACCCCCCATGTGGTGGATAAGATCACGGACCAGAACGGCAATGTGGTGCAGGAGATCGGCACCAACATCCGCCGTCAGGTCATCAGCGAGAGCGCCAGCGAGACCATCCGCCAGATCATGGAGTTTGAGGTGGGCGACGGCACCCAGGGCGGCGGCGGCAACGCTTACGTTGCAGGCTACCGCATCGGCGGCAAATCCGGTACTTCCGAGCAGCTGAACATGGACCGCCGCGCCGATGGCGACTACAAGAAGGTGGCATCCTTTGCGGCTGTCCTGCCCGCCAACGACCCGGAGATCCTGGTCTATGTCATGCTGGACGACCCCAACAATGCCCGCACCGACTATTCCTCCATTCTGGCGGCTCCTGTGGTGGGCAACATCATCAGCGAGATCGCGCCCTATCTGGGCATCGCCACCGATGGCGTGGACCGCAGCGGCACCACCGTCAAGGTGCCCAACCTGACGGGCAAGGAATGGAGCAACGCGCAGGTGCAGCTGAACATCAAGGGCTTGAAGCATCATCTGGCCGAGAGCGAATCCGACCAGACCGCCGCCCTTGTTACCTACCAGTACCCCCGCGCGGGGGCAGAGGTGCCCTACGGCACCACCGTTTATCTGTATACCGATACCTATGAGGGCAAGCACGCCGAGGTGCCGGACGTGACCGGCAAGAGCGCGGACTTTGCCCGGCAGATGCTGAACGCCACAGGGCTCAACTGCACAGTCGAAGGCTCCGGCACGGTCCAGAGCCAGAGTGAGGCACCCGGCTCCAGCGTCCAGCGGGGAACCATCGTACATCTGATCTGTGGATAAAGGGGAATGAGAGTATGGAAGCAATTGCAGCAAACATCCTGTTGGAGGGCCTGGCCGTCAACGCGCTGGCCCAGTGCGAGACCCCGGTCACGCTGGTGACCACCGACAGCCGTGAGGTCTGCCCCGGGTGCATCTTTGTGGCGTTCCCGGGCGAAAAATTCGACGGCCATGATTTTGCCGCCAAGGCGCTGGAAAACGGCGCGCTCTGCGTGGTGCTGAACCACCCCGTGGAAGGCGTGCCGGAGGAGAAGAGTGTGATCTGCCCGGACAGCTACCACGCCATGATGGTGCTGGGTGCCAATTATCGCAGCCAGTTCCACCCCAAAGTGGTGGGCGTGACCGGCAGCGTGGGCAAGACCACCACAAAGCAGATGACCTACGCCGCCATTGCAGGCTTTGGCAGTACCATCAAGACCGAGGGCAACCAGAACAATGAGCTGGGCCTGCCCCGCACCATGTTCCGCATCGGCAAGGAGACCCAGTACGCCGTGGTGGAGATGGGAATGAGCCACGCCGGGGAGATCGAGCGCCTGAGCAAGTGCGCCCGCCCGGATGTAGGCATCATCACCTGCATCGGGGTGTCCCACATCGGCAATCTGGGCAGTCAGGAGAACATCTGCAAGGCAAAGCTGGAGATCTGCGCCGGTCTGCCGGAGGGTGCTCCGCTGGTGCTGAACGGGGACGACCCCTTCCTGCGCAAGGCGGCCCTGCCCGACCATGTCCGCCCGGTCTGGTTCAGTCTGGGCGATGAGAACGCTGATGTCTGTGCCCTGTCCATCCAGCAGGATGAAAAGGGCATGAGCTTTGTGCTGGAGGATCACGAGGAGGGGACTTTCCTCGTAAAGATCCCCGCCATGGGCCGTCATAATGTGGCCAACGCGCTGGCTGCCTACTGCGCCGCCACCCGTCTGGGGCTGAATGCCCGCCGGGTCATTGCCGGTCTGGCCGACTTTGAGCAGACCGGAATGCGCCAGAAGGTGGTGCACGTCAGAGGCGTGGATGTCATTGAAGATTGTTACAACGCCAACCCCGACAGCATGAAGGCCGCGCTGGCCATGTTCAGGGAATATCCCTGCAAGCGCCGCTTTGCCCTGCTGGGCGATATGCTGGAGCTGGGCGATATCAGCCGCGCTGCCCACGAGGAGGTGGGCCGTCAGGCCGTGGAGAATAAGGTGGACTACCTCGTCACCTATGGCGAGCAGGCCAAGCGCATTGCCGTGGTGGCTGCTGCCAAGGGGCTGCCCACCCTCCATGCCGACACCTACGCTCAGGCCGCCGAGACGCTGCTGAACAAAATGCAGCCCGGCGATGCCCTGCTGGTCAAGGCCAGCCGCGGCATGGCACTGGAAAAAGTGCTGGAGATCTTTTACAAGGAGTAACATCGAGCTATGATTCGTTTCGCCTTGATCGCCGCCTCAACGCTGGGGTTCTTCCTCACGGCGGCGCTCGGGAATCTGATGGTGCCGCTGCTGCGGGCGTTCCAGGGACGCTGGGATGAGCCCAAGGCCCGGCAGGCACCCGGGCAGGAAGCGCCGGATGCCGAGCCGGAGCGCCCGCCGCAGGCCCCCACCATGGGCGGGCTCTGCCTGATGGTGGGGGTGCTGGCCGCTGTGGGCGTGGGCTGGACTGCCGCCTGTGTGGCTCAGCCTGAGCTGCTGGGGGCCGAGAGCCTGTTCTCGGTCCGGCTGCTCACAGCGCTGCTGGGAGCTTTGCTCTTTGGCGGCGTGGGCCTGCTGGAGGATCTGGCCCGCATCCGCAGCCGTTCCGTGCTGGGCCTGCGGCAGCACACCCGCCTTGGGCTGGAAATCGCTGCCGGTGCCGTGGTGCTGGTGCTGCTGGGGGCCAGGGGCTGCCTTGCAGCCGGGATCACCCTGCCGGGAGTGGGCTATGTCGATCTGGGCATTGCCGCCCCGCTGCTGTGGGAAGGGCTACTGGTCGCACTGGCCGAGTGTGCCCGCATTGCCGATGGCATGGACGGCATCGTCTGCGGCACGTCCTTTGCGGCCATGCTGGGCCTGATGGGGGTGATGACCCTGCTGGGCTGGTTCCCGCTGGGCGTTCTGCCCGCCGCGCTGGCCGGTTCCCTGATGGCATTCCTGCTCTGGAACTTCCCGCCCGCAAAGCTGCGGCTGGGCAGCGTGGGAAGCCTGTTTCTGGCCGGGATGCTGGGGTGCGTGCCCCTGTGCATCGGCTGGCCTGACCTTACCCTGCCGCTGGCCCTGCCCTTCTGGCTGGAGGGCGGCATGGTGGCCCTGCAGATCCTGGTCTGCAAGGCCAGCCGGGGCCGCAGGCAGCTGTTCCGCTCGGCACCGCTCCACCGCTGGCTGGAGCTGCGGGGCCAGAGCGCGGAACAGATCTTTTATACCTTTTGTGTCATTGCCATGCTGGGCGTGGCGCTGACCGTTCAGCTGGCAAAAATCAGTTAAGGAGGGGTGCAGTTTGGCAACACTCCGCAGAAAAAAAGCAGAGCCGTTTTCCGTCTTTCAGCGGGACCCCGGCCCCTGGCCGCCCATCCTGCTCAACTGGATGGCGACCCTGGCCATCATCATGGTGTTCGGGCTGGTCATGCTGTTCAGTGCAAGCTATACCACGGGCTATCTCCGCTTTGGGGACAGCTTCCATTACATCAAATCCCAGCTGCTCTGCACGGTGCTGGGCCTGGGCATGATGTTCCTGTTCTCCTATTTTGACCACCGCTTCCTGCGCAGAATGGTCAAGCTGGGCTATGTTGTCTGCCTGATCCTGCTGGTGCTGGTGCTGTTCAGCAGCCCCATCAACGGCTGCCGCCGGTGGATCAGCTTCGGCGGCCTGACCCTGCAGGCCTCCGAGGTGGCAAAGTTTGAGATGATCCTGCTCACGGCAGACATCGCCGCCAGGACCCCGCAGGTCAAATTCGGCGAGGTGCCCCTGCGCAAGTGGGTCCACCACAGCATCGTGGTGGAGCTCATCCGGCCCATCCTGTGGCTGATGCCTGTCCTGATCCTGCTGGTGCTGGAGCCCCACATGTCGGGCATCCTGCTGACCACGGCCATCGTGGGCACCATCCTGCTGCTGGGCGGAAGCGGCGGCATCATTACCTGGGGCTGCGCCGGTGCCGCGCTGTTCCTGCTGGAGACTTTGCTGAAGCACGTGGACTCCATCGACTACCTGCAGAGCCGTCTGGACGGCTGGACGCAGGATCTTGACCGGATGACCAGCCAGACCAAGCAGAGCCTGTACGCCATCGGCTCAGGCGGTGCCACGGGGCTGGGGCTGGGCAACAGCATCGAAAAGCAGCTCTGGCTGCCGGAGAGCACCAACGACTTTATCTTCAGTGTCGTGTGCGAGGAGCTGGGCTTCGTCGGCGCGGTGATCGTCATCGTGCTGTTCGTCCTCTTTCTGGTGCAGGGCTTCTGGATCGCCTTCCATGCCGAAAACCGGTTCTGCACGCTGGTGGGCATCGGCATCATGGCGCAGATCGCCTGGCAGGTGTTCTGCAACATCGCCGTTGTCACCAACACCCTGCCCAACACCGGCATTTCGCTGCCCTTCTTCTCCTCCGGCGGCACCAGTCTGATCCTGCTGCTGGCCGAGATGGGCGTTATGGTCAATATCGGGCGCAACGGCGAACGGGCCCGTCTGGAACGGGAGGAAGCCCACGCCGAGCGGGAGCGCCAGCGCAAGGCAAAGACCATCGTGCTGGATACCGCGCGCAGAGCACAGACAGAACAGTAAGGAGGAACCAAGATGCGTGTACTCATTGCAGCCGGCGGCACTGCCGGTCATATCAACCCGGCTCTGGCCATTGCGGGAGCCATCAAAAAAGCCGACCCCACCGCCGAGATCCATTTTGCGGGCCGGAAGGAGGGCATGGAGTACCGTCTGGTCACACAGGCGGGCTATCCCTTCCATCACATCGAGATCACCGGCTTTCAGCGAAAGCTGAGCCTGAACAATATCAAGCGGAACATCATTACCCTGTGGAATCTGGCACTCTCCGGCCCCAAGGCCAAAAAGATGATGAAGGACATCCAGCCCGACCTGGTCATTGGCTGCGGCGGCTATGTGTCCGGCCCGGTGGTGCGCTGCGCCGCCAGACAGGGCATCAAGACCGCCCTGCATGAGCAGAACGCCTTTCCCGGCGTGACCAACAAGCTGCTGGCCCCGGATGTGGACATCGTGTTCGCCGCTGTGCCCGCCGCCGTGGAAAAGCTGGGCGCACCCGAAAAGACCATCGTGGTGGGCAATCCCGTCCGGCCTGAGGTGTTCACCCAGGCGAAGAACCGGGAAGCCATCCGTGCCGAACTGGGCGCGGGCGACCGCACCGTGATCCTCTCCTTCGGCGGAAGTCTGGGTGCCCGCCGCGTAAACGAGGTGGTGGCCGACCTCTGCGCATGGGAGCAGAAGAACAAAAAGCCTGTCCTCCATCTCCATGCCACCGGCCAGTACGGCGTGCAGCTGTTTCAGGATCTGGAAAAGGAAAAGGGCTTTGCCCCCGGCGAGAGCCTTGTGGTGAAGGAATACATCAACAATATGCCCGAGCTGCTGGCCGCAGCGGACCTTGTCATCAGCCGCGCCGGTGCCCTGACACTGGCTGAGCTGGAGGCTGTGGGCCGCGCCGCTGTGCTTATCCCCAGCCCCAACGTGGCAGAGAACCACCAGTATTACAACGCCATGGAGCTGCAGAAGGCTGGTGCCGCTGTGGTCATTGAGGAAAAAGACCTGACCGGCGAAAAGCTGGTGCAGACCGTTTCCGGGATGCTGGCCCAGCCCGGCAAGCTGGCTGAGATGGGCCGCAATGCCCGGAGCCTGTCGGTGGACGACAGCCTGGACCGCATTGCGGATGCCCTGCTCAAGCTGGTCAAGACCCCGTAACGGAAGGAAAAAACAGAGGAAAGGAGGTGCAGCCGGATGCCGCAGAATGACCGGAACAGCCGGAACGGCAAGCGCCGCCGGGCCTACGATCAGGCCCGGGATGACCGGCGCGGCGGGCAGAGCACCCAGCGCCGCAGCAGCGCGGGTGCTGGCAGTGACCTGGGGTACAGCGGGTACGCAGGATATTCCTCCGGCGGCCACCCCATCACGAACCCCAATTATGACCCCGATGCGCCCCGCCCCAGCCGGTATACGGAGCGCACGGTGAACTACGGCTCCTACCCGGATAACAGCATCACCTTTCCCACCGGCGGGCGGAGCAGCCAGAGCGGCGCACAGCGCCCCCGCAGCGGGCAGAACGGCCAGCGGCGCACCTCCGGGGGCAATCAGCGGAACCGCCGCCCGGCCAACGGCCAGAACCGGAACGCCCAGCGCCGCCCACAGAACGCCCAGAATCGCAGCGGCCAGCGGATGCGGCCGGTGCAGGGGCAGAACGCCCGGCGTGACCCCGTCCGGCGGGAGGGCAGGAAAAAGCGGAAGCTGACCCGGGCCGCCATCCGGCGGCGCAGGTTCATGCGGCGGCTCACGGCCCTTGTCATGCTGCTCTGCGTGATCGGCGCGGGGGTCTACCTCACCGTGACGATGCTGTTCAAGATCAGCTCCATTCAGGTGCAGACAGCGGACGGTGTGGTGCAGGAGGCCGGCGGCTATACCAGCGACCAGATCCTGCAGGCGCTGGATGTCCATCCGGAAGAGAATATCTTCAGCTTTGACCCTGGCAGCAAGGCCGCCGCGCTGGAAAAAGTGTTCCCCATGTTGGAGGATATCCGGGTGGAGCGGGATTACCCCGGCACCGTGGTGGTGCGGGTAACAGAAGCCCGGCCTGCCTGGGCCATGCAGACCTCCTCCGGCTGGCTGACCCTCTCTGGCGGCCTGAAGATCCTGGAAAAGGATTCTGCCCAGCCTGCCGGTCTGCCCACCCTGTACGGCGGCGAACCGGTCTCTGCCGAGCCCGGCGAACAGCTGACCTTTGCGGCGGAGCCCAAGGCCGACAGCACCCCGGAAAGCGCCGCCGACAGCAGCGCCTCCGGCACTGTTGAGGAGGAGGCGGACCAGCGGCTGGAAAGCCTGAACACCCTGCTGGCTGCGCTGGATGCCGCAGGCATGAGCGCCGACGTGACCCGCATCGAGTTTGCGGATGTGGACGAGATGGCCTTCCTCTATCAGGACCGCATCAGCGTCTGGCTGGGCACCCTGAATGAGCTGGAATATAAGCTCAAGCTGGCAAAGCACGTCCTGCTGAATGAGGACGGCAAGGGCTGTGCCGCGACCGACACCGGAAAGCTGGACTTCACCCATATCAGCATGTCCAGCACCCGCAAGTTCACCTTTGCACAGGGTGAGCCGGAGCTGCCTTCCGGCTACATCGTGCCTGAACCGGTGGAGGAAACACCCGCCGAAGAGGGTGTGACCGGTGAAACGGCAGAAAGCACGGCCACAGACGGCACCGCCCCGGCAGAGGGCGATGCCGCCGCAGATGCTGCTGCCGAAACACCAACGGATGCCGCCGCAGCCCCGGCAGGACCCGAAGCCGGACAGACTGTACAGCCGACCCCCGCCGAGGGAACGACCCCGGCAGCGGGCGATGCAGACCCAACCCAAACGACCCAATGAGGAGCGTGTAATGTTATGAAGCTGGAACAATTACTGGAAGGCGTGCCCTTTACCCTGGTGCAGGGCAGCCTGGATACCGAAGTGCAGGACATCATCTACGACAGCAGGAAGGCGGCCCCGGGCCTTGCCTTTGTCTGCATCGTGGGCACCCAGCGTGACAGCCATGAGTTTGCCGCGGACTGCGCCGCCAAGGGCGTGAGCGTGCTGGTCATCCAGCATGACATCGACCTTTCTGCCATGCCCGGTGTGACCGTGGTCAAGGTGGAGAGCAGCCGCTATGCCATGGCGCTGATGAGCGGCAACCTCTTTGGCAACCCCTCCCGCCAGATGACCATGATCGGCGTGACCGGTACCAAGGGCAAGACCACCACCACCCACATGATCAAGAGCGTGCTGGAAGCTGCCGGGAAAAAGGTCGGCATGATCGGCACCAACGGCATCTATTTCATGGGCCATCATCAGGAGACCGCCAACACCACCCCTGAGAGCTACGAGCTGCAAAAGACCTTCCGCCAGTTTCTGGATGCAGGCTGCGATGTGGCCCTGATGGAGGTGTCCAGCCAGGGCCTGATGATGGACCGTGTGGCGGGGGTGCACTATGATATCGGCGTGTTCACCAACCTTTCCCCCGACCACATCGGCCCCGGTGAGCACAAGACCTTTGAGGAGTACCGCAGCTGGAAGGGTCAGCTTTTCCGGCGGTGTGATGTGGGCGTGGTGAACATCGATGACGAGAACACCGAAGCCCTGCTGGAAGGCCACACCTGCAAACTGGTGACCTACGGCCGCAGTGAAAAGGCCGACTACCGCGCCGAGGGCTGTGAGCTGCTGCGCACCCACGATTTTCTGGGCGTGGCGTTCCATGTCTCCGGCAGGGACAACATGGATGTCAGGGTGAATATGCCCGGCGAGTTCAGCGTCTACAACGCGCTGGCTGCCCTGGCTGTGGGCAAGGTGCTTGGCCTGCCCGATGCCGCCATCCACGAGGGTCTGGGCAAGTGCGTGGTCAAGGGCCGCGTGGAGCTGGTGCCCATCAGCAAAAAGTTCACCATCCTGCTGGACTACGCCCACAACGAGGTCTCCACCGAGAGCCTGCTCACCACCCTGCGGGCTTATCACCCTCACCGGCTGGTGGTGGTGTTCGGCTGCGGCGGCAACCGCTCCAAGCTGCGCCGCTACGGCATGGGCGAGACCTGTGCAAAAATGGCGGATTTCTCCATCCTGACCGAGGACAACAACCGCTTTGAGAAGATCGAGGACATCCTCGCCGATATCCGGGTGGGCATGAACAAGGGCAACCCCGATGCCAAGTTTGTGGAGATCCCCGACCGTCTGGACGCGCTCCACTACGCCGTGGATCACGCCCAGGAGGGCGACCTGATCGCCGTCATCGGCAAGGGCCACGAGACCTACCGCGACCGTGAGGGCGTGAAAACCCCCTTCCTGGAACGGGAGCTGCTGGAAGAATACGCCCAGCAGATCGGGTTGGAATAAATGAGAAAAACGCGCTGTGTCGTTGGACACAGCGCGTTTTTTGCTGCTGCTTTGGCACGGCAGCGCTTACGCGCCCCACACCAGCCAGAGATACACATAGCCCGTCAGGACGGCTGCCAGTGTGAACGGGATGCCGATGCGCAGAAAATCACGGGTGCGCACCTGCTCACCCTGCTTGCGCAGGATGCCGATGGCTGCAATGTTGGCCGAAGCGCCAATGGGGGTCAGGTTGCCGCCCAGCGTTGCGCCCGTGAGCAGGCCGAAATAAAACAGCTCGGGCGGGAAGCCTGCACCGCCGTTCATCAGCCCGGCAATGCCCTGCACCACCGGCAGCATGGTGGCCACATAGGGGATGTTGTCGATGAAGGCAGAAAGGCCCACCGAGACGAATACCAGCAGGGTATAGAGCCGGAAGGGATCATCACCGGAGAGGGTGTAGAACAGCTGGGCGGCGGCATCGATGACCCCGGCTTTGCGGATGCCCTCGATCAGGATGAACAGCCCGAACAACAGCAGCAGGGTGTCACAGTCCAGTTCCCGGGCCGCCAGCCGGAACGGCGCGAACGAGCGGCGGCGCAGGCAGGCGCGCAGGATGCCGAACAGGCAGACCCCTGCACAGATCAGACCGCTGCGCAGGCCATAGAGCGCCAGCGGCAGACCGCCCGCAGGCTGGGGCAGGAAAGAGGCCGCGATGAGCAGACCCACCGTCAGCAGCATCAGGGCGGAGGGAACCGTGTCGGTGACCTCGGTCTCCACCGTGGCCGAGATGGGCTGGGTCTCGTGCCGGAAAGTGAACAGCAGCACGCCCAGAGAGGCCAGTGCCCCCAGCTCCACCCCGAAGAAGATGCCGGGCCTGCCCTCCATCCAGAAGAAATGGAAGAAGTTCATTCCCGCAAAGCCGCCCAGCAGGATGCTGGTGGTGTCGCCCACAAGGGTGGCAGCTCCCTGCAGGTTGGAGGAGACCGCAATGGAGATGAGGACGGGCACGGGGGAGATCTTGAGCTTGCGGGCAATGGCAAGGCCCACAGGAGCCACCATGAGCACTGTGGCAACATTGTCCACAAAGGCGCTGATGACTCCGGCAAAAAGGGCCAGCATACACACGGCCCATTTCACGTTGGGCACCCGCACGATGAGCAGCTCGGCCAGCCGGGCGGGCATCCTGCTCTCAATAAAGAGGGAGACCGTGCCCATGGTGCCCGCCATCATCAGCAGGACATTGAAGTCCACAGCCCGGGCGGCATCCATCAGGGTGAAGTCCCACAGGCCCGCCGCGCCCAGAGCCAGAAACAGAGCAGCCCCGCCCAGCGCGGCAAAAGGCCGGTACTGCGGCAGGACCAGCATCAGAAGATAGGTCAGCAGAAAAATGATCAGTGCAGGAAGCATACGCAGTCCTCAGTTTTCGGGCCTGGCATCGGTGTCCTCGTCGATCATCCGGTATCCCACGCCCAGCTCGTTCAGAATATAGGTGTTGCGGCCGGGCACGCTGCCCAGCTTTTTGCGGATGTTTGCCATGTTGACCTGCAGCTTTTTGGTGCTGCCGCAGTCGGTATCGCCCCAGATGGCCCGCACGATGGCGGCATAGGTCATCACCCGGCCTGCATGTTCCGAGAGGAAGGCCACGATGTTATATTCGGTCTGGGTCAGCTTGATCTCGGCACCGTCCACAAAGACCTTGCGGCGCTCGTAGTTGATCTCAAGCCCCTGTGCCCGGAACACGCCGCCGGGCATTCCGCCCAGCACGCCGAAGCGGTTGGTGCGCAGGGCGGCGCGCACCCGGGCCAGCAGCTCGCCGGTGCCAAAGGGTTTGGTGATGTAATCGTTGGCTCCCAGATCCAGCGCCTCGATCTTGTCCTGCTCGGTGGTGCGGGCCGAGAGCACAACGATGGGGGTCAGGAACTTCTGCCGCACAAAACGGATGAGCTCCAGCCCATCCCGGTCAGGCAGGCCCAGATCCAGGATGATAAGGTCCGGATTGTGGGAGGTGAACAGGGTCTGGCCCATGGCGCAGGTGTTGGCAACAAGGGCCTGATAGCCATTGGTCTCCAGCAGCGTCTCAATAAAGCTGCAGATGTTGGCCTCATCTTCCACGACCAGAACCTTGAATTTGTTATTGCTCATCTTCGTTTTCCTCCGTCTCGATCGATTCGGTCTCCAGCCAGAAGCGGATGCTGGTGCCCTCGCCCACCTTGCTTTCGGCCTGGATCTCGCCGCCGTGTGCCTTGACGATGGCGGCACAGACCGAAAGGCCGATGCCCATGCCGTGCTTGCCGCTGTCGGCTGCGGCATCGGCGGGCAGCACACCGGTGAACAGGGTGCGCAGGCGCTCCTTCGGGATGCCGCAGCCGTTGTCCGATACCTCAAACACTGCCCGGCTGCCCAGCGTGAACACCCGCAGGGTCAGCTGGGTCATCCCCTCGGCGTGGACGGCGGCATTTTCCAAAAGGTTCGTCAGCACCTGCGAGATCAGCATTGAGTCCATGGGGATCACGATGAAGCTGTCGGGCAGGTAGGTGGTAACGGGCACCTTGGGGTAGCGCTTCTGGAACCGCACCAGCACGGTGTCGATCAGTTCGTCCAGCACGGTGGGGGTCTTTTGCACGGCCACCTGCCCGCCGTCAAAGCGGGTGACAGACAGCAGGTTCTCCACCATCCGGTTCAGCCACTGGGCATCGGAACAAGCTTCGCCAAGAAGTTTTAATTTTTGCTCTTTTTCCAGGCTGTCATAATTTTCAATGACCGTGGAACAGGCCCCGTAAATGGAAGTAAGGGGCGTGCGCAGATCGTGGGAGACGGCCCGCAGCAGGGTGGCCCGCATCTTTTCGGTCTCGCTCTCCATCCGCAGCTGTTCCTGCTTTTTGATGCGGGTGGTCAGGGTGCTGGTCATAATGGACACCACCAGCATCGCCATGCCCGAGAACAGGTTTTCCGGCAGGGTGAAGTTGAAGGCAAAGTAAGGGGAGCGGAACGCAAAATTCACGGCCAGCACGCCGATCAGGGAAGCCACCACGCCCAACACATAACCATCCGTATAGATCGAGATCAAAAAAACTGCCAGAACAAACACCATCGATGCAACGCCATCGATCCGGCCGGTGACCTGCTGTGTGCCGGTTACGATGAGAAAGGCGGCACACAGCACAGCGGCCAGGACCAGCGCGTCGTGCCAGCGGGTCTTCTGCTTCATGGGGATTCCTCCATATCTATTCTGCTCCAGATTAAAAGTATACCATACTTTTCCTAAAGATACAGTAAAGGCTGAAAAAAGAGCTGTTGTTTCGGGGCGGGCTGAACAGAATGCCCAAACCCATGGATTCTTTTCCGATTTTATGCTATTATAAAGAGTAAGAGCAAGGAGAGAGCGCTCTCAGGGATAAGAGAAAACGTAACGTTGCAATAGAAGGAGAAGAGGATCATGGGAAAATATTTTGGCACCGACGGCTTCCGTGGCGAGGCCGGTGTG
>OKRV01001505.1_pt1 | contig 13793 bp, 10 predicted proteins | sample 1601201 | NCBI WGS metagenome assembly OKRV01 (sample SAMEA3541540, study PRJEB24748) | human gut metagenome | biome: human gut; feature: human-associated habitat; material: faeces | place: China | collected 2012 | reverse complement strand
AGCTCGCAAAACGTTGATTTTAGATGAATCCATTTGAAGTCCCTTTGACAAACGCTGCTGTCAACAGTTATCAATTCTAGGTGATACAGCCCTGCAGGAGGACGTAACCCACCAATAACTCGCGTAGAAACGCCTGTACCGCGCCAAAGACGAAGGCATCGTCAACTCATGTTGGTAGCTCGACAGCGCGCATCTCGACCACTGCCGCGACGAACACCTTGTCAATGCGCCGGCATCACTCGAGCGTGTCCTCAGGAAGAAAGCCCCGGCCCTCCGGTCTTTCCATAGCAGTACCCGTTCCGGCAGACTGCCCGTCCGGCGGTCCTTTCATATCAGCGATAAGGCACACTCCGAAGTTTCTGACGAGCCCATAAACCGCTATTTTGGATGAAGTTCCAAACCCCTACGGCTACTAAGAAGGTAAGCGTCTTTATTATTGTTAGAGATTGCGAAGCTTGACAGGATTTTATTCTGAGATTCAGGCGACCAATATATATGAAGCCTTTCTCGGGCCCGCGTTATTGCCGTATAAAACATACTGTGAGTAATACGTTCTTCGACATCCTTTGTGATAATCAACTTCACGGATGAGTACTCAAGCCCCTGCGCCTTATGAACGGAGACCGCATACGCCACCTGAAACGGCACAATGCCGTCTTCCCCAATATCCTCTCCATCGCGATCCTTGGCTTTCTTCACCGAGAAACGCAAAAATGTTTCACCGCCATGAGAACTCAACAATTCAAGCCCCTCATAACGCCAAGCAGAATACTTTGTTGCGTCAATGGGGACAGCAACGGTGAACATCATCTCGTCTCTGGAATTGGCTTTAATCTCCACAAGACGACCCTTGAGGTTGTTATAGAGCAGAGGGTAAAACCGATCAGATTCGTTGAATAGAACTGGATCTCCGACTTTGTAAGTATGAAAATTCCAGCTAACGGCCTCGTTCTTGTTTTCCGACTGTAACATTTTGTTCATATTGTTAATGCCATAAAGGCCGTCATAATTGAGACAAAGAACGATTTCATCCTCATCCGTCCTATTAACAACTGACTCATCAAGATTCGACGTAAAATCACAGGCAGCAAGAATCTCCGTGATGTCAGGACTCATCTTTCTGACCGCACTCCATAACCTCAATAGATCACCGTTCTTCGCACGCCAAGGCTTATCAAACTCATGGATGCACTTGTCAGGCAAAAAATCGTGAGCCAAAGAGAACCAGTTCCCAAACTTGATGGACTCAATCTGTCTCACGTCACCGACAAGCATTAACAGTTCAAATCCACCAAATTCAATTATCTTTTTCATATCGCTATTACAGACAGCGCTGCATTCGTCAACAATTAAGACATCGCATTCAGGTTGACGATTCAAGTATTTCGTCACCGTCATAAAGTCGCAATTCGAATCAACAATTTTCCGTCTCAGGCTATCAACGGCAGGATTTGTATTAGCGATCGCAACCTTACTTAGTTTATGCAAGAACGAACAAACAATATTAACCATGGTCGTTTTCCCGGTTCCTGCCGAACCGTAGATAAACGCAACATGCGTTTCGTCAAACATAGTCTTTAGCGCGGCCAACTTTTCAAGATCATCTATTTTGCAGCGAGGACATTCAAGCCATGATTCGCAGGCACCAGCATATCCACTGAGCCCACTACTAGATAGGCTTAAAAGCCCGTTTATAATGTCAACAATATCTTCTTCGACTCCTCTGACAAACAAATGCCCGTCCTCATGCACGAGATCCCTATAGCGGTGACCGCCGTACAAAGTATTATTATGTTTGGTGATAAGCTCATCGATATTCAAATAAGAATCGAATTCAGAGTCTTTGACATAAAGGGACCTGGTATTGTTCGTAATAAGTGACACCTTATTTGCTAGGAAATTATCCTCATACAAATCTGGATCAATATACTGATACAAGTCATCAACGGCAACCACATGCCGAATGAGATCCGTACAATATGGCTGTCGGTCAAAGGGAGCACATCCACTCTTCAAGCACAGATTGCCTAGCAGTCCGTTCGGACTTGAAGCCAATTGATTTTTTATAACACGATTACGCGGCTTAGCTAAAAGGTATTTTAAGACGTTTACTCCGCACAAACCCGAACTCAAAAAACTATGCGCTTCAGACAACAGTAGATGAACCGGACATTCAGAGCCCGAATATGTAATCTCGCTCATAATCGAAGCGAAATCATCATCCGGAAGCAAGGCAATATCACAGAGGTTCATTCCCGAACGAGTCAAGAATTCCATAAGCGAAATGTAGCTCGAATAATTGCCGTTAAGCCTTGCGATATCAAATTTTCCGAGTATCTTTAATAGACCATTCAGCTCACATGGACGCACAGAAATCCTATATGCGTCAACAATCGTCACAGGAAGAGAAAAGCCTAAACCGTCAATGCTCGTACGCTTTGCTGAAACCGATACGGCGTTATTCGTAGGGATTTTAAAAGCAGAGAAAACGAGTATTCGATCGCATTTGCTGGAAGAATCGAAAGCAGGAACAAGCGTTGTTTCATAGTAAACAGAGCCGTTAACAAAGAATGGCCTAGCAGACCTTACATAAAAGCGGTCCCTTTCAATTTCAACCGTATTAGCACTCATGAAAACATCAATCGAACGAGCGATCGACTCGTGATAATTCTTCAAACCTGGGTCCGTATCCAGCGGAATCTTTTTCAAATTTGAAAGAATAGCAATCCCGTGTTTATCGGCGGCATAGCGTTTCAAATGAAGCAAGTTCTCGTAGTATTTCAGCAAAAGACGCTCTGCAGAATCTTCGCTAGGAACATAATGCGAAACGGCCTTCTGCAAGTAACCATGAAACTCAGCAATAAAGCGAGTCTCTTTTTTCTTCTTCATTTCTTGGATGACGGCCTTACATAAAGCAAAATAATTGCCCTCAAGGGAGACGTCCCCGTAAGAAGCATACATAGCTACATGTTCAACAAGATGGCGAAGATTTCCCACAACGTCTCTTGAAACTAATGCCCTGCCCTCAAAATCAAGACGGTCAATTGAATGCTCTACCGCGCTGTTTGCCTTTTGAAGCTCCTTAAGAGGATTCCTCATGAGCCCAACTCCCCGTTGTAAATATCAAGCCCATAACGCGGTACAAGGACCGCATGAACATCAAACTGGTAAATCAATTCAATAAAACGAACCTAGAACTTAATGATAGCCACAAATAGCACTACTTCGGAAAATAGAATCATTAGAAAGAAGATGACGGAGTCCATATATCAAAGAAGCTACCTAATATTTGAATCGTGGGGTTCGAAGACCCTAATATAACGTTGATTGCATTCATAAATATAATTAACAACGACTCTGTGACAGAGCTCCTCTTAACGCGTTTGATAGACGCCAGCCCATGGCACAACTCTGCAGAGCAGCCCCCAGCGACAAGCTCACTGTCCAATCGAGTCGCCAGTCAACCACAGTAGACGCTCCGCCGGCCGACAACCAAGTCTGATAATTCCTTAAAAGGAGACGTCCGAGGATTTTCTCCAGACGCGCCGCTGCCCTGCCGTAACTCACCGCACCAGCGTTCTGGCACGATAGTTTAAGGAACCACCCTTATCTTGGCTGCAAACAGCCCGGAGCGCGCATAACGGTCCGGGAGCGTCAACCAACGAGAGGATACGCTATGCCTAACGACGACATCGCCTACCTTCTGAAGTTCGCACCAAAGGAGGCGCATATCGATGACCTGATAAACGGGCAGCTCTATATGAACGCAGCCGGGTATTAACATGACCTTCCCGGCGAGCAGGGCGATCCATTAGAGGTATCTTTAACGTACTGGATGGGCATCTACGCCAACTGGCTCTTGCCAATCTACTGCATGTTCACAGTGCGAAAGAGCGATATCGTTGATAATGCTGTCGTAATTTCCAAACGAATGAACGAGGAGTTTAGGCGCGCCGACGGGTGAATCGGCATCGTGCAGTACGACAGCTTCGCGCGCCTCGCCGACAGACACATTGCCGACGACGGAAGCGTCTACGCCCACGGTCCCATCTCCTACGGCGTCCCTGGGCCAAAACTGATCCGCGAGATCTTTGAGGGCATCCCGCACAATCTCGTTATCAAAACGCCCAAGTACGCATATCAGAAGAAGTATCGAATCATCGGGTCGCGACCGGTCGAATGTCGCCTTTTACCAGACGAGTATCACCCAGGCTGCAAAATTGAAAAATACGACCATGCGGAACTGGACTTAGGCTGCAGCCTCACAGGCTTTACCTGGAAGGTCTCGGTGTCGAGTCTCGAAGAAGCGGAAGACGGCCTCATGTTGAAGCTCCCGCATCGCGTATAGTCAACCCAGTACAGGTCAGAGCGCCGCCGGGGACCAAAGCAGGCCTGCCCCTCCCCTACCCAACATTCCCCAGAAAGTTCGCTGATGTTGACTGGGGTTCCCGTAAAATAAACCGCAACAAAATATGTGCGGAGTGCCGGCCTGGAGCTGCCTTCGGACCCTATTGGCTGCTCACCGAGAGGCTCCGCTATGAAACGATCCCTTTACTACCTGCTCTGCGCGATCGCGTGCACGTCCATGGTCGGCGCGACGATGCCCATGGCAGCCATTGCGGAGGCGATTCAGCCTCAAGAAACCGCCGAGCAGCAAGCGCAAGCCGACGCCACGAGCAGCGACACAGACAAGGCCGAAGACGGCAACAACACAAATACGGCAGCAGATTCCGCAGAGGACAGCACCGCAACATCCACCGACACCAGCGCCGTCAACACGGAAAGCGCCGACGGCACCGCCGCCGCAACCGGCACCCCCGCCCCATCCCTTCGTGCCCAAACCAACGGCACGCCCGAGGCAATCTCCACCACGTCACAAGCCGGCTACGCCCACTCCGCCACCGCAAGCCAAAACGGCGTCACCTTCACCGTCTCATGGAACGACGCCCCCGCGGGCACCGCGACGACCTTCCACGTAACCCAGGCCAACGGCTCGTCCCAGGCCAAGGCGCGCATGGACGTGCCCACCTATTGGGACGGCGGCAGCCAGGAAAGCGTCTGCGACCCGTCGCGCCCGGCATGGGCCAGCTACTACAGCCTGGGCACCGCGGGCCACGACTTTACCTTTGACTTCACGGCGTCGGGCACGTACCGCATCTACTTCTACTTTATGGACAACGACAGAAACGACCCCCAAAACGACAAGGGGATCTACTACCTGCGCACCACGGCGGAGGTGACCGTAAACGACGCCGCCCGCCCGAGCGTCACGAAGATCGTCAACGACGCCGTGGACCTGTGCAGGCAAGAGACAAACGGCTCGGAATACAACATGGCGCTGTGGCTCCACGACTGGACGCTCGACCAGCTGGAGTACGACCACAGCCTCAACTGGTGCTCGGCCGAAAGCGGCCTCACGCGCCACCAGGGCACCTGCGAGAGCTACCAGCGCATCTACTCCAAGCTCCTTGACGCCGCGGGCATCGCCAACGGCCGCATCACCGGCAACGGCCACACCTGGAACGCCGTAAAGATCGACAGCAAATGGTGCCAGATGGACCTAACCTGGGACGACACCAGCGACAATTGGTACGGAGACCTGGACCAGCGCCATCTGTACTTTGGCCTGACCGACGAGCTCATGGCAATCGCCCACTCCGACCACACGGCCAACTTTAAAAAGAACGACTACGCCTACCGCTCGACCGACCTATCCAACAATTACTTTGTGCGAAATGGCAAGGCCGATGAATGGGCAGAAAAGTACGCCGACCGCATTCAGCAGCACCTGGATGCCAAGGAAGAGAGTTTTTCCATCGCTGCTGATAACCAGTCCATCCCACAGAGCATCTCGGGGATTCAGAATGGGATTGTTGCTTATGCTATGAATCAGAGAGAGTGGAAGACTGATGGCGCCAAGGTTGAGCTTACTGCGGCATCTAGCGTCACAAAAGAATCGAACAGCAAATGGAGCGCCAAGTACGACCTCACAGCAAGCTATGAGACCACGTACGCCATAACAACCATGCCGAGGACTGTGAAGTATACAACGGAGCCCAAGCCGAATTCACCGTAACGGCACCAAGCGCGACATCGTTCCAATGGCAATGCTCCGACAACGGAGGTTCAAGTTGGTTCAACACGGGTATAGGCGGCGAAACTTCCAGGCAGAAAACCCTGAGGTTTGCATCCAATGCCCAGCTCGCGAAGAGGCTCTACCGCTGCCTAGTCTCGTTCCCGAACAGCAGCACCCTCGCAAGCGAGCCCGCACGCCTCGTCCTTGTCGCCCGATACGCCATCAGCTCCCAGCCCGAAGACTGCACAACTGCCGCAGGGTCAACAGCGTTCTTCGCCATCGAAGCAGAGCGGGCTACTTCGTTCCAGTGGCAATGCTCCGACAATGAGGGCAGATCATGGTACAACACGGGGATCGGAGGTGAGACTTCCACGCAGGCGAGAATCGAGTTCACTGCAAGTACGGGATTGTCAAAACGCCGCTATAGATGCTTGGCATTCTTCCCTGATGGGACTAGCTCGGCTTCAAACACTGCGCAACTAAAACTAAGCGCTAACCAAATAACCGGGCAACCGCGAGACACGGCCGCCTCGACAGGATCCGAAGCGTCTTTCTCCGTGCGAGCCCTAGGTGCCATCTCGTACCAGTGGCAATGTTCCGACAATGATGGGAAGGGCTGGTACGACACCGGGATTGGCAATGCCGCCTCAAAGCTGCCTACGCTGCGGTTCACCGCCAGTGCCGCACTTGCGAAACGTCTCTACAGGTGCGTTGTCACCTTCCAGGATGGAACAACAGCTGCGACTCAAAACGCCAAACTCTCGTTATTGTCGAATAAAGAGAGGATCACCACGCAGCCGAAAGATTGCGCAACGAGCGCAGGAATTGAGGCCTCGTTCTCAATCGACGCTGAGCACGCGGCCGCATTTCAATGGCAATGTTCTGACAACGGAGGCAGGACCTGGCACAACACCGCAATCGGAGGTGTCACCTCGAAAAGTTGCACCATAAGTTTCATTGCAACCGAAGGCTTGGCAAAGAGGCTGTTTCGATGCTTAGTCTACCTCGAAGACGGTTCGACGCAAGCCTCCGAGGCAGCCAAGCTGCTTCTGCGGTAAAGGCGATCTCATACTTTGAAGCGCCCGCAAAGCCGCTACCGGATATCACAGACCCCACGGCCACCGGAGACGTACAAAGTGTCACCAACCACCATGTCGCCCATGGGGCTGGCCAACATCACAGCGAATTCCGCGATCTCCTCGGGCATGGCGAACCTGCCAAGTCTGTTGTCCTCAGCAGAGATGCTGTCACCCTCCTCGACGCCAAGAAGAGGAGTCGCCGTGCTGCCGGGCGCAATCGCGTTGACTACAATGCCATGAGGAACGAGGGCGGAAGCCATGCCCTCAGTGATGCCCTTCAGACCCCACTTCGATACGCGGTAGGGAGACCATGCGGGCTCGTTGCCAGCCGAGGATGAGACGATAAGGATATGCCCATTGCTGACCTTATCGGAAATCATGTGCTTTGCAACAGACTGCACCATGAAGTAGACGCCGCGCAGGTTGATGTCCAAGATGCGATCGTATTCCTCAACTGAAAAATCGAGAAACCCGCCCATGGAGACGTCCTCGGTGTGAACGCCGGCAGAATTGACTAGGATATCGATGGGGCCGTAGAATGCCACCGCCTCGTCGATGACTTTCGAAAAGGTCCCTGGCTCGGCAAGGTCGACAACAACCCCGGCGCACTTCTCGCCAAGCTCTAACACCACCTTGTCGACCTTCGCGCGCCTAGTGCCGGCGATGACAACATTCGCGCCGTTCTTCAGGAACGCCTTGGCGACCGCCTTGCCGATTCCACCTGAGCCTCCCACTACGAGGGCAGTCTTCCCCTTGAGCAGGCATTCATCGCCGACGGTCTGCATCACAGGCTGTATATTCTTGGCTTTGAGAGCGACGATGCCCTGCTTGATTGCGTGCTTTAGATTCGCCATGCACCTACTCCTCGACATCCATGAACTTGCCTTTATCAGCCTCGAGCCCCTTCCGGTTTCGATCTATGACCAGCTTCGCGTAAAGCACGGGTGCCATGCCGCAGCATGCGATCTTTACCTTCTCGGAACGGCCGACTTCGCTGTTCTTGAACACGGACAGCCAGTTCTTCCTAACGTACGCTGCACATTCTTTCGCGAGTTTGCCTTCGGAGTCCATTTCATCCGCACCTATTATCTGAGTGAGTAGGAACTCGTAGTTTCGCCAGATATGCCAATCGCATGCGTGGCGAACCATCGGAGTGTCCAGAGTCAGGTTCTCTTTAATGAATTTAATATTTCCGAGGGCATTCTTGCCATTTTGAACGTTGTAGTTGGTAAGACCGCTCCCCAAGTTATTCAAACGGTAGTTGTAGACCTTACGTCTACCAACGCCCACATGATTAGAGTGCTGTGCAACCTCGGTAGCAAAGTACAGACCCTCGCCGAACCAAGGAACGGAAAACGAAATATTGTTGTCGACAACTACAGAACGTTTGTACAACTTATTCCAAGGCCCCAGCCGCATAAAGGGATAGATGATGACAGAGGTGGCGCGCTCTGCCGACCAGGTCTCCCGGACGTCCTCAACAATCTGCTCCCTATCACGCGTTGTAAAGAGATTCACCGAGTAGGACATGTCGGAGCCAGTGCTCTCAGCCAAGTCGACCAAATATTCAACGCAATCGGGCTCCAGCCAGTCGTCACCGTCCACGATCATGAGATAGTCACCCGTCGCGACACCAAGTCCCGCATTCCTAGCGGAGCAAGTGCCGCCATTAGGCTTGTGAATAACAATAGCCCTAGGGTCACGTGCAGCATAGTCATCACAGATGCGACCGCTGTCATCGGGAGAACCATCGTCAACGAGAATAATCTGGAGATTCTTGTGGGTTTGAACCTCAAAGGAATGAAGAAGCTTCGGCAGAAATTGTTCAGATTTGTAAACAGCGACGATGATGGAAACAGATGGCTGACTCAAAATAGGACCTTCCATTCATTATTCTAGCGAGCAAGACGGGCAGAGAACTCGCCAACGGTGTCACAAAGGAACTCCGAGGAGGACTCACGGTTGACGGCAAGCGACTCATTGACGCCCGCCCAATCAAAATCGTTGAGGCAAAGCTCTTCTGGCTGAAGCTCCGTGCTTATGCGGGAATCCAACCCGTAGCGAGAAAGAATTGCCTTGTTACGCTCCGCATACTGCTCAGGCAGAATATCGACAAAGGGCGTATTGAACAGCAACGAAAAAGCAGTCCCGTGGAATGAGTCCGTGAGCACGCAGGTGGCATTGTCAAACAGCCAAAGGAATTCGTGAAGCGAAGGGTAGAACAAATTCTTCCCCATCGTCTTACGAAGCGACGGACGAATGCTAACGACCTCGAGGCCGAGTGACTTGCATGCGGCAGCAGAATAGCGGTCGAATGCATCGCTTGGATGCAGGTTGTAGATCAGGCAATACTCCCCATTCACCCCGCGGGGCGCACGAGGCTCAACACGATCAAACCAGGCCTCCTTTGAGAGCAGGTGCACGGGGTCGACAACGGTTTGCGCCTCAAGTCCCATTTCCTCAAGAGTTTTCTGCCCACTTTCCTCGCGCACTGAAAGCCTATCAAAGCGCGCAAACGCTTTGGCGGCACGTTCGCGTTCGCGTGGATCGAGGCCATTTTTACCAAAGGAGGAAGAGAAGGAGAACTTGTAGGCATCGTCTGATGCGCCCTCCAAAAGGTAGGCACCCTCGATGTTTCCATCGGACATGATATTCCACACTTGGTCGCCTCCCACACAAAGGACAGGATACTCTGCAAGAAGCTTACCGAGCTCTTCTGAGTCGGTAACCCTACGGCTCTGCCTCAGCAAATCACTCCTCATCGCCTCGAACTTACGGGCACCAATCGCTTTTGGAATCGCACGAATCGGACCGAGCGCGCCAGAGGTCCTCATGGCATCTGCTAAAGGAAAGTCCCGGGGGATGCGGTAGTCAACATACTCAGCATTGATACCCATTGAGGCGAACGCATCCTGAAGGGCATATGCTTGCAGAATGGAACCGTAGTTCGGCACTGCATGGCGTGACAATATACCGACGCACTTTTTCATTTCTTATTCCTTACCTTTCGCAATCGGCGGTAACGCTTCGAGATGGAAACAAGTATCCGCGCGCGAGCCAAATGCGACTCACACACATAATTGCCTCAGTAAGGCAGCGGATAAAGCAAATAGTCTGCATGCTCGCAACCCCCATCGCAGACACGGTCAAGAGCGAAACGATGCAAAATACAGCAGACCCCACTGTGGTATAGGTAACCTCAGCGACTTTGCCAGAGGCACCAAGAATCGGCCAGCCGACCATCGTTGCATAAAAGGAAAACAGGAGTACGGGTGAAGCCCAGGCGATAACCCAGGAACCTGATAGATAGTCCTTGCCACCGAGCACGAGCATAACTACATCGGAAAGCGCTGCGAAAGCGATGGTGCCAATGAGCAGGACGGGTATTGAGACAAGAAGCAGCTTCCTTGCAAAACCGTAGTCACCCCCCTTGACCATATGTGGGTACAGACTGTTCACAATTGGCGAATAAAGGGACTGGATGGCATTAATTGCAGTCACAGCAAGGGACCAGTAGGAAATCATGGCCTTGTTGGTAATCACGATTCCAATCAAGAGCGTAGTGAAACCGGAAAAAACGACGGAGGCCATGTTCGAGAAACAATAGAGCGCGGAAACCTTCAGCTCTGAAAGCGCCTCGCATAGGGGCACGAACGTAATGGTGGTACCGAACATTCGCTTGGCGGAAATGAAAGACCAGGCAAGGGCAATAACGCTCGAAAAGATGTCGAGAATAGGAATCCACAGAATGTCATCGATAGAATGGACAACGATGAACGTCAAGGCAGTAGAGACACCCTTCGAGACAAAATAGCGAGTCGTCAATGGACCCATGTTTTCATGTCCCTGGAAAAGAAAGTCTGGAGCAAGTGCCTTACCGAATACAGCAACAAATGCAAACATGGTATATAGCATGTTCGAATGAGTAATGGGGATAAACCAGGCAACAACAACAACGACAGCGCCGGTCACTACACCAAGCAACAGGCGAGCCTCTGTCACAGCACCAATAGCCCGGTTCTCCTCTTCGACAGTCTCGGATTTTGCTATGCATTTAGTACCGGAAAGGTTGAAGCCAAAATCGACGAAAGTCTGGGCGAAAGTCATGAACGACACAACATACGCGTAGATCGCATAACCCTCCGGCAGAAGCACACGTGTCAGATAAGGCAGCGTAATGAGGGGAAAAATGTACTTAACAATCTGCAGTCCGTACTGCCAAACGACATTGCTGTAGAAACGTTTGTGTTGAGAACTCAAAGTGAAATCTCCAGACGATATAAGCTAGATAAGTTAATGGGAAAAGACGCACATATAAGGAACAACATGGCTGAAGTTCAAAATGCCATATAGATAGATAAAAACGATAATGACAAACATCGCATATAAGCTTTTTACAATGAGAATCGATGGACAAGTACCGCGATCGCACGAACAAAAAAGCCTTGGAATCGCAATGATACAGATCGACGTGAAGTAGACAGCAATCCTAGAAAACAGCATTACGTATTTAGACAAGACGCACACGACAACTCCAACCATCAAAAGGTTGAACAGGAATATGGTGTGCCTGTCTAACGTTATTGAGCTAACATTTTTAACCCAGAAAAATATTGCAAGACCAATCGAACAAATCAATAAATCGGCAACGTCTATGTTGCCGCTCGATAAAAACTGATTAGACAGATGTTCAACGCTTGCGTATCTTGCAATCTGCGGTGAAACTGCAATTCCAAAAGATAGAAGCGCGGAAGAGATGGCTCCGCCGAAAACAATGGCGCACACAAACGTGAAAAAGGATTTCAAGCTATCCGGACGCCACCCCCTCAATACAACCAAAGGAATGAAGAGCAGAGCCGTAGAGTGAAATAACGATGCCGCCAAAACAGCTATACAAAATTTAGTTGTATCACCTCGAGTAGCAAAAGGAAGAGCATTCAACAGAATTGACGCGGCAAGTGCCTGCCTAATCCCATTGGATGAGAAAAAGAGAAAACCTCCGAACAAAAATATGTAGACACCCCAAATTGGTCCTAAAGATTGACTATAAATAGCTCTATAAACTAAAAAGACCGTAAGAAAGGAGGTAACGAAAAACATGCTGTGGTAATCAAGGCCGAATAAAATGAGCAATCTACAAAGAGTCACAAATCCCAACTCAAAACGACTGGCAAACCCAGCCTGTATTTCGTTGTAGCCTTTGACATAAATATCGTAGTAATCTGTTCCGAAACCTTCTCTTATACCAAAAGCAATAGCAACAGTTAATCCACTTAAGACAAAAAAACCCAGTCTCGGCTGTTTTAGGGTTCGTCTTTGCTTTAAATCGCATACCGAAAGAAAGGCAAAAAAAACTGAGACGAAAAAAAGGCAACTGTAAAATATCATTTGCCGATAACCTTTCCGGTCAATTTGCCATAAAAGCTGTATGCGAAGCTGTGCAGGGCAGGAGAGACCGCGAACAGAAGGCAGCGAAGGCGCCAAGTCCTGTCAACAAACGTACTAGCTGCAACGGTCCAACACTGCTTTCTGGCTTTAAAAATAAATGCCTTTGCTGACTCTATGTCAGAGCATTTGGACAAATCGAGCCTTGAAGCTATGCGAAGCGAACAGAAGGCCTCAAAACATGCAAAGGCGTCAAAAAACTCAGGCTTTTCCCGCACAACCCGCCTAACGACATCAAGAGAGGCAGACATTCCGTCGAGCTGGGCATCACCATAACTCTTGATTGTGGTAATAGACCCTTCACGCGCCAGATAACCATATAGCTCAGCATCAAATATGCATGCTTTATCAATCGTCGAAAAAACAGTAGCCTCTACACCAAAATCTTCAAATAGCTGACCATCGGGAAATACCAAAAGCGGCAGAAGCTTCTTTGCATATAACTTTGCGCACGCAGAACCGGACTCACCATCAAGCAGCAGCAAGCTTTCAAGCAAACGGTCACCAGAAACAACCTCAACGGGGCCGAGCTGTCCACCCTTAAAATCTTCGGTACATGAAATTTTTTTATACTTGCAAGTAACAAGAGAAACATCGTTCTCAAGGGCGATCTCGACAAGAAGCTCAATCGTTCTTATATCAAGAACGTCGTCGCCGTCTACAAACATTATGTATTCACCGGTGCAGTGTTTAACGCCGAAATTACGCGCCGAGGAGAGCCCACCGTTTATCTTATGGAGAATTTTAACGCGCGAGTCAGCCTCGACAACGCTTTCGATTAACTCAACTGTGTCATCAGTTGAGCCATCATCCACAATGATAATCTCTAGGTTAGCATATGTCTGCACCAGCAGCGATCTTATGCACGAGCAGGCATAAGAACCCAAATTATACATGGGCACGATTACGCTCACGCATGGGCAATCAGATTCAGAAGCCAGATATCTCATAGAGTTAGATAGAACCTTTCGAAGAAATAGCGTCCAGGTACTCCCCAAGCTCTTCCTCCCAGTCGGGCATGTGGAAGCCCGCGGCCTCGAGCTTCGAGAGGTCGAGCGCGGAGTGGACCGGGCGCGGGGCGATGGGGTCCGAGGCGTTCGCGTAGTAGTCGGCGGTGCTGACCGGGACCACGTTCTCCCCGTTGCCGTTGGCGGCCTCGAAGACGGCGCGGGCGATGTCCGCCCAGGACTTCA
>OKRV01001501.1_pt1 | contig 13807 bp, 9 predicted proteins | sample 1601201 | NCBI WGS metagenome assembly OKRV01 (sample SAMEA3541540, study PRJEB24748) | human gut metagenome | biome: human gut; feature: human-associated habitat; material: faeces | place: China | collected 2012 | reverse complement strand
ACGATATTAAAAGAAAGGAAATATGTGATAATTAACTTCCTAATTATCATACAAGGAATACTATGAGTAAAAACCTGAAAAAGATGATTTCATATTATAAGCCGTATCTGGGAGTGTTCTGGGCAGATATGTTTTTTGCAACGGTATCTGCGGCGGTCGCGCTTGTGATCCCGCTTGTGATCCGTTATGTGACATCTACATTAATCTATATGGAACCGCAGGCGATTTTAGGACAGATCCGTTGGATTGCGCTTATGTTATTCGCACTGGTGGCGGTAGACTGTTACAGCCGTTTTTTTATTGCAAATCAGGGGCATGTGATGGGCGCTAAAATCGAGTATGACATGCGTGCGGAGATTTTTGCACATTTTCAGAAGCTGTCATTTTCCTTTTATGATGATCAGAAGGTTGGGCAGCTGATGTCTCGTATTACGACGGATTTATTTGATATCACAGAACTGATGCACCATGGACCGGAAAACATTATCCTTTCCCTGATCAAAATTATTGGTGCGTTCGTGATCTTAATGAGTATTAAACCGGCACTTGCACTTGCCGCATTTGCAGTGCTGCCGTTCATGTTTCTGTTTGCCTATTACATGAACGGAAAAATGCGACGTGCGTTTCGCAGCAACCGCGAGCGGATCGCCGATATCAATGCACAGATCGAGGATAATTTGTCCGGGATCCGTGTGGTAAAGTCATTTGCGAATGAGGATATCGAAAAAGAAAAATTCCGTCAGGGAAACGAAGGCTTTCTGCGCGCAAAAAAGAACAGTTATTATTATATGGGAAGTTTCTCGGCAGGACTTGGTACTTTTACGACCCTGATCCAGGTAAATGTCATACTTGCGGGTGTCATTCTGATCGCAAAGGGAAGTGTGGATATCAGTGATCTGGTCACATTTTTGCTTTATATCAGCGTGTTTACAGAGCCGGTGCGGACACTAATTGATTTTACGGAACAGTTTCAGAACGGATATACCGGGTTTGAACGTTTTCAGGAGATCATGGCGATCGAACCGGATATTGCAGATAAAGAGGATGCAAAAGAGCTGGTCAATGTCAAAGGCGATATCAGCTTTGAGGATGTATCTTTCCAGTATGAGGAAAATACGGAATGTGTGTTAAATCATATTAACCTGAACGTTCCGGCGGGGGCTTATATGGCACTTGTGGGGTCGTCAGGAGCCGGAAAGAGTACACTGTGTTCACTGATTCCGAGGTTTTATGATGTGACGGCAGGAGCAGTTAAGATTGATGGCTGCGATGTCCGGGATATCAGGTTAAAGAGCCTGCGCGACCATATCGGTATCGTACAGCAGGATGTGTATCTGTTTGTCGGAACCGTTTTTGATAATATCCGTTATGGAAAATCGGATGCAACACGTGAGGAAGTGATTGAAGCGGCGAAAAATGCCAATGCACACGATTTTATCATGTCGCTGCCAAATGGGTATGAAACAGATATCGGACAGCGGGGAATCAAACTTTCCGGCGGGCAGAAACAGCGTTTGTCCATTGCAAGGGTATTTTTAAAGAATCCACCGATCCTGATCTTTGATGAGGCGACGAGTGCACTTGACAATGAAAGTGAGAAAGTCGTGCAGGATTCTCTGGAAAAACTGGCAAAGAATCGTACAACATTTGTGATCGCACACCGGCTTTCCACAATCAAAAATGCACAGCGAATCCTGGTTTTGACGGAGGAGGGCATTGCGGAGGAAGGAACGCATGAGGAACTGTTAGAAAAAGGCGGTGTGTATGAAAAACTGTATCAGATGCAGTTTCATAAATAAGAGTGCTGTGTAGAAGAGAAGTGTATAGCGTAAAATATAAAAGTTTCATGAAATCCATGCAAAAATTTGCAAAAGAGGAAAAACTAGAGTAAAATAGTAGTGTTTGTGAAGGGAGAGATAAGACAATGACAAAAATTGATATTATATCTGGTTTCCTTGGAGCCGGAAAAACAACATTTATTAAAAAAATGATCGAGGAAGTTTTTAAGGGCGAGAAGATCGTTCTGATTGAGAACGAATTTGGTGAAGTCGGCATTGACGGAGGATTTTTAAAGGATGCAGGAATTGAGATCACAGAGATGAATTCCGGATGCATCTGCTGTTCCTTAGTAGGCGATTTTGGTAAAAACTTACATGAAGTCATCGAGAAGTTCCATCCGGACCGTATTTTGATCGAGCCGTCCGGTGTTGGTAAATTATCCGATGTTATGAAATCTGTCATCGACGTGGAAAAAGACGAGGATGTCAAATTAAACGGACTGATCACGGTTGTAAATGCATTAAAGGCAAGCAAACAGATGAAAGCATTTGGTGAATTTTTCAACAACCAGATCGAATATGCAACAACGGTTGTCTTAAGCAGAAGCCAGAAGGCAACACCAGAGCAGTTAGAGCTGTGTGTAAAACAGATCCAGGCATTAAATCCGAAAGCTGCTGTTATCACAACTCCATGGGATGAGATCAAAGGCGAACAGATCTTAAAAGTAGTGGAGGGACAGGACTCTCTGGAAGTAAAACTTCTCGCAGAGCAGCATGCAAAAGAGGAAGCTTTAGAACATGAGCATGAGCATCATCATGACCACGACCACGAGGAGCATGACGAGAACTGCACCTGTGGCTGCCATGATCATGACCATGATCACGAAGAACATGAACATCACCATGACCATGATCACGACCATGATCACGAAGAACATGAACATCACCATGACCATGATCACGACCACGATCATGAGGAGCATGACGAGAACTGCACCTGCGGCTGCCATGATCATCATCACCATCATCATGCAGATGAGGTATTTACAAGCTGGGGCAAGGAGACACCTCATAAGTTTACAAAAGAGCAGATTGAGGAAGTGTTAAAGACACTCTGCGAGACAGACGACTACGGCGAGATCCTTCGTGCAAAAGGTATGGTAGCCGATGTGAATGGTTCCTGGATCTACTTTGACATGGTTCCGGGTGAGTACGAGATCCGTGAGGGAGAGCCAGATTATACCGGAAGACTCTGTGTGATTGGTACACATATTGACGAACACAGATTAGAGGAACTGTTTGGAATCGCGTAAAAGCGGGAAAAAGTTACTCAGGAATGGAGATTTATATGAACGAAATACCAGTATATTTATTTACCGGTTTTATGGACAGCGGCAAGACGACTCTGGTGAAGGAGACGTTATTTGATGATGGTTTCACTGAGGGTGGAAGAAGTGTTGTGATCTGCTGTGAGGACGGAGATGTCGAATATGACGAGGAGGAGTTAAAAAAAATCAACGCCAGACTTGTCATGGTAGAAAATGAAGAGGATTTTACCGAAGAGTTTTTAAACAAAGTGCAGGCGGAATATCTGCCGGAGCAGGTGTTTATCGAATACAATGGTACCTGGGGAATGGGAACACTGATGGATATGGAACTCCCGAAACACTGGGTGATCGTACAGCAGTTAGCGACTGTGGATGCGACAACGTTTGACATGTATCTTGCAAATATGCGTACCATGGTAATGGAGCAGTTATTTCAGGCAGATGTCGTGATCTTTAACCGCTGTGATGACAGCACGGACAAAGGCAAATGCCGCCGTAATGTCAAGGCACAGAACCGCAAGGCACAGCTCGTCTTCGAGCGTGAGGACGGCAGCTTGGATGAACGTCCGGAGGAACTTCCGTTTGATCTTTCTGCGGATGTGATCGAGATCACCGATGCAGACTATGCAATCTGGTACATGGACTGTATGGATAATCCGAAAAAATATGAGGGCAAAAAAGTATCTTTCCTGGCATTGGTATACAATCCGGAAAAACTTAAAAAAGGAGTGTTTGTGCCGGGACGTTTTGCGATGACATGCTGCATCGAGGATGTGACATTTATCGGATTTAAGTGTAAATATGTGGATGAGGACAAGATCCCGCACAAATCCTGGATCAATATCACTGCGGAAGTGCATGTGGAATTTGCGAGAGAGTATAAGGGAAAAGGACCGGTACTTTATCCGGTATCCATCGAACCGGCAGAAAAACCGGAAGATGAGCTGGTATATTTCTCGTAAACCGGATATGTTCTGCATGTGTAAGCTGGGAAGAATAATCGCTGCTGGTCACACTTGGAGATGTGAACAGCAACAAATAGATGCATAGGAAAAGGACAGAAGTTGGAAATCCGAAGATTCCAGTTTCTGTCCTTTTAAAATTTTTAGTAATCAGATATTATTTTTTGTGTTCTTGTTTTTCTTTGAGCCTATTCTTCCTTGATTCCATGTTCACGCATATACTCACCAATCTTTTTATCGGAACCTAAGATATGATTGATCAGCCAGCCGGACAAAAAATTGATCAGGTCAATCAGATATTCCTGCTGATTGTCATCCATTTCGTCCAAATCTGTTAAATCAACCTCAACAAGACGTTCCACGAAGGCAGTATGTGCACGTTTCTGAGCACTGATTTCCGGATAATGGATGCGTTCCATGAGATTTTCTTCATCACGGAAATGAAATTCTGTATAGTCTTTTAATTCTACAAGCAGGTGCATGATCTCATCATATTTGTCATGCAGAAGTTCTGCGTGAATCAGATCGTTGGTATCGTGAATGATCTCAAACAGCCGTCGGTGCTCAGTATCAATTAACTCAACGCCGGTTTTGTATTTTTCGCAAAATGCAAATGGATCTTCTTCATCAGCAGAAATAGAAGACATTTTTCCGATCATCGTATCACTGCTTAAGATATGCCGGTATAACCAGCGAGCCAGATAAGCCAGCAGGTCGTTTAGGGATTGCCTTGCTGCTTCCGGGGAAGAAGTATCCAGAGCAAAAGTGTTGATTTTTTTTGTAAATGCTTCATGTTCTTTTTTTTGGATCGGAAGCTCAGGATCATGAATATGCTCCATGTAAGCTTCCTCATGGGCGAAATGTGTTGCGGCGTAATTTTTCAATCCGGAAACCAGATTCTTGGAGATAACAGAGATATCTGAACTTTCTTTTGAAAGGTCAATCGCTTCATTTATCATCTGAAATAACCGACGATGCTCATTATCAATCTCGTCAATTCCAATTAAATAGTCGTCTGTAAATTTATACATTATAAAATCCTCCATTCCGTGGTAAATACCACTTTTCTTTTGAATAAAAATATGGATTTCCCAGCCCATAATTATATTTATGGAGTTATATGGGATAATACATCAACATTATAACATGAATCCGTGTGAGAAAAAAGTAAATAAAAAAGAAAATAAAAAATGTGTTGACAAAATCACTTTAATATATTAAAGTATACCCATAAAGAAAAACCGTTGAGAAAGAATAGTAAGCATTTTTTGATATTACAGAGAGCTGCAGGTGGTGGGATTGCAGTATGGATGGATTTGCTGAATGGACTTTTGAGGGCGGCCTGAACAGGATTTAGTAGGCGCCGCCGGGAACCGGACCCGTTACCCATCCGGCATGTATGGTTGTACATGAAGTGAGTGGACTTTTCAGTCAATATGAGTGGTACCGCGATAATAGATACTATTACCGTCTCAGGCAAGAACCTGAGGCGGTTTTTTAATGTAAAATTCATTTACATTGTAAACGAAAGTTTGCATGATGACGAATTCCACCTCTCGAAACGGCTTTTTCCAAATTTAAAATCTGGAGGGAACAAGTGCGAAAAATAGAATTTTTCGCACACAGGATTTGTGCTTATGCACAAACCTGTAATGCGCAGAGAACGACGCAGAAAGGGGAAAGAAATGAAAAGAAAAATGATGGCAGCAGTATTAATGATGGCAATGACAGCAGGTGTGCTTGGTGGATGTGGAAACAGCACGGGAAATAATGCGAAAACAGACACAAATGCACAGAATAATGCAAATACCGCAGAAATAAAAGAGAATGCCAATGCGGATGTGACAGAGATCGCCAATGCAGATGGCACGGTATATAAAGTTGGTATCGTCCAGTATGTAGATGATGCTTCCTTAAACCAGATCGAGAAGGCGATCGAGGCAGAGCTTGATGCAAAAGGTGCAGAACTTGGTGTGACATTCGATTATGCAGATTATACCTATAATGGTCAGGCAGATTCCTCTACCTTAAATCAGATCGCAACGGATCTGGTTGCAGAAAAAGTGGATGTGATCATCCCGATCGCAACACCGGCAGCCATGATCATGCAGAATGCGACAGAGGACAATCAGATCCCGGTTGTATTCTCCGCAGTATCAGATCCGGTCAGCGCAGGACTTGTCGCAGATTTAAATGCACCTGGTGCAAATATCACAGGCACATCCGATGCACTTGACACCACGGCTGTTATGAAACTGATCACGGCAGCCAACCCGGATGTAAAGAAAATCGGACTGTTATATGATAAGAGCCAGGATTCCTCAAAAGTGCCGGTTGCAGATGCAATCGCTTACTGTGAGGAAAACGGTATTGAATATATTGAAAAGACAGGAACCACCAATGCAGAGGTATCTGCAGCAGCAGATGCGCTTGTGGCAGAAGGGGTAGATGCAGTATTCACACCGACCGATAACACAATCATGACAGCCGAGCTTGCAATCTTTGAAAAGTTTGCAGATGCAAAGATCCCGCACTATACAGGAGCTGATTCTTTCGCGTTAAACGGAGCATTCTTAGGATATGGCGTCAATTATACAGAGCTTGGAACTGCAACGGCAGATATGGCAGCAGACATCCTTGTAAATGGTGCTGATCCTGCAGCAACAGCAGTCCGCACATTAGACAGTGGTATCGTGACTGTCAACACGGAGACAGCTGCAGCTGTTGGCATTGATGACAGTGTATTTAAAGATATGTGTGAGGAATTAAAAGAAGTTACAACCGCAGAAGAATTTGAATAAAAGCGGAATAGAAGAAAAACGGAACCGGAGGGGATTATGGGTTCGATCATTACACTTTCCATTGTACAGAGCGCATTAGAACTTGGATTTATCTATGCACTGGTTGCGCTTGCATTATTTGTATCATTTTCCATATTAGATATCGCGGATCTGTCAACAGACGGCTGCTTTACATTAGGCTGTGCAGTCTGTGCGACGGTGACGCTTGCCGGACATCCGGTGTTAGGACTGTTTGCGGCGGCGGCAGCAGGAGTTGTATCGGGATTCGTTACTGCATTTTTACAGACCAGAATGGGTATTCAGTCCATCTTAGCTGGAATCATCGTAAATACAGGATTATACACGATCAACATTGCGGTGATGGGTTTTGCATCCAATATCAATCTTTTTTCCTGTGACACGGTTTTTTCATGGGCGAAAGATCATATCGGGGGAACCTGGTATAAACTGATCGTTGCAGCTGTATTTGTTGTGATTGTCGGTGTGATACTGGCATGGTTTTTAAATACGAGACTGGGACTTTCCATCCGTGCGACCGGCGATAACCCGGATATGGTAAGGGCATCAAGTATCAATACCGGACTTATGATCACGATCGGACTTTGTGTTGCGAATGCCATGACCGGACTTTCCGGCGGACTGCTCGCACAGTATCAGAAATCCTGTGATATCAATCTTGGAACGGGAATGGTAACGATCGCACTTGCGAGTCTGATCATCGGGGAGTCGATCATCGGAAAAGGCGGTGTGTTAAAGCGTGTGATCGGCGTGGTATTAGGAAGCTGCCTGTACCGCTTTATCGTAGCGATTGCTTTAAGAGTAAATGTTCCGGCAGAATGTTTAAAATTGGTATCATCACTTATCGTTGCATTTGCGATCGCACTGCCTTATCTGAAAAAGCAGGCAGCGTTTATGAAACAGCGCCGCCTTGCAAAGGCAGAAAACCAGTTATATATGGAACAGATCCAGAAACAGAACCAGAAGAAGGAGGAACCGTGATGTTAATTATGAAAAATGTCAGCAAGACCTTCAATCCGGGAACTGTCAATGAAAAATGCGCATTAAAAAATCTGAATCTGGAATTGAAGGATGGCGACTTTGCAACAATTATCGGAAGCAATGGAGCAGGTAAATCTACATTATTTAATGCAATCACCGGAGCATTTTTTATCGACCGGGGACTTATTGTGTTAGATGGGGAGGATATCACTTACCAGAAAGAACATGTGCGGAGCAAGGTGATTGGTCATTTGTTTCAGGATCCTTTAAAGGGAACCGCGCCGCATATGACGATCGAGGAAAATATGGCACTTGCCTATCTTCGCGCCAAAACCTCAAAAAATGCATATTTCAGCCGTATCAATGCGGCGGATAAAGCAAAATTCAGGGAGCACCTTGCACTGCTTGATATGGGGTTAGAGGATCGCATGAAGCAGCCGGTAGGACTCCTTTCCGGAGGACAGCGCCAGGCACTGACGCTTCTTATGGCGACGATGGTCACACCAAAGATCCTGCTGTTAGATGAGCATACGGCGGCATTGGATCCGGCAACCGCAAAAAAAGTGCTCGACCTGACCAGACAGATCGTTGCAGAGAGAAAGATCACCTGCCTTATGGTAACCCACAATATGCACCAGGCATTAGAACTTGGAAACCGTACCCTGATGATGGATTCCGGAAATATCATCTTAGATGTGAGCGGAGAAAAACGTGCGGGCATGACGGTGGAGGATCTGTTAGAGCAGTTTGCGGTCTGTGCCGGAAAGCGTTTGGACAATGACAGGATCCTGTTTTCGCAGGCGGAATGATGGTTAGTCAACGACAGGATCCTGTTTTCACAGGCAGAATAAGGGAAAAATAGGATTTTTTGCAGGATCTGGCAGTAATAATTTGAGAAAAAACAGAACTAATTGAGAAAAAATAGAGGAAAGCCGTTGAAATTTAACGTGTTTTCCTTTATTATGTTAAAGTATGAAAATAAATACTTTGACGGGCATGTTGATGTATATAAAAATGTTAGGAGGAGACCATGTATCCAATCGTAAGAAGAGAAAAACTGGCAGATAAGATTTATCTTATGGATGTCAAAGCACCTCGTGTGGCACAGTACTGTGAGCCGGGGCAGTTTGTAATTGTAAAGATTGATGAGGAGGGCGAGCGTATTCCGCTTACCATTTGTGATTATGACAGGGAAGCAGGTACGATCACGATCGTATTCCAGACTGTCGGAGCATCTACAGAGCGTATGGCATATTTACAGGAAGGAGATGCATTCCAGGATTTTGTAGGCCCGCTTGGATGTGCGTCTGACCTGATTGACGAAGATATTGAAGAATTAAAGAAAAAGAAGATCCTTTTCGTTGCCGGAGGTGTTGGTACAGCACCGGTATATCCGCAGGTAAAATGGCTGCATGAGCACGGTGTGGACTGTGATGTGATCATGGGATCTAAGACAAAAGATCTGTTGATCTTAGTAGACCAGATGAAAGAAGTTGCGACAAATCTCTATGTGACGACCGATGATGGTTCTTATGGATTCCACGGTATGGGAACTAATCAGTTACAGGAACTCTGGGATGCAGGAAAACGCTATGATCACTGTGTAGCGATCGGACCGATGATCATGATGAAATTCGTATGTAAGCTGACAAAAGAGCTTGGAATCCCGACCGTTGTTTCCATGAACCCGATCATGGTAGACGGAACCGGAATGTGCGGTGCATGTCGTCTGATAGTAGGCGGGGAAGTAAAATTTGCCTGCGTGGACGGACCGGAGTTTGACGGGCATCAGGTTGATTTTGACCAGGCGATGAAACGTCAGGCACAGTACAAGACAGAAGAGGGAAGAGCGATGTTAAAGCTGCAGGAAGGTGATACACATCACGGCGGCTGTGGCAACTGTCAGTAGGGTTGAGCGTTTGAAAAGGAGATAGAGAGAATGGACGTATTAAATAGAGTACCGGTTCGCGAGCAGGAACCACAGGTTCGTGCGGCTAACTTTGAAGAGGTATGTTTAGGATATAACGAGGAAGAGGCAAAAGCTGAGGCAGCACGTTGCTTAAACTGTAAAAATGCGCAGTGTATGAAGGGCTGTCCGGTATCTATCAATATCCCGGCATTTATCGCACAGGTAAAGGAAGGAAACTTTGAGGAGGCATATCACATTATCAGTCAGTCTTCCGCACTTCCGGCAGTCTGCGGACGTGTCTGCCCACAGGAGAGCCAGTGTGAAGGAAAATGTATCCGCGGAATCAAGGGTGAACCGGTTGCAATCGGTAAATTAGAGCGTTTTGTTGCCGACTGGGCAAGAGAAAATGGTATTAAACCGAAAAAAGCAGAGAAATTAAACGGACATAAGGTTGCAGTCATCGGTTCCGGCCCTGCAGGTTTAACCTGTGCCGGAGATCTGGCAAAACTTGGCTATGATGTGACAATCTTTGAGGCACTTCATGAGGCAGGCGGTGTATTGATTTACGGTATCCCGGAGTTCCGTCTTCCGAAACAGAAGGTTGTTGCTGCTGAGGTGGAAAATGTAAAAGCACTCGGTGTTAAGATCGAGACAAACGTTGTTATCGGAAAATCTGTTACAATCGATGAATTAATGGAAAACGAGGGATTTGAGGCCGTATTTATCGGTTCCGGTGCCGGACTTCCAAGATTTATGGGTATTCCTGGCGAGCAGGCAATGGGTGTATTTTCTGCAAATGAGTTCCTGACCAGAAACAACCTGATGAAGGCATTTAAAGATGAGTATGATACACCGATCAAAGCAGGCAAGAAAGTTATCGTTGTCGGCGGCGGTAACGTTGCTATGGATGCTGCGAGAACTGCAAAGAGACTTGGCGCGGAGGTACATATCGTATACCGCCGTGGCGAGGAAGAGCTTCCGGCGCGTGTGGAGGAAGTACATCATGCAAAAGAAGAGGGCGTGATCTTTGATCTGCTCCAGAACCCGACAGAAATTCTTGTAGATGAGAATGGCTGGGTAAAAGGCGCGAAAGTCATTAAGATGGAACTCGGTGAACCGGATGCATCCGGAAGAAGAAGCCCGGTAGAGATTCCGGGATCTGAGTATGAGATCGAGGCAGATACCGTGATCATGTCACTTGGAACTTCACCGAACCCGCTGATCTCTTCCACTACAAAGGGACTTGAGATCAACCGCAGAAAATGTATCATCGCAGAGGAAGAAAACGGTGCTACCTCAAAAGCCGGTGTATTTGCCGGTGGTGATGCCGTAACCGGAGCTGCAACTGTAATTCTTGCCATGGGTGCAGGAAAAGCTGCCGCAAAGGGAATCGATGAATATCTGAGCAATAAATAATAGACCAGTGATGGTAAAAATGCCGGAGTCAGTGGAAACTGCTGATGTCCGGCATTTTTTCTTAAAAACTTTTTTTGTAAAAATTTCTTAACACATCTAAAATATTCCTTAAATCTTATCCAAAACCTACTTTTTTTCAAAAATATTGGTTATACTTGTAAGCAAAGTTATGATGAATTGTAAATGAGTCAGAGTGACAGTGATGAATACTAAGAGGTATAGCTATATGGAGGAAAATGTGAACCAGACAGAGAAAGAAATGGCAGAAAACGAAAAACAGAATCAGACGGGAAAAGAAGTGGCAGAAAATGCAGACCGGGAACAGACAGAAACGATCCGGGGACTGACCGCACAGCAGGTGGCAGAGCGGAAAGAAAAGGGTCTCTGGAATAAAAAAGCGGAGTCGGCGACAAAGACGACGAAAGAGATCGTAAAATCAAACGTATTTACATATTTTAACCTGATATTTTTAGTGATCGCGTTATTGTTAATCGGCGTTGGTGCTTTCCGTGACCTGACTTTTCTTCCGATCATCATTGCAAATACATTGATCGGTATTGTGCAGGAAATCCGTTCTAAAAAAGTACTGGATGATCTTTCTATTTTAAACAGTCCTAAAACAAGGGTGATCCGGGATGGCAGTAAAAAGGAGATTCCCGCGGATGAACTGGTACTGGATGATATTGTGGAGCTTTCTGCGGGTGGACAGATACCAGCGGATGCGGTTGTGTTAAACGGACAGTTAAATGTCAATGAATCACTTCTTACCGGTGAGTCAGATGAGATCGTAAAGAAAAGCGGGGACGAACTTCTGTCTGGCAGTTTTGTGGTGTCAGGAAGCTGTCTTGCACGACTGACAAAGGTTGGAGAAGAGTCTTACATATCGAAATTGACCCATCGGGCAACCCAGACAAAAGAAGGGGAACAGTCAGAGATGATCCGTTCTTTAAACCGTCTGGTACAGGCAGTTGGTATTGTAATCATTCCGATCGGTGTGGTTCTTTTTGTGCAGCAGTTTGTGTATGCAGGTACTCCTTTGCGGGACAGTGTAACAAGCATGGTGGCTGCGATCCTTGGTATGATACCGGAGGGACTTTATCTGTTAGCAAGCGTTGCTATGGCGGTAAGTGCCATGCGTCTGGCAAAACAGCAGGTTTTAATCCACGACATGAAATGTATTGAGACGCTAGCGAGAGTGGATGTACTCTGTGTGGACAAGACGGGAACGATCACAGTTCCTGACATGGAGGTAGATACTTTTGTTCTCACAGAAGATCTGATGAAAACGGTTCCGGATGGAGATGATGGTACCAGGGTTTATGTCGATGCAGGAGACAGGGAAGAACAGGAACAGAAATATCGACAGGTCAGAGAAAAAATCGCTGAATTTGCTGTAAACATGAATGCAGATAATGCAACGATGGAGGCGGTCAAAGCATACTTTAAGACAGGGAATACCGTGAATATAAAAAAAGCAGACAAAGTGTTTGCATTTTCATCCAAAACAAAGTACAGCGGAATCATTTCAGAGGGAAAAAGTTATGTGATCGGGGCACCTGAATTTGTGCTTCGGGAGGATTATGCAGAGTACAAAGACCGAATAGAAGCGTATAGTGAGAAAGGGTATCGTGTCCTTGTGTATGGCAGATATGAGGGAATTTTAGACGGACAGCAGCTTACGGAAAAAGTATTGCCGATCGCGTTTATCATGCTGACAAATGCGATCCGGGAAGGAGCAAAGGAAACCTTTTCCTATTTTACAGAGCGTGGTGTGGAGATCAAGGTTATCTCCGGGGATAACCCTAAGACTGTTGCTGAAATTGCGGAAAAAGCGGGAATCTGTGGCTCAGATAACTATGTGGATGCATCCACGTTGACAACAGATGAGAGTATCGCACAGGCTGTAGCAAAATATCAGATTTTTGGCAGGGTGACACCTGATCAGAAGTTAAAGTTTGTGGAAGCGCTGAAAGCACAGGGAAGAACGGTTGCCATGACGGGTGACGGTGTCAATGATGTGCTGGCATTAAAAGATGCGGACTGCAGTATCGCAATGGCATCGGGAAGCGAGGCAGCATCGCAGGTGGCACAGCTTGTTCTTTTGGACAATGATTTTTCAAGGATGCCGTCGGTGGTGATGGAAGGGCGTAGAGTGGTAAACAATATCCAGCGCTCGGCAAGCTTATATCTGGTCAAAAATATTTTTTCCATGCTGCTTGCAGTATTTTCCATGATCTCTATGATCAATTATCCACTGGAACCGTCACAGATTTCATTGATCAGTATGTTTACGATTGGAATTCCGTCTTTTGTGCTTGCATTAGAGCCAAACAAAGACCGCATACAGGGACATTTTATGACAAATGTGTTGTTGAAGGCATTGCCTGCCGGACTTACCGATTTTTTTGCTGTCAGCAGTCTGGTATTGTTTTGTCAGGTATTTGGTGTGAACGAAGAGGACATTTCGACATCCTGTACGATACTTGTTGCTATTGTTGGATTTATGATCTTATATCAGATCGCAAAACCGATGACGGCCGGACACCGGGTACTGATGGTTGGAATGGTCGCCGGCTGGCTGTTCTGCATGATATTTGTCAGCCACTTATTTGCA
>OKRV01001492.1_pt1 | contig 13880 bp, 15 predicted proteins | sample 1601201 | NCBI WGS metagenome assembly OKRV01 (sample SAMEA3541540, study PRJEB24748) | human gut metagenome | biome: human gut; feature: human-associated habitat; material: faeces | place: China | collected 2012 | reverse complement strand
TACCTGTAGCTGCTGGATTAGCTGGTGGTAGCACAGATGCTGCTGCTGTATTTAGAGGATTAAATGAATTATTTGAAATGAATTTGGGCATTAATGCTTTATGTAAGATGGCAGAACAATTAGGCTCAGATATATCATTTTGCTTGATGGGTGGAACAATGTTAGCAACTGGTAGAGGCGAAATTTTACAAGAAATTTCAGCTATGCCAAAGACAAATATTGTCTTAGTAAAACCAAAAGTAGTGAGGAAGGACTGGACAATGAGGTAATTGAGCGGTCAATTGCCCATATCCGCAAGGCAGATATGCTGATCATCGGCGGCACCTCGCTGGTGGTGTACCCGGCAGCGGGGCTGATTGATTATTATCATGGAAATAAACTGGTTCTGATCAATAAATCAGCGACCTCGCGCGATGGTCAGGCGGATCTGGTTATCAGCGACAGCATTGGGAAGGTGCTGGGGGACGCGGTCGGAGTATAAGGTAGTAACAGGGGAGAGAGGAAATGGTATACGAGGTTGGAGATATTGTAAAACTCAAAAAGCCGCACCCGTGCGGCAGCCATGAGTGGGAGATCCTGCGGGTCGGCGCGGATTTCCGTTTGAAATGTGCCGGCTGCGGGCATCAGGTGATGATGGCACGACCATTGGTAGAAAAGAGTACCAGAGGACTGAAAAAAGCGGGAGAGAAGTCCGAATAAGAGCGGCGGGTGGGCGTACAGATGCAGGCAGCTTCATGATCTGGCAGTCAGTAAAAGAATGCAGTAAGAAGGGGCAGAAAGCCCGGAAAAAACGAGAAAATTTACATAGAAAATCTCGAAAAAGTGCTTGCCAAGCCGTTCCTTTTTTGGTATCATAGATATTCGGTAATATATAACACAAAAATCCTTACTCCCTGCTGGAGTCAGGGGGTCAGTGACCACAAGGAGGTAAGAAAGAGCATGAACAAATATGAATTAGCAGTTGTTCTTAGCGCAAAACTCGAGGACGAAGAGAGAGCCGCAGCGATGGAGAAAGTAACAGGTTACATCACACGTTTCGGCGGTACAGTAACTGACATTGATGAATGGGGCAAGAAGAGACTTGCTTACGAGATTCAGAAAATGAAAGAAGGATTCTACTACTTCGTACATTTCGAGTCTGATTCCGTATGCCCGAATGAGGTGGAGAACCACATCCGCATCATGGAGCCGGTTATCAGATACTTATGCGTAAGACAGGATGCGTAAGAGTAGATAAAGAAAGAGTGATCGTATGAATAAAGTAATTCTGATGGGCAGATTAACGAGAGATCCGGAAGTGAGATACTCTCAGGGCGAGAGAGCTATGGCAATCGCCAGATACACGCTGGCAGTAGACCGCAGAGGCCGCAGAGGCGGAAACGGAGACGACAGCGCACAGACAGCGGATTTCATTCCGTGTGTTGCATTTGACAGAGCAGGCGAATTCGCTGAGAAGTATTTTCATCAGGGAACCAAGCTCGTAGTAACCGGAAGAATTCAGACTGGCAGCTATACCAATCGTGACGGCCAGAAAGTATATACGACAGAAGTGATTGTAGAGGATCAGGAATTTGCAGAGAGCAAGAATGCGGCATCTGGCAACAGCGACGGCGGTTACCGTCCGGCAGAGCGCCCGGCTCCGTCCAGCGCAATCGGCGATGGATTCATGAATATTCCTGATGGAGTAGAAGACGAAGGCCTTCCGTTCAACTAGGTTCGGGAATCGGTCCCCCGGCGGACGGAGTGCGCGAGAGCGCCATCAGGCTGATGTGTGTGAAGGAGGAAAGACCAATGGCATTCAATAAAGGCGATAAAACAGACGCTTCCAAGATCAGAAGAGGCGGTATGCGTAGAAGAAAAAAAGTTTGTGTATTCTGCGGCGAGAAGAACGGCGAAATCGATTACAAAGATACAAATAAATTAAAGAGATACGTATCCGAGAGAGGAAAAATCCTTCCGAGACGTATCACTGGCAACTGTGCTAAACATCAGAGAGCTCTGACTGTAGCTATCAAGAGAGCAAGACATCTGTCCCTGATGCCGTATGTTTGCGAGTAATCCTTGTAAAATAAGAGTTTTTTAAGGGTAAAGGAAGATTTTTACTCAAATTTCACTCAATTATTGAGGATAAAAATGATTGGGATTCCATGTGAGAGATCATGTGGGATCCCTTTTTGTATAATAGGAAATTCCATGGAATTCCCTATTACACAAAAAAACAGATTTCGAAAATAAGTGCTTTACAAAAACACTTTAGTATGCTAATATGGTAGCATATTAAAAAGCGAGACGGAAACCGGCAAAGGGAGAACGGCTTCCACTGTCTGAAAATGAGGAGGACACTAATTATGAAAAAGAGATTTGTGAGCGCAGCGCTGGCTGCAGTAATGGCACTTTCCATGACCGCATGTGGCAGCAGCAACAGCGCAGCAGAGACAACCGCAGCAGACACAGAGGCGGCTGAGAGCCAGGCAGAGGAAACCACCGCAGAAGAGGCGAAGACAACCGACGGCGGCACTCTGATTGTTGGTTTTGATCAGGATTTCCCGCCGATGGGATTTGTAGGCGATGACGGCGAGTACACCGGATTTGACCTGGAGCTGGCACAGGAAGTTGCAAAACGTCTGGGTCTGGAATATAAGGCACAGCCGATTGCCTGGGATTCTAAAGATATGGAGCTTGAGTCCGGCAATATCGACTGCATCTGGAATGGATTTACGATGACGGGTCGTGAGGATGATTACACCTGGACTGAGCCGTACATGGCAAACCAGCAGGTATTTGTCGTAGCCAATGATTCGGATATCAACAGCCAGGCGGATCTGGCAGGCAAGATCGTAGAGGTTCAGGCAGATTCTTCCGCAGAGGCAGCTTTAAAAGAGGCACCGGAACTGACCGCTACTTTCAAGGAGCTTCTGACAACCGCTGATTACAACACCGCATTCATGGATCTGGAGCAGGGCGCCGTTGATGCCATTGCGATGGACGTAATCGTAGCTGGTTATCAGATTCAGCAGAGAAACGCTGATTTCAAGATTCTGGACGATTCCCTTTCTGAGGAAGAATACGGCGTAGGCTTCAAGAAGGGCAACACCGAGTTAAGAGATAAAGTTCAGAGCACTCTGGAAGAGATGGCAGAGGATGGAACCTTACAGGAAGTTTCTGAGAAATGGTTTAGCAAGGACGTAACTACCGTCGGCAAATAGTAATTAATCGTTGATTGTAAAAACGAAACATTATTAAATAATAGGAATAGGGACGGCTGTGAATGATTTCATGGCAGTCCCCATTCGCGGTTTATGTGTTTAACTGTGAAGTCACAGCACATTCCGTTACCGGGCACGTATGCGTGAACAGTAACGAATCTACATTTTAGAAAGCAGGTATGGAATAATTATGGGTAAGATGACACTCCAGCAGATGATTACACAGCTTGCGGGTGGTATGGCAGTCAGCACACAGATTTTTGTGATCACACTGCTATTTTCACTTCCGTTAGGACTCGTGATCGCGTTCGGGCGTATGTCGAAGAACAAGCTGATCCAGACGATTGTAAAAGTATATATTTCGATTATGCGAGGCACGCCGCTGATGCTACAGCTCATGGTGGTGTATTTTGGACCGTATTATCTGTTCCGCATCAAAGTCGGCAGCAGTTACCGTCTGTGGGCTACCTTCATCGGTTTTGTCATTAACTATGCGGCATATTTTGCCGAGATTTACCGCAGCGGCATCCAGTCGATGCCGGTCGGACAGTATGAGGCAGCGGAGATTCTGGGTTATGGAAAGGCACAGACCTTCTTCAAGATCATCCTGCCGCAGGTAATCAAGCGGATTCTTCCGTCGGTGACGAATGAGGTCATCACGCTGGTAAAAGATACGTCTCTGGCGTTTACGTTGAGCGTGGCGGAGATGTTCTCAATCGCCAAGGCGCTGGCGGCATCCCAGACGAATATGATGCCGTTTGTGGCAGCAGCCGTCTTTTACTATATTTTCAATCTGGTTGTGGCAGTTGCAATGGAATGGATTGAGAAAAAGCTGGATTATTACCGATAGAAGCGGGAGGAATGTGGAAAATGAACCTGTTAGAATTAAATCATGTGGAAAAATCATTCGGCGATCTGTCGGTTTTAAAGGATATTTCACTGAGTGTGAGCGAGGGCGAGATCGTGTCCATCATCGGACCGTCCGGCTCGGGTAAATCGACGCTTCTGCGCTGCGCGACGATGCTGGAGACGATGGACCACGGCGAGATCGTATATTTAGGAAAGAGAGCAGCCTGGACGGGCGCGGATGGCAAGGTCAGCTATGCGGATAAGAAGGACATGAAGGAGATCCGCAGCCAGTACGGTCTGGTATTCCAGAATTTTAACCTGTTTCCGCACTATTCTGTGCTGAAAAATATCACAGACGCGCCGATCCATGTGCAGAAGCGCGACAAGGAGACGGTTTATAAAGAGGCGCGCGAGCTTCTGAAAAAAATGGGTCTGGAGGATAAGGAGGACTATTATCCGTACCAGCTCTCCGGCGGTCAGTGCCAGCGTGTGGCGATCGCCCGTGCATTGGCACTGAATCCGAAGATTCTGTTTTTCGACGAGCCGACCTCCGCACTGGATCCGGAGCTGACGGGAGAAGTATTGAAGGTTATTAAGTCGTTAGCGGATCTGCACATCGCGATGGTGATTGTTACCCATGAGATGGCGTTTGCAAAAGATATTTCCCACCGCGTGATCTTCATGGCAGACGGACTCATCGTCGAGGAGGGCGCGCCGGAGAAGGTGTTTGCTTCGGATAATGAGAGAACGAAGAGCTTTTTGGGACGGTATGGTAAGATTCTGTAAGAAATAATTAGGAAAATGGAAGATGGGCGTTGCTGGTTTTGGAGTGGAAAATCGGCGACGCCCGTTTTTTATGGGGAAGCATTTTATGGGGAAGCATATAAGTGTTATTTGCAATTTTACAGTAAATGTGATACGCTTTTATCAAGTATTCCGATTTGCGAGGCAGTAGATACCTTTCAAAAAGGAATGGAACAGAAATAATCGAGTGTTCCGGCGATGCTGGAAGTGGTGAAAAGCGATGCTGACGTTTGAGACGGGTCTTGAAGGAAAGGGGAGCGGTTCATGGAGATTCGTATACCCTTTTTGAGATGGATGGAGTCCGCGTCTACGCGGGCTCTTTTTGATCCATTTGCTTTATAGAAAGGCGGGTCTGGAAAAAGTGGTGCCTGTGGATGGAAGATTTTGCAGGACAGGATCGCAGCATGGTTTTTAGCAGAGATATTTGAAATGGTATCTATTGTAGAGAAAAATTTGGACAGATAAACAGGAAGATATGAGGGAAAAACATGGAGACAGAATCAAGAGTTGCCGTGATCGGTATTGTGGTCGATCAGACGGGAGATACGGAAGAGTTGAATAAGGTGCTGCACCAGTACGGGCAGTATATCGTAGGGCGGATGGGGATTCCTTACCACAAACGGAACGTGAATATTATCAGCGTCGTGATTGACGCGCCGGGTGATGTGATCAGTGCGCTGTCCGGGAAGTTGGGGATGCTGCGGGGGATTTCTTCGAAGGCGCTGTATTCGAAGGCACCGGAAGCACAGGAATGAAAACGAGGTGGCGGAATGGCAGATTTTACACGCGCGGGACTTCGACCGTCTGACTGGTGGCGGGAGGCGGTCCGTACAGGCGCTGAACAGATAGAAACGATTACAGAATTAAAGAGATTGATTGACCGTCTGGAAGCGGGGGAGTCCCTGACGGAGGATGAGTGGGTCAGTCTGATCGAGGGACGTTCACCGGAGCTGGCGGACTACCTCTTTGAAAAAGCGCGCTGCATCCGGGAAAGAGAGTACGGAAAAGCGGTGTATGTGCGGGGACTCATTGAGTGCAGCAATTATTGCAAAAACGACTGTCTTTATTGCGGCATCCGAAGGAGCAATCGAAATGCAAGCCGGTACCGCCTGAGTCGGGAGGAGATTCTTTCCTGCTGTGAGAATGGTTATCAGCTGGGATTCCGCACCTTTGTTTTGCAGGGCGGTGAGGATCCGGCGATGACGGACGACTGGGTGCTGGAGATGGTGCAGGCGATCCGGGCGGAATTCCCAGATTGTGCGATTACTTTGTCGCTCGGAGAAAAGAAGTATGATACGTTGAAACGCTGGAAAGAGGCAGGGGCGGACCGGTATCTGCTGCGCCATGAGACGGCGGACGCGTGCCATTACGCGAGACTGCATCCGGCAGAGATGTCATTTGAACACCGGATGCAGTGCCTGCGTGATTTAAAGGCGCTTGGTTATCAGACCGGATGCGGTTTTATGGTCGGTTCTCCGCACCAGACGGCGCGCTGTCTGGCGGGAGATATGCGTTTTATCGAAGAACTGGATCCGGAAATGGTGGGAATCGGTCCGTTTATTCCGCAGCACGACACTCCGTTTGGCGGGAAGGCAGCAGGAACGTTGGAAGAGACACTGTTTCTTTTAGGGCTGCTTCGCCTGCTGAAGCCGAAAGTGCTGCTTCCGGCGACGACAGCGCTCGGAACGATTCATCCGATGGGACGCGAACTGGGGATTCTGGCAGGCGGAAACGTCGTGATGCCGAACCTGTCTCCGGTCGGGGTGCGCGCCAAATATATGCTTTATGACAATAAAATCTGTACGGGAGACGAGGCGGCGGAGTGCATCAACTGCATGAAGAGGCGCATGGAAAGCATCGGGTACGAGGTAGTCATCGACCGGGGAGATTATAAGGGGTAAAAGCCTGCGATTTGGTTTGTTGGCATCGAAAAATGCTTACAGATAAATAAACTGACGGGGAAGGACGCGATGGACGGCTGATCATGCTGGCATTTTTGAAATTGATAATTCCGGAGGAAAACATGACAGCTATCATCCTGACCTGTAAGAAAAGGAGAAGAAACTATGAGTTACAATTACAACCCATCATCCCAAAAGGCAGAGGAATTTATCAACCATGAGGAAATTTTAGAGACTCTTTCCTATGCCGAGAAGAACAAAAACAACGTGGAACTGATTGACCAGATTCTGGCGAAGGCGCGGCTTCGAAAAGGGCTGAGCCACCGCGAGGCGGCAGTGCTTCTTGACTGCGAGATCCCGGAAAAGGTGGAGGAGATCTTTGAGCTGGCGCGCCAGATCAAGCAGGATTTCTACGGAAACCGGATCGTCATGTTTGCGCCGCTGTATCTGTCGAATTACTGCGTGAATGGCTGCGTGTACTGTCCATACCACATGAAAAACAAGCACATTGCCAGAAAGAAGCTGACGCAGGAGGAAATCCGGCGGGAGGTAATTGCGCTTCAGGATATGGGACATAAACGTCTGGCGCTGGAGACGGGCGAGGATCCGGTCAACAATCCGATTGAATATGTGCTGGACAGTATCAAGACAATTTACAGTATCAAGCATAAAAACGGGGCGATCCGCCGGGTCAATGTCAATATTGCGGCGACGACGGTGGAGAATTACCGGAAGCTGAAAGAGGCGGGAATCGGAACGTACATCCTGTTCCAGGAGACGTACCATAAGGAGAGCTATGAGCGCCTGCACCCGACGGGACCAAAGCACAATTACTGTTATCACACGGAGGCGATGGACCGCGCGATGGAGGGCGGTATCGACGATGTAGGAATCGGCGTTTTATTTGGTCTGGAGTTGTACCGGTATGAATTTGCAGGACTTTTGATGCACGCGGAACATCTGGAGGCAGTTTTTGGTGTTGGTCCGCACACCATCAGTGTGCCGCGCATCCGCCGGGCGGACGATATCGACCCATCGACCTTTGACAACGGCATCAGCGACGATATTTTTGAGAAGATCGTAGCCTGCATCCGGGTGGCAGTTCCGTACACGGGCATGATTATCTCAACAAGAGAGAGCAAAGCCTGTCGGGAGCGGGTGCTGCGGCTGGGCGTATCGCAGATCAGCGGCGGTTCCCGCACCAGTGTCGGCGGATATGCAGAGGAAGAGCCGGAGGAGGAAAATTCGGCGCAGTTCGATGTGAGCGACAACCGGACACTCGACCAGGTGGTCCGCTGGCTGATGGAATTAGGCTATATCCCAAGCTTCTGTACGGCGTGCTACCGGGAAGGACGGACGGGCGACCGATTTATGAGCCTGTGCAAGAGCGGGCAGATTCAGAACTGTTGTCATCCGAATGCGCTGATGACGCTCAAGGAGTATCTGGAGGATTATGCGGCGCCGGGGACGAAAGAGATTGGAGAGAAGCTGATTCAGGCGGAGATCGGTTCGATTCCGAAAGAAAAAGTGCAGGAGATCGTGAGAAAAAATCTGGTTGAAATTGAAAAGGGGCAGCGGGATTTCAGGTTTTAACTAAATCAGGAGGATCAAAATGGGAATGAATGAGACGCCGTCCGGCGAGCGGGTACATATCGCGTTTTTTGGACGGAGAAATGCGGGAAAATCGAGTCTGGTCAATGCGGTGACCGGGCAGGAGCTGGCGATTGTGTCGGACATCCGGGGGACGACGACCGATCCGGTCTATAAATCGATGGAGCTTCTGCCGCTCGGTCCGGTGGTTATCATCGACACGCCTGGAATCGACGATGAGGGCGAGCTGGGCTTAAAGAGAGTTGGCAAGACTCGTCAAGTCTTAAATAAGGCGGATCTGGCAGTCCTGGTGGTGGATGCGGTGGAAGGAATCAGCAGCTGGGAAGAAGAGATGATCCGGCTGTTTGAGAAGAAGGAAATCCCGTATCTGGTGGTTTACAATAAGATGGATTTGCTGACGGGAAAATCGGAACAGGAACCGGTTGTGGAACATACCGCCTATGTGAGTGCCCGGACGAGAGAAGGAATCCAGCAGTTAAAAGAGCAAATGGCACGTCTTACGTCACAGGAGACGGATGAAAAACGGCTGGCTGCTGATCTAGTAAAACCGTTTGATACGGTAATTCTGGTTGTTCCGATTGACAAGGCGGCGCCGAAGGGGCGGCTGATTCTGCCGCAGCAGCAGGTCATCCGGGATCTGCTGGACATCGGTGCGATGCCGTTTGTCTGCCGGGAAAGTGAACTTTCGGAGACGTTTGCAAAATTGAAAGAAGATCCGGCATTGGTAATCACGGACAGCCAGGTATTTCCGCTGGTAGACCGGCTGACGCCGCCGCAGGTGCGTCTGACTTCCTTTTCCATTTTGTTTGCGCGGTATAAGGGGGATCTGAAACAGGCGGCAGAGGGCGCAAAAGCGCTGGAAATGATACAGGACGGAGATCCGATCCTTATTTCCGAGGGCTGTACACATCATCGCCAGTGCGGTGACATCGGCACGGAGAAGCTGCCGGACTGGATCAGCCAGTACACGGGAAAAGCGCCGGAGTTTCATTTTACGTCGGGGACGGAATTTCCGGAGGATGTGTCCGGCTATAAGCTGATCGTTCATTGCGGCGGCTGTATGCTGAATGCGCGGGAGATGAAGAGCCGTCTTCGCAGCGCTGCCGATCAGGAGATCCCGATGACCAATTATGGGATTTTGATTGCCTATATGAAGGGAATTTTGAAACGGAGCATGGGGGCACTGGAGCCGGTCAGGTAGGAAATTTGGGCGGAGAAATGAACGGAAAGAGCGTAAATAATTAGAAATTTAGAAATAAAGGCGGATAAAGTTGCTGGACGATGGAAATGCCTGTCGGACAGCAGCTTTTTTCATAAGAAATTGCGTCCTATGAAAAAACGCTCCGCGAGGATGTGCACTCGCGTGAAGCAGTTTTTAGATTTCGCAGATGCCAGAATGTAAACTATATTAATCTGGTATGTTGACATTTAAAAATCAACGGTTTATAATAGCGAAAGTTAGCTAAATGAGAAAAATGGGATATTTTTGAGTTTGACCGAAGGATAACTAAAGAAAAAGTGTTTTGATTTTGATAAGGAGTAGAAGATATGAGTTTACAACTGGCAGAAGAGATTATAAAGGGACGCCGTCTGAAACGGGGCGAGGATTTAAGCTTTTTATTGAGTGAGGATCTGGATGAGCTTTGTGCGGGAGCTGATAAAATCCGGAAGGAGCTCTGCGGAAACCATGTGGATCTGTGTTCTATCATTAATGGACGAAGCGGACGCTGCGGCGAGGACTGCAAGTTTTGCGCGCAGTCAGCCTGTCATCATACGAAGGTGGAAGAATATCCATTTCTGGAGCCAGAGGAGATTCTGGAGGACTGCAAGCGTCATGAGGCAAAGAAAGTACATCGTTACTCCATCGTGACGGCGGGACGTGCGCTGACGGGAGCGGAAATGGAGAAGGCGCTTCGGGCATACCGCGCTATGAAGAAGGAATGCAAGGTAGAGCTCTGCGCCTCCCACGGACTTCTGTCACAGGAAGATTTCAACCGTCTGAAAGAGGCGGGCGTGGGACGGTATCATGCTAATATTGAGACTTCCCGGAGAAATTTCCCGAATATCTGTACCACACATACATTTGAGGACAAGCTGGAGGTCATCCGGCGTGCGCAGGCGGCGGGACTTTCCGTTTGTTCCGGCGGTATCATCGGCATGGGAGAAACCTGGGAAGACCGGATCGACATGGCAATCACGCTGAGCGAGCTTGGAATCAAGTCAATTCCGATCAATATCCTGCGTCCGATTCCGGGCACGCCGCTGGAACATCAGGCAGCGCTTTCGGAGAATGAGATCCTGCGGACGATTGCTATTTTCCGCTATATCAATCCGACTGCGATGGTCCGTCTGGCAGCAGGACGAAATTCAATGGAACATTCCGGCGAACGGGCATTCCGCTCCGGCGCGAATGCAGCCATCACCGGAGATATGCTGACAACTTCCGGAAACCGCATCAGCGAGGACCAGGAGATGTTGGCGGCTATGGGTTTCACATTATAAAAAAGGAGTATCCATATCATGAGTAAAATACTTTCTGCAGAAGCGGAGCACAGACCTTACTTTACAACCAAACGGATGGCGCTGATTGGCGTGATGACGGCGATAACCTGTATTCTGGGACCGCTCTCGATTCCGCTTCCATTCAGCCCGGTTCCGATTTCCTTTACAAACCTTGCTATTTATCTGGCGGCATATGTGCTGGGAATGAAAGCTTGCACGATCAGTTACCTGATTTATATGCTGCTTGGCATGGTGGGCATTCCGGTATTTTCCGGATTTACGGCAGGAGTCGGTAAACTGGCAGGACCGACCGGCGGCTATCTCGTCGGATTTATCCTGATGGCGCTGATTGTTGGATTTTTCGTAGATCATTTTCCGGGCAAAGTAGCCCTGCATATCGTAGGCATGGTATTGGGACTGGCAATTTGCTATATTTTCGGAACGGTATGGCTGGCAGGTCAGCTTAACATGACCTTTGTAGCCGGACTGGGTGTGGGCGTTATCCCGTATCTGCCGGGCGATGCAGTCAAAATCATTTTCACAGTTTTGATCGGACCGAAGCTGCGCCGGGAAATTTACCGGTTAGGAGACTAAAAAGTGTTTGACGGTAAAAACGACAGTTTAGATAAAATGATAATTTAAAATGAAGGTCAGATGGGTGAAGGTGGAATACATAAAACGCTTTCACCCATTTTTTTTGTGAATGAAACGAAGAAGTTAGTTGAAATTTTATAGAAAGTAAGAAGAAAAGAGAAAAATAAAAGCAAAAGAAAACAGAAATAATTACATATATGGAATAAGATACAGAAAAATAAGAAGAATATGCGACTAAACTTGAACAATTTTGAGGCATATGTTATACTAAAGACAGAAAAAAGAGGGAGTTCCGGAGGAACAGGGAGGAGGCAGTTGTATGGAGAAAAAGATTATCACTATCAGTCGTGAATATGGAAGCGGAGGTCGTGAGATTGGTCTGGCAGCGGCTAAAAAACTGGGAATGGAATTTTATGATAAGGAATTGATCGATGCTGCTGCGAAGGAGATCGGTTTTCCGGCGGAAATTATTGCGGATCGTGAGCAGCGCCTGACAAATAGTCTGCTTTACAATTTCGCGATGGGAACTTTGTATGGACTTTCCTATCCGAAGGAGCCGAAGCTCAGTGAACTGCCATTGACAGAGCAGATCTATGTGGCGCAGAAGAAGGCGATCGAGGAGGCGGCAAAGCGCGGAAGCTGCGTATTCATCGGCAGATGTGCCGATTATATTCTGAAAAGCCGTCCGGATGTACTGCGTGTCTTTGTTTATGCGGATCGTGATATCCGGCTTCGCCGCGCGATTGATGAGTACGGGGATCTGGAAGAGCATATTGATGAATTTATGCACCAGACCGACAAACGCCGTCGGATCTACTATGAAAACTATACGAATCAACGCTGGGGCGACAGAGACAACTATGATCTGATGCTGAACAGTGGAGATTTGGGAATTGAGAAGTGCGTGGAGTTGATTTGCCAGGCGGTGAAGTAAAAGAAGAGTGGCATTTATAGTTTCATGCAGTCGATATGAGGATATCTAAGATAACAAATGCAAAGAAGATGATTGAAATTTTTTGTAGTTATGTTATCTATATATAAAGGATCTCACCGATAGACGGTTGGACCCTTAAATGATAAGTTAAAAATAACCGCTCAAGTTTGCAGGACCGGGGCGGTTATTTTTGTGTCTTATTACTAGCTCGACCAACTTTATAGCCGAGACTAAAGCATTTCGTAAAAGATATACGAGCGCAGGTTACTGGGCACGTATGCGTGCACAATAACTAGCACGGCGGCTCTGGTTTGTCAATGGGGGGATTGTCTGGACGAATCCCCCTCACTATGCTATAATAAGGGGCATCAAGTCATTTTGGTTGCTTTATCGTTACTGCTCATGGCAGGTATTTTGAAAACCGGCACATGGACAGCAACATTGTATGCACGGGAGAATGAGATGAAAGAAAATATGAAAATACGAGGTCAGCTGCGGACGTATCTGCAGTGGCCGATCATACTGTCGGTATTCCTGTTGGCGGCGAACCTGGCAGTTGGGATTGTGAGCCCGGCTGCCGGTCTTGTGATGTCCGGATTTACGGTTATATATGTGCTTATTATATATGATTACCTTATTATATTATACACTCTGGCTGTTCATATACCGGAGAAAACGTCTGATGGGCGGACTGGTGGAGTTTTCGGCGGAGTATGCGTGGGTGCAGAAACAGCTCCTCTATGAGATGGCGGTGCCGTATGCCATCGCGGACACAGAGGGACATTTCCTCTGGTTGAACCACTCCTTTTCGGAGATCGTCGGGGAAGATAAAAACTGCCGTAAGAATATCGCGGCGGTCTTTCCGGAACTGACGCGGGAATTTTTGGATGAGATGGACGAAAAAACGAGCGTTCATTCTTCATTTGACGGCAGATTTTACCGGATCGATATCCAGCAGGTGGCGCTGAGCGAGACGGAAGGTATGAAGCTTGGCGCGGTGGACGAGGACAGCGGTGAGATGCTTTTAGTGCTGTATCTCTGCGATGAGACGGAGATTCTGCGCTGCAAGCAGCAGATCAACAACCAGCGTCTGGTGGCGGGACTTATCTATCTCGACAACTACGACGAGGCGCTGGAGAGTGTCGAGGAGGTACGCCGTTCCCTGCTGGTTGCCCTGATTGACCGGAAAATTACGAAGTATTTTATGGCGATGGAAGGTATCGTCAAGAAGCTGGAAAATGACAAGTATCTGTTTGTGATCAAGCAGCAGTACACGAAAGAGATTCAGGAGAGCCGCTTTTCGATTCTGGAGGATGTCAAGACGGTTAATATCGGAAATGATATGGCTGTCACGCTGAGTATCGGTATGGGTATGAATGGAGACAGCTACATCCGCAACTATGAGTATGCGAGAACGGCGATTGATATGGCGCTGGGACGCGGCGGCGATCAGGCGGTTGTCAAGGATGGCACGAAGAT
>OKRV01001460.1_pt1 | contig 14100 bp, 13 predicted proteins | sample 1601201 | NCBI WGS metagenome assembly OKRV01 (sample SAMEA3541540, study PRJEB24748) | human gut metagenome | biome: human gut; feature: human-associated habitat; material: faeces | place: China | collected 2012 | reverse complement strand
TTTTTTGCAGACACAAAAAAGGCCATCTCAAAGTTTATTTGAGACAGCCTCTTTTTTTGATGTTTTTTTTAAGAATTTTATATTTGTGTTATGCAGTTTTCTTGTGTAATAAGCTACTGCGAATTTATTTTACAGGAGTGAGGGTAAAACAGTCTAAATCGGGAGACCAGCTGAATCGGCTTCCTATTCTTATCACATTATATCCTTTTTGTAAATTTACGGTGAATGTCGTTTGAGCGACACCTTTAGAACGGTCTGTTTCCAATTTGTCGACCACTGTCATGTTTCCGTTGACAGTAACTTCCAGGCGGCGGTCACTTATTTCACGTTCTTTCTTTTCGGCAGGTATGTATTGAACAGTCATCTGGTACGGACCACCTTGTTCACTGAAAACTTCATTCCATTGTGCGTAGTTGTCTTTATGTCCGCCAAGATTGGTTATTGTCATGCCTCCGGATGCTGTTTCAAAAGGCATGAAGGCTATTCCCCGTTTACGTTTTGCCAAGTCGTCAAACTGATTCAGATAAGCTTGTTCTGCCTCGTAGCGGGTAGGTGCCATACGTCTTTCACCTTCTACTTTCAGAATTTTGGTTCCGTGGGGGAGTACGTCAAACTGTATGAAGTCTGTTACCGAACGTTCATCTTTTTGTTTCACAAGGTCGCGTATACGTGTTGTACCCTCCAGTTCGAGTACTGATAAGGGAACCCGGAAGGAACAGGTTTCTTCGGTCGGGTTATATAGAGCTACTGCTCGTACTGTTCCTCTTTTTTCTTCGATGTCTTTTACCAGTACATATCCTCCATGCTCGTGTTGCACTACATACGCCTGAAGTCCCAGCGGATCTTGGTTCAGTGCGATGAGTTCCTTATTTTTCAGCAGTTGCAGTGAAGATGCTGGGATGGCAGTCAGATCGCAGCCGATCAGCAGTGGTGAACTCATTATGCACCACATGCCAAAGTGAGTTTCCTCCTCTTCCGGCTTTAATCCTCGTCCTATTTCCAGCATGTCCATATCATTGTAATGTCCGTTACCGGCAAAGGCTGAGAGATACAGATTTTTGTCGATTATATATTTGACAGATTCCCACGACGGGTTGATATCTCCGCTGATTCTCCAGGAACGTGCCAGACTGCTTACCCATGTGCCCGGATAGGCCCATCGGCAGATATTCAGAGAAATATTTCGTGGACAAACTTCGCGGATGGCATTGACAATTTCCGTATATCTTTCTTGTTCTTCAAGGTCGAGCTGCTGTCCGGCTCCGCAGTAGTCAATCTTGATAAAATCGAATCCCCATTCGTTGAAGAAAAGGTTGGCGTCCTGATGTTCAAATCCATAAAGACCAACCCCAATTCCGTTTTTATCTCCATCCCAAAGCGAACCGCATGTGTTGGCTCCCGCTTCCGAATAAATACCAGCTTTCAGTCCCAGTGAATGGATATAGTCGGCTATTCCTTTCATTCCGTTTGGAAAACGTTGTGGATGGGTATGCAGGATACCTTTCTCATCGCGGAATCCGAAGAATCCGTCATCGATGTTTATGAAATGATAGCCAACCTTGTCAAGGCCCTGTGAAATCATGGCATCTGCCTGTTTCTTGATCAGCTCTTCGTTGATATTGACGCGGTAAGTGTTCCATGAACTCCATCCCATTATAGGTGGTTCTACGTAATTGACTTGTGCATAGCCTCCCAGTGCAATGATTCCGAGTAAGCTTGCTGTGAAGCATTTTTTGAGGTTGGTGTTTTTCATAGATTAGTTGTTGCTTAGATGCATCCCTGAATGGAAAGGAAGAAGAATACTCCCGTAGCTATCATCAGCAGACCGATGGCGGCATAAAACAGACGTGCACGGTTTCTGCCGGCATTGGCTACGATGAATTGTGTGTTATGGGCCGTAAAAAACCAGTCCCAGTTGAATAGGGCAGCCAGCAACGCCAGCAGCCCCACCAGGACAAATATGCCCTGTATGATATAGTGTGTCACCATAATGCATTATTCTTCGGCATCGAAGCGGACGGTACGAGTGCCGTCTTCGTTTTCTTCGATATATACCTTTACTGCATTGCCCGGAAGCAAGTCTTCTATCAGTTCAGGCCATTCGATAAAGCACAGAGCTCCACTGTAAAAATAATCTTCATACCCCATGTCGTATACTTCTTCCAGTTTCTTGATACGGTAGAAGTCGAAATGATAAATCAGTTCTCCAGTAGTTTCCGAACGATACTCATTTACGATAGCGAATGTAGGTGAGTTGATGACATCTGTTACTCCCAGTTCTTCGCATACAGCTTTGGTAAAAGTAGTCTTTCCTGCTCCCATTTTGCCGTAGAAGGCAAATACTGTGTTATCGCCCATGGCTGCAATAAACTCTTTGGCAGCTTCGTGGATATGATCGAGTGAAGTAATTTTTATTTCCATAAGTATCTGTTTTTATTGTTCTTGCAAAAGTAAGTAAAAATCGCGAATATTTATTCCTGTTTACGGAACTGCCGGCAGATTTTTGCTGCGACATATATCAGTATGGATATAAAGATGATGGCTGCTCCTGAAGGAATCTGATATTTGTATGAGAACAGCAGTCCGCCCAGACAACTGATATAGCCGATGCCGATAGACAGCCAGATGATATTCTTGAAACGGCTGGTAAACAAGTTTGCCGTCATCTGTGGGAGAGTGAGTAGCGAGATGGCAAGCACGATGCCTACCATGCGCAGACATGATACGATAGTCAGAGCGATAAACATCATCAGCAGATACTCGAAAGTGGCTACGGGAAGATGTTGTGAACGCGCGAACTCACGGTCGAAAGCGATAGCTACGATTGGGTGTAGAAACAGTGAAAAGAATACGATAAGCACTATACTCAGTATACCAAGCAGCAGTATGTCACTTTGTGTGATGGTAAGTATATTTCCGAAAAGAAATGAAGAAAGGTCGGGAGTGAATCCCGGAGCAAGGAAACTGAAAATGATTCCGATAGCCATTCCGAATGTCCAGAATACAGCAATGGCAGAATCTTCACGCATATCACTCCGCTTGCTGAGCCATTCTACTCCGAAAGCTGACAGCACTGAAAAGATGGCTGCCGTGAGCAGGGGAGAAATACCTGTATAGAGTCCGATTCCGATACCTCCGAAAGAAGCATGTGTGATTCCTCCACTGATAAAAACAAGCCGACGGGTGACAATGTAGGTTCCGATAATTCCGCAGGCGATGCTGGCAAACAGACTACCCAGCAAGGCATGTTGGAAAAAAGTATATTGTAACAGTTCTAATATATCCATGATAGTTGTATTCGGTAATGAGACAGACTGGCAGGAAGATTAATGAAATCTTCGTTCTCCTACGATAAGGAAAAGTTCATCTTTCAGTTCGTCGGGCAATTCAATGCCGCGAAGTTGTAGACTCCGGCTCCATCCTGCCACATCCACTTCCTGCATGGAGTACAGAATGTCGCGGAACTCTTCGATTTCCTCTTCCGAATATCCGTCAGAAGGACGTCCCTTGAAGCGATCCAGTTCTTCGTCGTCGTAATATTCTATTTGTTTGCTTACAGCTGCCAGCAGACTTTCTTTTTCACAAATCTGATGCTGACCGCAGCATTCACTGTCTACGGTTACTACAGGAGGAGCTTCTTCCAGCTCTCCACGATCGATTTTCTTTTGTATGTTCCGGTTATAGAAATATCCGGCAACCAGTCCGAATAATGCTACTCCTATCAGTATGACAATAAGTATCCACATGATGATTTATTCCTCCGTGATGTTGAATCCCGCATGTATCAGGTTTTCCCAGTAATGCGGATATGATTTGGTAACTACTTGCGGATGATTGATGTATATATCTCCCAATCGGATGCAGGCGGGAGCAAAAGCCATAGCCATGCGATGGTCTTCGTAAGTGTCTATGCAAGGGCTGGTGTCAGGAGTGCAACGTTCACCGTTCCACGACAGTACGGAACCTTCGCTTTCTGTAATGAGGTATCCCAGCTTTTTCATTTCGGCTATTAAAGCGGCTATGCGGTCGGTTTCTTTAATTTTCAGGCTCTGAAGTCCGGAGAAACGGAAAGGAATACCCATTACGGCACAAGTCACTACAAATGTCTGGGCTAAGTCAGGCTGATTGACGAAATCGTATTCCATGCGTGCAGTGATTTTTCCTGTTTTTCGAAGAGTCACTTCACGTTCCCCATAAACTGTTTCTACCCCCAGCTGTTCGAATAACCGTGCTACTTCCGAGTCACCTTGCGGGCTTTCGCGGAATAATCCCGGCAGACAGACTGTTGCCTGTTCCGACAATGCGCAGATTTCATACCAGTACGAAGCTGCGCTCCAGTCGCTCTCTACATAATAGGGAACAGCTTGATAAGGTTGAGGCTTTACTTCCAGTTGGTTTTCACTGATCCAGGCTACACTGGCTCCAAAGTCGCGCATCAGTTTCAGCGTAAGGTCGATATATGGGCGAGATACAATTTCTCCCGTCAGTGTAAGCTTTAGTCCGTTAGTCAGTGCCGGACCTATCATCAGCAAGGCAGAGATATATTGTGAACTTACATTTCCTGGCAAAGTCACTTCACTGTTTACCAGCTTGCGTCCTACGATGCGCAACGGTGGAAAACCTTCATTGCCTGCATATTCTACGTCAGCTCCCAGTGCACGGAGTGCATTGACCAGTATGCTGATAGGGCGCTGCTGCATACGCTGTGTTCCGGTTATGATGTGTGTGCCTTCGCCTACGGCAAGAAAAGCCGTCAGGAAACGCATGGCCGTACCGGCCGCCATAATGTCGATGATGGAAGGCATGTGTTGCAAAGCCTGTATCATCACCCGTGTGTCGTCGCAGTCGGACAGGTTTTCCGGGTGACAGTTTCCTTTGGCAAGGGCATTGATTATCAGTGCACGGTTGCAGATGCTTTTCGATGAAGGAAGCTGTATGCAAGTATTTATTCCGTGGGGGGAAGTGACTTTTATCCGCTTCATGCTATATCTTTTCTTGTTGTTTGCAAATTTGTTGTGTGGCAAAGATAGAAAAAAACGAAGAATTTATGAGGGCAACTCATTCAAATTCCGTCCCAATTCTATTTTCTCGAACTTGTATCCCAGACGTTTCAGCTCGATGGCTGCACCGATACGGAACATTGTGCGGCAGGCACGTGCGAAAACATGAAAAGCCATCGGACTCTGAGGTTCTATCTGTTCATGGCGTATCATGCTTACTGTAGCTTGTCCGCAGCGGCGGATAATGTCTTCCAGCTGACCCGCTTCTTTGCTGTCGAGCGGTAGCTGCAGCAGATCGCGTACGATGTGTTCGTCCATATCATCGAAACCTTGCTCACCGTAATACGACTGATAGCTGGCCTGTGCGTAATATTCCCAGTCTTCATCCCATCCAAAAGCGACTCCCAGGCCAAGATAAGCAGCCCAAGCTACTGATACGACAGGATAATCACGAATTTGTCCTACTGCATCGGCTACATATTCGGGAGCCAGGTCGTGCCAGCGGTTGTCTATGTCATCGGCAGCAAGTAGCGTGCTGTCGAGCATGCCGTAATTGGTACACAAGTGCAGTAACTCTTGCTGTAGTTTCTCTTCAAAGTTGTTTAAATATTCTGTATTCATCTGTTTTCTTATTTTTTGCCAAAGATAGGCATTTTTACGTTTAGGAAATTAGGCATGAACAGAAAAACAGACATCAAACTTTAGGGAATTGGCAAAAAATACTGGCAGAATTTACTATCATAAATTCCGTTTGCGTACAAAATGTATGCATTCGGGTGAGTGATTCAGTTTTTTTGTTAAAACTGTTTAATTGTAGGAACTATCTTTTATAGTCATGGAACATTGCGCTATATTTGTGAGGCAAACACACTTGTTTATTATATGGATGAGATAATCATAATTATCGGATTGATAGTACTTAACGGTATTTTCGCTATGTCCGAGGTGGCATTAATATCAGCCCGTAAATCTCGGCTTTCTTCAGATGCAAAAAAAGGCAGCAAGTCTGCTAAAGTAGCTTTAAAGCTGGCTAACGACCCCGACCGCTTCCTTTCAACAGTACAAATTGGAATTACCCTGATTGGTATTTTAACCGGTATCTATTCGGGAAACCGCATTGCTGCCGACCTGACCGAAACCATGATTTCGTGGGGAGTATCTGTTACCTATGCTTCGGCATTGGCTCAGGGTATCATTGTAGTCGTTGTAACTTACCTTACGATTATTTTCGGAGAACTCGTACCGAAGCGTATCGGATTGAGTGTTGCCGAAAAGGCTGCTAAAGTGGTTGCACGTCCCATGCGGGTACTTGCTTCTATCGCACTTCCTTTCGTTTGGCTGCTTTCCAAGAGTACTGAGATTATTTTCAATTTACTGGGGATCAAGGAAACCGACAATAAGGTGACCGAAGAGGAAATCAAATCTATCATCGAGGAGGGAACCGAAGAAGGAGAGGTACAGCCTGTAGAGAAAGATATCATGCAGCGTGTATTCTTGTTGGGAGATTTGAAAGTCAGCTCGATCATGACACACAAGAGTGATATTGTCTGGCTGGACATGGATATGACTGCCGACGAAGTCAGAGCGGTAGTAAATGAAAACTTGTTTGAGTTTTATCCGATAGCCGACGGTGACCTGGATCATGTGAAAGGAATTGTAAACTTGAAAGATCTGGTTGTACATCTGTCTAATCCCGATTTTAAGCTGGCGTCTTTGATTCATGAGGCTACGTATTTTCATGAGAGCATGAACGTTTATAAAGTGCTTGAGCAGATGAAGATGCAGAAAATCAGTCGTGCACTGGTTTGTGATGAATTTGGTATCTGTACCGGTATTATTACGCTGCGTGATATTCTGGAAGGATTAGTGGGTAATGTAGACGATCCGGAGGAAGAACCGGATATCATCAAACGAGTAAATAAGGCTGGCTGGCTGGTAGACGGACAGTGTTCATTATATGACTTCTTGTGTTATTTTAACCGCAGTGACTTATTCGAAGCTTCAGAGTATCATACGTTGGGAGGCTTGCTGCTGAAGGAATTGCAGCACATTCCTACCAGTGGTGAAACACTCCAGTGGAACGGATTTACTTTCGAGGTTGTCGATATGGACGGAGCGCGTATCGATAAGGTACTCGTCACCACACCGATAGCCGAAGATAACGGTGATGAAGAAGCTTGATATTATTAAGTGATACAGAATGATGATGAAAAGGGAATTCAAATCATATTTTTTGTTGGCAATCTGCATGCTGATGCTGGTTGCTCAGGTTTTCCCACATCATCATCATTCGGAAATATTCTGTTTGTCGACCGATCTGGTGGCACATGAGGCTACTGCAACATGCAGCAGATATATGCATCATAGCGACGATGCCGACCGCCATTCGTGTACCAGTGTGTGTGTTACCAATTTTCAATGCAGCACACCTGACCAGCATCTGTCCGACATAACTCCCGATTATTCTTTTTATTCCATACTTTATCCGTTGGTTAACGTATTGGGCGTACTGGCCTTACCGACTGACGATGCTGATGCCGACTGGGCGCTCTTTGTAGAAAGTCTGCATGCGTACCAGTTTATTCAGACAGCTGGGTTACGTGCACCTCCCGCTTCTGTAATTCTTGTATAAAAAACTGCAACCCGGTTGCAGGACAATGTCCGTACCTTTGCGGTGCGGAGAAATAAGTTTTTGTCTTTAATACATTAATTACATCATTATGAAGCATTATATTTTTATGGGAGCTCTGGCAGCGTGTATGCTGGGCTCTTGTGGAGGTCATGAAGGACATGACCACGAAGCCGAGGGGGAAGCAAAAGAGGCGCATGCTGCCCACGCAGACGAAATAGTTTTAACTCCTGAAAAAGCTCAGGCCGCCGGTGTACAAGTAGAGGAAGTACAACCAGCTGCTTTTCGTAGTGTGATTCCTACCAGCGGACAGGTATTGGCTGCTCAAGGCGATGAAGCCACTGTCGTTGCTGCTGTTTCGGGTGTTGTGAACTTTACCCGTTCATTGATTGAAGGTACACAAGTATCTGCCGGTATGGCACTGCTTACAGTTTCTTCACAGCATATTCAGGAAGGGGATCCGGTAAAGCGTGCCCGTATTGCTTACGAAACGGCAAAGAGTGAATACGAACGTGCGGCCAAGCTGGTGGACAAGCAAATCGTTTCGCAGAAAGATTTTAATCAGCTGAAAGAAAATTATGAAAATGCCCGCATAGCTTACGAGGCACTTTCTCCCAGCAAGGACGGAAAAGGAGTGGCTGTCAAGTCGCCGATAGGAGGCTATGTCAAGTCGTGTCTGGTAAAGGAAGGCGACTATGTAACCGTGGGACAGCCTTTGCTTACCGTTACCCAGACTCGCCGTTTACAGTTGAAAGCTGAAGTGTCCGAACGTTATTATGCTGGACTGAAATCGATTGTTTCGGCTAATTTCACAACTACTTACGATGACAAAGTATATCGGCTGGATGATTTGAAAGGACGTCTGCTGTCGTATGGCAAATCATCGGGCGATGCATCCTATTACATCCCGGTAACTTTTGAATTTGATAACCGTGGCGACGTGATACCTGGTTCTTTCGTAGAGGTATATCTGTTGTCGGAAGAGCGTCAGGGAGTTATCAGTCTGCCTGTTTCGGCAATTACCGAAGAGCAGGGACTGAATTTCGTATACTTGCAGGTAGATGCGGAATGTTACAAGAAACAGGAAGTAAAGCTTGGCATGAACGATGGCTGCCGTGTGGAAGTTCTTTCGGGACTGAAAGACGGAGAAAAAGTGGTGACTGTAGGAGCCATGCATGTGAAACTGGCTGCTGCCGGCAATACCATTCCGGGACATACACACAATCATTAATCGTCGGACGTGTTTTGTTACAGACACGTATATCATTATAGAATATTATGCTGAATAAAATCATACATTTTTCATTACAGAACCGCTTGCTGGTTCTGGTGGCTTCGATATTATTGCTGATAGGAGGAACCTATACGGCATTTCATACCGAAGTGGATGTGTTTCCCGACCTGAATGCACCTACCGTAGTCGTAATGACGGAAGCGGGAGGCATGGCTGCCGAAGAAGTGGAACAGTTGGTTACGTTCCCTATCGAAACGGCAGTGAATGGTGCTACGGGAGTACGTCGTGTACGCTCATCGTCGACAACGGGATTTTCTGTAGTATGGGTAGAGTTCGATTGGGATACGGACATTTACCTGGCACGTCAGATTGTATCTGAAAAACTGGCAACGGTAGGTGAGGATTTACCCGATAATGTGGGCAATCCTACACTCGGTCCACAGTCATCTATTTTAGGTGAGTTGCTGATTGTGGGACTGACTGCCGACAGCACCTCTATGCTCGATTTGCGTACACTTGCCGACTGGACTATCCGTTCGCGTTTGCTGTCTACCGGAGGAGTTGCTCAGGTTGCCGTGTTGGGAGGTGACATTAAAGAATATCAGATACTGCTGCATCCCGAGCGCATGAAGCACTACGGTGTGACATTGGGAGAAGTCATGGCAGTAACTCGTGGCATGAATCAGAATACCAACGGAGGAGTAATTTATGAATATGGCAACGAATACATCGTGCGTGGAGTAGTTTCTACGGATAATGTACGCCAGATGGCACGTTCGGTTGTAAAGACAGTCGACGGTGCTCCGGTCACACTGGAAGATATTGCCGATGTACAGGTAGGAGCCCAGCAGCCTAAACTGGGACTTGCTTCGGAAAAAGGTAAACCTGCCGTACTGATAACTGTTACCAAACAGCCGAATACAGGAACTATCGAGCTGACGGAAAAGCTGGAAGCTGCTTTGAAAGACTTACAAAAGAATCTTCCGGCAGACGTAAAGGTTTCTACCGATATCTTCCGTCAGTCACGTTTCATCGAAAGCTCTATTGGCAATGTACAGGAATCTCTTTACGAAGGAGCTATCTTTGTGGTTATCGTACTTTTCCTTTTCCTTGCCAACACACGTACTACCATCATTTCGCTGGTTACACTTCCCTTGTCGCTGGTGGTAGCTATTCTGGTACTTCACTATATGGGACTCAGCATCAATACCATGAGTCTGGGAGGTATGGCCATTGCCATCGGTTCGCTAGTAGACGATGCCATAGTCGATGTGGAGAACGTATGGAAGCACCTGCGTGAAAACCGTATGCTTCCTGCCGGTGAACGCAAACCCGTATTGGATGTCGTGTTCCATGCTTCGCGTGAAGTGCGTATGCCCATTCTTAACTCAACCCTGATTATCGTAGTGAGTTTCGTACCTCTGTTCTTCTTGAGTGGTATGGAAGGCAGAATGCTGGTTCCGCTGGGCATCGCATTCATCGTTTCATTGTTCGCTTCAACAGTTGTAGCGCTGACACTTACTCCTGTACTGTGCAGCTATCTGCTGGGAGGAGATTTCAAGAAAAACGGGCTGCCCAAAGAGGCTTTTGTCGCCGTATGGATGAAAAAGCATTACGAACGCGGACTGCTTTGGGCACTGGAACATAAGCGGACGGTGCTGGGTGGTACTATAGCCTTGTTTATCGTGGCACTGGGAGCGTTCTTTACGTTGGGGCACAGTTTCTTGCCACCGTTCAACGAAGGTTCGTTCACCATCAATGTAAGCTCTCTTCCCGGTATCTCACTGGAAGAGTCTGATAAGATTGGTCGTCAGGCAGAGGAACTGCTGCTTACCATTCCCGAAATAAAGACCGTAGCACGCAAGACAGGACGTGCCGAACTCGACGAGCATGCATTGGGTGTAAACGTTTCGGAAATAGAAGCTCCGTTCGAACTGGACGGTCGTTCCCATCAGGAAGTACTCGAAGAGGTTCGTCATAAATTGTCGGTGCTGACTGGGGCAAATATCGAAATTGGTCAGCCTATCAGTCACCGTATCGATGCCATGCTGAGTGGTACGCAGGCAAATATCGCTATCAAGCTTTTCGGTGATGATCTGAACAAGATGTTCTCTTTGGGTAATCAGATAAAAGAGGCTGTAAGCGATGTGGAAGGTATCGCCGACTTGAATGTGGAACAGCAGATTGAGCGTCCGGAACTGAAAATTATACCTCGCCGGGAAATGCTTGCCAAGTATGGCATTTCACTGGCACAGTTCAATGAATTTGTTACGGTAAACATGGCCGGAGAAGTTGTTTCTCAGGTATACGAAAAAGGAAAATCCTTCAACCTTGTGGTACGTGCAGCGGAAGATAACCGTGGCTCAATGGAACGCATCAAAGACCTGATGATAGACGATGCTCAGGGACGCAAGATACCGTTGAGTTACGTGGCGCGCGTGGAATCGTCTATGGGACCGAATACCATTAACCGTGAGAACGTAAAACGTAAGATTGTCATTTCGGCAAATACCAGCGGACGCGATTTGCGCAGTGTAGTAAACGATATCCAGACACGGGTGAATGAAAAGATACAGTTGCCCGAAGGTTATCACATCGAATACGGCGGACAGTTTGAAAGTGAGCAGGCCGCCAGTCGTACCTTGCTGCTTACCTCACTGATGAGTATTGTGGTCATCTTCCTGTTGCTGTACATGCAGTTCCGCAATGCTTCACAGAGTGGCGTGATTTTGCTGAACCTGCCACTTGCCCTGATAGGCGGTGTATTTGCCTTGCTGTGCACTACAGGTGAAGTCAGTATTCCGGCAATCATCGGATTTATATCATTATTCGGTATTGCTACCCGTAACGGTATGCTGCTTATCAGCCACTACAATACATTGCGTGATGAACAAGGAATGGGATTGCGCGAAAGTATTCTTCGAGGTTCTCTCGACCGTCTGAATCCGATTTTGATGACCGCCTTATCGTCTGCTCTGGCATTGATACCTCTTGCTTTGCGTGGAGGTCTGCCCGGCAACGAAATCCAGAGTCCGATGGCAAAGGTTATCCTGGGAGGTTTGCTTACCTCAACTTTCCTCAATGCTTTTGTCATCCCTATTGTGTACGAACTGATGAACCGCAAGAAGTCAGATGCTAATAAACAGTAATTATGAAACATACCTATATTACATTGGCTGCATGTCTGTTTTTTACGGCAGGCATGCAGGCACAGAGCATCGATGAGGTGCTCCGTCAGATAGAACAGAATAATAAAGAATTGCAGTCACAGCAACATGCTACACGAGCTGCACAATTGGAAGTCCAGACGCAGAATAACCTGGAAGATCCTTCGGTAGAATATAGTCCGTTTTATACCAAAGGTATTACCGGTATGTCGAGTTCGGAACTGGTCGTGACACAGGGATTCGATTTTCCTACCTTGTATGCGGCACGCAGCCGTTCGGGAAAGTTGCAGCGTGAAGCCCTTCACCGTCAGTATGAGGCTACCCGTCGCGATATACTGCTGAATGCAAAGAATCTCTGCTTGGATCTTGTAATGCTGAATAAACAGCAAGGTCTGCTGGAAGAACGGAAAAAGAATGCCGACGAACTGCTTGCCTTGTTCGAAAAGCGGTTGGAAGAAGGGGATGCCGGCATACTGGAAGTCAATAAAATCAAGATGGAACGGATGAGTGTGCAGACAGAAGTTTCGCAGAACAATGCGGCTCATCGTACCGCCTTGCAGCAGTTGCTTGCCATGAACGGCAATCTTCCGATGGACTTTACCTCACGCGATTATCCGCAGGTGGAAGCGCTGAAAGACTATAACGCCTTGTACGATGAGGTAATGGCTACCGATGCTACGCTGCTGGCTGCTGATGCCGCTGCGCGTGCTGCCGAGAAGAACATCTGTGTAAGTCGTCAGAGCTGGTTGCCGAAACTGGAAATAGGCTATCGTCGCAACACTTCACTCGATGAAAAGAGCAACGGTTTCCTTATCGGAGGAAGTTTACCGATCTTTTCGAATAGGAAGAAGCACCAGATAGCCCGTGCACAAGCTATCAGTGCCCAGTATCAGTTGGATAATGCCCGCTTGCAGGCAGAGGCTCAGGTCCAGAGCCAGTTCAACGAAATGCAGCAGTTGACTACCGCCATGCAGGCATACGACGTGGAGCTGATGCATCAAACGCTGGACATGCTGAAAGAAGCCGTTACCGCAGGACAACTTTCCATCATCGATTACTATACGGAAGCCGACAACGTATATCGTAACTTGCAGGCTTACATGGAGCTGGAGAATCAGTACCAGAAGCTGATGGCAAGTATTTACAAAAATCGGTTGTAAAGTGGCTATAATTTGTTCTCTGAAAGTTGCTATTGGTAACAGAAGATATTGTCAGATTAAGAGTTGTTTTGTATCTTTGCAAATATGAAGAAAGAATTAGGTAAATGGCTGATGGATATAGCCAAGTATTTGACGACAGCGGTTTTGTTGTCCTCTGTTTTCAACGACATAAAGGACTCTTGGATAATTTACTTTGTTGTGTCTATTGCCATAGTATTAACACTACTTTCAGGCTTATGGCTTGTAAGAGAAGAAAAAAAGGAAGGAGAATGATATGGGAGCAATTATCATGTCAGTACTTGTGTCGGTTATAGCTATTGTCGGTGTGATTTACTTTAATCATCAAGACAAGAAAGAAGCATTGAAAAATAATAATAAAGGATAGTTTGTAACACACATTGTTCGAACTACCTGAGTTTATAAAGTTAGAAAAGCTATTGGAGACGTATATTTCCAGTGGCTTTTCTTTTTTTGTGGATGGTTGTATTGATTCTGTTAAAGTAAAGGATCTTCTTAAATAATGATAGTCATTAATTCCATGATCAGTATGCTGAATAGAGGAAATAAAATAACAAATACAACGTAATATAATCCAATTTTATAGTTTTCCTTTCTTTTCTTTAAATCCATTTGTAAATATTCTTCGTAAATTGCCTGAACATATTTTTTTGTTTTAAGTGTTTTACGAAAAAATACTTAGCCGAAAAACATAATATTGTAACGCAAACAATAAGTGTGGAATTGTTTCTCAATTCATTAAATAATCGTACGGATAAAAAAAGCAATATAATTACTATATATGAGAATACAATCAAAAAACCTGCTCCTATGTGATTATATACTTCATTGTCATTATGAAGTCATCTAAACTAATGAATTCTTAACATTTTCTTAGGAGCAGAACGACAAA